>Ga0247842_10001458_pt1 | contig 39483 bp, 37 predicted proteins | sample LaCruzMarch2015__3_FD_192411 | JGI IMG/M metagenome (GOLD analysis project Ga0247842, IMG submission 192411) | Freshwater microbial communities from meromictic Lake La Cruz, Castile-La Mancha, Spain - LaCruzMarch2015_19m | ecosystem: Environmental > Aquatic > Freshwater > Lake | place: Spain...
GGATGCTCATCCCCATCGGAACTTCGATCAACCCGCTGTGGTTGATCTTGCCTGCGAGCGCGAAGACCTTCGTTCCCTTGCTTTTCTCCGTCCCGTAGGCGGCGAAGGCTGCCGCTCCGCGGCGGAGGATCCACGGCACGTTGGCCAGCGTCTCCACGTTGTTGATGCAGGTGGGATGGCCCCACAGGCCGGACACCGAGGGGTACGGGGGCCGCCGCCGTGGCATTCCCCGACGCCCTTCGATCGACGCAATCAGGGCCGTCTCCTCGCCGCAAACGAACGCGCCGGCGCCGGCCTTGATTCGCACGTCGAACGAGAAACCGCTCCCGAGAATGTCCTCACCGAGGAATCCGGCTGCGCGGGCGTCAACGATCGCTTTCTCCAGACGTGCGATCGCCAGCGGATACTCGGCGCGCACATAGGCGTAGCCCTTGGAGGCACCGATCGCATAGGCGGCGATCGCCATGCCCTCAAGGACTCGATGCGGGTCACCCTCCAGCACGCTTCGATCCATGAACGCACCGGGGTCCCCTTCGTCCCCGTTACAGACGAAGTACTTCTGACTGGCGATCTCTTTCGCGGCAAGTCCCCACTTCGTGCCCGCTGGAAACCCCGCGCCCCCGCGCCCGCGAAGCCCGGACGCCGACACCAGAGCGACCACATCCGCCGGGGTCATCGTTCGCAGGACCTTCTCCAGCGCAAGGTACCCATCGCAAGCGCGATACTCGTCGATCGACTCGGGGTCGATGGTTCCACAATTCTCGAGGACGATGCGGACCTGCCTGCCGAAGAACCGCTCCGAGTCGACCACCCGATCCGCTACCGGCTTTCCCCCAACGACGTGGTCGCGGACAATTCGAGTGGCGTCCTCGGGCTGCACGTGCCCGTATCGCACGAGCTCGCCCGTCGAGTCGACGACTTCAACGAGGGGCTCGTTGTAGCACATGCCGACGCAGCCGACGCGCTTGATCGACGGAGAAACGCCAGCGGACGCCGCCGCGTCGACGAGGGCTTCGTACACGCGCTGCGCTCCCGCTGCGACGCCGCACGTAGCTAGCCCAACGCGGATCTCACGCACGCCGTTCATCGGGCATCCTTCCGGTACTTGTCCAGAATCTTCGCGATCCCTTTGCGGGAGACGCGGCCGTACGTCTCGTCGTCGATCATCACGGCGGGCGACAGGCTGCAGCACCCGAGACAGCGGACGCTCTCCAAGGTGAAGATTCCGTCGGCTGTCGTTTCGCCAACCTGCACGCCGAGGATCTCCTGAAGAGCGTCCATGACGTCGTTCGCCCCCAGCACGTGGCACGCCGTTCCCTCACACACGCGAATCGTATGAAGCCCCGGGCGCCGAAGGCGAAACTGGGAGAAGAACGTCGCCACGCCATAGACCGTGCTGAGGGGTGCGTTGGCGTGCGTCGCCACGCGATCGAGGGATTCTTCGGAGATGTAGCCGTCCTCCTTCTGAACTTCCTGGAGGAGCGGGATCGTGCTCTCCGGACAGCGAGAGAATTCGTCCCATGCTGTTGTCGAAATCCTAGACGCCTGGGGGTCCACGTCTCTCCTTTCGGGCCGTCGAGAACCAGCCGCCAAGACATCGTGCGCCCCGGTCCCTTCGGCCCCTTCGCGCACTCCGTTCGCCGCCGTATTGTCCCATCCTCCCTGAATGCCCGCAACCTCCCGATGCTGGCTGCATTGGGCGTACAATACCCCGAGAGGAGTGTCCATGCGATACTACGTGGAATCGGACGGTCGCATCTTTCTGGTTCGCAAGAACGGAGCGCTCGACCTTCCGACGCCGAATGAGGTTCCGTTCCCGGTCGAGTGCATTGCCCCGCTCGCGGCAGGCGAGGATGTATGGTTCTGCGTCCCTCGTCTTGCGGAGCATCCGAGTCACTGGCCAAGCAAGGACGACGTCGCGCGGCTCCCGGACATCGCCACGGTCGTCCGCGAGGCCGTTCATGCCACGATGCCACGCGTCGTCGTCGAAGGCATCTGCATCGAGGGCGACCGCGTCCTGTTGGTCAAGGGCAGCCGCGGGCTGAACGACGGACGCTGGTCGTTGCCCGGAGGGTTCCTCCGTTTCGGCGAAACGCCGGAAGCCGGCATCTTGCGAGAGATCCGCGAGGAAGTGGGGGCGGAGGCGAAGATCCTGCGCTTCGTCGGCGTGCACGGGAGGCTTGGCCAGAAGACGGGGCTGCACTGGATCATGCTCTTCTACCGCACCGCCCTCTGCGGACAGCCGCGGCCCGACCCGGACGAGATCGCCGAAGCGCGCTACGTCCCCCTCGACGAAGCCCCGGCCATGCTCCACGACCTCGCGATGGCGGACGCCGTCCGCCGCGAAGCGTCAGCACTTCGCTAGGCGCGAGGCGATGGGAGGCGCCGCGGCTAGAGCAGCTGGATGCTCAAGCCAAAGCGGACATCGGCGCTCCACTCGAGGTAGTACGGACGGTGTTCGAGGGACACCGCCAGGGTGACGTCCGCGGTGTCGAGCGGCGTGAGAACGACACTCAGCTCGATGTGGTGGACGTCGGTGGGCTTTTTCGCCCACGTCTCGCGCGAGAACGCATATGTCGCCTTCACGTTCACGAATTCTGAGACGATGTAGTCAATCTCGGCACCCAGATCGATGCGGTTCGTGGTGTCGATCGCCGGGGGACCGGAGATGCTGCCGTTAAGCAGGAGTTGAGCGTTGGGGGCCGTCGTGAATGCGTAGTTGAAGGCGGCCGTGACCAGGAGATCGTTCGTCCCGCCGGACGGGTCGAGGATCTCGTACCCCACTCCGATCTTGCCATCCCAGCCGCAGTACCTCGAGAAGCCCTTGTCGCTGAGCAGGTCTGTGATCTTCGAGAGGTCCAGAGCATCCAGCCCCCCCGGTCGCACGTAGCCCGAGCTCTCGATGATCTCCTGAACAACGGCAAGAAGGGCGGCGATCGACTTGTACGTCCCCTTGCTTCCGATTTCGTACGCAAGGATCTCCAGATCGGCGGATCGCAAGTGGTCGGTCAGCGTGCTGCGACCGACGAGGGTCTCGTCGATGCGCGTGGCGATCGCCAGCGGCGTCACGTCCGAGAATCGCCCGAGCCCAAGGCCGAGGTTCACGGACACGCCCAGCGACGCGAACGACGACGAACTCCGCGCGCTCGCGCCGGCGAACGCGAAGGCGTCGCCTTCGTAGCGTTTGATGTTGCCATCGGCGATCGTGGAGTAGCTCGAGACATCGAGAAGCGAGATCTCGAACTTGTTCGCCAGTCCAATGTCGAAGCCGTACTCGGCGGTGTCGTAGAGCCGCTTGTAGTCTACGATGAACTGGCCGGCGTTCTCGTCCCGGCTCTTCGACCCGTACGGGTCGTTGACGTACTGGTATGAGAACGACATGACCAAGTCCGAGAGGTCGGGCAGAGGAGAACGGTAACTGCACAACGGCATCGCCTGCGCCACGAGACAAGCTCCGAGAAGCCCAACCAACAACGCCACTGCGCCCCTCATCCGCATCACCTCACCCGCAACTCTAGGCTGGGGGTTGGTCCCTGCCCATCGAATCCTTCCCCACCGCAGGTGCCCGTTGTCCCTGCTCCGGCATGCACGCCGGGACACTGTCGAAGAGCGACAGTTGTCGAGCTACGGCGGCTCCGAGTCTGGAAACCCCCACGCCGAGGAGACGAACCCCACGTTCGTCGAGTTCGGCGCGCTGGCGCAGGAGGTGCACCGCCAGCGTTTCGATCAGGCCCTCCGAGTCCGTGGCCACGGGCACCTTCACCTGGCGCGTGATCGTCCGGAAGTCGGGGTAGCGAATCTTGATGCGGACCGTGCGGCACAGCATCGACGCCGCGCGCAACTGCCCCGCAACGTGGCGTGCCAGCCGCCGTACTTCGTCCTCGATCTCCTCGGCGCGAAGGAGGTCCACGGCATACGTCACCTCGCGCGACATGGACACCGACTCGGACTCCCCGGCGATCGGCGTGTCGTCCTCGCCGCGGGCCAGTTCGTGCAATCGCACGCCCATGCGCCCGAACTCACGCTCAAGGAGCTCGACGGGCGCCGTGCGCACGTCGGCGATGCGAAGGAGTCCGAGCCCGCGCAGTCGCCGCTCCGTAACGTCGCCGACGCCCCACATCTTGCCGATGGGGAGAGGGTCGAGGATCTCACGCACTTGCTCGGGGCGGATCACAAGGAACCCATCGGGCTTGGAGAGGTCGGACGCCATCTTCGCCAGAAAGCGGTTCGGCGCGACCCCCACCGAGCAGGTGAGCCCAGTCTCCCGCTGGACCGCCTGCTTCGCGGCCAACGCCACCGACATCGCGGCCGCGCCGTGCTCCGACACGTCGAAGAACGCCTCGTCGAGCGACACGGTCTCGATCACCGGCGATACGCGGAGCAGAATCTCTCGAACGCGTGCCGAGATCTCGCAGTACCGCTCGAAGTGAGGCGCGACGAAAGCGCCGTCTGGACAGCGTTTACGCGCCACGGCCATCGGCATCGCGCTGTGCACCCCGTATCGGCGCGCCTCGTACGACGCCGTGGCGACGACGCCGCGAGGTCCGAGTCCACCGACGATCACGGGCTTCCCACGGAGCTTCGGCTCATCGAGCTGTTCCACCGCGGCGAAGAAAGCATCCATGTCGAGATGACCGATCCACCGCTCGCTGGACGCATCCACAGTGCCTCCTCCATCACACGGCGACGCGGCGCGCTCGATCGAAGCGCTGCAACGCGTAGCCCGCGTCGCTCACGAGAAAGAGGGTAGAATCGCGCCCCATGGCGATCAAGGGGCGCGTAGCGATCACGGGACGGCCAGGCGTGGGGAAGACCACGCTCATCGAACGGGTTCTTCCCCTCGTCTCTGCGACCTACGGCGGTTTCCTGACGAAGGAAGTCCGCAAGTGCGGACACCGCGTGGGATTCGCGCTCGTCGATCTCGGGACCGGAGAAGAGCGCCTCTTCGCTCGCGTCCACTCCTCCGCTGGGACGAAGTTCGGACGCTACGCCGTCGACATCGGAGCCGTCGAGCGGGTTGGCGTTCCAGCGATTCTTCGCGCCATCGAAACGAAGGAGCTCGTCGTCATCGACGAGATCGCGCCGATGGAGCTCTCCGCTCTCGGCTTCGTCGCCGCCGTCGAACAGGCGTTGGCGAGCGACAGGGCCCTTCTCATCGCCACGCACGCCCACGCCACGCACCCGGTCGCCGACCGCGCAAGGCAGGAGTTGCAGCTCGTCCGCATCCGCATGGGAAATCGAGACGCCCTCGTCGACACCGTGGCCGCCCTGCTGACCGGCAACGCTACGCTCGTGCCGTCTGCCAATCCTTGAGGAAGCGCTCGACGCCGACGTCCGTCAGGGGGTGCCGGAAGAGCTGCTTCAGCACCGCGTGCGGCACGGTGGCGATGTCCGCGCCGAGAGACGCCGCCTCGAACACGTGCCTGGGGTGACGAACGCTGGCGACGATGATCTCGGTCGGGAACACGTAGTTCTGGAAGACATCGAGAATGTCCGAGATGAGGTCCATCCCCCCGCCTCCCACATCGTCGATACGACCCACGAACGGCGACACGTAGGACGCGCCGCACTTCGCCGCAACCAGCGCTTGGTTCGCCGAGAAGACGAGGGTGACGTTCGTCCGGATTCCCTCTGCGGACAGCGCTCGCACGGCCTTCATCCCCTGTTCGGTCATCGGGACCTTGATCACCACGTTCTTGTGAATGCGCGCGAGCGGCCGCGCCTCCCGCACCATCTCGTCGGCCACGAGCGACATCACCTCCGCGCTCACCGGGCCGTCGACCAGCTCGCACAACCGCGCGATCGTTTCCTCAAACGGAACCTTCTCCCGTGCCACGAGACTCGGGTTCGTCGTCACCCCGTCGACCCACCACGCCATCTCGCGCACCTCGTCGAGATTCGCAGAATCGATGAACAGCTTCATGATGCCTCCCTGTCCGCACTACCCTGACGTTCGAGTGTATCGACTCCCGCGCTTCCCTCCCATGCGTGCCATCTTGGCACGACCTTGAAGGGCTCCCCGGCAGAAGCTACGGTATGGACCGAAGAGGAGAGGCATGGCATACGACGTCGTCATCATCGGAGGCGGGCCCGGTGGCTACGTGTGCGCGCTGCGTTCGGCACAGCTGGGCCTCAAGGTGGCCCTCGTCGAGGAGAAGAAGCTTGGCGGGGTCTGCCTTCATTGGGGCTGTATTCCGACCAAGGCGCTCTACGCCGCGGCGCGCCTCCTGCGGCAGGCATCCACTGCAACGGAGATGGGGATCGAGTTCGGCGTCCCCCGGATTGACGTCGTTCGCCTCGCCGCGTGGAAGGACGGCGTCATCACGCACCTTGCCGGAGGTATCGCCGACCTCGTCAAGGCGGCTGGCATCGACGTCGTCGCCGAACGCGCCCGCTTGGCCGGCCCGCACACGGTGCGTCTCTCGCGCGGCAAGACCCTGAACGCCGCCAACATCGTCCTCGCGACGGGATCGAGACCCATGGAAATCCCGGGCTTCCCGTTCAGCCATCCGCGCATTTGGTCGTCGGACGACGCGCTCGCGCTCGAGGAGGTGCCGGCACGTCTTGCCATCGTCGGCGGCGGCGTTATCAGCCTCGAACTGGGCACGATTTACCGCCGTCTCGGAACCGACGTCACGATCATCGAACTCCTGCCCGACGTCCTGCCCACGCTGGACGTCGACCGCCGCGCGGTGGCGGCCGTGAAGCGGGGCCTGGTCGCGGCCGGCATCCGCATCCTCACGGGACTGAGCGCCACATCGTGCGAGGATCGAGAGGACAGCCTGACGATCACGCTCGGCGACGGAACCCCGCTGGACGTCGAGCGAGTTCTGATTGCCGTCGGGCGGCGGCCGAATTCCACCGATCTCGGACTCGAGACCGTGGGCCTCGAGCCAGATCGCCGCGGCACGCTCGCCGTCGGCTCGGGCCAAGCCACAGCGGCACCCGGCATCTACGCGATCGGCGACCTCGCACCCGGGCCGATGCTGGCGCACAAGGCGTCGGCGGAAGGAGTCGCCGTGGCGCACGTTCTCGCGGGAGTCGCGCCTCACGCCGTTCCGGCGGAGGCGATCCCCCAAGTCGTCTTCACGGATCCCGAAATGGCCACGGTCGGCCTGTCCGAGACAAGGGCCCGCTCGACCCACCGGGAGGTCGTCGTGGGAAGGTTCTCCTACGCCGGGCTTGGCAAGGCGCTCGGCATGCGGGAGCCTGAGGGATTCTTCCAGGTTGTGGCCGATGCCGCCGATCATCGCATCCTCGGCGTGACGATCGTTGGGGCCGAGGCGTCCGACCTTCTTGCCGAGGGCGCCCTCGCAGTGCAGAACGGCCTTACCCTCGAACAGGTCGTCGAGACCGTGCACGCTCATCCTACGCTGCCCGAGGGCTTCCTGGAGGCGGCCGAGAATGCCCTTGGCTGCGGGATTCACACCGCACGTCGCTAGCCCGCGGCCCGGCCATAGGCACTCATACGGCCAAACTGGGCCGTAGCCTGGTCGCAGGGATTCACACCGCCAGACGGTAGACTGCAACACTTTCCAAGAGCCAGAAGAAGCCGAAGGCTTCTTCCTAGCTGCCCCGCGTCTGAGGGCAAGGAGAAAGCCATCAGTCCGTAGAACCGATGGCCTTCTCCCTAGCCGCCGGTCCTTCGGATCGGCGGCCGCCTATATCTTCGTTTGCTTGTCGACCTTGGCGCCCGCGTGCACCTCGATCGTTTCGCTGTACTCGACCGTGCCGATGTGGCACCCCGGGCCAAGCTTGATCCGCTTGCCGCGTACGGCGTCGGCCGTCGTCTCCTCGATCTCGACATCGTCTCCTTCGATCGACGACGCCTTGAGCTCGGCGATGCCGCCGCCCGAGAACATCCGAACCAGTCCATCGAGAAGGATTCCGCGCTCGCGGAAGCCGCCCCGCAGAATCTCGATCTTCTCCCCGCCGATCTCGCGCGCAGAGCACTTGCCGCCAAGACGGACCTCAACCTTGTCGGCCGAGAGGAGGCCTTCGATCGTGAATCCGCCCGAGGCCTTGAAGATCTCCGCTTCGAGGTCCCCGCCGACATGAATGTGCCCGCTGACCTTGACGTACTCGGCCGCGACGCTTCCCGTCACGCGGAATGTCCCCGAGCACTTGAGTTCCTTGACCTTCGCGTCCCCGCCGATGCGCGCCGCGCCGCTCACCGACATCTCGTCGGCCACAACGGAGCCCGAAAACGAGGCGCCCCCGGAGACCGAGACCTGAGTTGCCTCCACGTTTCCTTCCACCTTGCCTGCGCCGGAAATGCGGAGTTCCTCGGCCTTGAGATCACCGGTTATCTTGCCGGCCCCGGAGATCGAGACGCGAGCGTAGTCGCCGCCACTCAATTTTCCGGCCCCTGACAGGCTGGCTGATCGCCGATCCTCGCTCATCGCTCCTCCTCTCTCTTGCCCGATGCCGCACCCCCGTGCGACCCTCCGGTTCCCTGCGCCAAATCGAGCTTGATGCGCTCCAACGTGTTCCGCAGATCGACCGTCCCGATTCGTTGCACGTCCGGATCGAACAGCGCGTCGAGCGGCGCCATCGCGACCAGGCTGATCTCGGCCGAGATGCCACCCGCGGAGAGCTTCTTCCGCAGCAAATGAATGTGCAGATTCGTCTCCGCGGCGTGCTCGAGGAACGCCTCGTCCAGGTTCTTCCGCAGCGTTCGCTGCACGAGAGTCTGTTCCTCCGGCCTCGCTACGCCGCTCAAGCGACTGGCCACCGCGACGCACAGGGCATCCGCCACCGACAGGGACTGCGCTCCTGCGGGATCGATGCCGCACTCCTTGAGCGCCGCTTCGTCGAACCACGTCGCGCCACGCAGATGATCGAGCGCCACACGGACCTTCGCATTGACCTGCTGCGTAATCACGTCGGCTAGATCGTCGAGCGGGTGAGTGTCTTTCATCGACTTGACCCGTTCAATGCGCTCCAAGATCTTGTCGCGTGGGAAGAACGTCTCCTGCCCGGTGAACGTCGAGCGCCGCACGAACCACGCCTCGGGGATGAGGCCCTTCCTCTTCCACCGGTAGAGCTGGCCGTACGAGATGTCAGTCTGCAGAAGGACGTCCTTCTTCGAGATCAGGTTCTCCTCATCCATGGTCGCGACACCTCCCCTGTCTTCTTGGGGTCCGCGCATCTTCTCGTGCAAACATCGGTTCGAGCGCGCGCCGCCCGCGCGGTACGGTAGCATTGTAACAACACACTGTGTCATGGTCAATGGCTGAGTGGGACGAACCGCACGTTGTCCCACTCAGCTAGGGAGTTCCGACTGCGTCGGAACTCCTAGCATCGATCGCCGGGACACACCGCGTCTCACACTCCCACCGCTGAGACGCGCTGCCGCGCTCAACGGCTGAACGAGACGGGACGGGCACTGTCTCGTTCAGCTAGGGAATTCCGACTGCGTCGGAACTCCTGGCATCGATCGCCGGGACACACCGCGTCTTGGGCACGCACCGCTGAGACGCGCTGGCTCACTCAGCTCGCGAGTTCTCGCTGCGCGAGAACTCCAGGCCTGTCGCCGTAACAGACGCTGTCTTGCTCTTCGGGCTCTCCACCTTGGCAATCGTGGCGCTCTTCGCGTGATGTGTGCGAGGTGACCGCGTACTCCGACCAGCGGACTGGCTTTCCCGCGGGGCCGGACACTCCACGTTCGAGGAACCGAGGGTCACATCCCCGGGCACTGACGTGCCACGGCCGCGTCGATGCCCTTCTTGCCGTAGGCCTTCTGGAAGTGGTCGGCGAACTCGCCGGCGAGCTTCATCGAGCGCGCGTCGAACGCAGCCTTGTCCTTCCAGGTGTTGCGCGGGCGCAGGACGTCGCTCGGCACGCCGGGGCAGCTCTGCGGAACTTGCATGTGGAACGTCCGATCCTCGTCGTAGGCGACCTTGTCGAGCGCGCCCTCGAGGGCGGCACGAACCATCGTGCGCGTAAGAGTGATGTCCATGCGCTTCCCGACGCCGTACGGTCCACCGCTCCAGCCGGTGTTCACGAGGGACACCTTCGTGCCGTGCCGGTCGAGCTTCTCTCCAAGCATCCGCGCGTAGACGTCGGGGTTCCTGGGCATGAACGGCTCGCCGAAGAAGCGCGAGAACGTCGACTTGGGCTCCACAATACCGGTCTCGGTGCCCGCCAGCTTGCTGGTGTAGCCCATGAGGAACCACAGCATCGCCTGTTCCTTCGTGAGCCGCGCGATCGGAGGCAGCACGCCGTTCGCATCCGCGGTGAGGAAGAGGATCGTCGTCGGATGACCAGACCGCGCCGATGGCTTGATGTTCCCGAGATACGAGAGCGGGAACGAAGCGCGCGAGTTCGGAGTTAGCCGATCGTCGTCAAGATCGAACGTCCCATCCGGGTAGATCATGGCGTTCTCCACGATGGCTCCGTGGCGGCGCCAGTCTTCGTCGTGGAAGACCGCGTTGTAGATCTCCGGCTCCTTCGCGGCGTCGAGCCCGATCAGCTTTGCATAGCATCCGTTCTCGAAGTTCCAGACCCCGTCGTCGCTCCAGCCGTGCTCGTCGTCGCCGAGGAGCGCGCGCGTCGGGTCGGCTGACAGCGTTGTCTTGCCCGTTCCCGAGAGCCCGAGGAGGAGTGCCGAGTCGCCTCGCTTGCCCTCGTTTGCCGAGCAATGGAGCGGTAGGACGCCGACGCCCGGCAGGAGGTAGTTCATGACCGAGAACATGAGTTTCTTGACCGAGCCGCAGTAGGCCGAGCCGTAGACGATGCCCATGCGGCGGTCGAAGTCGATGGCAATCGCCATCGTCGTCGTCTTCCCGGTCGCCGGGTCGGTGCGCAGCCGGCCTTCGTAGCGCTTCGGATCGAGCTTATCGTTCGGCAATGCCAGAATCGTGAACGCCCGGTCGCCGAAGACGCCCTTCTCCGCGCCGGCGGGAATCGGGCGGAACATGTTGTCGGTGAACAGCGCCGTCAGCGCGCGGTCGGTGATCGTGCGGGTCGTGAGCGCGTAGTGCGGGTCGGCGCCAAGCGCACGGTCGGTGACGTAGAGGCGCGTCTTCGCTCCGAGGACGGAGACGGCATCCTCGAACAGGAGGTCGAACGTCTCCTCGGTGATCGGAAGGTTGTTCGGCGAGTCCCAGTCGATGTTCTTCTCGCTCGACGGACGTCGGACGGACACCGTGTCCTTCGGGCTGCGGCCCGTGGACTCGGGCCGCGTCCACATGGCGGGCGCTCCGTTCGGAGCGAGGATCGCGTCGCGATTCTTGATTGACTCTTCGATCATCTCCGCCCGGGACGCGTTCTTGACCGTCGTCGATCGTCCGACCAGTGCAGCCAGTTTCTCGTCGTGCTTCATGGGAATCGCCTCGAGTCTCCTCCGCCGGCGATCGCTTCCGCCGGGGGAGGGGATGGTAGCCGAGCGCAACGAACGTTCACAGGCCGAACCCGCTGGGCGCGCGGTCTGGCCGGCAGGTCGCAGCGGGAGGATGCCAGCGTCGCCGCGCGGTTGACACGGAATCGCGCTCGGGGTTCAATCCCGCTCCAGGAAGGGAGGCTCCGGGATGGACAGCCAGATGATCTTGCTCGCGATTCCGCTCGGCGTGATCGAACTTGCGTTGGCCGCCGTCGCACTCGTCGATTGGGCCAAGCGAAAGGCGTTCTGCGCTCTCCCTCGCTGGGGCTGGTTCTGCGTCATCCTCTTCGTCGGGATCGTCGGACCGACCGTCTACCTCATCCTCGGCCGGGGAGAGGAGCGCGCCGAACCCGATGGACGCAATTCGCACTAGCGCGCTCGTCAAGAGCTACGAGCGCGGGAAGGTTCTCGCCCTCGACGGCCTTGACCTCCACGTGCCCGAGGGCTCGGTGTTCGGCTTCCTCGGCCCGAACGGGGCGGGAAAGTCGACGGCGATCAAGATCCTGATCGGCCTCGTCGAGCCGACGGCCGGAGAGGCCTGGGTGGCTGGCGAACCGGTAGTGCACTCGTCGGCGCGCCTGCGGTCGCAGATCGGCTACTTGAGCCAGGATCCGCGTTTCTACACCTGGATGACTGGGCGGGAACTCCTCGTCTTCGCCGGAGAGCTGTTCGGCACGGGCCGCGCTGCGGCCCGCTGGCGCGCCGACGAGTTGCTCGAGATGTCCGGACTGACTCGTGCCGGCGGCCGCCGGATCGGTGGCTACTCGGGCGGTATGGTTCAGCGACTCGGAATCGCCCAGGCCATCGTCAGCACGCCGCGGATCCTCTTCCTCGACGAGCCGTGCGCGTCCCTCGACCCGCTCGGTCGGCGCGACGTGCTCGAGTTCATCGCCCGCCTGCGTGGGAAGACGACGGTTCTCATGTCGACGCACATCCTTGAAGACGTGGAGCGAGTCTGCGATACCGTCGGGATCATCGACCGCGGGCGGATGGTTGCGACAGACGAGATGGGCGAAATCGCAAGCAAGTTCGCGCCGCTGGTTCTCGAGCTTGAGTTCGAGACCCCGGAGGCGGCGACGACGTTCCGCACTCTCTGGTCCGCGCAACTCGGAGCTGCGTCGGCCGACGCCGAGGGAATGCGGGTACGGATCGGCACAGCGGACCTTGCTCAGGCGCGGGCCGCCGCGCTTCGGCTCATCGCGGCGCACGACCTGCCCTTGTCTCGACTTGGAGGCCGCTCCGCGTCCCTCGAGGACGTCTTCGTTCGCCTGGTCGGGGGGGCATCGTGAGGCGCCGCCCGTTCTTCGTTCTCTTCGGAAAGGAACTGCGCGAGCAGGCGCGCAGCTACCGCTTGCTCACTCTCGGCCTCGTGTTCGTCTTCTTCGGCCTCGCGTCGCCGCTCCTCGCCAAGTTCACGCCCGAGATCCTGAAGGGGGTCGGAACGGACCAGGGCGTTACGATCGTCTTGCCGGAGCCAACCGCGGCCGATGCCGTGGCGCAGTTCGTGAAGAACGTGTCTCAGATCGCGCTCTTCGTCCTCGTCTTCCTCACGATGGGCTCCGTCGTGGCGGAGAAGGAGCGCGGGACGGCCGCCTTCGTCTTGGTGAAGCCGGCCTCGCGAGAGAGCTTCCTCGCAGCGAAGCTCCTGACGCTGTGGCTCTGTGGCACGGGCGCCTTCGCGCTCTCGGCCTTCTGCGCCTACGGCTACACGGCCGTCCTCTTCCCGGCTCCGAACATCGCGAGCTTCGTCCTCGGGTGCGCCCTCCTCCTGCTGCACGTCCTCACGTTCGTGACGACGACGTTCTTCTTCAGCGCCGTCGCGCGCTCGCAGGTCGTGGCGGGCGTCCTCTCGTTCCTCGTTTGGATCCTCCTCGCGTCGCTCGGCGGCCTGGGCGCGCTGAGCGAGTTCCTACCAGGGCGCCTTCTCTCGGCATCGCTTGAAACCGCTCTGGGAGCGCCCTTGTCGTGGGAGCCGCTCGTCGGGTGCGCCGCGATCATCGTCCTCTCCTTCTCGGGAGCCGTCCTCGCGTTCCGCCGCTGGGAGCCGTAGGCAGGCGCATCGGAGACAATTCACCGCAGAGGTCGCAGACAGGGCGCGGAGACTGCGCGCTGAGATCGAAGTCGTAGCGACCGCATCCCCGTAGGGTCTGCGATGGAACGAGTTCCCTCTCCCGCACCTCTGCGTCCTCTGCGGCAGAGGGGAGTGTCTTACCCGAGTGAGAACAGAGCCAGCGCGTTCTCCGTCGTCTGGCGAGCCACGTCGCCGATCGAGATTCCACGCAGGCGAGCGATCTCGGCCGCGACGAGCTCGATGTAGGCCGGTTCATTCCGCTTGCCGCGATGGGGCACCGGCGTGAGGTAGGGGCAGTCGGTCTCGAGGACGAGGCGATCGAGCGGCACGCGTCGCACGGCGTCCCGCAACGCCTCGTTCGCGGGATAGGTGAGAGGCCCGCCGACGCCGAGGTGGAGGCCCAAAGCGAGGAACGTCTCCGCGAGGGCCGCGTCCCCGAGGAAGGAGTGGACAACGCCGCGATGGCTCTTGCCGGTCTGGCGCAGGATCGCAACGAGGTCGTCGGTGGACTGGCGATTGTGCAGCACGATGGGCAGCTCAAGCTTCTTCGCGAGTTCGAGCTGGTCTGCGAAGACGCTGCGCTGGACGTCGCGCGGCGAGAGGTCGCGGTAGTAGTCGAGACCGATCTCGCCGATCGCCACGACGCGCGGAGTCTTGGCGAGTTCCTCAAGTTCGCGGAGGACCTTAGGCGTGACGTACTTCGCGCCGTGCGGGTGGACTCCGACCGTCGCCCAGATCAGACGGTGGCGCTCGGCGAGCCGCACCGTCTCGCGGCTCGACTCGAGACTCGCGCCCACGGTGACGGCGCCCACCCCGTCGGCATGGAGCCGCGCGATGAGCGCGGCGCGATCCTGGTCGAACGCGCGGTCGTCGAGATGGGCGTGCGTGTCGATCAGACGCATCGTTCGATCTCTCGGAACGCTCTCGGTAGAAGCTCGACGATGTCCGACGGCACGAGCGATCGCTCGGAGCGGTCGAGCGAGAAGAGCTCGGCCGCTACGCCGTGGACGTAGGGTCCGACGAGGGCCGCATCCTCGAGCGTCGCCCCGCCCGCAAGAAGCCCGGCGAGGAGGCCCGTCAGGACGTCGCCGCTGCCGCCGGTCGCCAGACCTGCATTCCCCGTTGGGTTCAGGTAACGTGCGCCTCCCGGGAACGCGATGACCGTCGGTCGCCCCTTCAAGATCGTGATGACGCCATGCCCGACGGCGAATCGCGCCGCCTCCTCAACCCGCCGCCCGTCGATCTCGGTCGCGCTGGCGCCGGTGAAGAAGGCAAGCTCGCCTGGATGAGGTGTCAGAATGGCGCGGCCGGCGAGAGTTTCCAGAGCCTCGCGGTGCCGCGACAAGGCGTAGAGCGCGTCGGCATCGACGACCACGGGGCCGCTGTACGCTTCAAGCGCAGCGCAGACAGCCTCGCAGGTTCCTTCCGAACGAGAGAGCCCGGGACCGATCGCGAGGACGTCGACGCGCCCAAACGAAGCCACGAGTTGGGCAACGGCATCGGGCACGAGACATCCACTCTTCTCGGCGAGCACAACGACGATCGCCTCCGGCAGCGCGGCATGAACCGTCGCCGCGAGCGACGCGGGGATCCCAATCGTCAGGAGCCCCAGGCCGGCGCGCAACGCACTGCGGCCGGCAAGGATGGCCGCGCCAACCATGCCCTGAGAGCCGGCGAGAAGGAGGACGTGGCCGAACGTCCCCTTGTGCCCGGTCGGTGGGCGCGGAGGCAGGCGTCGCCCAGCGCCCGCGCGATCGAGAACGTGGGCCCACGGCATCACCTCCGCCAACGCGTCCGGCGGGTACTCGACCGTGATCACAACCACGTTGCCGCACAGGCCGGACGCCGGGAAGAAGAGATGCGCCGGCTTGAGGAACTCCATCGCCAGCGTGACGTCGGCCTTCACCGCCGGACCGGGAACCACGCCGATGTCGGCGGCAAGGCCGCTCGGTACGTCCAGGCTGATCGTGAGGACGGGCGATCTGTTCAGAAGATCGACGACGCCGGCGGCCGCTCCCTCGAGCGGCCGCGAAAGCCCGCTCCCATAGAGGCCGTCGATCGCAACGTTCGCCCACCCGAGGGCACGCGCTAGCGGTCCGAGATCGATCCCGTCGATGGCGGTCGCGCCGCCGCCCGCCGACTGGAGGCGGCGAAGGGCTCGCTTCACAGGCTCAGAAACAGGCCCCGAAGGAGCGAAGAGAAACGCTTGCACGTCGGTCCCCGCCGCGAGAAGCTGTCTTGCCACGACGAGGGCGTCCGCGCCGTTGCCCCCTGGGCCGGCGACAACCGCCGCGCGCTGGGCCGTCGCGTGATCGAGAATCCACTCGGCCGCCGCCTGTCCGGCGCTCTCGATGAGTTCGTCGACGTCCATCCCCCCCGCGCGGGCGAGCGCGTCGATGCGACGCTGCTCCGCCGCGGTGACGACGATCCTCTCGTCTTGCGCGCGCCAAATCACGATCTCCCCACCTCGCGCCGCCACGTGTCCGCGATCTCCTCGGCAACCGACGGCACATCGCGTCCCGTGACGCAGATCCACGATACGCTGGCCTCTCCGCGAAACCAGGCCATCTGTCGGCGCGCTAGAGCCCACGTTGCGCGGACGATCCGGTCAACGAGTTCGTTGCGCGGGATAGCGCCGTCCAGGTACGCACACGTCTCCGGAACGCCGACCGAGCGGAACGCCTGACACCCGGGCGTCAGGCCTCGATCCCTGAGCCGCGCCATTTCTTCGACCAGGCCGGCGTCGAGCATGTCGCGCGCGCGGCGCGCGACGGCCGCGCGATGATCGTCTCGATCGCGTTCCAGACCGAAGACGTGGAACGCGAAGGGAAGAGGAACGGCCTCGCTCTTCCACGACGTGATCGGCCGTCCACTCGCCGCCTCCACCTCAAGGGCCCTCACGATCCGAAGGCGATCGCGCGGGTGAATCGCCGCGGCGGCGGGCGGATCGACCGCGGCCAGCCTCCGGTGAAGCTCGTCCGATGCCACGTCGTCGAGGGACTGTCGAAACTCGGCGTTCTTCCCGGGGCCTTCAAACAGACCGCGGAGCACGGCGGCCAGGTACAGCGTTCCGCCCCCGGCGAGGATGGGCACTCGCCCGTGCGCGTGGATCGCCGGAACGATGCGATTCACGTCGGCGCGAAACGCCATGGCGTCGTACTCCCCGTCCAAGGGAACGCAGTCGAGAAGGTGGTGCGTGACGCCGCGGCGCTCGATGATCGTAGGTTTGGCCGTCACGACGTCGAGGCCCTCGAAGAAGGCGCGCGAGTCGGCGGAGACGACCTCTCCTCCCAGCCGCAGGGCGAGTTCGATCGCCACGGCCGACTTGCCCGTCGCCGTGGCTCCGACGAGAACGAGGACGTCGCGTGACCGCTCCGTCGGGCCCGCGGCCACAGGTCTAGTCCTCCGCCAGGAGAAGTTCGCGGAACTTCCGAAGCTCCGCGCGCCGCGAGGGATGCTTCAGTTTCTCGATTGCCTTGATCTCGATCTGCCGCACGCGTTCGCGCGTGATGTTGAACTTGAGGGACACGTCCTTGAGGGTCCGCGGATGCCCGTCCTCCAAGCCGTACCGCAGCTTGAGAATCTCCCGCTCCCGCTCGTCGAGCTGGTCGAGGGCGCGCGCGAGCTGTTCGCGCAGGAACATGCGAAACGTCTCCTTCGTCGGTGACGGCGAGGACGGATCCTCGATGAAATCGCCGAGCGTATCTTCGTCCTCCTCGCCGATCGGCCGCTCCAAGGACGCGGTGTACTGCGAGACGCTCTCGACTTTCTTGATCTTGTCGATCGACATTCCGGTGAGGAAGGCCAGGTCCTCCAGCGTCGGCGCGGAGCCGTGCGACTGGATGTACTCGCGCTTCACGCGGTTCAGCTCACGCACGGTCTCGATCATGTGCACGGGTACGCGGATGGTGCGCGATTGGTCGGCGATCGCCCGCGTGATGGCCTGGCGGATCCACCACGTGGCGTAGGTGGAGAACTTGTAGCCGCGTGCGAAGTCGAATTTCTCCACCGCCTTCATTAGGCCCATATTCCCCTCCTGGATGAGGTCAAGGAACGAGAGCCCACGATTCATGTACCGCTTGGCGATCGAGACAACGAGCCGGAGGTTCGAGATCGTCAGGCGGTCGCGCGCTGCGCGCCCCTCGCGCACGAGGGCCTCGAGTTCCTCGCGCGTCGCCTTAGGCGTCGGCAGTTCTCCGTGGAGCTTCTCCTCGAAGGACGATGAGCTCAAGAGCTCGGCCGCCTCGCGGCCTCGGTGCACGAGGTCGTCCAACTCCGCTCGCTCCACGGGGGACAGACCGCGCACGGCCTTGAGACGCTTCGCCGCCTGCACCCCTCCCTGCTTAGCGATGCACAGTTCCGCGTAGGCTCCGATCTCCATCGCCTTCGCTAGCGTGACCTCCCCTTCCTTCGTAAGGAGGGGCACTTTGCCGATCTCGCGCAGGTACGTCTTGACTGGATCCTCGCGGCGATCGGCACCATCGCTGGCCTCCCGGTCAGGAGCGCGGTTGTGGGCTCGGGCGCTCGGCGTCGCTTCGGCGCCCGCTTCCTCATCGGCCGGCTCGTCGTCACCGATGAGATCCTCGGGATCCGCGAGGTCGTCGGCCGTGTCGTCTTCCAGCGCGTCCTCGGCCGCAAGGTCTTCTTCGTCGGCGACCGCCTCCTCGTCGAGGACCGCCGCGATCTCGTCCGACTCGTCGGGAAGCACGACCTGCTTCTCGTCCTCGCGAATCGCCGGAATCTCAACGGGCTTCCGCGGAGCCTTCTCCTTGCGCTTTCCCTTTGCCTCGGCCATGCATCCCCCTTCGCGCATCCCTCTCCGCCGCAAGCGAGCTCTTCTCGAGGGAGAGGGCCAGCTGTTCTCGCGTCAGCCGTGCCCACTCCTCCCATTCGTCAGCCGCGGCGGCGTTGCGGATCCCCGTCTCGACGTTCGCCAGCTTGCGCTCGATCGCCGGAAGTCGAACCGCTTGGTCGAGCGCGTCCTCGAAAGCCCTCCCCGTGTCTGCAAACTCCACCGGGGCGAGCGCATAGTAGGACGCAATGGCCGCCTCTGCCTCGTGCCCTTGTTCGCGCAACCTCTCAACGACCCAAGCGGAGATTCTAGGCGATTCCGGCGCGTTCGCCAGCGCCTCGACGATCGGACGATGCGCGGGCGAGAAGTCCGACGCCGAAGCGACGGCGGCAACGCGTGTCCAGCCGACGTCGCCGCGGAGGAGAAGAGCAAGCAGGTCGTCTTCCGCCCCCCACCGCGCCCTGGCCGTCTCGTCGCCTTGCGGATCGTCCGCCCCGCGTCGCGCCGGTCGCGCCGCGAGTTCGTGCGCCACCCCCTCCGGGGGGAGGTCGAGAAGGTCGGCGATGCCGCGCGCGATCTCCTGCTGCAGCGGAAGGCTGCGGACGCCGCGGTAGAAGTCACGCGCCTCGGCGAGGACTCGCTCCTTCCCCACGACGCTCGACGGGTCGTGCCTCGCGGCTAACGAGTCCAGGTAGAAACGGTGGAACGGGACGGCATCTTCCACTGCCTTGCGCATGGCGTCGACCCCGTGCTTCCGCACCAGGCTGTCCGGATCCTCATCTTCGGCGAGTCGCGCGACGCGAACGGCGAGGCCGCTGTTCCGCAGAATCTGCATGCCCCGCACCGCGCCGGCCCCTCCGGCCTTGTCGCGGTCGTAGGCGATGACCACTTCCTCGACCAGCCGCCCGAGGAGGTCGGCCTGCCCTTGGGTGAGCGACGTGCCCATGCTGCCCACCACGTTGACCAAGCCGGCCTGGTGGAGCGTCAGGACATCGGTGTACCCCTCAACAAGCACGGCGTGACGGGCGTCGCGCATGGCATCCCGTGCCCAATGCAGTCCGTACAGGTGCCGGCTCTTGTCGAATAGCGGCGTCGTCGGGGAGTTCAAGTACTTCGGCTCTCCTTCGAACGCGCGGCCGCCGAAGGCGATCGGGCGTCCCGACACATCGTAGATAGGGAACATCGTGCGATCGCGGAACCGATCGTAGGTGCCCTTCTCGCCTTCGACGAGAAACCCCGCTTGGAGGAGCACGTCCTGGCCGAAGCGGCCGCCGAACGCCCGTTTCACGTTGTCCCAACCCGGCAACGCGTAGCCGAGTCCGTACCGCTTCCAGGCGGCCTCGTCGAAGCCCCGGCTTTCGAGGTACGCGCGGGCGGCGGCTCCTTGGCGCGTGTCGCCGAGGTTCGCAGCGTAGTGCTCGGCCACGGCGGCGACCACGGCGCGCAGCTTCTCACGCTCTCCGTCCTCCCGACTCGACGAGAGGGACACGCCCGCTTCGTCCGCCAAGCGTTGCGCGGCCTCGATGAACGTCAGCCGCTCGATCTTCATGAGGAACGCGAAGAGGTCGCCGCCCTCGCCGCACCCAAAACAGTGCCACAGACCCTTCTCCCCGTTGACCATGAACGACGGCGTGTCGTCCTTATGGAACGGGCAGCGCCCCTTGTGGCTTGATCCCGACTTCGTGAGCGTCACGTACCGTGACACGAGGGAGATGAGATCGACTCGCTCCTTGATCGCCTGGACGTCCTGCTTCAGTGCCATTCTCAGGACAGACCGCGCAGGAACGGATTCCGCCGGCGCTCGCGTTCGAGCGTCGTCGCTTCGCCGTGACCGGGGTAGACGACGCGCTCTCCGTTGATCGCGAGGATCTTCCGCAAGGAGGCCTCCATCTCGTCCTCCGAACCGCCAGGGAAGTCCGTACGCCCGACGGATCCGGCGAACAGAAGGTCACCGGTGAGAAGCACGCCGTCCGCCACGAGAACCACGCTTCCCGGCGAGTGTCCGGGCGCGTGGAGAATGCGCACACCTTCCACGAGTTCCTCTCCGTCCCGCAGTAGCCGCTGGAACGGAGGATGCTGCGGGAAGAACATCGCGACCAGGCCCACGTCCGCCTCGTGGATGCACACGGCGCCCGCTGGGATGGCCCAGTTTCCACCCACGTGATCGTAGTGCCCGTGCGTGTCGACGACGAAATCGACGCGGCGGCCGCCGACGAGTTCGCGCAGCGCCGGCTCGTCCGCAGCCGGATCGACGAGGAGGACATGCCGTCCCGTCTCGACGAGGTAGGCATTGGTGCCGAGCGAGCCAAGACAAGCGGACGTCACCTTGATCGTCATCTTCCTCCTAGGCGTGCGCCACGGTCACAACAACGACTCTGTCGAACCCAGCTTTCTTTAGCGTCCGCGCGCACTCGTCCGCCGTTGCCCCCGTCGTGAGAAGATCGTCGACGAGGAGTACCGCACCCCTCCCAGATCGTACCCCGCGAAAGGCGTCCCTCAAGTTGGTCTCCCGCTCGCGCGCCGAGAGAGCGCGCTGCGGTACCGTCACCCGCACCTTGGCCAAGAGGCGCCGCTCCGGCAGCCCGAGCCGCCGCGCCGTCGCCCGTGCGAGGAAACGCGAAGGGTTGAAGCCGCGCTCTCTCTCCTCCGATCGAGTCATCGGCACGTGCGTGACGACGTCGACCCTCTCGCCCTCCGCCGCCAGCCGGCCCCCAAGCTCCTTCGCGAACCACCGCCCCACGGCCTTCTCCCGCGCGAATTTGAAGGCGTGGAGGAGTTCCCGCCACCCGTCGTCGTACGGTCCCAGGGAGATGGCCCGATCGAAGCCGCGCACCCGCGTGCCGCATCGCGGACAGAGGTCGAGCGATGGGTTCGCGAGCGCTTCGCCGCACTGTCGGCAGACGGGGTCCTCGATCCGCGGGAGTCGGTCGACGCAGGCGCCGCAGACAACGACGCCCCACCTCGTGGGAGCGCCGCAGCGAGCGCACTCCGCCGGGTAGAGGAGGGAGGCGACTCCGGCGCCCGCGTCCCGAACCCAACGGACGGGTCTAGAGAACCAGCGCCAGCCGGAGAAGCTGGTTCGTGTAGCCCCACTCGTTGTCATAGAACGCAACGACCTTGAGCAAACGCCCGTCGACGATCGCCGTCAACGACGGGTCGACCACGCTGGCGTGGGGATCCGCGATGATGTCGGACGAGACCATGGGGTCGTCGCTGACGCCGAGAATCCCGACAAGCTCGCCGTTCGCGTACTTGCGAAGCACCGCGTTCACCGCGTCGGGAGTGACGGGGACCTTCATTTCGAGCGTGATGTCGCTGACCGAACCCGTGGCGACGGGCACCCTCAAGGACATTCCGTCCATCTTCCCGGCAAGCGCGGGAATGACCTTGGCCGTCGCCGACGCGGCGCCCGTCGACGTGGGAACGATGTTGACCGCCGCGGCCCGGCTCCTCGTCGCTGACTTGTGCGCCGAGTCGACCAGCCGCTGGTCGGCGGTGTAGGCGTGCACCGTCGTGACGAATGCGTGGACGATGCCGAATTCCTTTTCGAGCACGTAGACGACGGGAACGAGCGAGTTCGTCGTGCACGAGGCCGCCGACACCACGTCGTGGGCGGCGCCCACCATCTTGTGGTTGATCCCATACACGATCTGCGGGATCTTGTCCGCACCTTCGCCCTTGCTCGGAACCGTCTGCAGGACGCGTTTCGCGCCGGCATCCACGTGGCGCTTCGCTCCCTTCTCGCCGCTGTAGGCGGTGAACGCGCCCGTCGCCTCGACGACGAGATCGACCTTCATGTCGCCCCACGGAAGCTTGTCCGGCTCTTTCACCGTCAGGAGCGGGACCGCGCGGCCGTCGATGTCGAGTCCGCCGTCCTTGACCGCCACCGCCTTTCCGTACCGGCCGTAGACCGAGTCGTGGACGAGCAGATACCGCGCCATGTCCACCTGGATGAATGGATCGTTGATAGCGACGATCTCGACGTTGGGATGGCCGTAGGCCAATCTCAGAAACGCGCGGCCGATTCTTCCGAATCCGTTGATGGCAATCCTCTTCTTCATGGTTCGTCGTCGTCCTCCCTCTGGCTTCTAGATCATGCCGATGAAGTACCGATGGATCCGGAGATCCTCGGTCAGCTCAGGATGGAAGCTCGCCACGAGCATCTTACCCTGCCGTGCCATCACGGCCACCCCCTGGTGCCACGCGAGGACGCGCACCGAGGGGCCGACGCGCGTCACGTACGGAGCTCGGATGAACACCGCTGGGACGTCGGAACCGATCCCCTCGACCTCGAGCACCGTCTCGAAACTGTCGACCTGCCGGCCGGAGGCGTTGCGCGCAATGGCGATGTCGACTCCCCCGAGGATCGGCTCCTTCCGCCCCGCGATCTCGTTCGCGAGAAGGATCATGCCGGCGCACGTCCCGAACATTGGGAAGCCAGCGGCCGACAGTCGGCGAAGCTCCTCGAACAGCCCGCCTTGGGCGAGCAGGCTCATCGTCGTGGACTCCCCTCCGGGCAAGATGAGCCCGTCGAGGGAGTCAAGCGCCGAAATCGTCTTGACGACCCGCGTCTCAACTCCGAGGCGCCCAAGCGCGCGGACGTGCTCCCGAACCGCACCTTGGAGGCCGAGGACCCCGACCTTCATCGGCCGCGGGTCTGCATCTTCTCGTGCTCGGGGATCGTCGCGATCTCGATCCCGGCCATCGCTTCGCCGAGGTTCTCGGAGACCCGGGCGATCAGGTCCGCGTCCTCGAAGTGCGTCGTCGCCTGCACGATGGCGCGCGCTCGGCCCGCCGGGTCGGAGGACTTGAAGACACCGCTTCCGACGAAGATGCCGTCGCAACCGAGCTGCATCATCATCGCCGCGTCCGCTGGGGTGGCGATGCCGCCCGCGGCGAAGTTGACGACCGGCAAGCGGCCGGCGTCGCGAATCGCCAAGAGGATCGAGTGTGGCGCCCCCATCTCCTTGCCGATCGACATCAGCTCTTCTTCGGGAGCATCGAGCACGGCGCGGATCTGTTGGTTCACGCGCCGCATGTGGCGGACGGCCTCGATGACGTTGCCGGTGCCCGGTTCGCCCTTCGTGCGGATCATCGCCGCGCCTTCGGCCATACGGCGGCATGCTTCACCCAGGTCGCGCGCACCGCACACAAACGGAACGGTGAAGGCCCACTTGTTGATGTGGAACTCGGGGTCGGCCGGAGTGAGTACTTCCGACTCGTCGATGTAGTCGACCTCGAGAGCCTGCAGGACCTGAGCCTCGACAAAGTGGCCGATGCGCGCCTTGGCCATCACGGGGATCGACACGGCCTTCTGGATCTCACGGACTTTCGACGGATCCGCCATGCGCGCCACGCCGCCCTGAGCACGAATGTCGGCCGGGACGCGCTCAAGCGCCATGACCGCCACGGCGCCTGCATCCTCGGCGATCCGAGCCTGCTCGGCGGTCGTGACGTCCATGATCACGCCGCCCTTCAACATCTCGGCGAGCCCGCTCTTCACGCGGTACGTGCCCTTCTCTACCATGAACCTCACCCCTCGCTTCCTCAGCTGCCCATCCAGGTCTGCCCAGGCAGTCGCGGATGCAGCGATGCATTATACGTTGGTCCAGAGAGACACGACAGCGCTGGAGCGAACCGCATTCCCGGTTCTGCGACCTAGGCCTAGCCTAGCGCGCCCGCCGTCGATCGGCGGCGCCCGGCCAATTCAGCTTGCTCGTGAGAGTATCGAAGAACCTCGGCGCCCCCGACGGCCGAACGAGCAGCGTCGGCGCGTCGGCGCGTCGGACGACGATCTCCGTTCCCGCCGCGATTCGTCCCACTTCGTCGCCATCGGCGACGAGCCGAACCTCGGCCGGCGCGGAGACCCGCAGCTCGTCGTCCCGCGAGAACACGAGGGATCGGAGACCCAGAACGTGTGCGGCGTGGGGGGTCACCACGATGCACTCCGCCGTCGGCACGGCGATGGGGCCACCGAGCGACAGGTTGTATGCCGTCGTTCCCGTGGGGGTCGCGAGGATGAGGCCGTCGCCGGGGAGAACCACCGCCACGCCCTCGCGCCACGCGAGGCGGATCTCGAGCAGTCGGGGCGCCGCCCCCGCAACAACCACATCGTTGAGAACGGTCCCCCGGACGGCGTCGGCCGAGTACGCGAGCCGCATGCGTTCCTCGATCTCGTACTCGCCGCGGGCGATCTGTTCGAGCGCCGGGAGGAGTTGGCCAAGAGGAGTCTGCGAGAGGAACCCAAGACTCCCCACGTTGACCCCCAGGATCGGAACTCCCGCCATGAGGGCCGCGGCGCGCAGGACGGTGCCGTCTCCACCGAGTGCGCAGGCGACCGTGCCCGCCCGCGGTTCGATGGGTGCAACAGCCGGGGCGCAAGCCACTCCGCGCGATCGACACCACGCGGCGATGTCGGACGCGGCGCGCACGGCGTCGGGCTTCGTCTCGTTCGTAACCAGGATCAGCCGCGACAGCTTCATGTTGCGATCCTAGCGACCTTGTCGATGGGCATCAAGGCAAACGTCACGCTGTGGACCGCATCATGAGCGCGGCGCATCACGACGAGCGCCGAGCCGTGGACCGCATCATGAGCGCGGCGCATCACGACGAGCGCCGGGCTGTGGACCGCATCATGAGCGCGGCGCATCACGACGAGCGCCGGGCTGTGGACCGCATCGTGAGCGCGCCGTATCACGACGAGCGCCGCGCCTTCATCATGAGCTCGGCGCATCACGACGAGCGGCGAGCCGTGTATCGCCAGCGGCAGACAATGCGCTCGATGATGTCGATGATCACGTAGAGAAGGAGCCCCAAGAGCGCCATCGCCATGATCCCCGCCGCCTGCTGGGTCATGTTGAAGCTCGACGCCTTGATGAACGCCCCCAGTCCGCCTCTTCCCGGCGAGACGGAGCCGCTGATCTCGGCGATGTAGAGGAACGCCATGCCCAGGCCGACACTGACGCGGAGGCTCGTCAGGATGGAGGGCAGGGTCTCGGGGATGACGACGTGCCAGTACACCTGGAATCGCGAGGCGCCTGCGGAGAGAACGCTCGTGACGTGCTCCGCGTCGATCTGCTTCGCCGCGCCGCGCGCGCTCACGAGAAGTTGGAAGAACAGGGCCAACGCGACGATGGCCACTTTCACCGGATTCCCGATGCCGAACACGAGGAAGAGGAGCAGGATGAAGGCCACCTGCGGGATCGGGTAGACAATGTAGATCATCGGCGAGATCAAGCGATCGAGCCAGCGCTCGTGGCCGATCAGCAACCCGAGGGGGTAGCCGGTGAAGAACGCGATGAGAATGGCGAGCACGAGCCGCCACGCGCTCGTCCAGAAGTTGCGGAAGAGAAGTGGACCGAGCCGGTGCATCTCCGTCACGGCCTTGATCGGAGTCGGGAGATACTCCACGCCCTTGACCTTGAGGATGACGAGGCTGGCGATTTCCCAGAAGAGAAAGAGGAGAGCCAGGCTCGCCACGTAGACGGCGACCTGGCCGGCGAACGACCGGTCTCTCACCCGGTCCGTCATGTACGCCAGCGCTCGCTTTGCCTTCTGTTGTGCCATCATCGCTCCAACGCGGCTCGCAGTCGCTGAGCCGTTTCCGCGAAGGCGGCCGTGTCCCGATAATTGAGCTCGCCCATCGCCGGGTTCTCCACGAACTCCTTGATCCTCGCCGGCCGATCGCTTAGCACGGCCACCCGCTGGCCGAGGAAGGCCGCCTCCTCGATGTCGTGCGTAACGAGGACGAGCGCGAACGCGTGGCGCTTCCACAACCGCAGGAAGAGGTCCTGGATGCGCTCCTTGGTCAGCGTGTCGAGGGAGGCCAGGGGTTCGTCCATGAGCATGACGTTCGGCGATGTCGACAGCGCTCGTGCGACGCCCACCCGCCGCTTCATGCCTTCGGAGAGCTCGGACGGGTACCGGTTCCTCACCTCGCCAAGCCCCAGTTCGTCCAGCACGGCCCGTGCCGTCACCCGCGGGTACTCCTTCCCGAGAAGAAGGCTCAGGTTCGCGTTCTGCCACACCGTCTTCCACGGCAGAAGGCCGGCGTTCTGCAGGATGAGAGCGATCTCACGGCGGGGCCGCGTGAGAGCCTCCCCGTTCACCGAGATGGCCCCTCCCGTGGGCCGCACCAGTCCGGCCATGGCGAAAAGGAGCGACGACTTCCCACAACCCGACGGGCCGATCAACGCGAGGCTCTCTCCTGGTGCGACGGAAAGCGAGACGCCGTCGACGGCGCGCACAGCCGATGCTTTCCTCCCGTACTCAACGACCACGTCTCGCACGTCGATCATGGAAGAAGGCTGAAGTCAGTGAACTCCGCCAACGAGGGGCACCGGTTTGGGAAGCCGCTTAGATAGCCCTTGTCCGCCATCCACTCCGTCACCAAGTCGAAGACCTCCTCCGCGAGCGGACCCGGTCGCTCGAACCGCGGGATGCTCATCGCGTCCAGCGTCTGTTGCTGGATCAACGTCTTGTCTGCCCCCTGGAAGAAGAGGCCGATCACGACGTCCAGGCCCACGTTGATGATCTCGTCTCGCGGCGTGGCGTTCATCCGTTCGACCGCCGCGTCGTAGACGCGCAGGAACGTGGCCACGTCACCCGGATGCTGATCGACGTACTCCTCGCGGAACAGGATCACGCGCGGCGGCGCGGCAAACCCGGAGAAGTCCGACAAGACGATCAATTGCATCGGCACCCCGCTGGGCGGCAGGATCGCCGCGATGTAGGAGTAGTACGGCTCGGGTAGAACGGCCACGGGCAACGTCTTGGCGCCGAACCAGATGGCGAGTTGCAGCGTGTCACCGAAGTACGTGTATCGAGACATCCAGGCGCGCGGCGCGCCGTTGGCGGAGAAGAACTGGTCCAGGAGGTACTCCTCGTCCGTCCGGTACGTCACGCCAACGATCTGCGAGGTCGCGAGGAGCCCGTCGAGATCGGCCGGGCCGAAGCCGGCGTGCGACACGAGCCCGAGGCGAAGCGCCCCCGTCTGGGGCGTCGACGCGGCGCTCGCGACGACGACGACCGACCGGCTGGTGAGGTAGTCGAGCACGGCGGACGTGACGTCGGACATCACGCCGTCCAAGTTGCTTGTGATGAGCGCGGTGCTCCGCTCTTGGTTGTCAGTGATGCCCACGAGATTCACGGAGAGTCCCGCATCGTCGAACATGCCCCACGCCTCGGCGAAGGCAATCGGAAGCGCTTCGAGGACCGGCGGGAGACTCATCCGCAAGGTCGTCGCCGCCGCTGCGCCGAACCCACTTCCGGCCGCCATCAGGACACACAGGAGAGCGACACGTCGCACACGAGCCATCGGCTTCCCCCTCGTTCGTTAGGATCCTGCGGATTATACAGGCCGCCTGGAAAGCGGCCAACGAGGCGTCTCTTTCGGACGCCGGGAGGACGCGATACCATCACAATCCCATGGATCGGATCACAACGTGGCTCTGGCGTTACCGTGGGAGGGTGTTTGCCGGTTTCCTTGCCCTCGTCGTCGTGGACGGCGCCACCCTCGTCATCCCCCTCGTGATCCGCGACGCCATCGATGGGCTCACCGCGGGGGAGGCGGACCTCCTCAGGTACGGCCTGTGGATCCTGGGCCTCGCCCTCGTGGCGCTCGTCTTTCGCTTCGCGTGGCGCCTGTTGCTCATCGGCACGGCACGCCAGATCGAGCGTGAGCTTCGCGCTAAGCTGTACGACCACCTTCTCTCCATGCCCGCCACGTTCTACAACGAGACGAGGACGGGCGACCTCATGGCGCACGCGACGAACGACATCGAGGCGGTCACGCGCGCTTGCGGCTTCGGTTTGATCACCATCATCGACCCCCTCGTCATGATCCCCGTGTCACTCGGCATCATGCTGTCCATTGACCCTCGGATGACCCTCTACGCGGCGATCCCCCTCCCCATCCTGACCGTCGTCATGCTCACGTTCGGCCGTGTCATCCATCGCCGGTTCGAGCGCGTCCAGGAGGCCTTCTCCGCGGTCATGGAGAAGGTGCGCGAGAACGTGTCCGGCGTTCGCGTGCTCAAGTCATTCGCCCAGGAACCAGGCTCCGAAGTTGACTTCGCCACGACGAACCAGCGCCTCGTCGACGAGAACATGTCGCTCGTGCGCGTGCACGGCGTGTTCCACCCCCTGATCGAGTTCCTCGGCGGAGCTACGCTGGCGATCATCCTCTGGATCGGCGGTTCGAGCGTGATCCGCGGCCAGGTGAGCCTGGGCAACTTCGTTGCGTTTGCCCAGTACCTGTCTATGCTGATCTGGCCGATGATCGCCGTTGGGCAGGCGGTGAGCCTCCTGCAGCGCGGTTCGGCGTCCCTCCAGCGCATCAACGCGCTCCTTTCCGTGACCGCCGACATCGCCGAGCCCGAGCACCCGCAGCCCCTCCGCGGAATGTCGATCGAGATCCGCGGCCTGACCTTCGTCTACCCCAACGCCGAGGACCGCACGGGTGCGCCCGCGCTGTCCGAGATCGATCTCGACATCCCAGAGGGGACCACCCTCGGCATCGTCGGCCTCACCGGCTCGGGCAAGAGCACACTCGCGCACCTGATTCCGCGGGTGTTCGATCCGCCGCCCGGGACCGTGCGCATCGGCGGGATCGACGTCCGTGACGCCTCCCTCTCCGAGTTGCGCTCGTCGATCGGCCTCGTGCCCCAGGATCCGTTCCTCTTCTCCGCGACGATTGCCGAGAATATCGCCTTCGGTCGCCCTAGCGCGCCGCGGGACGAGATCGAGCGCGCCGCGCGGCTCGCGGGAATCCACGACGAGATCTTGGCGTTCCCCGGCGGCTACGAGACGCGCATCGGCGAGCGCGGCCTGGCCCTGTCCGGCGGCCAGAAGCAGCGCGTGGCCATCGCCCGCGCCCTCCTCTCCAGTCCGCGGATCGTCGTGTTCGACGACCCCCTGTCGGCCGTCGACGCGGAGCGCGAGGAGGCCATCCTCGCGAACCTCCGACAGTTCTTCCGCGGGCGCACGTGCGTGCTCATCGCGCACCGCATCTCGGCGGTGAAGGACGCCGACCGCATCGTCGTCCTCGACAAGGGCCGCATCGTCGAGAAGGGGCGACACGAGGAATTGGTCGCCCAAGGCGGCATCTACGCGCGAGTCTGGGCGCTCCAGCAGGCGGAGAGGAGGGTTGAGGGCACATGAGCGAAACGTTCCATGACGACGAGATCGTCGGGAAAGCGTTCGACGCGCGCCTGACGCGGCGCATGCTGTGCTTCCTCAAACCGTATCGCGCGATCTTCGCCGTCTGCGTGCTCTTGACCATGGTCCTCGCGGGCATCGAGCTCGCGTTGCCGTACCTTACGAAGACGGCCATCGACGCCTACATGACCCTCCCCTACGCCGTCGTCACCCTCGACCGTGCGCCGGCGTCGGGTGACCCCGTGGACCTCGGGACGGGGCGGTACCTCGTGCGGACCGCGGCTGTCGACGCCGAGACGCTGCGCGCCTGGCAAGCGGCCGAGGTCCTGGCGCCCGACCGCTACCTCTACGTAGCCGACAACGACTCCCGCACGCGAGTTGCCGCCCGCCACCCGGACGTCTTCAGCGAAGCACCCGGCGGGTTCTTCGCTGCCGAGTCGGCGCTTCACAAGCTTCCGGTAGGGGACACCGAGGATCTGCGCGGCAGCGCGCTATCGAGTATCCTGCGCCTCGCGTTCCTCTACGCGTTCGCACTCCTCGCGCGGTTCCTGTTCGGCATCGCCCAGGTCTATCTGCTCGAGTACACGGGCCAGCGAGTCATGTACGACATGCGACGCGAGATCTTCGCCCACGTCCTGCGGCTGCCCGTTCCCTTCTTCGATCGCGCGCCCGTCGGGCGGCTCGTGACGCGCGCCACGAACGACGTGGCCACGATCAACGAGTTCTTCACCTCGATGCTCGTCAGCCTGTTCCGCGACGGCTTCCTCGTGATCGGGATCATCGTCGTCATGCTCCGACTCGACTGGCGCCTCGCGCTCGTCGTCTTCGCCCTGTTCCCGCTCATCGCCCTCTCGGCGTGGCAGTTCCGCAACCGCGTCCGCGCCGCGTTTCGCGAGGTGCGCCGCCAGATCGCGCGCCTGAACGCCTACATCCAGGAGTCCATCTCCGGCATCCGCATCATCCAGGTCTTCGTCCAGGAAGCCATGGCCAATCGCCGCTTCCTCGAGATCAACAAGGCCAAATACGACGCCGACTACCGCCAGATCGTGACGTTCGCCATCTTCCGGCCCCTCATGAGCTTCTTGAGCTCGCTCGCCGTGGCGCTCGTCCTCTGGTACGGCGGCCTGCGCGCCCTCGGCGGCGGCCTCACGCTCGGCGCGCTCGTCGCGTTCCTGCAGTACGTGCGGATGCTGTTCGACCCGGTCGTCAACTTGTCCGAGGGCTACAACGTCCTCCAGGCCGCCATGGCGTCGGCCGAACGCATCTTCGTCCTGCTCGACGAGCCGCAGGAAGCTCCCGGCGGCGGGCAGAAGCCCCAGTGCGTGGAGGGGCGGATCGAGTTCAAGAACGTCTGGTTCGCATACAAGGACGAGAATTGGGTCCTCAAGGACGTGTCGTTCGACGTCGCGCCCGGCGCGCGCGTGGCCATCGTCGGGCCGACGGGATCGGGGAAGACAACGATCATTCGCCTCCTCCTCCGCATGTACCCGATCCAGAAGGGCCAGATCCTCGTAGACGGCATCTCGATCGACGACTACGACCTCGCCTACCTGCGGTCGCAAATGGCCGTCGTCCTCCAAGACGCCTTCCTTTTCTCGGGAACCGTGATGGACAACATCCGCCTGCGTTCCGACATCCCTGAGGAGAAGGCGATCGAGGCGGCGCGGTTCGTGAGCGCCGACTTCGTCGAGCAGTACCCCAACGGGTACGCGACCGAGGTGAAGGAACGCGGAGCGACCTTGTCCGTCGGCGAGCGCCAGCTCCTCTCCTACGCCCGCGCCGTCGCGTTCGAACCGAAGATCCTCGTGCTCGACGAAGCGACCGCGAGCATCGACTCGCACACCGAGAACGTGATTCAGGCCTCGTTGAAGCGAATCCAGCAGGGCCGCACGTCGATCGCCATCGCCCACCGCCTATCGACGATCCGCGAATCCGACCGCATCCTCGTCGTTAGCCAGGGGCAAATCGTGGAGGAAGGCACGCACGACGAGCTCCTCCGCTCCGGCGGCCTCTACGCCGCGCTCTACAACCTGCAGTTCGGCGAAGCAGCCTGAGGGCTGCAGCCCTTCTGCCGAAGGCCGAGCGTGCCAGAAGCTGTCGCTTGCCTGCAGGGCCCGCACCTATTCGGTTCTTGAGCTGCTCTCCGGAGGCCTGGTCTCCCAGATCGCGAAAGAGTGTCGAGGTGCGTTCCCGTGGGGAGGTTCCTGTGAGGAAGCGGCTCGCGGTGGCGATTCTGGTCGCGATCAGGGCCGGTCTCGCGTGTTCGGCGGCAACGAAGACGTTCACGAACACGACGGGGCAAACAGCGACGGGAATCGTGGTCGCGCTCTCGGAAGCGGTGAGGATCACGAGCTACGACAAGTCCACCTTCCCGACGCAGTCCGGGATCGCGTCCAGCGGCAGCGCGACTTCGATCGGCTCTATTCTTTGGCGTCTTTGACACGCCTTTGGCTCTGTCGCCGGCGTTCTGCGTCATAGAACGTCCATTCTGGTGGCCATTTCCCGACTCTATGGCCCATCTCTGTGGCTCGCCATACCTCATGCCGCTCATTGGGTCCCATGGCTTTCCTCCGATCGATCGGCAAACTGCCATACGACGCTCTGATCGATCGTCGTATCGATGTCGAGCGTATGCTCGGGAAGGCGTGCCACGCGACGTGAGGCCAACCTTCGAGACGGCGGCGAGACGCGAGAGGTGGAGTGTGGGAAGGGTCGGGCGGCAGGAGTGCCGGCACCCGATGAGGAGGAATGCATGGCGGCATCTGAGTTGCGCCCGTGGCGCCTGCGTGCTCTTGCAGACACGGACTTCGACGGGTTCGTGGCGTTGGCGAATGCGCGAGCGGATCGGCTGAACAGCCCGACGCGCACGACGCGCGAGGGCTGGCAGAAGTGGTGGGCGGGGCAGGGTGCGAATCTTACCTCGGACAACTGCGTTGCCGTCAATGGCGCAGGGCGAATCACTGGTTTTGCGACGGTGGTTCGTCCGACCGAACCCTTCGTCATGACCTACGGCAGTGCCAGCGTGCATCCGGATCACTGGGACTGCGAGGAGCTTTGGAATGCTCTCCATGCTTGGGCGCTCACGCGGGCCGAATCGTATGTCGGACTCGCCCCATCCGAGGCGCGGGTCAGTCTCCTGACGGAGTCGGTCGACAGTGACCTCTCGCGAAAGGCCGCGGTAACTCGCGCCGGGTTCGAGCTGGCGCGGATCTTCTTCCGCATGCGCATCGAGTTCGGCGGCGAGCCCGCGTCCCCGACGATTCCCGCGGGGGTCGTGATTCGGCGGATCGACATGGAGCAAGAGCTGCTCGACGTCGCTGCGGTCCACAACGAGGCGTTCCGCGACCACTGGGGTCACACCGAGGAATCGCCCCAGAGTCTCGTCGAAGAGTGGAGAAAGGAAACTGCGGGGCAGTGTCCCGACTTCAACTACATCGCCGTGGCAGACGGCGCCATCGCCGGGTACGTCGTGTCGCAGGACAACTACCGCGGAGACTCGACGATAGGCCTCGTTGACTACCTCGGTGTCCGACCGATGCATCGACGAGGCGGAGTCGCACTCGCTCTCCTCAAGACGGCGTTCCAGGCCTTCTATGCCGCGGGATACCATGCGGTGCGCCTAGGAGTCGACGCCTCGAGCCCGACAGGAGCCACGCGCCTCTACGAGAAAGCGGGCATGCACGTCGTCGAGCAGGTCAACCGGTACGAGAAGGTCCTCCGCCCCGGCGTCGACTGGTTGACACGTCCTGCGGACTAGCCTCCGGCGATATGCAGTTCCCGTCCGCGATTCCGGCGCCGAGTTGTGGGGTGAAGAAGCTTGGGTAACCGAACCGAGTCTGCGACAGGACTGTGCAGCGTCTACGCCTGCCCTACCTGCACCTTCCCGACCGGGGCGACGTAGAGCGAGATCTCGTCTTCGCCGTCGACACCGATGAACGTGTCGAGCAGGTCCTGGTTGTAGGCGACAATCGCGCAGGTCCCCGCCCCGATGGACTCGCAGGCGAGGTAGAGGTTCTGACAGATGTGTCCACAGCTCAAGAGGATGTCCTTGAGCGAGTCGGGACCGTAGCGCCACTCGGTGCGGTAGGGGACCGCGGTCCAGACGAACGTCACCGCGGCCTTGTCGACGAACTCCTGCCCGTAGCAGACCTCAGCGAGGCTGGCCTCCGCGCCCGGGGCTTCGACGGCGACGAGCGCGTGCTCGAGCGGCGCGTAGCGGTAGAGACCTTGCGGCACCGACTCGACGTTGCGCACCCAGAGGTAGGTCTCCATCGGATGGCGACACCCGCCCGACGGCACGGTGCGCATGGCCCAGACCCGCTGCGGGTGGATCTTGCGGATGCCTTGGGTCGCCCAGAGGAGGTACGACAGTTCCTCGAGCGATAGCGCCTCGTCCGAGAAAGCTCTTCGGCTCTCGCGGTTCCGAATGGCATCCGCAAGGGACATCGTTCCCAGCGCGATCTTGTCGGCGGGCACGAGGGGGATCACCTTGGCTCCGGCCTCGATCGGCTTCTCGAGCGGTGGCGGGGTGACGCCCTTGCGTTGGTCGCTCTCGTGCGATGGGAGCGTTTCCGGCGACGGGTTTCTCAAGTGCTGTCGATTCGCGTCCATCACTGTTCTCCCTTCAAGCTGCGACGTTAGGTATGTCGCGCTTGCCGCTGGACGGGTTCAACGGTCACAGGCGTCGGCTCGCCGTCCGGGCGCGTTGCGCAGGGCTTCGGGCCAACAAGGACGCCCGAGCGTCTCCTGATCCCGCTCGGGCGTCCAGGCAAACGGTCGCTAGACTCCGCCTTACGGCGTTGGAGAGAACCAGGCCGTCTTCACGGTCTTTTTGGCGTTCGCGCCAACGAGCGAGAGCTGGACGGTTCCTCCAGGCACAACGTTCACGGTGACCCCGACGAGAAGCCCGTTGCCCCACGGATGGATGCCGGTGACCTGCCCGCCACCGAACACAATGATGTCCGCCGCGGTCAGGCTGACCGCGGCGCTGAACGAGAAGACAATCATCGTCTGCGTCTTCCCCGTGGTGTTGTCCACGAGATAGACAGGTCCGTTTGGAGTGACGATCGTGCGGAGCGGAGTGTTGAGCGAGGTCTGAGATGCTGCGAGGACTCCGACCACCAAGACTGCGAGACAAGCGACTGCAAGAGCCTTTCTCACGTAACCCACCTCCCGAGTGGCTACACGCTACAACGCCGCCCCCCTTCCTCGACTCAGGCAGCGCATCCGTGGCGCAGTCTACGACAACGGGAGGCCTCCGAGTCAAGTCCCATGGACGGCGCGTGGTCGAATGAACCTGTCGTGACAACGGGGCCCGTTCGTCACGGCGTCGCAGCCGGGCGTCCAGCGCCTACTTCCATTGGCAGTGCGAGACGCTCTTCCCGTCGGTGTGATGCGTCGCGCATACCTCGCAGTTGCCGTGACGCTCGCACTTCATCTTCGGGCAGGGGCAGCTCGAGTGGACGTCCTGCGCTGTCTTGCGTCTCGTATCGGTCATGTCGCTCCGCCCTCAGAACTGGATCTCGAGTCCGGCCGGCGCCGCGCCGGGAAATCCCGAGATCTCCCTTCCGGTCAGGACTCCTGTCACTGGGTCGATCTCGACGATCCGATGGCGATCCACGTCGACGGCCCACACGTTCCCGTCGTAGAAGTCAATGGCCGCGACGGGGAAGATGCCCGAGGGCAGTTCGACCCCCTGTCCGTCGACCTGGAGCTGCGTGTTCGCCATGAGGTCGTAGCCGGGGACGATTCGGATCTTCCACAGGACGTGCGTCTCGCCTTCGAGGTACCAGAGGAAGCCGGGCGCGTTCGTCACGGGAACCCAGTCGAGGCCCTGCGGCGTCCATAGGAACGGCACGTCTCGCACCTGAAGCGACGTTGCCTTAAAGTACGACTGGCCGAAGGAGTCGAACACCTGGGCCGTATCGGGGTTGAGACGGTAAATCATGCGCGACTGACCATCGACGTGCCACAGCATCTTCTGGCCGGTTGCACCGTAGGTGATTTCCTCCGGAGACTGCGCCGGCGCCGGCTTCTCCTGCTCCAGCGCGCCGGTCACGGGGTCGAGGTAGATGATCTTCTGGAACCCCTCGTTCGCGCAGGCGATGACGAGCGTCGTGAACCCGTTCACGGTTGCGATGGTGACGCCGCGGGGCTCCTTGGCCGGGAGGTCGAAGAAGCCGAGTGTGGCGCCGTCGAGCGATAGACGGTAGACGCGGTCGAGGCTCTCGTCGGTCACCCAGACAGCCGGGTTGACGCGGATCGCGACCGTCTCGGTCGCCGTCTTGCCGTCCTCGGCGCGGACCGTGAGGGAGAGCGTGAACATGCCGGCCCGCTGGTACGTGTAGGTTCCCGACGCTTCGTAGGACTCGTCCTCCGTTCCGAAGCTCCAGTGATACGTGCTGACTCCGTCCGTCCCGGTCGACCCTGTTCCGTCGAACGTGACGGTCAGCGGGACGGTGCCGACTGTCGCGCTGATGCCGATCACGGCCGAGGTGCCGGGGCCGAAGAGATCGCAACTCGCCAGACCCATGGCGAGCAGCGTGCCGATGAGCGATAGGGCCACCCTACTGAGTCTCTTCATCTTGCCTCCCCTTCGAGCCGTCTCTCTCGGCCAGACTAGACCACGGCGAGCCGTCGAGCAAGCGCGAGCCGGGTAGCGGCTCGGCGCGAGTGCCTGTTCGGCCCGATGCAGGGCTGATTATGGCTCGAGGAGCGTCTGTAGCTCGAACGTCAGCGTCTCCGCGCCCTCGGCGCCGACGCGGACGAAGACGGACCCAACGCGGACGATGACCTTGTCGCCGAGCGCGAGATGCGGTCCGATCCACGGCACGACGTCCACGAGATCGAAGTACGCGGCGCTGTAGGCGGCGATGTCGATCGTCGTCTCTCCCGCGTAGAGGCTGTCCGCCCAGGCGCCGTCCTTGAGGAAATACGCGCGATCGTCGACGACGCGCACGGCCTCGCTCGCCCCGGGAGCCGCCGAGTCCTCCGCTAGGCTCTTGAGACTGGACGACGCCTGTACGGCGCTCGCGCCCGACGCGGGGGCAGCGGCGCGGTAGACGGCGTCCGCGGCGGCCTCGGGACTCAGATCGCCCTCTTCGACGAGGAATGACGTGTACGGCGTGATGATCCCGTACTGGCGGCTCAAGGCAATGACCTCGTTCACCAGTTCGTCGCTCTCGCCGTACAGGCGAATCTGGTCGAGGGTGTACGCGATCTTGCGGCCCGCCCAAAGCCGGGGGAGAGCGATCTCGGTCATCGACACGGAGAAGGAGGCGAGCGACACGTAGGACCTGAACCCGAGCGTCGTCTGCCCCGAGACCGTGATCTGGGCGTCACCTAGGCCCTGAGCGCGCCCTAGGATGAGGAGCTGCGTGCCGTTGAACAGGTCGGGCAACGTGCGGGGGAAGGTGTCGTATGTGGTCACGCCGTCGATCGTCACGGAGATGTCGGACAAGACGGGCGAGGCGATCTTGCGGTAGAAGGCGGAAAGCGAGAGGGTGAGATCCTCGCCCGGCGCGACGTAGGTCGTCGTGCCGTGATTCTCGAGCGCGAGCTGATCGAGGAGGACGGTGTTTACGTCGTAGCCGACGCCGAAGGCGAACAGGCGCGCGTCCGCCTCGTTCGCAACGAGCGCGTGCGCCGCGATTCGCACCGGGTCGGTCTCGCCCACCGTCGGTTCGCCGTCGGTGAGGAAGACGAGGAAGCGCGGTCGGTCGCCGCCCTCGAACAAGGCGAGCGCCTGCGTGAGGACGAGGTCGATGTTCGTTCCGCCGGACGCCTTGAGGTCCGAGATCCAGGCCGTCGTCTCGGCAACGGCGAGGGAGGTGACGGGAACGAGGGTTGGGTAGAGGGCCGAGGTCACATCGCTGAAGGAGAGGACGGCGAACCGGTCGTCGGGATTCAGGTTCTCGACGATGTACTGGAGAGCCGCCTTCGCCTGGTCGATCTTCTCGCCGGTCATGCTGCCCGATCGGTCGAGGACGAGGATGAGGTCCTTGGGAATCGTTGAGGTCTCCCCGAGATCGGGCGGCGTGACGACCAGGAGGAAGAACCCGTCGTTCCCGGGGGCGCGGTAGGAGAGAAGGCTCATTCCCATTGCGGCCGGGCTCACGGCGTAGTAGAGCACGAAGTCCTGCGACGGGCGAACATCGTGCTCCTCGTAGGTGACGGTGGCTTTTCGGGCCTCTGACCGGGTGATCTCGATCTCATGCGTCGGGGAGTACACGGCGGCAAGGGGCTCGCTCGTCGAGAGGTCCGCCATGACGCGCACGCGTTCGAGCGGCCGCGCGGAGAACCGTTCGGTATCGAGCGGGTAGCGATAGCGGTACATGCCGTTGTCCGCCGTGAGGAGCTCGCTGTAGACGATCTCGATGCGGCGTTCGCCGCCGGCGGGAATCGGGAAGATGCGCGCCGCCAGCGTGTCGCGGCCGATGTACTCGAGGAGCGCCGGGTCGACGGCCCGGCGCACGTAGTCCTCATAGATGTCGCGTGCCTCGTCGGCGTCGAGCAGGCGTGCCTCGAGGGCCTGGCCGTCGACCCACATCGTGAAGCTCGACACCGTGGCGCCCGCGGGAACGGGGAAAAGGTACCGGCCTTCGACGTCATAGGAGTTCGGGTTGCGGAAGACCTGATCGATGTGCGTGGTCACCAGCCCGTCGTGGGCGGTGACTTCGACGTCGTGATAGACGATGTTGAGCTGCCCACGCGCGGGATCGTCAGGCAGGATCATGCCGTCGCCCACGGCCCGCGCCGAGAAGAGGGCGACAAAAGCGAACGCGCAGCATGCGAGAAACCGAACCCGGCACATCATGAAGGACCTCCTCTCTTGTCTCGGCGAACGTACACTGAAGCGCGGGGACGGTTCCCGACGACTACCGCGAGGCGCGTGCTCTCTGCCAGCAGAGCTGGAGGCCCTTCAGGGTGAGATCAGGATCGTAGAGCTCGATCGAGTCGATGTGCTGGACGTAGAGATCGCCCTTTCCTCCGGTGGCGACGACACGGAGAGCGGGGCCGACCTCCGCGCGGAAGCGGGCGATGAGTCCGTCGACGAGGTCGAAGAACCCGAGCACAAGTCCGGCCCGCAGGTTGCTGGCCGTCGTCCTCCCGATCACGGTGTCCGGCACGTCGAGCGAGACGGCGAAGAGCTGCGCGGCTCGATCCGTAAGGGCGTCTGCGGCCAGCCGCATTTCCGGAGCGATGGCGCCCCCGAGGAAGACGCCGTCCTTCGAAAGGAGGTTGAACGTGATGGCCGTGCCGAAGTCGATGACGAGAAGAGGCCCTCCGTACAGAGCGTGTCCGGCGACGCAGTTGGCGATCCGGTCCGCGCCGACCGACCACGGCTCGTCGACGTCCAGCCGAATGGGCGACGTGCGCGCGTCGACCCACAGGATGTCCGTCTCGAACAGAGGACGCAGTCCGGCAGCGAGCGCGGAGTTGAGCGATGGTACCACGGACGCCGCGGCGACTCCGTCGATGTCGGCTGGATCGACGCCGGCTTCGGCCAGCACGCTGCTCGCCTCGAATCGCATCTCGTCCGCCGTGCGTTGCCGGTGCGTCGTGAATCGCCAGCGTCCGACGATCCGTTCTCCGTCCAACAGGCCGACAACGATGTTCGTGTTCCCGATGTCGTACGCTAGGAGCACGGTGAACTCCTCGCGAGAAGCGACTCGCCCGGCGGCAGGACGGCATTGTCGATGAGGCGCGTCCGCCCAATGCGAATCGCGAGGGAGACGAGGGCCTTGCGGTCGATCACGTGGATCTCGTCGAGCGTTCGTGCATCGGCGATGCTCACGTAGTCGAGGCGGGCCAGCGGCTCCGCTTCGACGACTTCGACCATCGCCTTCCGAATCTGCTCCGCGTCGCGCTCTCCATCCTGCCAGAGCCGCTCGGCGAGGTCGAGCGATCGTCTCAGAACGGGGGCTGCCTGTCGTTCGTCAGGCGAGAGGTATGCGTTGCGGCTGCTCATCGCCACGCCGTCCGGATCGCGCACGGTGTCCACGACGCAGAGCTCGACCGGGAAGTGAAGGTCGCGAATCATGCGGTCGATGACGAGGACTTGCTGAGCGTCCTTCTGGC
>Ga0247842_10001459_pt1 | contig 39469 bp, 45 predicted proteins | sample LaCruzMarch2015__3_FD_192411 | JGI IMG/M metagenome (GOLD analysis project Ga0247842, IMG submission 192411) | Freshwater microbial communities from meromictic Lake La Cruz, Castile-La Mancha, Spain - LaCruzMarch2015_19m | ecosystem: Environmental > Aquatic > Freshwater > Lake | place: Spain...
GGAACGCAACACCATACGGACACGGAATTTGCGCCCTGCCTAACGCTTATTTTATGTATAAAGGAAAGAAGGCAATAATGATACAAGATAGCTGGGGAGTGGACACCGGATTGCGCGGACGCAGGATTATAACAGAGGACTGGTTTATAAAAAACAGAGTAACTTCGTCAATCTGGTTTGAGAATTTGAGCAACATTGCGGTCTTGAATGAAACTTTGCAAAAGCCAAAATATGTTTTCAAACGCTGGCTCTCTTTGGGAGTGATTGGAAATGACGTCGCACAATTGCAACGTTGTCTGGGTTATCTAAAAGACGCACAGGGTTTTCTTTTTCCACTTGCACAAGAACCAACCGGGTATTACGGCGGCATAACCCGGAGCGCAGTCAAAAGATACCAAACACTGAAAGCTCTGCCGGTTACCGGCAATGTGGATCAGCAAACGATTGTAGCGTTAAATTCCGATTTCGTTTAGGGCAAACATTAAAGATACATAACAAAAGACGATAGTTATATCGTCTTTTGTATTACAATCGCAATGCCTGCCCGAATAATGCTAAATATAGGGCTTCAAAATGCTTTCCACGTCGGTTAAGTTGCGTGCCACTCTGTATATGTGGCCTAAAAGCTCAATTTTACGCTGGAACTCAATTTGATTTTCGTTTTGCTTGCCTACCTCGTTTTTAATTTCAAGATGTATGCACGTGCCGTTTTTAACAAAAACAAAGAAGTCCGGGCTTCCGGCTTTTCCAAATCTGAAAAAGTGATTGGTCTTTGAAATAAATGCACCAGAATTATTTTTTATGTAAACAATGCGTCCGGTGTTTTCTAAAAGCATAAGATATTTTTCAATCGTTGTTTGTATGCAACTTTCTTTTGTTGGAGGAAGTTTTGTTTTCATTTCTTTTTATTACACGCAAGGAGTTGCTTCGGTGTAATATACTTTTTTCATTATACCATTTTGTTGACGCCAACGATAAGGGTGTGAATAACTTTGTGTTTTACGAGGGGAAATTGCAAATGCAACAGGAAGCATTGACACGACTGCTTGCTTTTGCTAAAATACAATTAACAAAGGTCGCCAGAGTAAAAATTAACTAAAATAAATTATGCAAATTCTAAAACTTATCGGTAACGTTGTTGGCACAGCTCTCGCAATTTATTTGGGTATTTTCCTCTTTTGGGGAATGATGTTTGTCGGTTGCTTGCAACACGACGAAACTCAATGTGGGAGCGACTTAATGACGCAAACCGTGAGAGTTGTATATGCACCCTTAATCGGGTTAATCGTAGGAAAATAAAAAATGGATAAAAAAACATTGTCAGAAGCCACCAAAATTATCGCCAAAAAAGGTGGGGTTGCCACGCTAAAAAAGCACGGCAAAAAGCATTTCAAAGCTATGGCCAACAAACGCTGGGAAAGGTTTGAGGCCAAGTCCAAGAAAACGGTCAAAGCAAAAACTAAAAAGACCGGCAAATAAAAAATCAAATGGAAACGCCAAATTTAAAAAAAGAACTCGCGCCTATTGAGGCAAACATATCAAAAGCAGAATTGGCCGCAACAGCACTCGTTATTAAAACAGACGAGGACAACACAAAGGCCTCTGAAATGCTTTTGAAAATAAGGTCAGTCGGAAAACAAATCAAAGAAGCAAAGGAAAAAATAACCAAACCGTTGAATGAAGCATTGAGGAACGCGAGAAACTTCTTTGCACCTTTGGAGGATAAATATATCAGAGCAGAGCAGATCGTTAATGCAAAACTGGTTGAATACAAAATGGCACAGGATTTAAAAGCCCTCAAAGAAACTGCTAAAATTGAAGCGAAAGTTGAAGCCGGTAAAATGAATTTTGAGAAAGCGGCCGAAAAGATTGAAGCCGTAACTCCTAAAAAAACAGTGGAAACAAAAACAGGGCAGGTGCAATATAGGACGATCAAAGAAGTTATTTTGGAGGACGAAAGCAAATTGCCACGAGAATATCTTGTGCCGGATATGGTCAAGATTAGAAAAGTCGCTCTCGCTGGTGTGGAAATCGCAGGTGTAAAAGTTGTGGATAAACAGATAATTGCAGGAGTTGTTAGGTAGTGAGCAACCTGTGGATAAGCAAGTAGTTGCATAGTTTACAGGTTAGCAATATAATAAAAATATAATTTAATTTTTATGGAAAATCAATCGCCAAATACAAGCAAATCGTTAATCATACGTCCGGCGTCTTTTTCACCGGCCGTCAGAAAGTTAATACAGATTGCCACTCCGCAAGAGTTTGTAAAAACCCGTCCGGGTAAAGGCAATAGAAATTTCACTTATGTTGAGGGCGGATATGTTATTGCACGCCTTAACCAGATGTTTAAAAATTGCTGGGATTTTAAAATCATAAACGAAAGAGTTGAGCCGAATGAAGTTATTGTCAGAGGTGTTTTAATCGTTAAAGATTTTAGAACCGGCTACAAAGTTACAAAGACACAATACGGAACACGCGACAGAAACGCAGGTGTGCCGTTGGGCGACACAATGAAAGCGGCGGCAACAGATTGCTTGAAAAAATGCGCCTCTCTTTTAGGTGTTGCTTTGGACGTATATTGGCAACAGTTAGACGAAACCAAGTTGACAGGAAAGAAGCAAGAAGTTGTCGTGCCTCCACCACAAGGAGCGCCAGCCCAAAAGATTATGGGTAAAAACTCAACTGTTAGTCGTGATCAAGCAACAAAAATAGCAATAGACAAAGTAAAGGCCGAAACAGACGAAGCAATTTTGTCGCGTTATTACCAAATAACGACAACATCAAAACTGTATGACGCAAACCAGAAAAAAATTATTGTCCAAGCAATCGCCGACCAAAGAAAAAAGTTGCAAGGTAAGCTCCTCTAAACCTTTTACTCCACGCGGATATTTGAGCTGGTCGCAACTCAATATGTGGGAAAAAGACCCTAACCTATACTATCAAGTTTATTGGGAAGGGTTAGACCAATTCAGAAGCAAATTTTTGGAGCTGGGTAAGCGAATGGCAGACGGATTGGAAAATGGATTTGACTGCGAGCGCGACCCTATGTTTGAGCATTTAATTATGTATTTGCCGAGCTATCCTAAAAAAGAGTTTGATTTAAAAGCAGATTATGCAGGAATACCACTCGTCGGTAAATTGGACGGCTGGAATGAAGCAACAATGACGATCGGGGAGTATAAAACAGGCAAAAAATGGACGCAATCAATGGCGAACCAGCACGGACAGCTAAAATTTTATGCACTGCTTGTCTGGCTAAAATACCACAAACTCCCAGAGCATATTTTCCTTCACTGGGCGGAAACAGCAGAGGATTTGGAGGGTAATTTAAAATTAACAGGTGGGGGAGATACGTTTGAGGTCAAAATAAAATTGTCTGATATAATAGTTTTCGCCGAGAAACGCATAAAGCCAGCGTGGGAGGGAATATGCAAAATGGGCGAATTTGTAAAAGACGAAAAACAACACAATGTCCAAAGATAATCAAAAGTTAATACCGAACTCAACGCAAATTCCAAATCTTATACTGGATTTTCTACGTCCTCAACTTTCAGAGGCAGAAAGAGAGTGTATATTGTATATTTGCAGAAGGACGTATGGCTTTCACAAAGACGAGGATCAGATAAGTTTTAGCCAGTTTGTGAATGGAATACGCTCACGCGAAGGCAAGGTGTTGGATTTGGGGACTGGATTATCAAGGCGCTCTGTTGCAGAGGCATTAAAGAATTTATACAAGGCAGGTGCAATTAACACTGTTACAGATAACAGAGGAAATTATTACCGCATTAACCTTTCAATGGACGTTGACAAGGTAGTGCAAAAATTGCACCAGTGCAGAATTTGCACCAGAAGTAGTGCAAAAAATGCACCAAAACAGGGGCAATTATTGCACCCACAAAAGAAAGAGAAACAAAGGGAAACAAAGAATAGCGTTTTTCATAAAAAAAACGCCATAGAGATTTTATCAGATTATTATTTGGAAAAGAAAAATAATCAAAGCACCAGTCCATACAATCGTCTGTGTAAAATATCAAAACAAGTTTTAGGTCTTTGTAACGATAATTTAGAGGAAGCTAAAAAACACGTAGATAAAATACACTCGTGGGCTTCTAAAAATAAATTAGATTGGAGTTTGGAAACAATTATTAAACGTTTTTATTTTTAAATTTATGGCAAACATAGATAAAAAAATTGAGGGAAAAGCAACCGAGTTAATCAATCACTTTATGTTTAAGGGCGCACTCGTGTCCAAAAGAGATTACGAGTTGGTCGTTTTAGCCCTAAAATGGGCGGTTGACGAAATTATTGAGGAGTTGAAAACAAACTAAAATGGATCAACAACATAAAACAACGCAACAGAAACACTTTGACCGCAGGCACATTTTTGATAAGGTTGTTTACGAGTTTCGGAATTTAGGGTTTACTGTTGTCCAAATTGACAGATTTTGTTACAGATTTAATGATTGCCTTGATATTTTTCCGGCTAATAAAAAGTTTTACGACAGAAAGAGCAAAGCCAGAGGTAAAATAAAAGGTCTTGAATTTGGTCAGTTTATAAGAAATTATTTCGGACTAAAATAATTATGATTGCAACAATAATTAAAATTTTAGGGGAAACGGCAAGCCACACAGAAAGCTCATATATCCGGGTTGAATTTCAAGACGAAGGTAAAAAGTGGTATAAAACAGACCTTGTGAGAGGGTATAGGAACTTTAAAAACTGGGAAAAGCTATTGAAGGTCGGCAATATGCTTTCCGGGTTGATTTTGAAAGATAAAATGACCGTTGACGCGGACAGTCCAGTAAAACACCTTAAAGGTAAAGAGTTGAAAAAATACTTGATCACAAAGAAATACAACTCGTTGTCGGACGAGGAAAAAGCACACTTTAATTTTTACCAAAAAATATGAAGGTTGGCGATTGTTTAAAATTTAAAAGGGTAAAGTGGGTTTTAACAGAAAAAAAATTTTCTTTCCCGGCAATGGTTGAGTATTGGCAATACCGGAGTTACAGAAAATACTTTGGGATTTGGTTAAAATATACCAACCAAACATACTGTATTTTTCCGAGAAGGTGGAAGGAACTGGAAAAATACGTTAGAGAGAATGGTAATTTTTATCCAAGCCAGTTATATTATTTATCAAATAAAAAAGTAAATGCAAAAATGTATAAAGTGCAAAAGGCACAGAAAAACTAACAAAGGACTTTGCAAAGCGTGCCGGGCGCGCGAACCAAAGGCCACAAAATAAAATGAACTGGGAAAATATAAAAATTTTAGGTCTGTGGTTGCTTATCTGCGTCTGGTGTGTAATATGGGTCGCAGGTTTGGTAAAATTTGCAGAGATGTCCGGCTTAATAAAGAAAGTAAATAATTGCCAAATTGAAAGGAATTACATTGATTACTCAATGTTTGACCCAGAAACAGGCGAAAGAATAAAATGAAAATCTTATCTTTATTTGACGGAATTTCGTGCGCGAGGGTTGCTTTGGACAGGGCAGGCCTTACGGTAACAGTATATTTTGCCAGCGAGATTGATAAAACGGCAATCGCTATTGCACAAAGAAATTACCCGGAAACCGTGCAGTTGGGCGACATTAAAACAATAAACGAGAGGTTTGACTTGAATGAGAGTTTTGGCAACGGAATTGATTTGCTTATAGGTGGAAGCCCTTGCCAAGATTTATCAATCGCAAAACACAATCGGGAAGGGTTAGGGGGGGGGCGTAGTGGCCTATTCTGGGAGTATGTGAAAATTTTGCAAGTAATCAAACCAAAGTATTTCGTGTTGGAAAACGTGGCCAGTATGCCAAAGGAAGCCAAAGACACAATTTCAAAGACGCTGGGGGTTGAACCGATAATGATAAATGCGGCGTTAGTGTCAGCCCAAAACCGTAAAAGATATTTTTGGACAAACATACCGGGCGTCAAATTGCCTGACGACAAAGGTATTTTACTAAAAGATATTTTGGAGGACGGAAGCACAACAGATTTAAAAGCATATTGTTTGACAAGCACCTATTACAAGAAAAACGCCAGAGATTATTTTTTAAAAGCCAACGGCCAAATGATAAACAAAGGATATATCCAAATGGATATAAACGGCAAAGGACACAATTCACAGGATCAGAGGGTATATTTTACAAACAACAAAATGGCCACGCTTCCTTCAAACGGCACGCAGTCAAAGATAAAGATTTTTGACAAAGACGAAGTGAGGAAATTAACGCCGGTGGAGTGCGAGAGGTTGCAATGCTTGCCGGACAATTACACAGCATTTTATACGGATACATTGACATTGGATAAGTTATTTGGTAATGTTAAGGTATGGAACAAAAATGTTGTGTTAAAAATTGCGAAAGATTATCAGCCACAAAGATTGGTGCTTGCCTCAAACACTATAAAAGATATAAAAGATATCAATCTTTTAATTTGCCAAAAAGAGTTGTTAAAAAATGTAATTATTGCGATAGAAAATCAATCGCAAGGGGATTGTGTAATAAACATTATCAAAATTGGCAAAGACACAAAGACCCACAATATACAGATAAAATTAGAGAAAAAACAAAAAGAACTCTTACAAGATACGGATATAAACGAGGCGTTGTTAACCGAGATGAACACCGAGATATTATGGAAAAACATCTTGGGAGAAAATTATCAAGATTTGAAATCGTCCATCACGTTAATCTTAACAAAACTGATAACAGAATTAAAAATCTATTTCTCTGCTCAAAATCAAAACACGCATTATTACATAGCGAACTTGAAAGAATTGCTGGGGAATTGTTTAGAAGTGGAATTATTGGATTTGAAAAAGGAAAATATAAAATCAATTAGCAATTCGCAGAGATACAAATGTTTAGGGAACGCATTTAATTGCGAGGTCATTTCCCACATATTAAAAAATATAAAATAAAATTATGGAAAAAACACAAACAAAAAGGTTTATCTATTCGTTGGTGGTTTTAGCAACAGCATTGTTTGTCTGGTATGTCGGCTGGACAGCAACACAAGTTGTTGAGTTAATAAAATTAACAAACACAATTTAAAATGGCAATTGAAGCAATAGAAAATTCAAAAAAACTACGTGCCTATTGTAAAAATTTAGGCAGAGAAGGCGTCGCCAAAAGAATTATTGAAATTTCAAAAGAAATTGTGGAGGGAAAGGGCGCATATCAATCAACTTTAATAAACGCCGGGAAGATAAGAGCTTTGGCAATGGGTGCAAACGAGGATTGTTATTGGGGTGAAAAACAAAATCACGGTTTTCATTTAATGGTTAATGAAGCAGAACAAAATATAATTAAGTTTTAAATAAATTTATGTCAAACGAACACGATTTTTCAAACGGCGTAAACCCACTTTGTCCAAATGACGAACTGTGGACTACACGCGACGAGCAGTCAAGCGAGGACGAAGTCAACGATTTTCTTTACGCGTTGATCCGGTTAATCAAACCGCAATTCGTGGTGGAAACCGGAGCATATCTGGGCGACGGCACAATGCAAATTGCCAAAGCCCTCAAAGAAAATGGCAGAGGTAGAATAATAAGTTGCGAAACAGAGAAAGACAGAACAGATTACGTAAACAAGCGTTTGATTGAAGCAGGACTGCAAGACACAAGCGAAGGCAAAGAGCCAATTGCAATTGTATTGAATTGCACAGGGCTTAATTTAATCAAGCAATGTGGTGCAGTAATTGATTTTGCTTTTATTGATAGCTCACCAGAAGGCAAAGTCAGAGGGGAGGAAATCAAAGAGTTGTTGAAAACTTTGAGGCCGTTGAAAATGTTTGCTTTGCACGATACAGCACCGCAACACCCACAAATAAACGGAGTTTCAATTTCTGTGGCAAATCTGGTCGGCTTGTCGCACGTATATTTTAACACGCCAAGAGGTTTAACATTGTTTGCAAAAAAATAATATGGCAAAAAAATTTGACAACGAATATACAGTCGGCAATCACGAACCAATGTTTGTTTTTTCCGCAAAAAGTTTCAAAAGAAATTTAACAGGAAAAATAATGTGGGATATTCATTTTTTTAGAGGTCTGGGTTGTAAAAACCGAATTGCCTACAAAAAAGCATTAAAGGGATTTGCTGAAAGTATTATTAAACAAGTTAGAGAAGTAAAATAAAATTAAATGTTGATGACGATATAGGCGACGACGAGGATAGCGACGATATTGGTTTGGACGACGACAGTGAATAACTGCTTGTTGTTGCAAAAAGAATTTAGATGTATAATTAAATAATAAGTCAAGGCAAATCGCAAAAATCAATCGCTATGGCAAAAAGTAGAACACAAAAAGTTGTAGAGGAAATGGTTGAAAATGGAGGAAAAAATGGGGGAAGCGTGAGCGCCACAATGAGGGCTTACGGTTTTTCGCCTAAATACGCACATAATCCACAGAAATTTACCAGCACAAAAAAGTTTCAAGAACTTTTAGCCGAGCGCGTTTCAGACGACTTAATGACGCAAACGCACAACGATTTACTTCTCGCAGGGGAAATTCAACATTACATTTTTCCAAAATTGCAGGACAAGGTTGAAGTGGTGGAGGAACAAGAGCCACAACCAAACGGAGGATCGTTAAAAAGGAAAAAGAAAAAAGCTACGACTAAAATTGAAAAGCAGGAACTAACCAACGAGGAAATAAAATTGATTGTTGAAAGCGTGCCGGGTTGTCGTTTGATTTATGTTAGGCGTGATTTTATGGGAGCGTGGGCTTTCTACGAAGCACCGGATAACAAGAGCCGAAAGGACGCAATGGATTTGGCCTACAAGCTCAAAGGATATTATGCCGCCGAAAAGGTCGCGATAGTTGATCCGTTGGACGAGTTGAGCAATGCCGAGTTAGCAGAGCTTGAAAGAAAGTGCATTGAGGGCTTAACCAACAGAAAAAAGAAAAAAAAGTGATAGGTTATTATATTTTAACAGGGTTAATCTGTTTCGCGTTAGGCACTCTTTGGGGAGTTTCCTTGCGCAAATGGACGCCCAAAGATAAGTAAAATGGAAAACAATACAGCAGATAGGGAATTAATGCTCGGTGAAAAGTCAGTCGGTTTAACGTTCAATCCGGGAAATAATCCAAATGTAGATAAAGCAAAAAAACTTTGTGCAGAGTTGATTGATTTATTGATTGCAATTCCTTTTGAGCAAGAAACTATGGGAGCGGATATGAAAGAGTTTGCCATACGCGAATTACAGACAGCTCAAATGTGGGCGGTCAAGGTGATTACGTGGAAAGAGTAATTTAATAATCTTGACAACTGGTTTTCACTACGGCCTCGCCCGGCAATGCCAACACGTGTTTGGCCACTGCCAGCGCTTTGACGGCTTGCCAAAAACTAAACCGGAGTGAAACGCAAGTGGGTGTGTGAGGGAATTAACCAGCCAGCTTAATTTAATTATTAACAGGGGATATACCCCATAACTTACGCTTATGCAACTTATACCAATTCATTACAAGATTTCAAAGCCAGTTTCCAATTACAAGGAAATTGCAGAGGACGCCGAAGCGTTGAGGCGCTTTATCGTCAAAGGTCAGCTCAAAGGTTATTACAACAAAGCGTTTGTTTTAGCACACGCGCAAGTTTGCGAAACACCAATGAGCTTTTTCGTAGTTGCACCAGAGGTCGTCAAAGAAAAAATGTTTGCAGACGACGTGATAATCAACCCAGAAATTGTTGAGAGCCAAACATATATGGAGTTGAAAGGTGCAGAGATTAAAGGTTCGCCAGAAACAATGAAGGGCAACGTCTTTAAAATTCCGAATGGCATTGAATATCAAGAGCCGTGCTTGTCGTTTCCATACAGAGCGCCAAAAAGGATTACGCGTTACAACAAGATTAAAGTAAAATATCAGATAAGAAGTTTTTTTGGAATGAAAACCATTGAGGCAGATTTGCAGGGCATAGCCAGCCAGATTTTTCAGCACGGTTACGATCATACACAAGGCAAGAACATTTATTTTGAAAGCGAAACTCCGGTCAAATGGTGGGAGTTAATCGGCAAGGACAAGTCCAAAGGTGGCACGTCGCTTGACGCACCGGAAGGGTTGGGCTGGGAAAGGGCAAAGGAAAAAGTCAGCAACCCAGATAAAACAATAATTGACAACGAAACATAAAATGATTGATTGCTCAAAGTGTCTAAACAAATGCAAAGCCGGTTGTTGTGGAGTGATACCTTTTGAAAGAAAGTTTATTGCAAAGCACAATCCAGTCAGAGAAGTTATTAAAGAGATTGACGTCGGACACGACACGGTTGTTTTAGAAACAAAGGGAATGGTTTGCCCTTATCTGGGCGAGGATTATCACTGCACAATTTATAAAGACAGACCGGAAGTGTGCAGGTTGTATGGCAACGAAGGGCAAATCAATCTAACGTGCCAATGGCAGGACAAGAACGGCAGAATGAGAAGCAGGCAGGAGCGTAGGGCAATTGAACGCGACATTTCAAAATTTATGGACAGGTTTATAAAATCAAGGCAAAGATAAAATGTTACAAGATTTTCTAAAAACAAAATTAGACGACACCGCACAATTGCTTGCAAGCCAAGTGAGGGTGCAAATTGACGCCTACACGTTGAAGGTTTTTAAAGTCCCTATGTGGTTGGTTAGAAATAAATTTATGTGGAGGTGGTATGCAAAAATGTTTGACTGCAAGGTTTTGATTGAGGGTGGAGGATTAAACCAAGTGTATAAATTTTTCAAATTGGGCGAGAAGGTTGGCGAACTGCATATTGCACAAACGATCATAAGGAGCGAGGTTGAGGGCGGAAATCCAATTGTTAATTTGGTTTATAAAGCATTTTGTGAGTTTTTGGAAATAAAAATGAAATTTGGTATTGAGCCATTAACCGGATTTCCTTGCGAACTTTCAGAGGAGCAAAGGAAACACGAAAGGGACGTGGCGTGGGGTGAGTTTGAGCAGATTTTAAAAAAGTATTTAAAATAATATGGCAAAGTTTCAAGAATTAGAAAAAGAGTTAAACGATTTGCTGGACACCGGCGACCGAGAGGAAAGCATAAAGTTTCTGCGCAAGGTCAAGCAAAATAAAGTCAAGCGATTTCAGAACCGCAAGTTTATGTTTTACAAGCCGAATGGGAAATGCGAGGAGTTTATTAAGAAGGTTGGACAGCCAAATGAGAATGGACAGCACAACTTCATTGTGTTATTTTCTGCGGCAAACGGCGTTGGAAAGACGTGCGTGTCAGCCAACATTGTCGCACATATTCTCTGGGGAAAAGACAGCACAAACGAGTATTTTGATATGCCATTATTCAAAGATTTTCCGTTTCCTAAAAAGGGCAGGATAGTTTCAGACCCAGAGAACTTGAAAATTAACTTAATCCCTACGCTCAAAGAGTATTTTCCAAAAGGCAGATATGTAGCCAAGAAAGCCGGCAAGCAATACGATAGCCACTGGACAACAGACACAGGGTTTGAATTTGACATTATGTCTTACGAGCAGGACGCCAAAGAGTTTGAGAGCGCGACGTTGGGCTGGGCGTGGTTTGACGAACCACCAACAGAGGCGATATTTAAGGCCACAGTGTCGCGTATGAGAAAAGGTGGTATAATCTTCATTTCGGAAACGCCGTTGTATGCGGCGTGGCTTTATGACCATATAATAGCTAACCCAGACACCGAGCTTGCCAACAAAGGACAGCGTGTTTACATTGAAGCCGGAGTTGAGGCCGCTTGCATACAGCACGGCATAAGGGGACACCTTGAACACGACGATATACAAAGAATGATTGGGGAGTATTCAGAGGACGAAAAGCAGGCGAGAATATACGGAAAATTCCAGCACTTGATTGGTTTGAGGTTTAAACAGTTTTCACGCAATATCCACGTAGTCAAACCTTTTAACATTGATTATAGAAATTATACAGTTTACGAAGCGCTTGATCCACACGACAGAACGCCGGACACTTGCAATTGGTTAGCCGTTGACCGGAAGGGCAGAAAATATATCGTTGACGAATTGTGGTTGAAGTGTCAAGGCGGAACAGAGGAACTGGCTCAAAGGATTAAAAAGATAGCCCAGCAATACAGAGTTGAGCGCAGGGTGATTGACCCTTCGGCTTTTAACGAGGATCAGCACGCAGACATACCGCACACGTCTTTGGGAGTAAAGTTGCAAGGTTACGGCTTGAATTATCAAGAGGCCTCTAAAACCAGAACAATGTCAGACAAAAGAATTGAGGACGCTTTAACTTATCAGAAAATAAATTTGAACGGTCAAGAGGAATTTATAAAAGCGCCGGAGCTTTATATTTTTGACAATTGCAAAAGAACAATTTTTGAGTTTGAACATTTACGCTGGGACGAGTGGTCTGGAAAGCAGGCAGAGAAAAAAGACCAGAAAGAAAAAACAATTGACCGTGATGATCATACGATAGAGAACATAGGCAGATTGTTGATACAAGAACCTCAATTTTTAGAAATTCCTCAAAACAATAATCAAACTAACGAGGATTTAAACTATGACCCATATGATAGGTAAAAAAGGTTTTAAAAAAGGAGGCACGTCGTGGAATAAGGGATTGACCAAAGAAACTTCACCGATTGTTTTTAAAATGGCAATGGGAAAAGTAGGGGCTAAAAACGTAATGAAGCGGCCGGAAGTTTTATTGAAATCAAGTCAATCTCATTTAGGTATAAAACACACAAAAGAGGCACGTGAAAAAATAAGTCAAACAATGATAGAAAGAAAAAATCACTTGTGGAAGGGAGGAATTACCAAACTTGAAAAACAAATCAGAAACTCTTTTAAATATAGGCAATGGAAATCAGATGTTTTTACAAGGGACGATTTCACTTGTCAAAAAAGCCACATAAAAGGTGGATATTTAAACGCACACCATATAAAACCTTTTTCACAAATCTTAAAAGAAAATAAGATTACAACTTTTCAACAGGCAATTGACTGCGAGGAATTATGGAATTTAAACAATGGTATTACTCTATCAAAAGCAATGCACAACAAGGAGCATTTTCACAAATTTTAATTAAAAAGTTATCCACTGTTGACAACGTTGTATTCTTTTTTGTCAAACTGTGGTATAATATAATAATCTGAAAACGCCTATGCAAATAACAACATTTAAAACAGAAACTTATCGTGGTTGTCCAGTGTATTACAGGAATTTTTACCACCATTTTGAGTATTTAACTGTTGTTGAAGGGCAACTCTACACGGCACACTTAACAGTCAATCCGGCTCTGCTCACAAATTTGATTTACTGGGTCGGAATTGAAAAGTTGCCATACAGCCAACAGCAATTGAAGGTTATATTAACGCAGTTGCAACGGCTTGCACAAACAACAATTGACTTTGTATTAGATAAAGAAAAAAAGTAGAAAAGGATTTTGGCGATTTCCTCTTTTCTAAAATTATTTATACTACCACAAGCATTAAAATTTAATACTATAAAACTATGGAAAATATAAAAGGTGCAAAAGTTGGGGCAGATATGCCAACAAAGCCACAGAGGATTTTACCGTCGTTTTCTTTAACGTCCGACGACTTACCAGAATTAAAGGACTGGAAAGTTGGGGGCGTTTATTTTTTAAAAATTAAAGTTGAGCAGACCAGTTTAGCAAAAGGGCAGTATGAATGGGAAACTTCCACAGACGGGAAAAAGACAATGAACGCAAGATTTCAAATAAAAGCAATTGAACCTATTGAAAACAAAGAAACATACGAGAACGAATACGCCAGAAAAAGAGGTAAATAATTTTAATACTAAAAACCCATAGTGGAAATCGCCAATTTCTCACTATGGCAAAGAAACCAAAGCAAAAAACTGAACCAACACAGGAACTTGAAAATGGTGTTGAGCCAGAAAATAAAGATGTCAAAAAGACCGATTACAAAGGTCTGATTGACCAGATAGAAGCGGAATATCAACTCTCGTGGTGGTTTATGAAGCCGAAAATGGACGAGTGGGCGCTTCGGCTTAAACTTTACAATAACCAAAAGAGGGATAAAGAAGCAGTGGGTGATCCACTGATGTTTACTATCCACCAAACAGTATTGGCTTCGCTTTACAGCGACCGACTGGGGGTGGATTTTTCAGGTAGAGAGGAAGGCGACGAGGAAACTGCCGAGAACTTAAACGCTCTCGCGACTTTTGATTATGACGATATGGAAAAGGATATTTTGGATTACGAGTGGGATTGGGACGCTTCGTTTTTTGGCAGAGGTCTTTTAATGAACTTTGAGTTTGACAGGGCTTTGAAATGCCCGACGCCAGAAGTAATTGACCCTATGACGTGGTTGCGCGATCCAAGAGCTTCGTCAGTCAACGGCGACAGAAAGGGCAGGGGTGCAATGAAATTTGGAGGCAGAGAAATCCGGTTGTCTAAAACAGATATGGACGACGCCGGCATTTATTTTAATTATGAGAATTTAAAACCGGATAGCGGTGATTTGAGGTCTTTAATTGACGCTAACGTGCAAGCAAGGGCAGAAGCACAGGGACTTCAAGATATGACGAAATTTACAAAGCTGGTTGGCGACAATGCCGATTACAGGTGTTTAGAATGGTTTACAAATTGGAAAGGTAAAAAGGTTTTGGTTACTTTGGCAGACAACCGAAAAAGAGTTGTCAGATACACAGAACTAAAAAGCAAGTTGTGGCCGATTAACGACAGACCGCTTTATCCTATCGCACACGACTGGGACGGCGTGAGCATACCGGATTTGGTTGAGGATAAGCAAAGAGCGCGTGCCGTAGTGCAAAATTTGGGGCTTAAAGGCATTAAACTCGGTCTGCACCCAACTTACCTATACAATACCAATTTAATCAAGAACAGAGGGCAATTAAACGTTGATTTCAACAAGCATATTCCGGTTGACGGAAATCCAACAGGAGCAGTGCAGGAAGTCCAAAGACAGGCAGTCAAGCAGGAGGTTAATTGGATTATGGAAATTTTAGACACAGCCGCACAGAAAGCCACAGCCACGCCGGATATTCAACAAGGAGCAACGTCAGACGAAAAGAGAACAGCCACAGAATTGAACTTGCAGTCAGCAAAAGTTGACACCAGATATTCTTTATCGGCAAAAATTTTCGGCTGGTCTGAAAAGAGATTTTGGAAACAATGGTATGCCCTATACAAAGAGCATTTTGAAGCGGATATTGACGAGAAGGTTATCAGAATTGTCGGGGCAATGGGCGCAAAGTGGCGACCACTCACAAGGGAAAACATAATTGGCAATCAAGACCCAGACGTCAAGATTGAGAGCAAAATAATTTCCGACGCGATAAAATTCAACGAACTGCAAAAATACAGATTGTTTATCAAAGACGTTATGGCCACTGCTCCGCAGGAAGCTAACGTCAGATTTGCTTTGAGGAAAATCGGGCGCTTGTCCGGCTTTACCAAAGAGGAAGTGGAGCAGATATTGCCACCTTCAATTGACGAAATGAACGCCGAAACCGAGAACGAAACTTTGGACAAAGACGATTTGGTTGAGGTAATGATTTACGACGACGACTTCGTGCATATGGAAATGCACAACAAGGCCAGCGATACTCCGGCAAAGAAAGCTCACATTAACGCCCACAAAAAATCAATGATGTTAAAGAGGGTCAAGCCAGAGTTTGATATGGCACGCAACAGACCAGAAAATCCAACAGGCACAGAGAATGTCAAAGCTCCGGGAGTAGAATTTAAACCGACACAGCCGAGAGCTTTGCCGGTAGCACAATAAAGTTATGGCAAAAAAAACACCAAAAAAAATCAAAAAGATTATGACAGTCCAGCTTCCAAAAGTGGAAGCACCCAGCGCTATTGAAAACGTAGTTGGTGCTTTGGCTTCTTTGCAGGCCAGCACCGGTTGGGCTTTGATAGTAAAAATCCTAAACGAAAATATCGCTTATTTAGAGCAAGCCATAATCAACAAGATTGATCCGTTGAGCAAAGAGGCATTGACCGACAAGGAAGTGGAGGAGGCAAGGTTGAAAAGAAGTTTGACGATTGACTTACGAGAAACACCGACAAATTACTCAAAGCAGGTAAAGGACACAGGGGAAGTGCCGGAGGAATTTGACCCATATTTTAAAACAATGAGTGAGGTGAGAAAGGCCAAGTCAGCACAACCAGTTGACGACAGAGGATAGGCAGGAAAGCTCTTTGAAAATTAAGTGTGAACGTCCAGTTATTCATATAAAATCGTGCAGTGTATTTTTACGAGGTTCACTTGAACTGCTTATCAATGAGGGGCTTTGGCGATTTCCTACTCGTGAAGTAGGCGGTTCAATTGAGCTTCGTAACAAGCTCTGCCGTCGGGTTAGTCGCCCGACGAGGCACGCGCAAGCGTGTAGCCACCAATTAGGGACACGGCATTTCCCTTAAAAAAATTGGTGTGTAAAAAATTATGCCAGAGGAAAATAAAATAATTCCAGCCGCAGGCGAAGGCGACGACGACAAAGGCGCAGGCGCAGGCGAGGGTCAAGTTGACGACCAAAAAGACAACTCAACCGACACCGGCGAGAACGGTGCAGGCGAAGGCACAGACGAGGGAGCAAAGGCCGACAAAACCGACGACGGCGAAAATGCCGGCGACGGTAAAACCAAAAAGGACGCCAAAGCCCCCGAAGGTTCTCAAAAAGACGACGACGTTGACGACGGTTCAGAGCCAGCTCAACGCAAACGATTGTCCACGCAGGACTTTATTATCGGACGCCAACGCAAAAAACTTTCAAAAGCGGCGAAAGCCGACGGCGAAGGGGAAGGCGAGGGCAAAGTAAATAAGGACACCGACGAGGACGAGGAATTTGCGCCAGAGGACGTTGAACTTGTTACCAGCATTGTCGCCAAAAAATTCGCTCCAATCATTGACAAATCACTTGCGGACGACGACGACAAAGAAGTGCAGAATTTTCTAAAAGAAAATCCCGACTTCAAGCCGTTTGAAGCCAAAGCAAGGCGCTATATGCAACACCCTTCAAGGAGGGCATTGCCAGTTGAAGCTATCTTTTTTGAGGTAGCCGGCAAGAAATTGCTACAAATTGGTGCAAACCGCGCAAAAGAGGCCGATAAAAAGGCCAAAGACACGCAGACCGGAGGCGGCTCAAATAGAGCCGGCGAAGGATCAAAGACCGTGTGGGATTTGCCAAAGGACGACTTTGAAGCCAAACAAGAGAAAATAAGACACGGCTAACAAACCAGTCAAAACCTCTCTTATTTAATCGTTAAAATTATAAACTAAATATAAAAATGCCCCTATGAATAACAGGACAAATATCCCAGCAGAGGTCAACAATTTTTATGACAGAACTCTTTTAGAAAGAGCAATGCCATTGATGTTGCACACACGCTGGGCGCAGGTTAGGGATTTACCTAAAAACGCCGGAACAAAAGTTATAAAATTCCGACGCTACGGTAACCTTACCGCCGCTACTACCCCATTGACAGAGGGTGTAACCCCTGCCGGTAGTCAGCTATCTGTTACAGACATTACAGCAACCGTCGCTCAATACGGCGATTACGTAACTGTTTCAGATGTAGTAACTTACGAAAGTGAGGACGCAGTGTTAATGGAAGCCGCCGAAATTTTGGGCGACCAAAACGGTGATACCATTGACCAACTTTGCAGAGATGTAATGAACGCCGGAACAGGCGCAGTTTACTCTGGCAGTGGAAACACAGCCACAGCAGACGTTGCCTCTGGCGACGTAATTACCCTCGCAAATCTTGACAGTGTTATTGCAACCTTAAAGGCCAATAATGCCAGAAAGATTACAAGGCAAATCAACGCTTCAACAGGATATGCCACCAGCCCAATTAAAGCCGCTTTCATTTCTATCGTTCACCCTTCAATTGCGGTGAAAATTAGAACATTGGCAGTTGCTTCAAGCCAGTGGACATCAGTTGAAAAATATGCTTCACAAGCCGGAGTAATGGAAGGCGAAATCGGAGCATACGAGGATATTCGTTTTGTTGAAACAAACAATGCAAAAGTAAAAACAGGTGAAGGCACAAGCAACATTGACGTTTACTGCACATTGGTTTTCGGAGCTAACGCTTACGGAATTACAAGAGTTTCCGGCGAAGCATTAAAGAATATCGTCAAGCCGTTGGGTTCAGGCGGAACAAACGACCCATTAGAGCAACGCGCAACTTCCGGTTGGAAGGCAACCTTTGTGGCTAAAATTCTAAACGAGAACTTTATCCAAAGGATTGAAAGCGCGAAGGTCTAACCTTAAACGCTTTTTGGGAAGTCGCACGCCAAAGCCCGTAATTAAAATATAATTAAAAGGAAATAAAACCAAAATTATGGTTGAAAAAATCAAAAACGATCCGCTCTTGGGCGACGACGCAGGCGAGGACGCCGGTGTCAGCTCAAAACCGGAAGGGAAAAAAGCAAAAGCAACAGCCGGAGCTACTGCACCAGCGATAACTTCAAAGAAACAGCAAGTCAAAGCCGACGCAATTGCAAAATTTCCAAAGGATATAATCGCACAAACGAAATATATCCTTGACAATTCAGAACACGTCAACTTTATCGTGCCACTCCTTGAAGGTGAAATCGGGATTGAGGAGGTAACAATTAACGGTTACAAGCTAACCATTAAGAAAAATGTAATGGTTTCAATACCAGTGCAGGTTGCCAGTATCATTGCCGAAAAATACCGCATAAACTTGGAGGCCGGTGCAGATAAGAGGATTGACCGCAAGGCCGACGTGTCCGAAGCATTGTCTTAAAAGGTCAATTATAAACTAAAAAAGTTAAACAGCTATGGAAAAAAATTATCAAGAAAATGGTTGTCTAACCGCTCCGGGATTAGCAATTGGAGGTGGGTCAAAATACACTTTCAAATACGGAAATACCTTTGCCGTTAAAGCAAACGGTATTATCTCGGACGACACTACCACAGCCGACGCTCCGGCGTTGACTACGGCAGAGGCGGTTGACGGCACTACACCAACAACTTTGGCAGTCGGATATTGCAGAATTTACACGCTTTTGGCCTCTGTAAATGCTACAACAGGCGCGGTTGCCTTCACGTTGGCAGTAGGTGCAGATTTCGTCGCTACACGCGCACCAAAAATGAGTGATGTCAATTTTGGGAACGGACAAGACGACGACACACATAAGGCAGTTGTAGGATTTGTTTTAATCACAAACTCTACAAACGTCTTTACACCGGGATCAACAGCATTGGACGCAACTGGCGTGGTAGCACGCTACTTTGACAATGTTGTCAATGGTCTTTAATTAGGAAACGCAAAACAAAGCTATGATATTCACTAAATTCGCAACGTTAATCCGATACTATACAAAAACCAATTCAACCACGTTTACGGACGCGGACATTTTGGTTTTAGCAAACATTTTCAAAGACGACATTGCAGGTTTAATTGCAAAGGAAGTCGGCGAGGATTATTTCGGATTGCGCTTTGAGCGCGATTTGATAGCCGGACAACGTGAATACGATTTGCCAGCCGAGTTAATGTCGCGTATGAAATATCTCAACGCGAAGTTAAACGGCACAGATTGGAAAAGGTTGACGGAAACTGATTTGTCAGAATACGGCGGAACATTAGACGAGGCGACCATAGTGTCGCGCTATGCCGACATTGAGCCACAATTTGATTTGTGGGACAACGGCATTTTTATTCTCTCTGATAGCGCCATAATTGACGTTACAGACGGCTTGAAATTATGGGCGATAGTATTCCCCTCTGATTTCACCGACTTAACAAGCACAGAGGATATGTCCACTAACCCGGACGATTATACTCACGGTTTCCCACGCCAGTTTCACGAGTTGCTTGCAAGGCGAATATCAATAGCTTTCAAGTCCAGTAAGGATCGTCCAATACCTCTTTCTGAAAAAGAAAAAGTGTATGAAGGCGATTTGGCACTGGCTATCAACACAATGAAGGACGCAAATTTGGACAGGTCAACTGCGCCAGAAGCGCCCTACGACGACGGAAGCTCATATTAACCCTTCCGTTGATAATATAATTACCAACCCCTATGCCTAAAAAAGCAAACACAACCGAGAAAGCAGAAGCAACCGAAATGGTTTACTCTGCAATTATCGTGGACGCCAAAAAGGAGTATTCGTTGCCAGACAACAGCTCTTATATGGACGTCAAATTCAACATATTGCTTAACGGCGAGGTAGTAGCTGAACGCCGGTTGGCTTTCCCTATGGGAACAACGGAAGAAGCTATCACCGCCGAAGTTAAGAAATACTGCGGAATGTTTGAGAACGATCACGCACTTGCGGCCGAAGCCGCCAAAAGGTCGGAACAAGAAGCCGAAGCAGAAAGCGTGTTGCAAGGCCTCAAACAAAAAGAAGTAAAATAAAAACTAAAAAAAATTCAACTATGAACTTTCTACCAAAAGCCAAATTCGGCTTGAACGAAAACGTTGAATACAAGTTGAGAGATAGCGAAGGAAATTTAAAACAACTTTTCCAACCAAATAAGTTTTATATGTGGTTGTTAAAAAGAGGTTTAGTTTCCCCAAACTTGACTTCACCTTTATTCGGCCGCTTCTCAACAAAGTTGGTTATCAGTAACTTGATAACAACTGTTGGAGTAGCTGGAATTGCCGCTCGTATAAACGGATCGGGAACACCGGCCGCTTTTACATATATCGCTCTCGGTGTCGGAACAGCCGCCGCCGCAGACGCCGATACACAACTCGCCAGTGAAATCACAACCTCTGGTGGAGGCAGAGCTTCCGCTTCCGTTTCTGTTGTTACAACAGACACAGCAGGCGACACAGCTCAACTTCAAAACACCTTCAACTTTACAGACGGTGGCACATTTGCCATTACTGAAAGCGGAGTTTTGAACGCGGCCTCAACAGGCACTTTGTTAGCACGACAAGTATTCTCTGCAATTAACGTTGCCTCCGGCGACAGTTTGCAAGTTACTTGGAAATTTGACGTGGACACAGCCGCTTAATTGTTGCCCTCCTTTGCCCTTCACATATAAGGGCAAGGATAGGGTTGCAAAGTCAGCAACTCGCCGTTATGGGGTAGCCCAGCCACGCACTTTGTGCAAATCAGTCCTTCGGGACATTGAAACAAAAAGGGCTTCCGACTACCCCCCTTTTTATAAAATTAAATAAAAATCGCCACTATGGAAAATCTACAACAAAAAAAAGTTTTAATCGGAATACCTTGTGCGTCGGGATATTTGTCGGCCTACACGGTTGACGGACTTTATAAAATGACAAGACCTTGCCCGACTTCGCTTTTGATAGTTGAAAGGCAGGCAGTTGACGCGGCCAGAAATTATCTTGTTGAAATGGCCGTGAGGTTGCAGGTTGATTATTTATTCTTTGCAGACGACGACGGAGTATTGCCGCCGGACACTCTGGTTAAACTTTTAGAGGACGACAAAGATATTGTGGGCGCGCCTATGCTCACAAGGAACGTCAGGGAAAACGGACAACACTCGCTTTGCGTGTTTGATAAATATGACTTTTATATCGGGGACGGAAGGACGGTCAACAAATACAGAAGCAAAAAAGAGCTGGACGTTTCCAAAGGACACTTAATATCAGTGGACGCAATCGGTGGGGCTTGTATGTTGATCAAGAGGCAATGCTTTGAGGCGTTATTCGCAAAGCACAATGGCACTCCATTTGAATTTATACACGAAACGCATATTACAAAAGAACACGGAGTTACTTTGCGCAATGTTTCAGAGGATATGTGCTTTTCAGAAAGGGCAAAGGCAGAAGGATTTGAAATCTTTGTTGACGCAAGAATAAGACCTGTGCATTTAGGCAAGCCAAAATTCGTGCGCTTTGAGCAAGAGGGCGAGGAATTGCCGGCACTCAACGAGCCGTTGAGAGGAGCAATCACGCTTTCAGAAAACTTAAAAGGTAAATAAAAAACAATGGCTTTTTTAAACGGTTGGTTATATAAAAAATCAATAACGATAGACCAAACAAAAATTGATGCAGATTTAACTGATTTGACGGTTTTAGTAAAATTAACATCAGCAAATTTTGATTTTTCAAAAGCATTAACTACCGGAAACGATATAAGATTTACTGCTTCTGACGGGACAACTCTTTTAAAGTATGAGAGAAGGAGGCACGACGATACAAATGATTTAGCAGAATATATAGTTAAAATACCAAGCGTATCTGGTTCTGTTGATACTGTTTTTTATATGTATTATGGAAACTCTGGTGCTTCCGACGGATCAGACGCGGCAAATGCTTATGACGCAAATTTTACAGCAGTTTTACCATTAAATGACGATAATTCAGATACAATTGTGATTGCTATAAAGGGAAACAACGGAACAAAAAGGGGGAACGCAGAACCGGCGCAAGCAGACGGTAAAATATCTAAATGTCAAGATTTTGACGGAACTAACGACTACATAGATACGACCAATACCATTGCGACAAGGTCTGCTTATACCTTTGACGCTTGGGTTAATTCAGACAATGTTGCAGAAGCAACAAAAACACAAAACATATTTTACGGTCAAGGTGGGTTTGGTGGATTGGATATTTTTAACAGTTTATTAAGATTTAATACTTACTACGATACCACTGTTTCTTTAGAGGCGGCAATCACAAATGGGTGGCATTACGTTGTTTTGGTAGCAAATTATGCAGGAAATTCTAAAAAGATGTATATAGACGGGGCAGAAGTAGATAGTGATAATTATACACCTTCGCAGGATAATACGGTTCAACAAGATTGTGGTGGTTATGAAAGTGCTGAAACTCTAATGCCTTTTAATGGTAAAATTGAAAATTGGAGAATATCTGATACAAACCGTAGTGCCGCTTGGATTAAAGCAAATTATAATTCTTTTAACAATACTTTAATAACAATTGGTGCAGAAATAGCAATAACATTAAAAACTTTGACAGAAAGAGTAATACCTAACCATATTTTGTTAAAATTAACAACAAGAGCATTTATTTTGAGGGTAGTTGCTACTTCAACAAAGATTTTATTAACCAGCAAAACTTTCACTGCAAGGATTGTTGCTCTGTCGTCAAAACTTTTATCAACGGCGAAAACTTTTATTTCAAGGGTTGGAGTGAATATGAAGCCCAGCACAATTTTAAATGGACACTTTGACACAACAGCCAATTGGGAATTTAACTCGCCGTGGACTTTTAGCAATAGCTTGGCTCACTGGACTGCCGGAGGGGTTGAGGATTTAAAACAGGAAAACGTATTTACAGTTAGGCGCAGATACAGAATTTGTTTTACAGTGCAAAGTTTTTCGGGAACTGGGACGTGTGGAATTAAAGCCGGCATACTAACTCAAAATAAAGGGCAGGTGTCTGGCAATGGCAGATATGAAATTGTCGGGACGGCGTTATCAACACAACTTATTTTCGTAGGAGGTTCTGCAAACTCGTTTGATTTAGATGATGTGATTGTAACTGTTTATAACGACGAATTTCACTTTTTTCTTTCAAGGGCTTTAACGTCTTTGGTTTCGGTAGCAACAAACCTTGCTAAAATTACATATAAAACTTTTACGAACGCATTGTCTATTGCGTCAACGGTCTTATTTACAACAGCAAAAACTCTCGTGCAATCCATTGTGGTCGCTTCGGTTTTTGTGTCCTACAAGGTTATTTTAGAAACATACACGGAAATTATAAATATAATTAGCCCAGCGACAACAAGGGTTTTAAGTGCTTTGAGAATAATCAGCGAAACAATATCAGTTTCGTCGTCAGTAGTAAAATCAATCGGTCGCTCTTTCTCGCAATCCATTGTGGTCGCTTCACAAAACATATTCTCAATGGCACGAGTTTTAACAGAGAGAGTTGTTGCTATACCAACAGGCATATTCGCTCAAATGATTACACTCACGAGCAGATTGATTGTTTCCAGCACAAGGACAGTAATGAGGGCAAAAATTATTACGCAATCAATTGAGGTTGTTTCGTCGCTTTTAATGGGGTTGGTTGCCTATAAAACAATTTCAGAAGTTGTCAGTGTTTCATTTTCAAAATTAACAAGTATAAGCCGGTTATTCAGACAGACATTGAGGGTTACGCCTTTGTTGGCGAAAAAAGCCGGAAAAACTTTTGTTGAAGTTTTAACCGGAGCGACTTCGTGGTTGTTTGCAAAGACGCAGTTTGTAGAACTCACTGAAAATTTAACGGCAACAGTGAGCTTTGTAAAAACTTCCAGCAAAACTTTTGTGCAGACAATCAGAGTTTTGCCATTATTCACATACGCTTTGGCAAGGGTATTTTTAGAGAACGTGGCAATGGGTGTCAACTTCTTAATCGCAAGGGCATACGAATTTACAGAAACAATAAAAATTGTTTTGGCTTTCGGATCGTTTGCAATCGGTAAATTATTAAGGGAGCTTGTGCCGGTGCATTTAATTTTTAATGAAGGCAGAAACACCATTTTCACAGAAACAATACAGGTTGCCTCAAATATGGTTTTACAAACGGCAAAGATATTTTCAGAAGTTATCAATGCAATTGGAGCAATGGCAGGCAACGCTATGGCCAGAGTATTCAGCCAGCGCGTCGTAGCAGGGGCTACAACACTGTTTAAAAAGACACAGCATAGAATACTCGCCGACAGCGTAAAATTCGCAGGGCAGGCCTATAAAATGGCAGGCAAGACGTTTGCAGAAGCTATTGCGGCCGTTTCAGCTCTTGGAAGCTGGGCTATTGGCAAGGTTATCGTCCAAAGAGTTATTGTAATGCCGGATTATTCAAAGGCGTGGACTTTAAGCAGGGTGCTTTCAGAAATGCTGGCAGTTACCGGTAACGCTTTCAATCAAGCTGGGAAAACTTTTACAGAAACAATTGAGGTTGTCAGCACGTTTGTTTTAGGCACGATTTCAAAACTCTTAACTGAAACAATAAATATCGTTGAGAAGGTCAACAAATCTCTGCCGGCCAGAGTGTTTTCAGAAGTAGTCAGTGTGTCCGTAAATTTAGTAAACCAAAACATAAAAATCTTTGTTGAAACAATTGCAGTCGTTGGGGAGTTTGTGCTTGGGACGATTTCAAAACTCTTATTGGAAACAGTCAACATTGTTGCAGAATATACAAAAGTTTGGGAATTGAGCAGAACTTTTACAGAGATTGTGGGGGTCGCCGGCAATGCCTTTAATCAAGCAGGCAAGATATTTACAGAAGTCGTCAACGTAACCGGAACATTTATTTTGGGGACTATCTCAAAGGTTCTTATTGAAGTGGTCGCGGTTGCTTTCAAATTCAACGTGGCAATGACGAGGATTTTGACAGAGTTTATGATTATAGTCGGACGATCAACATACCAGACAGGCAGGATTTTCACAGAAGTTTTGAATGTTATCAATCCTTTAATTGCAAAATTAACCGGCAGGATTTTTACGCAGAGAGTGATTGCTCGCTGGGATAAAACAAAATTTGTATTAAACGGCATACAAGTTGGGCTTTGGAAAAAGGTCGCCAGAGTAACCAACGGAGTGTGGAAAAAAATAAGTAGAAATGACAACTAAAATGGAAAACGCCGAAATAAAACAAATGATAAGGGACGCGTTGGACGAGAAATTAGACCCTATAAAAAAAGATATTGAAAACATCAAGGTTAATTTGACCAATCACGTTGCTCACTTAACAGACAAATTAAATACGATAGATAAAAGTTACGGTTGTCTGAATAATGACGTCGGTTGGCTTAAAAAATTCTTTGACCCAGAAACCAACATCAAGAGGGACACTGAAAGCAAGTCGGATATTGCTTGGCTCAAATGGGGAGTGCGCGGAGTGCTTATGGGAATTGTGGCCGAAGCCATTGCAATTGTCGCACACGTGTTTATTAAATAAATAAAACTATGGTTATAATACAACAAAAAGATTTCAATTTGGGAGGTATTGCCGACAGCAAATATCAAGGTCAAGCAAACTCTGTTGCAGAGCTTGTCGGGTTTGATATTCACAGCGAGCCGGGCATTTTAAAAAACAATCAAAAACTTTCCAAAGAAAGTGGTGTTGTAATTACAGAACTCGTCAAAAGGATTTTGCCTTGCTCGGACGGAAACACATATTTATTCGGATCAGTAACCGGCAAGATTTGGAAAAGAACATCAGCCGGAGCTTATTCGCTTTTGCAGACAGCCGCGCCAGCCGCCGGAACAGCCGGAATAATAGACGCGTGGGAATATCAAGGTTACATTTATTACTCAATGCAAAGCCGTTTAGGACGCGTGGCAGTGGCCGCTCCGACGGACTGGTCAACAAGGGACGACAACTGGCAAACTTTCGCTAACACAGACACAGAATTTCACCCTTTTAAAGAAGTCAATCAAGTTTTATACGTAGGCGACGGCAAAGATTTAGCACAGGTTGACGCTGGGGTTTACTCGGCTTCGGCTTTGGATATTGCCACACCTTTAAGAATAAAATCACTGGGAAAGATTTTGACAGATATTTTACTGGGGACTTTCGTAACCGTCTATCAAGTTGCCACAGAAATTTTACGCTGGAATACGTGGTCTGGTTCTTTTTCTGTGTCAGACGAAATACCGGAAATTGGGATCAATTGCTTTTTAAAGACAGACAACTTTGCTTTGGTGTCAGCCGGCACAAAAGGCAATTTATATTTATACAATGGTTCTCAACTGGAAAATTATAAAAGAATACCGGGCGACTGGACAGGTGCAGGCGAAGCGACAATTTATCCGAACGCGTCAGTCAATATGTTTGGGCTTCCTCTCTTTGGAGTTTCAAACGTTTCGGGAAATCCAACAAAGCAGGGTATTTATTCAATTGGAGGTTACGACAGAAATTATCCAAAAGTTATAAATTTAGAGTGGTTGATTTCAACAGGCAGAGTTGTCGGCGTTGATATTGGCTCTGTTGAAATGGTTGGCACGACTTTGCTGGTTGGCTGGAAAAACAGCGACACAATTACAATGACAATCGCCAATCCGGGTGTTGTTACTTGGACAGCTCACGGACAGACAAACGGCACGCCGATTATGTTTACAACCACAGGAGCTTTACCAACAGGGGTTACGGCCTCCACTTATTATTATTTAAGAGTGGTTGACGCAAACACTTTTCACCTATACGACACATATGCCCACGCCATAGATACAGTCAGCACCACAGGGCGCGTGGTAACGTCTGGGACGCAATCAGGCGTTCACACTTGCGCTAATTATGGAGTTGATAAATTAGACACAACAGCCAAAGTAACTTCGGCATATTTTTCCACGAGGGTTGTCAACGTGGCCAGAAACGACAGCAAAGCACTTTCCGGTTATGTCGGTTATAGGTCTTTGCCAAACGACAGCTCAATTAAAATCTATTATAAAGCAAATTACGCAACAACTTGGACAGAAGCCACAACGGTTGTGGACGCAATAAGAAAAACAGTTTATTTAAAAGAAGCATTACCGGAAGCCAATGCAATTGAAATTAAGGTTGAGAGCAATGCGGCAACAGGGGCAAACATAAACAACGCTCCCGAAATAGAAATTGCAGAGTTTAACTTTGCATAAAATTATGTCAGACAAAATCATTGAGCCATTTACAAATATCGCGTTAGCAGACCAGTCCATTGCCGATCAAGGGGCGACGTTTTTGTCTAATTTAAGAGAACTTAATATCGGGGACGGAGGCACAAACGTTTTCAGAGCCGACGAGGACGGTATATTTTTGGGAGGGAAAACTTTTGCCACAGCTCCATTTAAAGTAACAATGGCAGGAGTGGTAACAGCCAGCTCAATTATAATTACAGGTGGCACGGTTAGATTTGGCAAAACATCTTTTACAGACACAACCCACGACGGATATTATATCGGGTCAGAGGGTTTATATTTCGGTTCAATTTCAGACGCAACAAAATTAAAATATACCATAGCCACAGGAGCTTTGGATTTAATCGGCACGGTTTCTGGGCGCTCAACAGCAATCTTGGCTTCGGCAATAGATAGTGCAGGACACTTTTCAGACGCTAATTTTAATACTTCGGCAAAAACAATTTTGGGAGCTTTCACTTTCGGGGCTTCGGGAGCAATACAAATTGGCAGTTATGTCAACGGAGTTTCTGGCGATATACGAATTTCGCCTAATGGTTTGCTGGCCAGAAATTCAGCCGGCATTACAACCATTGCAGTGGACGGAACGACTGGGGCAATTACAGCTTTTATTTTAAACGCAGGGGAAATTAACGGAGTTACTGTTACCGGTGGAACAATACAAACATCTGCATTGTTGACTGTTGATAGGGTGGTTATAAGTGGTGCAAACAATGATATTGAATTTTGGAATGAGGACGGCGACGTTTCTGCTACAATTTTTACAGATTATAACCCTTTAAACTTAATGTCGGGAGTTGGAATGGCGGCAGGGGGAGGCACATATTTGAGTTTGAGTGGAAAGGGTAGTATGGGTTTTGCAAGTTTGGGGGCTTCTGGCAACGCAGATAATGACGGAGGGATAACCGTAACGTGGGACGCCAACGATCCAACTACAATCAGATTATCTTTGCTTTCAACAATTGGAGGAGTAACAGCAGATTTGCCAATTGACGCAGAGTTAATACCATACGCAAACAACGCATACGATTTCGGTGCTTCCGGCAAGGCGTGGAAAGACGGATATTTTGCAGGAAATATAATTGTAACCGGAAACGTTGACGGAGTTGACGTTGCAACTTTTAAAAACTCTTATGACAGCCACGTTGGGGACGCGTCAGCACACCATAGCTCAACATCAAATGGATTAAACATCACTCCGGCTTCGGTTGTTTGCGGAGGGGTTGTCAGACCTTCGGCCGCTAACTCTTACGACTTGGGAACTTCAACATATTATTGGAGTAATTTATATGTTGACTATATCAGATTTAATTCAACTTATGGACAAATTATTTGGGGGTCAACAGTGATTTGCGATTTTTATAACACATATACAATTTGGCAAGCACACTTTGATCCATACGGAGCAGGAACTTATAACTTGGGAGGTGCAACAAGATATTGGAATGACGTCAGTTATAAAACTTTAACAGACAGAGGTTGCTTGGGTTGGTTTGACGAAGGAGTTGAGTTGCAGGACGGCAGAGTTGTTACTGATTTAGAAGCTATAAAATCCATAAAAAAACACCCGACCGATTTAACAATTTACGGAAAGCCAAAATTGGATTACAAGACAATGCCAAAAGTTGTTTATAAACCGGCCGCAGACCACGACGGAAAACTTTTGAAGCGCGACAAAGACGATAAACCCTATGCAATGGAGGAAGTCGTTGAAGGTAAAAAAATAAAAACGGTAAAAGTTATGGCAGAGGACGGAGCAGAAACAACAGCTTTGATTTCAATTATGCTCGGAGCAATCAAAGAATTGGACAATAAAATTGAAACACTTAAACAAGTGGATAAGTCAAATTAACAAAGGTCGGCGAATGTGGTATAATATAATAATTTAAAACTATGCAAACTCAAAATTATCAAAAAAATAGCATTGCAAAAAAAGCAGAAAGCTATTTAAAAGAAAACGAGGGATTATTGCGCAAATATAAATTGACATTTCGGTTGGTTGTCAATTTTGCAAAACGCAGAAATCCACCGTTGTTAAGTAAACTGGCCTTGTGGATAGTCGCAAAACAAGGAGGGATATTGGATATTCAATTTGGCGAAACAGTTAAAAAGTAATTATGCCTACAACAATTAAAATAAAATCTGGGGACACTTTGTCCGGGTTGGCAAAATCCAACGGCACAACCGTTGACGCATTATTGAGAGCCAATCCTAATATCACAAACCCTAACTTAATTATAGCTGGGGCGTCCCTTAATTTACCAACCGTGCCAGTGTCCTCGCCTGCACCGGCAACACCAACTCCAACACCTTCGCCGACACCAGCGCCAGCCGGAGCAACAGGCTCGGCCGCTTATAATATAAAATCCGGCGACACGCTTTCGGCTATTGCCAAAGCGCAAGGCACAAGCATTTCAGAGTTAATGAGGTTAAACCCAAATATCAAAAATCCTAATTTAATTTATTCTGGGCAAACATTGAACATACCTCAAAACTCTGGTTTTGGAGCAGGACAGACAGATTATTCAACTGTCAATTCAATGGCAGAAGCGAATAAAGCTATAAACGAAAACCAACAAGCAGATAAGGCGTCTGCCACCACTACTTCTGAACCACCAACAAGAAAAACTACAAATGACGTTTTAGCCGAAATTTTAGGCACAGATAAAGTTGACATAACAAAATCTGCCGCAGAAAACGCAAAATCTGCTATTACGCCAGAAACAGCAAAGCCGGAAGCTCCAAATTTAGTTTCAACTTATCAAAATTACAGAACCCAATATGGTATTGATACTTTGGAAACTTCTTTAAATGATTTGTCCTCAAAGCAGGCACAAATTTTAGCAGACCAAAAAGCACTGGCGACAAAAGAAAAAGGAAAGACCGTTGCAATGAACGTTATTGAAGGCAGAATTTCAGAGGAAGCACAGCAAGCCAATGACGCTTTGGCGGAAGTCCAAACTCAAATAAAATCAATTTCAGACCAGTTGACAACAAAATATAATGTTGTGAATACGTTAATGAACTTGACTGAAAAAGATTACGACAATGCCTCTCAAAGTTACAACCAGCAAATGACGAATAATATCTCAATGTTTAATATCTTAAAGGGAGTTTCAGAGGATCAGAAATCAGACGAGGAAAAAGCCGTTGACGACGCACGTTCGTCTTTGCAAATTGTTTATAATTCAATTACTAACGGAGGGCAGAATATAAGCGACTTGACAGACGACCAAAAAGTTATGGTTACAAAATTAGAGGCACAATCTGGTTTGCCTATCGGTTTTTATCAGACATTGCAAAATAAAAATCCAAAAGCAGAAATTGTTGCTACTTACAATTGGACTTCCTCTGATAATACAGAATATGCAAGCGTATTGACAAAAGACCCTACTACTGGCGAGATAAAAACAAATAATATAAGATTGGGAACTGCTAAAAAAACCAGCACCACAGAAAACGATATGACATCAGAGGAAAAGAAATTTAATGACGACATTTCAAAACAGATTTCTAATCTTGCCGAAGGCGGATCGTGGGCTTCTGCATACTATACTTTGGCTGGAATTTATGGAAGGACAAACCCAGATTTAGTTAGAAAATTATCGTCAGACGAAATCTTAAATGCCGGAGGGATTGTTGGGACAGACGAAACTTTACTGGATATTATTTTGAACAAATCAAAGTATTATAAAGCAGAATAATAAACAAAATGTCAATTGATTTCAGCAAATTTCTACCTTCGCAAAATGCAGAGGATAGCTCTGGCAATGCAAAAAAAAATTCAATTGATTTGAATAAGTTTTTACCTATAAAGTCCCAGATACAAACTCAACCTAAAACCAATGTGCCTAAAACATACCAACAAGGCGTAATGGAAAACGGTCAATTTGTAACGAAAACCGTAACTGTCGGAGGCGGTGAGATAAAAGCTCCAACAGGAAATGAGAAACAAGATTTTAAAACAGATTTGGATTTGGCGATTAAAACTCCAACAACTACTTATGCCGACAAAGCCGGAGCAGTTATTGATGTTATTTTAAATGAAGGTCAATTACCAAAAGGTTTTGATTGGTTAAGAAAAGTTGTAAAATCCGGTTACGAAAGCGCCAAAGGCAGTATAACAAGTGCGGCAGAAGGGTTGGGTCAAATCATAGACGCTTCTGCCGGAACAAAATTATCTGATTATGATACACAACCCGGTTGGTCAAAATATAATTCAGACGGAACGGAAAATCCAAATTATTTAAAAGAGGTTCAAGCCCAGAAAGATTATTTAAAATCAAAAGAGCTTTCTAATTTGCAAAAATTTGTTTTATTGGGCGAAGGTTCTCTAAAAATTGGGAGTTTGGCTTTTGCAAAGGTTATGGCTGAATTGAGTGCGGCAAAAGAATTACCGGGAGTTTTATCTTTGCCAGCCAAAGGTATTGATTGGGGATTTCAGCAATTAGGTAAGGCCGGAGTTTGGACTTCCGATAAAGGTGTTGATTTTTTGCCTGTTTCAAAAGAAGTTAAAGATACGATCAGACCTCTTGCAGAGGAATTGGGTGCTTTTGTAGCACAACTTGTCGGTATTAAAATGGTTCACTCTGTAATAGAAACAGGAGGTTCAAAAATTGTTGAAAAATTACCAATTTCCAAAGAAGCAAAGCAAGGAATTGAAACCACCGCCAAAGTCGGAGCTGGAATTGCAATGCAACCTTTTAGCACGGCTTTTAATATGGCTAATGGAATGATTATGACAAAAATTGCAGAAAGGGAAGCTAAAAAAATTGAGATTACAAAAGAGGAGGTTAAAAAGATAGTTGACGAAGTAAAAAAGCAATTGCCAGAAAGGATTGATAAAGAAATAAGCGCTGGAAACATTGATTTAGACAAATTCACCGCTAAAAAAGTTTCTGATTTGATTGAAACAACGCCAGAACAGGACAGAGCAGGAGCAGAAGCGAGGGCAATTATGGACGATTTAAAATTTGGGCGCATAAATGATCAACAAGCCACAGAACAATTAAGGGAACAGGCGAGTAAATTCTATGCAAATGAGGCCGAAACTATGCAAAAGATACAAGAAACTGTGCGCGGTTATCAAACTTTTGGAGGATTTACGGCCGGAAAAGAAGCACCAAATGCCTATTTGAGAGATTTAGCCACGCAATTGAAAACCGCCAATGGCCAACAGATTGCAGAAAAATCAGTTGAACAAGCAATATCAAAAGGCGATATTAAACCGGACGAAAACGGCGATATTATTCTTTATAGGGTGGGAAAAATTGGAAACAAAAATGAGTTGTATTCTACGACCTACGACAAATCTTTTGCCGAGCAATTTTCAGAAGCTAACAAACAACCGATACAAGAAATAAAAGTTAAGCCAGAGGATATTAAATATGTTATTGGTGGAGTTGAAAAAGAGGTTTTACTTTCAACCAAACAACCAAAAACACAAACAGAAATTGTAAAACAAGCCGTTCAAGTGGAAACTAAAACAATTCAGCAAATTGCAGAACAGACAAAAATACTTGAACCGAATGTCAGACGCATTTTAGGCGTCGGTGCAAAGGAAGGAACTTTTGAGCGCGTTGACAAAGGAGTTTATATTTTAAAAAACAATGGCAAAGAAGTTGCCTATGTAGAAACTGGCGACGCAGTGGACGTTTTGCCACGATTAGCAAAAGAGGGGGTAAAAGCTGATATGGTGTTTTTAGACATACCATATAAGACACCGGCAGTTTCCGGTGGAAATAGAGGAGCGAAGTTTGAATTTATTACAGTTGAGCAATTTAAAAATGTAGTTGAAGCAGTAAAAAAGATTGCAAGAGGCGACAACTCCCCTATTTTTTATATGTTTTCACAAGCTCCGTCTGGGATTAAGGAAATGCAAAAATATACAGACGTTATGACTTCGGCCGGATTTAAACCAGTAGCCAGAGGGGAATATACAAAATTGCAGAAAGACGGAGTAACAAGGACAAGAAATATGCGTGGAACTCCCGATTACCCAGAAGGAATTATTTTATTTACAAAATCGGGAAGTGCTGATTTCAAAAACCCAGATTTGAATTTTAAACTTATACGACCAAAGGGCTATCAAACCGAGAAGCCGGCTGAAATGGCTCGTAAAATGGTTGAGATGTCAACCAAAGAGGGCGACGTGGTGCTTGATCCGTTTGCCGGCTCTGGGGTTGTCCCAGCAGAAGCAGTTAAAGCCGGACGACAAGCAATCGCAATTGAAAAATCGGAAAAAGCAGTTGAGGAATTTATTAAACCTCGTGTTGAGGAGGCGTCAAAAAAATATCCAACGATTCACGAAGGTGGCAAAATTAAAATGGTTGAAGGAACTCCGGTTGAAATTGTCAAAGGCGTAGAAACCTTTTTACACGAAGGCGACGGAGGTTGGATTGTTAGCGAAGCGTCAACTGGACGATATATTGCCGATAGCAGAAGCAAGGAGGGGGTAATTGCCAAAGCAAAATTTGTAATTGACGATATTGGAGTTGATAAATTTAAAAAATCAATTGAAAAATATAAGTTGCCACTGAAAAAACAGCCAAGATTTGCAAAAATAAAAAAGCAACCTACTCAAAAAATAACCGAACCTACTCAAACAAAAACTTTATATCACGGAACTCCACAAGAAATTAAGGGAAAGGAGCTAACATACGGAATGAAAAAAGGAAAAGATAGTGGAGGGATATTTTTGACAGACAATAAAGATGTGGCAAATGTTTTTGCTTTTAATGGAAAGGTTTACGAAATAGGTGCGGAAATAAAAAAACAAGTTGTTGATTTAACCGAGAAAATAGGTATTGATTTATTTAAAAATGAAATCGGAAAAGAATACACGACTTTTGACGGAGAAAAAATAAAATTTAGTAAAGAGGATTTTGATTTGATGTTTCCACAAGGAAAAGCAGATTTTGCTTCTGTTTCTCAATACCCAGAACTCGTGCAAAAAGTAGTTGACCAAAGTAAAATGCGTGGGATTGCTTTTAATGAATATGCAGGTGGAAAAATTGGTAAAACTTATCAAATCTTGAATGGTAATATCCCTATCAAGAGTGAACCAGTTGCTAAACCAACCATAGAAGCACAGAAAGGGGTCGCCACCGAGCCGGAAGGCAAAGAAGTGGGCAGAGTGTCAGGAGTGGCAAAATCTATTGAGGCAAAGGCCATTGAGCAAGGATTATCCAAAGGGTTTTCCGATTTAGCAGAATATACGCCGATTGTTATAAAAGAGCAAGCCAAAATGATTTCTGATATAATGAGTAAAGATATTGAACGAGCAAAAAGAATTGCGTTAGGTCAAGAAGCATTGCCAGAGGGTTTAAAGGGTGCGGCAGTTGTAAAGGCGTTAGAGGATTATGCTATGGAAACAAGGAACGGTCAACTCGCGCAACAACTTGCAAATTCGCCTTTGGTAACTGAAATATCAAAATCTGGGCAGACAATGAGGTTGGCCGCAGAAAGAGAACCGGATAGTGCCACAGCAAAAATAAGAGAGATAGCAAAAGAGAGAGAAACCGTTGCAGAAAAAAAATTGCGAGGTAGAAATAAAACACAAGTTGAAAGCGAAATAAAAAAAGGTCTAACGGAAAAAATTAAAAGCCAAAAACCTACAAAGGCGTCGTGGGAAAAGTTTTTGGAAGAAATAAAATGCTAACCAGCCAAATTACAAAATACGAGGAATATGACTACATATTGCCTTTGATTGCAATTATGGTTATTTTATCCCTATGTTTTGCTTAACAGGAAAATTTGTTGAACAACTTAAAGAAGCCATAAGAAGAGGAACTTTAAGCCCAGAAAAACTGAATGATATGACCTCTCAACAGAGAAGGGATTTTTTGGAAACCATTATTGGTAAAGAAAACGCCCAACCAGTGAACCTTTTGTTTGAGCAGAAATTATTACTTAAAAATCAAGAGAAGGCAATGTATGACTGGGCGAGAGAAATTACCGGAATGTCAAAAGCAGACAAAGCAAAAACGTTGGAAAAAATAAAGCAGACGTTTGCTGATAAAAATAAAAGATTATACGATCCAAAAGAGAATGAGAATTTTTTAAACGAGATTACAGCCGATACATACTCAAAAAAATATAAAACAGAAGTTTCTTTGGACGAGGCACAGACAATTACAGAGCTGGCTCAAAACTTAAAAGAAGCCAAAGATAAAGTCGGTGAAAATTTAACAGACAAATCAATTGACGACGGTGTGGCCAAAGTTGCTTTGGAAAATTATATCGGAGCTTTAAAATTAGAAGCCAACAAGCGTCCACTGATAAACATTTTTAAAGAACAAGGTATTAAAGAAAAATTGATTGGAACGTTAGAAAACGCCAGAATTTCCGCCAATTTTATTGCTGAAAATTCAAGAGCTTTAAAAGCGTCTTGGGACAACTCTTTTTGGGGAAGGCAGGGAATTAAAGTTTTATTCAATCCAAAATACTCAAAAATTTGGGCGAGAAATTTCTTAAAATCTTTCATTGATATTGGGACTGTTTTAAAGGGAGGTAACAAATCTGCCGACGCTCTTGTGGACGCTACAAAAGCCAACATTTATTCAAGAGAGAATTATCGCAACGGACGATACCAATTAGGCAAAAAATTAGATTTAACAACCGGTGAGGAGGCATTTCCAACATCTCAACCTTCAAAGATACCTATTTTTGGTAGAGTTTTTAGGGCTTCGGAAGTTGCCTATGAATTGGGAGCAATGAGATTAAGAGCAGACATTGCCGATCAACTTTATAAATTAGCTGAAAAAACCGGCGTAGATTTGGCCGATAAAAGAGAGGTCGGGAGTATAAACGAATTGACCAACTCTTTAACAGGAAGGGGAAGTTTAGGCAGAAACGAAAATATAGGAAAAGTTTTAAACAAAGCGTTTTTCTCTGCAAAATTTTTCAAATCAAATTTAGATTTTTTAACTTTGCACGCTGGCTCTGATATGTCTGCCTTTGCCAGAAAGCAAGCGGCCACAAATCTTTTAATGACTGCTTCAACGATAGGGGTTATTTTGAGCATTGCAAAAGCTATTGACCCAGACAGTGTTGAATTTGACCCTCGTAGCTCAAATTTTGGAAAGATAAGAATAGGGGACACTCGCTTTGATATTACAGGAGGATTATCGCCTTTGGTTACTCTCGCTTTTAGAATTGCGCGACAATCCTCTAAAAGCTCAACAGGTGGAACGATTAGCCGTTTCGGTGAAGGTTACGGTTCTCAAAGTGGAATGGAGGCACTTTGGAATTTCACAGAAAACAAATTTTCTCCTATATTCACGGTTATAAAAGATTTAGTAAACCAAAAAGATTTTATGGGTAGGAAACCTACCATTTTAGGGGAACTAAAAAATCTAACTGTGCCAATGATTGCTTCAACCGCGTATGAGGCGGCAACAAACGATAGGTCTGCCGGATTACTTTTGGCCTTGATCGCAGACGGTTTAGGAATTTCAACAAATACATATTCTTTTGAGGACGATTGGAATGTTGATATTGGAAAAGAGTTGCAACAATTCAAGGACAGAGTGGGCGAACAAAGATTTAAAGACGCCAACACTTCATATAATAAAAGAGTGAACGATTTGATAAATTCTGAAAAATACAAATCTTTGGAAGGCGACAAAAAGAAAGAATATCTAACTGAACAAAAAGCAAAAATAAAAGAGCAAGTTTTTAAAAATTACCAATTCAAATACCGGCTTCCTTCTAAAAGATAAAGTTGTAAATTAAAAGAGCAGATTTGTCAATAATCTGTTTTTTTATTATAATGAAACAAGCACTTAAAAATCGCCGGAAATATGGAAAAAGAAAATGTTAAAAAAATTATTAAGCAGATACGTGCTTTGAGGGCGATCCGGCCGACCAAGAAGCAGAAAGCTAAAATCAGAGAGAAGATTTATCTTTTATGTCTGCCTGTGCATAACTTCTTACTGTTTTAGCCGAAATTTGGTATAATTAACAAAGGGTATGCACGGTTTAAAAAGCTACCCCAAAAACAATTATGAACTCAATTTTTTCGTCAGCGTCAAAAATCGTTTTTATTTTAATGGCGGTCGCAACAATAGCCGGAATGTTTATCGGCAAAGTTGACGCAAAGGACTTTATGGTTTTAGCTTCTATGGCTTTTGGATATTATTTTGCGTCCAAAGGGGACGTGTCCCAGCCATACGGAGGCAAGTAAACATTTTTGCGGTCTTTGACCGCGCAAATGAGAAACTTCATTTATATTCTGTTGATCGTTTTGTTTCTGGCTCTGCCCCCTGTGCAATACGTAACCGAATTAAGCAATGAGCCGGAGCAAGAGGAATTAACAGCCATAAAGCCGACGCCGAAGCAGTTTTTGAAAATAGAAATCGCGAAACAAGGTCTTTCCCAAAGGGACTTTGAAATTTTGTCTGCCATAATACAAGCAGAGAGCCAGTGGCGACAATTTGAATTTCCGGGTGTTGTTTTAAAAGGAAAAATAAACGACAAAGATATTGGCCTATGCCAGATCAATGAGTTTTGGCATTTATCGGAAGCCGAAAAATTAGGACTGGATATTTACACGGTAGAGGGTAATTTAAAATTCTGTGTCTGGCTTTATAAAAAGGAAGGAACTGAACCGTGGAATTGGTCAAAAGACAATTGGTCTAAAAAAATATAATTAAAATTAAATAAAAAAATATGGACTATCAACAACTCGCCAACGGTGCTTTACTGGACACTCGCCCAGCCGACGAAAAAGCAAAAGATTTTTTAACCGGTGAACTTTACGGAGCGCCGGCAGATTTAGTTTGGTTAGATTACGAGCAATGGAAATTACAGCCAGAGAATATAAAAATGCTGGAAGTTTTGGAAGTCCAAAATCAAGCCAACTCGTATTCTTGTATGGCAAACGCCGGCTCTCTTGCCGAAGCCATAGATAATTGGAGTGAGGAAAAGATTTATAAAAGAATGTCAGCGCGCTCAATTTATCCTTTCCGCAGAAACAATCCGGCTTTGGGTATGTGGTCAGACGATTTGGGAAACATAATTTGCAACAGGGGAGTTGTCTTTGAGGCATTGTTGCCGTCAGAAGGAAAAGACGAAGCCGGAATGAATGACTTAAAAGATTTCTTGCCTTCTTATGAAGTGCTGGCTAAAATTTACAAAGCTAAAAATTATTTGTGGATAGACAGAAACGTTGACGCAGTGGCTTCAATTCTGGCAAAAAACAAGGCGGCGATTATTACTGTTTTGTTTGGAAATGGCGAATGGGCGCAACAAGTCCCAGTCGTTAATGACGGAATACCAACGCCATACGGACACGGAATTTGTGCTTTGCCTAACGCTTTCTTTATGTATAAAGGTAAAAAGGCAATAATGATACAAGATAGCTGGGGAGTGGACACCGGCTTGCGCGGACGCAGGATTATAACAGAGGACTGGTTTATAAAAAACAGGGTAACGTCGTCAATCTGGTTTGAGAATTTGAGCAACATTGCGGTCTTGAATGAAACTTTGCAAAAGCCAAAATATGTTTTTAAACGCTGGCTCTCTTTGGGAATGATTGGAAACGACGTCGCACAATTGCAACGTTGTCTGGGTTATCTAAAAGACGCACAGGGCTTTCTCTTTCCACTTGCACAAGAACCAACCGGCTACTACGGAGGAATTACAAGGAACGCAGTCAAAAGATACCAAACAATGAAAGCTCTGCCAGTAACCGGTAATGTGGATCAGCAAACGATTGTAGCGTTAAATTCTGATTTCGTTTAGGGCAAACATTAAAGATACAACGCAAAAGGCGACCTCTGGGTCGTCTTTTCGTTTAAAGTCGCAGGGCTACCTTGAATAATGCTAAATATAGGGCTTCAAAATGCTTTCCACGTCGGTTAAGTTGCGTGCCACTCTGTATATGTGGCCTAAAAGCTCAATTTTACGCTGGAACTCAATTTGATTTTCGTTT
>Ga0247842_10001462_pt1 | contig 39457 bp, 54 predicted proteins | sample LaCruzMarch2015__3_FD_192411 | JGI IMG/M metagenome (GOLD analysis project Ga0247842, IMG submission 192411) | Freshwater microbial communities from meromictic Lake La Cruz, Castile-La Mancha, Spain - LaCruzMarch2015_19m | ecosystem: Environmental > Aquatic > Freshwater > Lake | place: Spain...
GTCTTCGGCAGACAGCCCGGGGCCAACGTGGTCAGACCGGGCAGGTTGAGATCGCCGCCCACGGTCTTCGGCAGACAGCCCGGGGCCAACGTGGTCAGACCGGGCAGGTTGAGATCGCCGGTGAAATTTTCAGTCTGATTTGTTTCGCGCAAACACCAAGCAAAAAAATCAATAAAATTGGGATACGATTGCCTAATCTTAAATACGCATTGTTTTTCCTCGCGGTTGTCGGCAGGAAGGACTCTGGCAATTACATCGCTGTCTGGAAGATAATGCCCTTCGCGCCATTTACTTCCGTCGAGTTTTAAAAACTCTTCGGTGTTGCTATGAGAATTTAAGTCGTGGACTTTAATTTCTCCCGTCTTTGGATTATGAAAGAACGATATGAATTGACACATTTTATTTTACCTCCTCGATCTTAATTTTTATGCTCCCGTCTTTTAAATTTCCCCCAAGAGCGCGGAAGGCCGTTGGATTAAATCCACGATCACGCCGTTTTTTCTGGCCTTTTTGCCGGGACCGTAATCCGTGTGGAATAGGACAATCTGCCGCTGTGTCAGTAAATTTGTGATCAGGTATTTTTGCCCCCACGTCCGGCGCCCATTTACCTTTTGGGGGTGGAACGGGAGCGCACAGGTCAGCGCAGACTCGTCGTATTTTTGCCCGGATGCCGTTAAAACTCCGCTCGTCCCCTCCCTTTGACAACTCTTGACGGTATAATATGTCGCCAATCCCGTTATGCAGGCCGGCGAGGAATATCCAGTTTCGGAAGCGATAATCGGCGTTATTACGCAGGCGCAGATAAAGCAGAGTGTGGTCAATATAGTTTTCATTGATTGTGTCTCCTCTCATGTTCATTGCCTTTCTCATATATTTAACTGTCGAAAATGCCATTTTATTCACTCCATTCTGGCAGGTGAATTTTAGAGATCGTGTCACTAAGTTTTTCTTTTGCGTCGATTAACGCATCGGAAAGGAAACACCAGTCATCACCGGTTTTTTCTGATTTATCAAGGGAATGATTAACCATGGCTTCTAATCTGTCGGTTATTGTTTTTAATTCATTTAAATATTGCCTCATGTCATTTCTCCTAAAATAAAAAAGGCCCGCATGATGCTTCTGCACCACGCGAGCCTTTTAATTCGCAACCGTTAAACTAAATATATCTTATGTCTATTAACGGTGGTGCAGATATACTATGGAATGGGGCTAAATCGTATTTATCCCCGGAAAGTCGCTATGGAAAAAAAACACCCGCCAACGCCTGAAGCCCAGTTGTCCGCGAAGACAGATGGTGCGCTGACGGGTGAAGGAGTTTTGTTATAGTTTCTGGGCTTCATATAAACAGAATTTAACAGAAAATTAAAATATGTCAACATTTATTTTGAATTATTTTTTACTGCGTATTGAAGGATGATACCAGAGCTTACCCTCAGATTGCGCCAATGCTTCAATCATATCCCATGACATTTTCTTAACCTCTATTTTTTCAATGGTTGGGCGATATAATGTTATTGAGACAAAACTAAAATCTTCTTCACGCCCATATTTATCAGTTCCGCTCGCCAAGCTGTTTATTTCAAACGCCTCCACTTCTTTAAGTTCTGGCGTAGCGACTAATTCCTTCATAATATTTATAGAGTTTTTTAATGCGCCTTTTTTGGTTAAATTTGCCGTAAATATTGAAGGAGTTTTATAACTCAATTTAATTCTGTATTTATCCGTGGCCGGCCCATCCACCTGAATATGCGCCTCTACCTTTTTGACACCGGAGCGATCCTTATAATCATATAGGACTTTTGATGCAATATTTGACGCGATTAAGACTAATTGTGGCGCAACCGTTTTGTCGTTCTCCCACATTCGCACGATTTTTTTCTTATAATCTGAATACCATTTTTCGTCTTCGGCGGATAAGGTAACATTGTTGTTCTTTTTATTTCCGATTTCCTCGGCGCGGTTGCCGTCTATCTCGCCCTGTGTTAATCCATAAGCATAAGAAAAAAACATAGCAAACAAAATTGAATATAATGTTTTCATTTTTTTTCCTCCTTGTTCCTTAACTCCGTCAGTATCTTCTCCAGCCCTTTTGCAATGGTGATCCCCTGCCCTTTACACCACGCCGCGAACCATAAACGGAGGGCAACCGGAAACTGAACAATACCCCAGTCAGATGTCCCTTTTGTGTTTGTTTTCATACTCCTTTTCCTTTCTGAAAATGAATATATTAAATAAACCGAATATTGTCAACAAAAATATGCAACTATTTAAAGAGGCCATTGTGGGCCATTCCAACCCAGCAATGACCCGGCATTATACCCACATCGGGGAACAGGCGGCTATGGATGCCGTCAAGATGTTGCCTGAGATTTAATCTGGCAAAGAATGCTTGCTCTAATATGCCCCGCGATTGCTCGCATAAGGTTGGGTGGGACATGGCGGAAGATTTGATCCCTTTTTGAAATTATCCACGGCCCATAGGGGCTGTAGATTTGTATAGTGAAAACAAACGCGTTACTGTTCCACATCTATAAGGTTAAAAGAAATACAGGGTTGAATATGGTCAATGTGCCAAAGTTTCCTGTTTTTCCAAGTCATACCGGGAAGAAGTTTTGATTCGATATAAGTTTTTAATTGAAAAAGGGAACATCCAAAAAGATCAAGACTATGTATTGATTTTACGCATCCTTGTTTTTGAAGTGCGGTGCATAGTTGTATGCGAAGTCTGGAAGTTATGGCAAAAACCGGATCGGTCGCCAGCCGTTTTCTTTTATAAGCATTGACTCGCGAACGATGAGATTTTGCCCAATCTCTTGCACGTGCACAGTATTTTTGAGGATTTGCAATATAACGCGCCCTTATTATTTCCGGATGGGAAGCTCTCCGCTTCTTTTGATAAATTCTACGATATTCACGATTGGTGATAAACCAAGCCTTTGCTTTTTCTGGATTAGCAATCCTCCATGCCTTCATGCGAGCTTTTATTTTTTCGGAATTGGCGGCATATCGCATTTTATCATAAGCTATTTTATTAAAACTCATAATATAAATATAAGATATAATCAGTTTAATATCAAGTATTTTATGTAAATTTATGACCGCACTTCGGACAAGTAATATTTTTCCCTTCTCCTGTGGTTTCTTTTTCGTTTAACGGTGGAACAGCAAGCATCATTTCTTCCATCGCCTTCTCGTCGAACCCGGTTAGGGACATGTCCAGATTTCCGCAATCAAGTTCAAGCAAAAGGTCTTTGAGGATAGGCATGTCCCAGTCACCGGATATTTTATTGAGCGCGATATTTAGAGCCTTTTCCTTTTCAATCGGCAAATCAACGACACTGACTTCCACCTGCTTGACACCTTTGGATTTCAATATCTTCAACCGCTGATGGCCGCCGACAAGCGTTTCTGTCCGTTTGTTCCATATCAACGGCTCGACAAGGCCGAACTCGGTTATACCCTTCAAGAGCATGTCGTATTCAGGATCGCCAGGCTTTAAATCCTTGCGCGGGTTATACGGCGCGGGATTGATCTTGCTGATCGGTATTGTTTTTATTTCCATGGTTCTCCTTTTATCTTCTGTTCAAATATCCATGCGCCAGCGGTAAATACTGCTTGCGCGCCGGAGGCGATTTCTGTTGCTGTTGCGTGGTGGTTTGCGCGGCCTGCTGTTCTTCCGGTGTTTGTGGCTTGATAATTCCATAGCACGGTGCGTCATCAGGCAACCGGAACACCTTGATAGCGTGGGCGATTGCAAACGCATATACGGTGCTGTCCAAAAGGTGATTGGCGTCAAAACCTTTACGTTTAACCCATTTTCGGTGTATCTCCGCCGTGCCCCGCGTGCGTGTGCTGATTTCGTGTTCGCTTTGCAGGTGTCTGGTCAACATTTCATCGGCGTCCGTCGGCAGGTAGATCAAGCGCTCCTGGCCTTCCTGTGGGTTCATGCGGGAATAAATTATCTGTTTAAAAAATTGCGTGTTCACGGCCAAGCCCTTCAGTGCATTCGCCGGTGTCTGCCCCTTTATATTCCTGTCCGGTGTCCAGAGCTTGAATGGGATCGGCGTATTGCGCCCGACTTCAACGATCCGATCTTGACCCTGTACTGGGCGCAGGATGCGGAATTTCCGGCACACGTCGAAAACAGACTGGGACTTATAGCGGGCGTCAACGCCGCCGGATACAATCCGCAATGACATACCGGACGGATGGGCGAATGATTGTTGCAATACCTTCGGCAATTCCATTTCGCTCCCAAGTAATCCCCAAGATATAAACCACGCCTTACCTCCGGAACCAAAACCAAGGACGACATAATAAGCACAATCTCCTTGCACGTCTGCACCAAGCACCAGCGCCTTGACTCCCGTTGGCAATGTGTTCCGTTGGTAAGTGTCCACGGCGTTTTCTATCGCGGCATCGCTGACCATCTCAATGCCGGCCTGCTCAAGGCTGTAAGGCAGGGCCAAGTAGTTGTTGACAAAGGCTTGCATCTGCGCAGGGTCTTGACTTATCTTGGCTTTAAGGTATTCCCGGACAATCGCACCAAAGCGGCATGTATCCCATCGCGGATACATGCTGTTGAGATGGTATGCGACCCACTTACCGCCCGGATTCTCGGTCTGCCATTGCCCGGACTCTACCGCCTTTGTCTTTTGCGCGTCTGTGATTTGTTTTTTGCAAACCTGACATTCATACCATGCTTTCGCGTCCAAGTCCCGGACGGCGCAATCCTTTGGCCATCGCAACCCGGAGAACTCAAGCCGGATCATGGCCCCGCAATGAGGACACGGAACATGGTAAAAATATACTGTCGTTGCGCTTGCCGGTTTCCATGCCGACGTGGAAAATAACTGCTCGCCTTTTGCTGATTCCTCCCGAGGTTCAAGCCCCAACTCCCGCCACATGGGATCATCCTCGTGCATCGGTGTGGACGTGCTGACGATTTTATGATTCCAGAATGTTTTGACGCGCTGGTCTGCCGCCGATGACGCGCCGGGCGCAAAAGCCGAAAGCTCATCTTTGAGCAGGTATTTTATCGGATGGGAGCGCGTTGCTGATTCGGAATTTGACCATGCAAAGCGCACAGTCAACCGGTCAAGGGTATAGGCCAGCAGTTGGAAGTCATCCACGGCCCCTGTTAAGTGCCGCCGCAGATTCGGGCAGTCCTGTATCATCGGCTGGATTCTGTCCTTGCTCACGCCCCGCGCCATGTCAAGCGTTGGGTAGACAAGCATTGTTGGGCCCGGGTCATAGTCAATGATATATCCCAAAATGCAAAAAATAAACGTGGTCTTTCCGGCCTGTGTGCCAAAACATAATGAAATGCGCTGGATACCGGAATTGTTAAACGCCCGTAGCGGCTCGCGCAGGTATGGAGTCTGGCGCAATTTTAATGGTCCGGGAATGCCGGAAGAACGGCTCGACAGAATAATGCCGTCCGGTGATTCCACCCACTCGTCAACGTCCAAATGCGGGCGCGGCTTGATTGCGTCATTCCACGCGGATATAAATTCTTTCCGAGTAGCTTTCATATGTTTCAAAATATCGGCGTTTGACCCGTCGGAATCCATTGCTGACTTGAGATGTCCCATCGCCAACAGAACGCTCCGGGAGGAAGCGTATCTGGAAATGGAACGCCGCACCCCAAAAAATGCTTTGTTATGCGTCGCAATAGACTAATCATATTTCCCTTTCCGGCAATTCATCCGGCAACGCCGCAAGCGCGTGCCGTATTGCCTGGTCTATTTCGTCCCTTACTTTTCCTGTGTCATCTGGGTCTTTCAAATATTCCCGCAACACCGGGGCCAACTCGTTCGGCAGGGCCATAACCCGCTCCCGCGTGCCACTGGCAATATCAACAAACAAGCGTTTAAGCATTGCCTTGTCAACGAGCGCCCCAGTTTGTTTTTTCCAGTCCAGCACGTCCATTTCCAGCAAGCGCAACTCGGTTCCCTTTACGGTCAGGGCGCGGGATATGGTTGCAATCTCTGCGTTGTCGCCGTTGCTGTTGACAACCCTGACATAACGGTTCATTAGGCTTGCATATTGTCCGCGCACCATGTCAAGCTGTGCCGGTGGGTCAATGATGCGCTTACCGGCCTGCTGTGGCTGTTCCTTGGCCGATTCCGGCGGCGGCGCGGCGGACTTTAACATCGCGCCTTCAAGCCCTTTAGGTTTCTTGCCGTGTGCGCCGCACCATTTTGCAAGCTTAACAGGGTCAAAAACATAAGTCAGCCCGCCATTAACGCGCCGCTTGCCGGTAGGTTTCAGCCCTTCCTTGCGCCAGATGTCAAGTGTTGCGCGGTCAATGCCATACAGTTCAAGCGCCTCCGCAACTGTTATTTTATGCGTCATGGTATCTTAAAAACCTTTTGGACATTGCGCGTATGCGAGAAGGAAAATAATGGCTGGAAACGAGTAACCCCCTGGCCGCCAGAAGAACCTATGCTTTTATTTATTTTATTTTTCATTAAACATTGTGTAAAATAATATTATCGCAATTCCATTTCGGTTTATAATTCCACATATAATTATGAGTATGAGATTGATCTTCATGTTGAAGAAGATATGTTTTTATATTTGAAGAAAAAGCAAGCCACATTCCGCAGTTGTTTCCTGTATAATTTTCAACCGCTCTATCTATCAACGCCCGCCAAATCTGAAGGCGACTGGTTATAATAGCCGTCTTGTGCGGCAGATTCATGTCGGCTATCAAAGTGTTCGTCTGTTCCTTTTCTTTAATGGATGATCCGAAAAGAATTGTAATAGATTTATCAACACTTTGTAGTAGGTTGCGCCATGCCTGCGGCGTGCAATCGTTGTTTGACCTGCTTACTTCAAGGGGCATGGCGGAAATGAACGGAGTATATTTCTTGGCTATTATCCGGGCTTCATCTCTGGCGGATTGATCTGGATATAACCGCAAGCGGATGGGATACCCCCGTATAAGTTTATGCCAGCCCCAGTTCCAATATATACCCGAGATCGGACTCCCCTCCCCTTCAGCATATAGGGCTTGCATTGGAGCCCCCGTGATGCAATCGAAAATATGCCCTCGGCATGGAATGATGGTATATCCCGGTGGATATTCGGAGTCTTCCCCGTGTGATTCTGCCGACAGCCCCGACATGGTAAATACTTCGCGCGAGGATGGATAATCCCCGTCATACCAGATCAGGACATTATGCCCCCCACAATATTCAGCCACGCCCTGTATTGCAGAGATCAGGCAGAGTTGATCCCCTATCCCCATGCGCCGATCTGTTTTTAGCCGGCAGTCAAAAAGAAAGGGGGTTTTGAAAGGATAAACAACAGGAGGAAACACCCCCCCCCTCTTATGTTTATTTTCCGCCCTGGCTTTTCTGTCCCAGTATTCCGCGTTCTGTTTAAGCAGGACTGGATTCAAGGGAAGGGATTGCTTCGGTTGCCTTCCGGCTTCGCTTTCTTGGTTTTGTAGTTTCATTTATTTCTTCCTGTGCCGCAATCGGAGCGGCTGTTATTTGTTTGTTCTCAAAATACTGAAAACAGATTGTAGTGCCCTGCACCCATATAATGCGTGGCTCTTTGTTGTCCGCGATAAAGTTTTTGTCGTTTAATTCATGGACGTATTGCTTGACGCCGGGATTGCCGGGGTGATTATAATCGTGCCATGCGATTATACCGCCAGCGGGATTAAGTAGCGAGAGGGCAAGCTGACTGTCATAGCCGACCCATGCGTATTCATGGTTGCCGTCAACATAAATGAAATCAACCGGCTCAATATCCCCGACGTGCAGGTCTTTACTTCCATTCTCAAGTTGCATGAGCCGGAAGCGCGAATCAGCCAAAGCGCAAGATCCAGCCGTTTCCTTTGTGAACCAGATAACGGGCAGATCCACGCCAATATATTCTTGGATTGTTTCGTTCCCGGATAGAATAGCCGCGGACGTTGCCCCGGTATTGCATCCAATCTCAAGGCATCGCTTTGCCTTGATATAGTCAACAAGCGCGGTCAATACCGGGATTTCAATATCTGGGTTGACGTTCACATCTTTGAATGCCCCCACAAGCGGTGGACGACCGGCGCCATACTTCGCGTGAAAGTCTGCAAGATTGATAATCATATCCGTTCTCCTATTTTGTGTTCATCTCTGTATCTATCCGCAAGTGCGGAAGAGGTTTTAACCAAGAGGGGCCATTTCATTATCTCGCCATCCGTGCCTTTGAATTGTTCCGGTGTTCCGTATTCGTGCCGGATTGTCGACACGGACGGCCACGGATTCCAATAACGCTTGTCAAACGTCATAGACAAGGCATGCTCGTAGTAAAAGGCATTGTTTCCAAGCGGCACGAACGGGATTGAATACAGCAGGTCAATAATCGCCGGACGTTTCATCAAGATCAAGGACGTGTCCACACTCCCGTGCCATCCCGGCCCCGCCATGACTTCCGGCCTAGTCATAAACTCACAGCAGATTGATTTCATATCCACGCCGAGAATCGCATCGGTTGTCAAAAAAATGGCTAGATCAAAGTTTATTTGCATAATTAACGAAAGCCCGCAATGGAAGGCCGCCACACCATACGACCAATCTTTTGCGTTGTAAGGCTTCGTGTCCGGAATGCCCGCAAATATCATCTGGCAATTTACCGGGCAGAAATTATGCCGCTCCGCACGTTCAACCAAAAACATTTCAGGATTATCAAACGCCGCTCGCGCGCGCTCCCGCCAATCGATGATCTGTTCGGACAGAGAATCTCCGTGCGCCTTGCCCCTTATATGAATTGAACTGAACACGATTGTTTTCATTGGTTTGTAAAATTCCATTTAGCGAGAAATTCAATAGAATCCCCTCCTAGCCATGTGTGAAAACCAACATCCCCACCGGCGGTATCAAACGCCTCAATAGTAACACTATTGTTACCATTTAGGGAAAAAAGGAGACCATTTTGAAACCACCATCCCGTTCTGGATGATTGTTTCATAACGCCGTTCACCCTGCAAAAATCATCTACTACGTTGAAAGAAAATGAATAGACATCGACAGGCAATGCGACTCCTTTTATTTTTGAAAATATCCACGGATTATCACTATGCGGAACGTCATCTGGATATACATTAGGATAAATCGGCCCTCTTCCCGCCGATTGCGCTAAACACTTTTCCGGGATGTATCCTGTCCACCGCAACGCCCCAAACCCTTTTTGCAAGTCCTCAAATATCCACGGGCCAATAATATCGCCCGCCCGCATCAGGCCATAAGAAAACGAATAGCCATCTGTTGAACGCCTAAAACCGTTGACATTTAATCCGGACGTGGCCCGCCAGTTGTCGAGCGTGAAATATAGAAGCGCATTCCCGGCGTCGGACAAAGGGCCGTTGTCATGGTCAACGAATGACTTGCAAAAGGCTTCAAGCCAGCCTTGCAACGTGCTCCAATATGAAGCGGGTTGCACATTTTTTTCTGTTGGAACATAGGCAGGTTGCGCGATAGATTGCCTGCGCTCGGAATAGGCAAGCGTGATTTCATTAAATAGGGTTTGCCAGGCCGCCCCAGATGGGTTTGTAAATGGCACACTCACGCTATGGCCCTCATCCAGTCCCAAACGCCGGTGCCGCCTTGTTTCTGCCAAACCATGCCGTCGGCCGCCCCGATATCAGTAGAAACACCGGCACTATTTTCAGAGAATGAAGCCACGATCTCTGCGAGATTAGCGACCGCCGTTGCAAGATCGGCAACCTGATCCTCAATATCCGAAGCATCATCTTCTTCATCTGCCCCCTGCATGGAGGAAATAACGCCTTGAATCTCGCTGATAGCTTTTGCGATTTGTTCCCCGGGGCGGGAGGCGGAAATAACCTGCCCCGGTGATAATGGCGCATTGTATTTATTTAACCATTGATGTACTTCCGACATTTAATATTCCTTTATTCATGTTCAACGAGTTCTTGTGCGTTAATTATTTTTTCATTAACTTCTGTGATTTTATTAGTTGCTGCTGAAATTTTAGAAATAGCCTCTGCTGTTTGTTCACGAGATTCTTTTTTGGTTTTTTTCTCTTGTTCTGCCATAATTATACCTGATATTCCTTCCAGATTTCATCCATGAACATGAGTTTTGCATTGCCGCCGTCAATGACCCACTCAAGTTTTTTATCGCCGATGGTTGCGCTTGGCGTAAAATCAGAAAAGGGAACTCCATTACAAGTCATCAAGGCGGTGTATCCGTTAATAATCCGGACATCAATCCCGTCTATATTTGCAGGATCACCAGAACCAAGATCCTCAAATTTAACTCCTCCCCATGACAATGAACATACGCCCGCCGCGCACCCAAAGACAACGCCCACAGGCGGATAGGCAATCGCCCAGGCTTTGTTGCGCCGGTATTTTGCCGTGATCGCGTAGAAGCTCGGGCTAACAGGCGTTCCATATATTGATACAAGTCCATATCCACTTCCCCAGGCGATACTTACCCCGGAATATGGATTCGTGGTCAAACTGGCGGGGAACAATGAAAGACCATCGGCAATAACCCGCGCATCTGACTTTTCGCAGATCAAAGCAACATCAACCTGACGGGATAAATTCCATCCGAACGAATCCGACAGATAAACCTTATCATCCGCGACCTTACCGCTCACCATCGTTTCCACATATCGCTGTCCGCCCTCCCATGGACGGCCAATGATGCACCCATTTTTTTCTCCCGATTGCGGTATGCCGGCAGACCCGATAGGGTCAATGGCCTTATACCGCACAGACAATCGGCTGAAATTCGGCGACATTTCGGATATATCCTTGCCGTTCATTTCAAAACCCGGCCCCCAGTTAATGAAATTGGCTGGCGTGCCGTCCGGGTTGCGCCCTCCGGCGGACAATAACATTGCGGGTTGAGCGTCTAATCCGGCTAGGATTGCCCTTGATTCGCCCTTATAGCATTGATAAACATTGGTCACAATGCGTGTGCGGACGCCGGCTTCCACGGAATCAGATATGGCCCCGCTTTCCGGGCATTCAACATACCGGGCCGTCCCTGTCAGTAATGATCCAATTTTAACCATATATGCCTTTTCTTGCCTGTTCCTTGCGCACAGAATACGCTCCGTTGCCCCTTCCTGCCCTTATCTCACCGCCGCCTTGTCCTGATACCCCACCGGAATAGATAGGCTGTTTATCGCCATGCCAATCACATGGCGGACGGGAAATCTTGCGAATTGATACCCATTTCATAAATTAAGCCCAAACAATCCCTTTGGCGCCTTTGAGTAATCCTAAAATCTCGCCAAGTTTTTCTTCCGCGCCGCCACCACCCTTTATGTTAATATCCATTTTTCCAAGACTGCCGAAATCAATATTCATCAACCCATTTTTTAAACTTCTCATACTGCTGATAAATGAATCAACGGCATGACTGCTGATATTCGGGATTTTTATCGCGGAAAAATCAGGCATTTTTAGATTGCCAAAATCTATTCCCTTTAATCCATTGGCCAACTTTGTAATGCCGGAAATAAAATCGGCAACCTCCAGGCCGTGAAGTTTCGGGATAGTGAATTTAGAAAAGTCGGGGAGCTTTATTTCGGGAAGTGTAAAATCTTTTAGCCCTTCTTTTAATTGTTTCATAGCCGAAATAAAACCGGACACATCAAAAGAACTGATTTTCCCGCCTTTAAATGCGGCCAACATGCCGACAAGATCGGTTACATTAACTTTTACCGTGCCGGTAGATTCTGAAAGTTTATCTGTCTCCGTCGCCGTTGCGCCCATTGCGTTGCCCATATTTTTCAATGGATCAATCATCAATAATGCTGCTGGGGTAAATTGGCGCATGGCGACAATATCATTCAACGTCGCCCGCGCGGATTCATTCTGCTTGGAGGTGAATTTATCGTAAAATGCAGAACTGGAATTTATCGCGGAAGAAACATTATCCACGGCAGGCGCGACCGAGGCGGTCGCCTTTGCCAGTTCAATCATGGTGTTGCGCGCCTCGGCGGCTTGGTCTTCCTGTTCCATGAGCGAGGCGGTCATCTTGTCAAGGGCTTCCTCTTTTTCGTTAGCCGTTATCATGTCGGACATGGCGATCCGCATTTCCTTCAACCGTTCGGCGTTCGCCTTTAGGACGGGGTCTTCCTTTTCAACCAGACCCAAGAATTTACCGGCGGAAATGAATAATCCATCAATCGCATCGGATACACCGGGAATTTGACGGATCAACAGGCCGAGACCAGCGCCAGCAAGTCCTGCGGCGACGACCATCGTTGAACTGGCGGTAGCAAATGCGATAATTGCGTCTTTTACGTACATCAATTTTAGAGCGAGCGTTTCGAGTTGACTGGTCGCCAGTAATTGCGAGGCAACCGCCATCGCTTTAATTGCCACCGTGGCATCATATATCTTGACGGCAAGAACAATAAGGCCAGCAGCGCCTCCAATAAGTCCGCTCAAAACGGCTATAAAGATTTTTGTTATATCGGACAAACTGTTCCATCCTTCGATCATCCCGTTAATGGTTTGAACTGCTGATTTCGCCACTATGACAATGCTCGATAATACCGCGTCCAGCGTCTTTAACGCGCTATTGAGAACATCCACCCGCTTCACATCCTTAAGAACAGCAAATAATTCACGCGCCCCGTTGGCCACATGCGCAAATGTAACTTTGAGAGCATCCAGAAGATTACTCAGCGCGGTGAACGTCTGGGGCAGTCCGATATATTGCACCAGCGAATTGCCAAACTCCCTGACCTTCGCAACCGCCTTGTCAAATCCAGAGGAAATATCATCCATCACCTTTGACCAATCCACGGTTGACCATGCCTGTTTGATCGCCTCCCACGCCCCGCGCCCGGCCTCCGCAATCGCCGTCCAGACATTCTCCGCATACTTCTGGATTGTCGGCCAGACTGCCTTTGCAATGGACTCAATTTCGGCCCAGACCTTCGTTGCCCCGGCTTTAATTGCCTCCCATAATTCCGCGCCGTTTATGCCTTTGAGATAACCGGCAATTTTTCCCCACACTTCGGCGACATGGCCATACCAGAAATTGAAAGCCGCGATTGCACCCTGTTTGGCAGAATCCCAAACCTCTGACCAATTCTGCCCGCGTAAATATGCCGTAATCCTTGAAAGTGCCGCGCTGGTTGCGGAAATAATCGCGTCCCAAGTATTCAAAGCGGCGGTTTTTAGCGTAGAAAACGAATCGCCCCAGTTGATACTCTTAAACATATCGGCCAATTTTCCAGCCCCGGCGCGGATTCCGTCAAATGCTTCCTGGGCCGATTTCAGGGCAGAATCAAAAACATCGGTCAGCATCGTCTTGACCTTTGACCAATCACCGGCCATAAGAGCCGCAACCAGTTTCCCGAACCATTGAATGACCTCTTGAATGTCAACGATCAAACCGGCAAGGGCTTTTGACATTGGCAAAAATGCCGACACGTTCAGGTTTTCAATTACATTGCCGAGCTTCTTTAATTCTGCCCCAAGCGTGGCGTTCTTTTCTTTATAAAGCCCGGCTTGTGTGCGGCCTTTATCCATTCCATCGGCAAGGGCCGTCAAAGCCGGACCACCTTCCGCCATCATCTTAACCATTGCACCGCCAACGCGCGGGCCAAAGGCTTCTAGAATTTTTTGCGAGCTGATACTGGATGATTTCAGCCGATCTAACGCCCCGGCCATTCCTTCAACCGCCGGATTCCATCCTGCCAATGCCGCGCCGATTGCGCCCTTCATGGTCTTTGCGGCATCGGATAGTTTATCCATGACCATCGTAAAAGCTTGACCGGCCTTGCCGCCTTCAATTCCGGCCTCCTCAAATAGTTTCATCATAGCCGCCGTCTCATTAAGGCTGATCCCGTAGCCTTGCGCCGTCTGGCTGGCCCGGAGTAATGCTTCTGTGAACGCCTGCATTTCTACCGGGTTTGAAGCTTCTGCCAGCACGTTCACAAACCGCGTTGTATCAACCGCAGTAAGGCCAAAATTCTTCATTGTGGTATTCATCACGTCGGCCGCGGCGGCAACATCCATGCCGGCCACATCTGCCAGTTGCAACGCGGGAACAAGTCCGGTTTTAATAGCTTCGGCGGTGATTGACCCGTTCGCATGGAGCGCGGCCATTGCCTTTGTTATTTCCCCTGTCCCAGCCGTCATCTTCGTGGACATGGACATTGCCAGATCGGTAAGACCTTTTATTTCCGTGGAAGTAAATCCCGTCTCCGCCCTCAAGTTTGCAATGGATTGCTGGACACCCATGCCGGCGGAGGAGACTTCTTTCAAGGTAGCAATCGCGGCACCAACGGGGCCAAATGCTTTACCCATGGCAAGTATCTCAGTTGTTACCCCGCCGAACGAAGCCATCATGGCGCCGGCGGCATCGCTGACCATTGCCCCCATTGATGAGAGCCCGCCTTTCATCCCGTCGGTATTCAGCGCAACCACGGCCTGTAATTGAATACTCATTTTACTCCCCTGTTAAATCTTCCTGAAGTTCGCGTTTCTCCCATGAATCAACGGCATACTTTTCAAGGTCTTTTGCCATTTGCGATTCAACCCCTCGCACGGCATTATCCGCCCAACCAAGTCCCTCTTTTAAAAGTCCGACATAAGGAACAGCGTTGACGATTGTGAAACTCGGATTATCACTTCGCGTCTGGTCATTGCCGGAACCTTCATTCTTGTTCGGCTGGTTTGTATAAATATTTGCGATATTCAACAATGCCGCCGCCGGCCAGAATCCAGCCCGTAACCGGCCCGAGGCGCCGTAACTGCTGGGAGCTTTTGGCGCGTTCCATGCAAAGCGGCGAATGAGCCGGCGGGCGGTAGTGCGGACAAACGACGCACCGTTGCGTCCGACAAGTCGAGCAACCTGGCTCATTTGCCGATTAAAATCTTCCAAATCAAATTTTATAATATCAGACATTTTGCAACAACTTTCTTCTGTTCCATACCGCCCTTCCTGACAGACTCATTTTTACTCTTGTTTCTGGAGACGCTTTGAGTCCCGTCAGGGACAATGCAATTTTCCTATTTATTTCAGGCGATCTGTTTCTATTGGCTAATCCGATCTTTCGCCGTGTTTCGACGGACATATTTTGTTTTGCCAAACTCTGTTTTCTCCGAACTTCAGGAGGAGTATGCTTTCCTTTATTCCATGGCGCTTTTCCTAGTCGCGCAAGGCTCCATTTTTTTCTAATCTCTGGAGATACAAGATGATGACGACCTGTATTAAACACCCTTATTTTTTCGCGCCATTCAGGAGTAAAAATACGTCCTTTAAATATTTCGCTTTTTTTTCGACAGGTTTCCGCGGATTGCCTAAAACCTGACACCCCCTCGCCGCCTTCAGTCTCGTTAACTAAATTCACACCTTCGTCACGGAAGTATTTTATCCAGGCGATTTCTTCCGGGCCCCCGTCTCCGTCCGCTTCTCCGATTTCAATGATTGACGGAAGAAAACCACGCACCAACAGAGAACGAATCCAGTTACAACGATGATTTTTGAATCCGCGCCGTGCATCATATAAGTGATACCTGAATCTTTTAGAAAGATTTTTTGAAGTCTTTCCGACATATCGGATTCTCCCGTCTTCATCTTGAAGTGCATATATTTTTGTTTTCATTTACTAACCTTCATTCTTTTCTCCAACATTGCCACAATAGCCGCATCGTCATCTGGTGTTGCATCCGCGCCCGGCATTGTTGCCTGCGGATTTAACCTTTTTTTTGCGCAACCCATCAGTCGAATGATCGTTACCATCGGCATCGCCTTCCATTGCCTTATGGCATTCATCCCTACTCCGCCGTATTGCGAGAGTAAAAAATCAATCAGGACAAATGCCCAACTGCGTTTTTTCTTCCATCCCCCTCAAGCCCAGCCTCGCTAACCGCTTTCGTGGCGGATGTCATTAAATCATTAAGCCGATTGGTAAGGGTCGCCATTTCACTCATGGTCATTTGTCGCGCCAAATCCGACACGGCATTCCTGAATTTGCGCGGATCATCAATGATGTCCAGCGTGCGCGGATCGTTGGCGTTGATGAGGACATAAAGCGTCCGGGCCAGTTCCGTCACTGTCGGGATATTCTTGACGTATTTAACCGTCGCAGGATCAATGACCGGATTGTTATTCCTGTCAAACACCGGCGCGCCGGTCTTTTTGTCCTTCATCTGTTCGCCGGAACCCTCAATAATTTCGGGAGGGCGCGTGAAGGGGGAATCGATCTGTTCCATCAAGATCGCCGAATTAAGGGTTATCGGCGGGATTTTCCATTTCCCGATTGTCATTTCCTGCGGATCAAGATCGGAACTCGGGGTCGTTTTGTTTTTGCTCATTTTCATTCTCCTTTAATTTAATATTGCTTAACATTTGTTTCTAGCCCGTCAGTCTCTCGCGGGCAATTCCGTTTTACAAACATTCACGAGCATTTTACGGTTTTGCATGAACTTGACTATGCCGTCCGCGCCCTTGCGATAATCATCCATCCATTCGGTTGAAATATCGTTTAATTTCCAGTAAAGTTTGCGCCCGTCCGGTGATTTATCCCACCCGTCCAGCCGCGCTCCCCTGGCCATCATTGCCGCCGCGAAGTCTGTATCTAAAGTTTTTAATTCCACGGACATAATTTGATTTCTCCGATTTTGCCCTGCAAAATCGCCCTGCGTAGCCCCTAGGCGAAGCATGGGCTATTTTACTTAATCCGGCCACGGAGCCCGTCCGCTCCGTCGTCGGGGAAGAATTTAATTTTTACGACATGACCAAGTTGGCATACTGAATGCCCTCAAAGTCAATCACCGTCCATGCGCCTGAACTACGCGCCTTTCCGGCGCGCGTGATATAGATCGTCCCGGTGATGTCCGTTATCATGCATCCCGTGGCTGATCCCACAAGCCCAGCCGGGCCGCCTGTTTGATCGGTCAGGAAGAAATACGATCCCGTGATCTTCTTATCGCCGGCGCCGTATAATTCAGCCGCGACTACCGTTCCCGATCCGTTGCTCGCTTCCGCAACCTTGCAACTTTCGTCATCCTTGATGTTCTGGACATATCCCCAAACCTCATCAGTTACGCCGAATTGCAACCTACTGTCTCCTAATCTGACATCTGTCATCTTAATTCACCTCCCTTGGAGAGATTGCACGTTCCCTCTTTACGTTTATTTCAAAAATCTCACGGCAAATAAAAAAGGCGGCAAATGGTGTTCTGGCACCAGAATGCCGCCCTGATATTGGCAATAGGCCCGCCCCGGTTAATTACTCCGACGCGTTGCCGTGCTGTAAAATGTTTGTTTTATTTCATGTCGTTGTTGCTTGCGAACATCTGGCCATAACGGCCAAAGTAATCACAATCTCCTGTATTTTATCTTCAGAAACATCAAAACTTCCCCCCTCCAGCCATGCGTCCCGCACATTCAGCTTTGTTGCGGTCGCCTTCGCCGACACGGTGGCATCTATCTGCGCCGGTAAATTAGTTTGTTGCCCCCAAGAGCGCAACGCCCCGGCAATCTGCTTTAATTTATCACGGCTTTTATCGTCCTCCCGGTAAGTCATCGCCGACAACTGGAGCGCACATTTATACCAACCCGTCCGGTTGCCGAACTCCATTGCATTTATAACCTGGACGGCGGCGCAAGGATAGTCGGCCGCGTGCGATGTATCGCGCCGGATTACAACGCGCGCAACGGTTGTTAAATCTGTCAAAATTGAATATACTTTTAACAATTCAATAACCGCCAATTCCAGCCGGCGTTCAACATCTATAATCTGGACGGTCATTATTTAGCCCTCGGAGTATATTTTTCTCCAACGTCAATTCTCATCCCAACATTATCAAGATGTATTCTCAAAACACGATATTCAATACCGGCAACCGTGATAAGGTCGCCAACGTCTGGCGCGGAGGTATTCGGCGCGGTAGTCCAATCGGCGGTTACGCAATGAAAACTATTTTGATACCCCTCCAATTCACCGGCTGCCGCCGCGATTTCAGTTTCTTCAAGGGTGGACTTTACGCAGTTGACCGTGTTGACGCCGAATGTAATCGGTATATTCCAGTCGGCGATAATGGCCGCTCGGTCTATTTTAAACTGTGCAACATCAAGCGTCATTTTTTCCCTTCTTTGATCATCAAAATTAGATTCGTAACCGCATTTGTAAAACATCCCTTGTGTCCAAGAACCAGATGACACCGCCTGCATAAACAGACCATATTGTTCGTGTCATGCGCCCGTTCCGGGTAAAGATGTTGCGGGTAGATATGATGGACTTCAATATTGTTTGTCGCCCCGCACCACGCGCACGGCGTGATCACTATCCCCCACTCGCTCGTCTGCCCAACCGGAGGGGCAAAGGTAAGGCACGGGATGGCGCACAATATCAATATTGCAATCAGCGTTTTCATTTGTTACTGTCAATCACTCCCTTAATCCATGCATCTAACTGTTCGGGATATTCTACCACGTCCAGCCATTGACCGACAAGTTCTTCGTTGACCTGATGCTGATAAACGGTATATCCACCGAATCTGACGGCTATAAAATACGGATGCGCCCGACTCGGCAATCCCACTTCCATCCCAAGTAACAAATCCTTGTCAGCCGATTTCTGCGTGTCCGGCCAATCCCTGAACCAATCAAACATACAATATCTAAAATCATGTAAGGCCGCCTCGCGCAATGTCCGCTCGTCCCATCTGTCCCATATCAAGGTTAATGGCCAGAACAATGACACGCCATCAATCACAAAACCGGGCGGGATTCGGAACACCCGGCCATGTTCATCCATCCATATCACCCAGTCAAGCGTGATCGCCCTGTTGGTCCCGTCCTTTAATTTCCATATCCTCGGAACCGGCGACAGCCACAATGGGCCGACACGGGTAACATCTGGCATAAATACAGGCAACAGGCATTTCGGCGTTAATGCTTTTTCGCGCATTTTATACTGTTGTTTTCTTTGTCTTGATCTTTTCAACTATTGACCAAACAATCGGGATAATGACCGTAATCGCGCCGATAATCGTTTGAAGATTTGTCTGGAGCGTGGAAAGATCGGTTGCTGATATTGTGTCGCCAAGCATCCCACCGCCAAGAATAGCGAGTCCCCACCGTATCACCGCGTTTATAATTGTTTTCATCGTTTCGTTTCCTTCCTGTTTTTGTTCTTGTTTTCGTTCGGGCAGAACACTACCGATTGCGCCCTTCGCCGCGCCGACAATAGCTCTGCCAATTAAATTGTTTAATAGTGCAATTATTTTATCCTCCCACCGCAACCGAACCCTGCGGCTATTAACGCCTGCGATTGTTCCTTTATTCTTTCGCCGGAAGGATTCAGATTGTATTCAATCGGCCATGTATAAATACCCCTCTTTGCCGCCTCGCGGGTTTCAGTAACAACTTCGGCTGGTGAATGTTCATCGCCTTTGCCCGGATGCCAAGAATGCTCGTAACACCAGAAATCTAGTTTAGGCATACCGTCTTCCGGTGGTCTCTGCATGTGCGTTCCAACGTATCTATCCGGAGCAAAGCGTTTGATTAAATCGTAAAAAGCGTTATGTTGTGCCTTATTAAAATATTCAGATGATTCAAGTCCGATTAAAAATCCCGGACAATAAGGCCGTAGGTGGGCGATCAGTAGACTAAATGCCCGTTCATGTTCTGCCGCTGAGGCATTGCGGATTAGCGAATTTTCATATTCATCGCAAAAAAAACACGGAAAGAATGACCCACCTGCGGCGTGAACAATACGCGCGTGAGATTCCAGAATTCCAAGTTGCGCCATATCAACCGTTCCGCCCCACCTGTCTTCCCAAAAACTTACAGGAGCACTTCGGTCGGTATTGGACAACAAGGCTATCACAGAGTTGCCATTTCCGGCCACGATGGAACCCGTGCAAGCCGATTTATAATCCTCGCCAAAATTACGAGCGAAATACGACCATGAAGACATAATCTCTCCGTGGAAATCAAAGAACAGACAGGTCTTCGGCGGGACATTAAGAGGCGGACTAGCTATCGCCCCACTTGGGGCCAACGCTTTTAGTTCATTCATCTTTGTTCCTCTGCTGTTTGTTTATCCGCCCACTCCGGGTATTTTATCGCCGCGCACGAGGGGCAGACAACAAGTGTATTTTGCGGAAAATTGACGATGAAAGTCCGTGAGCATATTCCGCAATGAGCGCGATATTTATTGCTTCCAATGTCCGGAGCAGGCTCAATCGTAATTGGGTTATCGTTTTCTTCTGTCATATTTTCCCCGTTGAAATTAAAAATCTTATGAACATCCAGAATATCCACAATGCGCCTCCGATTATCGGCGTGGCTATTGTCCAAAATAATCTCGTCAATGCACCGTCCATTTTGCGCTGATTATCGGCAATGCTCTTTATCATCGCCTCCTGTTCGTTCAGTCGCGACTGCATTGATTTTTTACCATTATCTATGTAAAGCCTGTTATTTATTTTATTCATAAGATCATAAAGCACGTTGTATTTATCGCCGGATTCTTTATGCCGACGCTCGCAGGCTTCCGGGGTAACAAATTCGTCAGTCTCGCGCATTGGAGTCATTTATTTTTATCCTTTCAAAACTTCCACTTTATGCCAAAAATCTTCATCACAGCTCGCGTGATTATTACCGCCAAAACAATCACACACAAAACGACTATTGTTCCGGCAAGATATATGAATTCTTTGATCATTCAATCCCCCCGGATATGTGCGACATTGAACCTGCGGAAACGTGCGAGATGGACTCCGCACCGACGATCAAATTAGGCGGCACAAACTCAAATGCGCCGATGTCAACCTGCCCCTTGATAATCCGGGCGTTGCCGTCAAAGTCTGTCGCACCCACCATCCACGCCTGATTAGTTCCGGTATCCCGGCAGGGAGAAGTGGATTTCAAGCGGAAATCAGTTGCGGACACAAACTGCGGATCGTTGGTGATACAGCCGTTGTCCGCCGAATACCCAATGCCGCAACAGTGTATGCCGGGATAAGTATTGGCAGATGGATTATTGCCCCAAGAAATACAGTTATAAGACGGCGCACCTGCTATGCCCTCGCCGTCATTATTGGCTATCGTGCAATTATAAAGAGTGGAGTTCCATGACCCTCCGCCGGAATCAAGTCCGTGATTATTTATAATTAAACAATTATAACACGTTACCTTTGCGACACCGCCTCCGGCCATAGCATAACAGTCGCGGATAATACAGTTGGAGGCGTAACCGCTATCCATTCCGCCCCCGACACCGTCCTCCTCACCTCCAATTGCGCCGCCATTAGTAATCGTAAGTCCAATAACCCAAGCGTTAGAGGCTGTCGCGTAAAAACACCTCACTCTATCGTGCTGTTCTTCCTCAAACTCATTCGTCCAGACATAATCATATCCGCTCACAATCACGCTGGCCGGGTTGCCGTCAATGCTCTTGACCGTAACGGCGTTCGTGATCGTGATCGTGTTGGTAAGGTTATATGTCCCGTTGCTCATGGTAACCGTAGACCCGTCGGCCAACCCTTGCACGGACGCGCAGATGTCCGTAGAAGCCTTCAGCCAGGTATCAAACGGCGCGGTATGCGAGCCGTCAAGGGACACATAGACATCCGCCGACCATGCGCTGGCACAGATTACAACCGCCAAAAACGATATGTATATTTTAGTCATCCTCAACATTCTGCCCCCGTAATCAACAGTAAGAAAAACAACGTGGTCAGCATTATGCCGATGATCACAAATGGGAGTGTCACCCGCCAAAGCTCACTCCAGTATGTTTTTAACCATTCGTGGGACATCATAATCAATATCGCCGTCAGCGTTGCCCCCACCACGATAAACGGAAGCACGAAACTCCATATCGCGCTCAAGCATTTTATCAGTAGTTCGTGGTCAATCATTCCCCGTAACTCCTCGTCGGTGGCGTAAAATTATTTGTCCAGCGGGCGATGCCTTTAGAAATACGCATTTCGTCTATATTCCCTTGCATATAAGCCAATGTCTGATCTCTCGGCATTGCATAACCAATATCTATATGATCGGCATGAACAGTATTAGTTTGCATCGGAGCATAGGAACCATTGGTTACGCCATCCAAATATAAAATAAGATAGTTGTTGTTTTTTATGAGCGCAATGTGATACCAAGTGTTCTGGGTCAATGCCGAACCAACTATGGTTTTATTGTTTAAGGCCGCGTTACGATATATCGCGCTTAATTTTGCATCCTGATAATATACAATCAAAGAGTTGGCGGAATTATAACCTAAACTCACAAACATATTTTGCTTATTTGTATTTGCAATATACGCCCAAAAATCAACGGTAAAATTATTCGTTCCAAAATCCCAATCATCACTATCCGGCACGGTCGCATAGTCGCTATCGCCATCCAGCAACAAAGAAGCTGTGCCGAATTTTTTTTGACTCACATCCAACTGAGCCGTGCCAACAGCAGACAGAGTATAGTTTGATGCTCCACTATCTATAAAGGTCTGCGAAGTATTTGTGCCGTCAAAATGCAACAGTATTTTGGTGTAAGAATCAGGGGCGGCCACAAATTGAATTTTACCACCAGGGGCATCAATTTTCTGAACCCCCCCAAGCGAGATTTTATAGTCAGCTGCTCCCGCCATTACAACTACTCCTGCAATCCCAAAAACAATAAGTAGTTTGTGCATGTTACCATCCAAAGTTCGCTGAATTATTTCCAGACTTAAACAAAAAATTCGTTCCAGCCTGATCTTGAATATAGTTGGTAGTTGTTCCAAAATAAACAATTCCATTGGCGGGCAATCGTATTTCCACCACACCGGCGGAATTCGTAAAAGTTTTCGGCAACGCCGCATTGGCGGTATTGGACACGCTCACAAGAGCTGAATTCTCGGCCTTATTCACTACTCCTGCCCAAGTGGATGATTGTCCCAGCAATCCGGCTGTTATATTGGATACTGATATTAGCGATGTATTGTTGGCCTTTGACGTGTTCAATAAATTCGTCGCCCCCTCCGCATTCGCCAACCGGTTGCTGTATGCCGTCGCCCACCGGATCGTGGCATTCGTGCCGTCCTCGTCTATCTCAATCCCATCCCCCTCGTGGATGGCGATGTAGTTTGTTTCCGTGCCCGGCACATTGGTCAGCCCCGCGCCGTTGCCAACGAATGAGCCGTTGGACATCGTATATCCGGCGAGATCAACATCGTTTGTCAGCGGGAAGCCGGAGCCGGAACCGCCTCCACCGCCCGCCGGCACGGTAAAACCAAGTATCCCCGCGTTGGTGATAACCGCCGCGACCTCTCCCGTTGCGATCGTGGCTCCAATAATCGCGGCAAGATAATGAGTGTCATTCGTCGGCACAAAATTGTTCGCCACCCAGTTCGTGAGACAGTCCACACGCCCGGAAAGATCGTTCGTAACAGTTGCATCCACTAAATTTGACGGATTGGAGGACGGATATGCCCCAAGAGCCAATGCCACGGTCTGCGTCAGGTCAATTTGATCTGATAATGTTCCACTGATATTTCCCCAGACAGCGTTTGAATCACCTTTTGAATAAGTATTTGTTAAAAGCCAGTTTCCAAAAATGGGGTCTAATTCTGAAGATATAACCGCCGCCAGACGTGTATGCAAGGGCACACCCGAATCATGCAGGAAAACATTCGTAAAAAAATAACTATGCTGATAAAATTTTTGAATACCTGTTCCAACTGGAATGTTAGTCGGATATGCCAGAACATAAATCCCCGTCACGCTGTTATCCGTCGGGCTTGCGCCGTCAATCGTCAGTGTATTTGTCGGCGTAATATATCCAATCACACCGGGAAAATTAAACGAGTAATTTCCCTTGGGAACGCCGGATATGACCGCATTGTTGGTATAACTTGCCGGATAACCGACGGTATTCGTGAAATCAGTTGGGCCGGTTATCGTCCATGCCGCATTCCCGGCCGGATATCCAATAACCTCCACTGAAATATTATTGGAATATGGAACATAAATATTCGCGCTGTAAGCCAATCTTGCCGCCGATACATCAATGTTTGTTTCAGGCGGGACTGCGTATCCGCGCACGGAACTGAATGTGATAAAATACGATCCCGTCGGTATCCTGGTTAAACTCGCGGAGTTGGTAAAACTTGTCTTAAAAATCGTGGTATTGGTATATTCATCCGGATAGATTTTCAACTCCCACGGAGTTGATACCCCCATCGGCAACCCGGAAACCACAACAGAAAGAGTGTTTGAATAAGGGGTATAATAATTTGTTAAAATCGGATTAGCGCTGGAAAAATACGATACCAACGGCGAGGGCAATTTGTAATCTTTTATCAGGTTAAAAGAAACGTATTGATATCCATCCGTCCCGTGAAGATATTCTTCACTTATAGTCCAAGTATTACTTGGCGGAAACATCGTCCAGCGCGCATTGGCGTTGACGTAAATCTGTGCGGCGCCGTAATCATCCCAGTCATTGCTGACGGTCGTGAGTTTATATCGGAAGCCGACATTGCAACGCGCCGACTGTGTAAACAAAGAAAAAACACAAGCAAAAATGACAAAAAGTCTTTTCATTTTTTCCCCGTAAAACGGGGCCGGTAAATATCCCGGCCCCGTATGATTAGAATTGTTACGGGTTAAGGATTTGTCGCAGTAGCGCTTTTAACGGCTGTCCCAGTCTCCAGCGAAATCGTCGGAGACGATACTGAAGGCGTTCCGGTTTGAAGCGTAAGCGTAACATTGGTCACACAATTCACCGCATCCCCCGCCGCATTGCTGATAACCGTTGAACTGACATCGTAGAGGTTGCCAGACCAGAAGAGGTTTAGTGTAACATTCGTTACGACCGCCCCAACACCACTCAATGCCGCCCCGCCGACTGTGGCGTTAGTAACGATGGCGATATCAACTGGGACAATCGTGATTGGCAGATTTGTTAAACTTTCGGCGTCCTTCAGTGCAACCTTGTCAAGATTGGCGCTGTGAGCCTGAATGTCCGTTCCGACAATTATCGCCCGTTGCGGAGCGCCGATATCAACCTTCACCCATTGACTGGGGAGTCCATCAGAACCATATACGGACGCACATCCGGCCGCCGCCTCTACACATTCGCCGATATATCTGTTCCCGGCCGCCGTGCCGGTAACATTGGAACTTGTGTTTTGATATACGTTCGCTCCGAGCGTAATGGCATTCGTATCGGCCCGCGCCAATAGCCAAACACCTTCGGTGAACACCGCCCCTGTTTTATTACTTGCGATATCTCCGCCGGCAACACCGTATCGGTATCCAAGGTCAACGATAGAACCAGACAACACCTTGCTTGGACCGGGATTGAGATATTTCACCACGCCGGCATCGCTCACATGATTCTGTGCGCTGAACGCCGGAAAAGCCGCGACCAATGCCGAGGCCAAAAAAACCATCATTCTTTTCATTGTTTTTTCTCCGTTTTTCCGGCGTTTTGCCGCCAGATTTTTTTTGTTTCGTTTTTATAAAATCAAAGACAACCGGGGAGAATAACCTCCCCGGTCATCATTGTTGTTAATCATTAGGTCGTGCCGACTTCTTCAACCGCGCCGCAATAATCCACCGCGGCCGCACCGCAATCCAAGCGGACGAGCCACACACTCCCGTCTGCGTTGGTCTGGTCAAGCTCGCTGAAATATGGAGCCTGATTTCCCTGAAGGAATGCGACTTCAACCACTGGGGCAATGCGTGGATCGGCAAACAGGATATGTTTGTAATCCGTTCCGCTTGTCATAATGGCCTGATCGCCGACCACGTTAATCCCAAGACCGGCAAAGGCATTCTGGACGCCGGCATTGGTCACGCTCACATCGGATGTCGAATTGATCACCTGTCTGGCTATGAGCAGATCGCTCATGGCCACAAGCCACGTCTTGGGCCGCAGGTTAAGGTAGCGCGAACCATCCGCGCCGACTTCCCCGGCTCCCTGCATGGCGGTCTGCTTGGCCATAAGGATAAACATGGCGCGCAAAGCCGCTGTTGCATCCGCTAATGTATCAAGGCGCTGGGCGGTAACATGGCTGTAATTTCCGTGATCCGTGCTGAACAATGCGTGACCATCCGTCATCGCGGCATTGGCGTTGAGAACCGCCATACCGAGATCGTTCGGAAGCATCCGGGCCTGCGAGCCGAATTTGAACAGCGTCTGCGTGAACGCGCCAAGATCATCATTAATGATTCCCTGGCGGCTCATTGTCCACATGCGGGCATACGTTCCGAGCTGGATGGTTTCCCCGCTCTCGGACATGGCCGTTTCCTCGTATTTTGATTTTTCAGCGACGAGACGGAGTTTTCCAACATTGGAAAATTTCAGCCGCTTCGTGGCTTTAAAGTCATTGATAGAGCCGACCAACGCCCAATATGGAAACGTCGCGGGTGCGGATTCATAACCGGCCAACAGGGACTTGTTAGCCCCGGCCGCCAGTATAAGCGGAAAGTCGGTTGAATCGCTTGCGATGGTTTCCGATCCGCGCATTCCGAGCGCGAGGTCAACCAACTTGCGAATATCCGAAGGAACTTTCCTGCCGGCCCTGATTAAACATTCCTCGGCAATGCGCAACAGGCTTTTGCCGCGAAATTCATCGGCGCCGGAAACGGGCTTCGCAACTTCAACCACGCCGGAACGCAGGAGCATTCCGTCAACGGCCGCCGAGCGGAAACTGTCGTGTCCGTCCTGCGTCATTATGATTGAGCCTTGCACCGGGGAAATATGGCGTTCCGCCAGTTTATCAAGCACAAGCCTTTGAGCTTCCTCGACTGTCTTCCCGCTGACGACCAATTCATCGGCCATCTCCGAAAGGGCAAAACGCTTACAAACAGCGCGGATATCGTTTGCGCGTTTTTGTTCAGCGCGCGTTTCGGCGACTATCGCATCCCTGATTTGCTTCTGGATGTCAATGGTTTCCGGTTTAACTTCCCGCTTGGACGTTTCAATAGCCCTGATTTCGGGGCTGTCTACCACGGCTTCAGCCTGCGGTTCATCACCGCTGGTCAATTCCGTAAAAGTCCGTTCATCAACTTCAAGCTCCACGCCCGCGTCATAACTTTTTCCGTCTGACGCTTTCCAGGCGCGGAGTAGTTTCAATTTCTTCATTGTTTTACTCTCCTTGTTTTTGTTTTGTCTCACTACTTGCGCCGGAGCGCATACCCTGATTGACCTCTCCAATCCGACGGACGGGTCGGCGGGAATAGGCGTCAAGGATGCTTCCAGAGCGTCCCATTTCACGGCAACCCACGCGGGGCCGGAAATTCCTTTATATGTTTCGGTTGCATTTTTTAAATAAACCCATTCACGGACGGAATACCCGACGGATACTCCGCGCAATGTCTTGTCCGTAAGCGCTTCTTGTTTTGCTTTCAGGGCGCCATCGGTTGTTCCCCAGCGCATTGCCAGGTTGCCGCGCTTCTTATCGTCAATCCATGCCATCACCGGGACGCCGATAATGTTTTCCGGATCGTGATTTTTAAGGATTGCGCCGACGCTCAAAAGCCGTGAAAAATCAGCCGCGCCGGAATCGTGCAGTAATATTTCCGGCTCGCCGAAGCGCATAACCGGCATTTCCGATGAAAACGAAAGCCCTGTCAGTTTTTCCCCTTTTTCGTCGCGCTCTGAAAACTCCGTCGCAACGTGCATCTTGAATGAAGCGGGATTTTTTTCGGTAACACGGAACAGTCCGCCTTCTTCCTTTATATTTACTCCGGCCAGACCACCAAAACGCCGCGAAACGGCGTCCTCAATAACGCGCACGTTTTCCTTGTTGAAAATTTGTTTTTTACTTTTTTTCATACCGCTCCTTGTTCCGTTAAGAGTTCCTGTGCCGCCGGGTCAATCGCCGTCGCTGTTAATGGCGCCGCTAGTTCGTTCACGCCCTTTATCGTTAATCCCAGACTATCGGCCATGCGCTTGATTTTCCCGGCAAGGCGGAGTTGGCGTTTATAATCCTTCCCTAAAAACGCGCATTCATCCGCTAATGTGGTTATCCCGGCTTCCATGCTGGCCCGGCTTGCGTTGACTTCCTGGAGGGGATTTATCCCCCATGACCAACCCGGAGGCATAAATTCGGATGCTTCCCAGAATTTCGGGTTATCAAAATATCCCGGCGCAATAACTGTTCCCGAAAGAACGGCCATTGAAAGCCAGCGGCGATAAACCGGTGAGCAAAATTTGCGGGCAACAAAATCTTGGAAAGGCCGGAAGGCCTGATAGTCCATTTGTTGCGACAGCCGGCCGCCGGCAAATGTCTGTCCGGATGTATCCCGCGTCATCATCGGATATGAAATACCCCCGAGCGTCCCGGCTCCGATTGATTTAAGCTGATATTTTGCGAACATTTCAAAAGTCGCCCCGGGTTTCTGCGGGCTGACGACATTCACCTTCGCGCCTTCCGGTAAAAAGCCGATGATTCCCGGCTCCACCGTTGAAAGGGCGTTGCCGTTGGCGTCAGTAACTTTTGAGGAATTCTCGGCGGAAAGTCCGGCGGCGGTTTCATTGGTCGGCATTTCAATCATCACGCCAAAACAGGCCGCGATCTTATTCCCAAGGAGTTCCGCGTCAGTCCATTCATCAAGATCAAAAAATTTTTGCGTAACAACCGCCATGTGCGGTATGCCCCTAACCTGCTTGGGGCGCAACCGTTTGAAAACATGGAGCATGTTGTTTGCCGGTATGCGGATGGTTTTCCCGGGGCCGCCATATAATCCGGCCTCTGTCGTTCCCTGCATAATGTGATAGGCGAGCGGCCGATATGTCCGCTGGTCAAGTTCAACCCCCATTACAACCGGGTTGCCACCGTAAGTGGTAAGCGACGAGTCAAGGCTGTCCGGTTCAATAAACATCAGGCGCAATGGAACACCAGGGAGAGATGTATCTGTTCCAAGATAAATAAATACTTCCCCGTCCTCAATCAGACGGCGCAAAAACAATTCTTGGTCATCAATAAACGATTCCGGCAAAAGCTCCGTGCTTCGCGCGTCGGCAAATTCCTGCCATTCGTTAAATTTTGCCTCCACGTAATCGTTCCATGCTTCCATTTCAATCGTTTCAAGAATGGGATTGCCGTCCGCGTCAGTTGATTGCACCATCCGCGCAACGCGGCATTGCAGGGTCAACCCGGTCGCAACAATGTGGGAAATATAGGCGTTCATCATCCCCATCGCGTGGGGATTATTCCGGAGCAACCATCGGCTCCGAGAACGCATTTTATCAAGTTCGCGGTAGAGAATTAAATTGATTTCCTCGTTTGAGCTTGACCAATGCTCGTTCAGCCGGTTTGTTTCGGCGGCCTTATAGGCGGCCCGGCGAAGATGTTGGTCAACGTAAAGCCCGGCCAGCCGATTTTGACCACGACGCACGAGCGCGCGAGGATTGAACGCGCCGATGATTCTGTCCATGAAACCGACATGGCCGGGATTGAAAATTGAATTGATTTTTAATGCCATTACGACACGCTCCCGAAGCGCACACGCTGGAATATGGTCTTTGCCACGCCACGCTCGTTGGAAATTATATCTTTGCGAAGTTTTTGGAGCGCTTCGAGGTCGGCGCGGGTATAGGTCGTATCGCCGATGGTATAGGATTGCCCTGAGTTGATTATGGTCGTAAGAGCCGCATCAACCTGGGCCACGGTAAGAGCCATATTGCTTCCCTTTCAAAAAATGAGAGGGGAGCGGATCAGCCTCGTTGAATTGTTGCCGCCGCTATATATGCCCCTCTATCTATAAGAAGGGCTGGTGTTGCGGTAAAAACGATAAATATTTTATAACTCTCTTGTAATGAGTTGTTTAATATGTTGCGACCTTCTGGACACATTTGCTACGTCAAGCCCCACTATCCGGGCGACTTCACGGGCTGAAGGCATTGGCGAGCAGTTTCTGGCATTGATAATCGCAATATCTGTTTTGTCCAATTTTCCGGCCAACATCGCGTCAAATATGGCGTCCTTAACTGCATCGGCCATCCCTATGGCTTTATTATTTGCCGCATAATCAACAGGCGACACGGCCATGCTGTCTTTATATTCAATCGCTTCTTTTAGAATATCTTTCATGTATTGCTCCAATAAAAAAGGGCAATGCCTGAATTATCAGACATTGCCCTGGGTTGTTCCCTCGGACTGTTAAAATTTTACCGCTATCTTATTTTATTTTCCCTCCTGTTTATGCTCAATATGTTCCGTCCAGCGCATTTCACGCCCGGCGTTGATGTGGATTGTCAATGATCCGTATTCACGCCGTAATATCATTTCCTGCCAGCGTAAAATAAAACTTCCGGAGTTATCAACCGGCTCCCCGGACGGCACGCCCAGTATTTCCCGGACTTGTTCGGCGGTTAATTGATTGATGCTCATGTTTATTCTGTAAAACATACATCGCATTTTGCACACCGGCGTTGCCGGACGACGCAATTATTGATAATCATTTCGGATACTATCCCGGCGGCGGCACCACACCCCGGGCATTGATCGGCGCGCCGCGCTGTTTGCGGAGGCAGGGCCGGCTCAATTATTTTCTGTTCCTGGGTTTCGGCTTTCGCCATCCTGTTTTTTGGTCTTTTCATTTTTCGCCCCTTCTTGTATTTTTATTCTGTTCCGCTCTTTCGGATTCGTTCATTTCAATTCCCCAAAAAGTTTTTTAGCGCGTTGTATAAATTCTCGTGTTTTAGTTTGTCTTGTTAAATTATCAATTTCTCCATATAATTCATAAATCAAATCCTTCACCAACTTTTTCATAGCCGCCTCCCGGCAATCGCAAGCGTGATGATGAGTAACACAACCCTTATCTACGTTCATGTTTTGCCTCCGGTTTTGTTTGCCTCGTTGAGAATATCTAACAATGCGTTTGTTTCTCCGGGATATTCGGGTTCGTCTTCCACAGCTTTCAACGCGTCCTGTAATTTTATCACGGCACACCGGTTTTTACAGACAGAATAGTTCGTCATTGATTTCAACAATTTGCATCCTTCGAAATATCCCTAATTGCCACAATTCTCACAACTTTTTTTGTCCATGATTATTTTAACTCTCCCAAGTTCTTTGGCAAATGTTCGTTGGGGTCTGCGGGTTTATTAAAAATTTCAGCAAGTATGGGATTTAACTTCGGTAATTTTAGCGACATTTTCCCGAAGTTTTTAGGAAGTCTCGGTTGGCAATTATGGGGATACCGACAATAGCCTAACGGATATTTTTTTTTACAACCTTTACATCTAGCAGTTTTTTTGTCCATTTAATTTTCCTCCAATCGTTCTCAATTTGCGAACCGCATATCACTCTATCGTTTCAAGACTTACGCCATGATTTTCCATAATCATCCGCAGTTGATCGCGCACATATTCAAACGCCGCGTCCGCCGATTTGGTCTTGTGTCCGTATTTGAGCAAATTACGCAGGTCGTTGTCTAAATCTTGCACGGTTAACGCCCAATCCATCGCGTGAACGGCAATGTCATGTTCGCACCGGCCTTCTGGGAAATAAAAGAACAGGGCAGCGTCGGGTTTTATATGAACATTATTTGTCAGTGCATTACTCGCCGACATATTTATTTTACCTACGGTTGACATTGAATACCTCCTTCATAAAGTCCGGCATTTCGTGTTCTGTTTGTTCGTGCGCCATTTTAGCAATATCATCAGCTATCTTTACCCGCTCAAGGCAGTCAGGGCAGACCATCTTCGCGCCCATTTTATACCGATAAGGGCGTTCATTGTCCGGCGATATTTCCAGACAAACCTTACGGCAAAAATAGCAATGTAGTTTCATAATGTCTTCATAAGTGTTTTAAATGCCGCTGGTCTTGACCATGTTCGTTGAAAACGCTTACATTCTTTTGAATATTTAATGTTGTCTTCCTTGTTCCGGTAGAGTTGCACAAATGGCAGACAACCGATTTCATAAACGGATCGCAACCTATTTTCTTCTTCAATTAAATCCCCTCCGCACAGGACATAACAAAATAGATGATTGCGAGTAAATCCGGCTCGTTTTAGAATACTGATTGCTTTTTCTAGTGGTTTTATTGCGTTGGGATGGTCGCAAGCAAACCATAAAGATTTTATCCGCAATCCGCGTAAAGTTTCGGCAATTTTCGGCGTAATCCGCGAACTTTCAAGACCGCCTTTTAATTCAATTCCCTTTTGCCTCTTGAGCATTGACCAGACTAAGTTTAAGTGCCTGTCCGAACAGGCAAGTAAATTATTATCCTGAATGATATTGCCTTCGGGAAAATCGTCAAACTCCGTTAATTCGCCTTTCCTAACCATGCAGAAAAAACAATGATTAGGACATCCTCTTGAAGTTATCGTTATTCCTTTTTTTAAATACATTCCCGCTTGAAAAGGTTTATCGCTTTCGCCGTGGATCGCCACGCCGCCTTGAATTACCCTGCCATATCCATTCCACGCATCGGCTAGTTTGTCGGATCGTTCTTTATCCCATGTAAAAGTAACTGAAATATGCACTTCGTCATAAATTGGCGTGAACAAATCTGGCGCGTCAAAATACGCATCCACATCGGTCGGACTCATGCTCGTTTTTGTCGGAAACACTCTTGCTATTTTCTTCATTTCACTTTTCGCTCTCGTTGGAGTATTTTACGTGTCCGTCAGATAACAACTGCTATATGTCAGAATATGCCAGTTAATAACTGATTTTGATGATTTAGTGGAAACAAAATACAGGGACAGACAGGGGATTGCCGATGTTGTCCCGCCTTTAAATAGAGCGCACACGCCCCGGCGGTTAGCTTTACCAAGCGGATTGGCACTTTGGGCGGTGGGGTGTGCCGTCGCCTGTTGTGTTGGACCAATCCTCAGTTCGCCCCCGGCATACGTCTTAGTGACGATCCCCTGCTGTCTTTTCTGTTTTATTTTACCGAACATTTTTTACGATTGCGCTTTTTATTGGTTGGCTCAACTTTTTGCACTTCTGAAAATGTCAACTGCTTCCCGTCAAAAACAATAGCGTTATATTTTGATGACTTGACAAAAAACAGGATTAACTTGTTGCAAGGTTTTTCTCCAATGACTCCAAGCGGGGTCAATTCGTATCTCGTTTCTTTTTTCATTGCTCCTCCATCCCGATTTCCTCATCAATAGGTTACTGTTTCCAACACTTTCTGTCAGGTTCCGCGTTCCATAACATTTGTTACAAAGTGTATGTAGTTATGGACATTTATATATTTATGCGCACAGATCATTTAACCAATTTCCCCGATGGCAATATGCGGTAGTTATCAACCTCAAAATTTCCCTTATGGTCTCCAATATTCACGACGCTAAAACCATTGTTCCAATTAGTGATCGGTTTATACCGCGGCGATAAATTACACAAACAACCGACCGACCATGTTGAAAGCATGTCGCCGTTGGCGTTCATTTCATTATTACTACTGGTCTGGTGATAATGTCCGCACATCGCGGCGGCATATTTTGTTTGGAGAAACAACCGGCGGGCGGCAGTTACCGGAGGGGCAAAGCATTTACCAAACTCATGCCCGTGAATGACAAGAAGTTTGCCAAGATAGATTTTATGCCAGTCGTTTATAACCTTTACTCCGTATTCGGTGAGTTTGAGCATTTCGTTCCAGTTATGAATTTCCTCGTCATATATTTCCGGAGCGTGAGTCGCCATATAACTTTCAAGGCGCGAGTCGTGGTTGCCAAGTTTCCAGTATATTTTTGCCTTTGGGAATATTTCGCGCAGGTGATCAAAGAATTCCGCAAGCGCATATCGCTCTTGAATAAAAAATGCCTTGTTCGGTAGTCGCCAAAACCATGAAAGCTGATAACAGTCAGCGATGTCGCCGTTCAAAAGAATATGTGTTACCCCTTTATTTTTTCCTTCGTTAAGCGCAATTTCAATCGCGGCGTTATTTTGCCAAGGGAAATGGAGGTCGCACATTACCAACCACTTGCCGTCAATAAAATGAACGGGGGTGGAGTTAAGAGTTTCAGACAACGGAAGTCCGCTGGTGTTTAATCCACCGGCATTATAGTCAAGTTGGATAGTATTAAAAAAACGATACTCTTTCCGGCTTTTTATGCCGGATTGACCGCGAACATGGCGAACATTGCACCGCGCTATCTCAAGTGACTTAAACATTTCGGGATGTTCGTTAATTATTTTTCGCGCCAATGTTCGGCTTGGCGTTGTCGGAAATTTAACGCAATATGTTGCTATGAGATTTGCTTTATTCATATTTTTCCTTTAACTGACCCATCCCCAAACCATCGGTATCAACACCAGTTTGATTATTGTCCATGCGAAAAGTAATACCAACGCGGCCACGCCCAAAATAATAAGAGCGAAGATCACGAGTATTGCCGCGCCAAAAATATTTTCATTGCGCTCATGGCGGTTATGGCATGGTTTATTCATTTTTTATTTCCAAAAGTCAGACAGGAACGGACATCTAGTAATCCTTTTCAGGTGAGTTTTTAACGCTCCAGATTAGCCACCCACGCATGGGCGGATTTCTTTATTACCTGCCTGCCGTTTAAATTCATTTTGTCGCATCCTTAATCCGTTGTTTCGTTTCTTTTATCTCTCCGATGAGTCGGTGAATATCGTCCTGTTTCCCAAAATTACGAGCCGTTCCAAGTTCTCCTTCAATAATTTCCAGTCGCTTTGTGAGCATATACGCGGATGTTTTTTGTTGTGAAGTTGGTATTGTTTTTCCAGCCTGGCTGTTTTCTTCAGGTTCTTTTATCCCCTGCCAGCCTTTTTTAATTGTGTATTCAATCGCCCGGATTGAGCGGGTTATCCCCCATGATTCAAATTCTTTTAACTGCATCACGGCGCAAGAAGGTGTGAGTTTCTTTTTGATTTCAGAGCGGTGTTTTTGCCAGTTGCCCCAGGCGATATGAAATTCAGAGGTATTAAGAGAAGAAGGAATAAGAAAAGAAGAAGAAGAAGCATAAGGAGAATCGTTACATTGCGTTACAGGTGCGTTACATTTAAGATTTTGCCTGTATTTATTAACCCTTTCTCTTGTTTTGTCGCGACGTTGCTCCTCGGATGCAAGGTTGCGATAATATTCATAATTAACAATAAACCATCCCCAATCCCGGTGTTCATCAAGCCTGACAATTCTCCGTCCGTCATCGTCAGGTCGGCGGCTTTTAGGATCAGGACTTTCAAGTTTTACTATTGAGCGTTTAACTATATCGATTGGAACGTTTGTCCTTCTTGATATAGCCTCTGGTGTTCTATCAACCACACCATTAACATCGGCTAGGGTTAAAAAATCCTCAAAAACAAACCGGACAAGATAATCTTCCGCTATTGATGAGTCGTAAATCTGTTCAAATACCTTTGAAAACATCTAAAAATTCCCTCCTATTACTGTTAAAAAATCATCAAAACTTCGGCAGACGTGGGTTATCCAGCCATTGTCGGCCATGCGAGTAAGTAAATTTATTTGCTCCAGGCTTAAAATTCCCTTTGTGGTTTTCAATTCAATTCCGTAAGGTTTCCCTCGTATGCAAAAAACTAAGTCCGGCCATCCGCATTTTTCCCGCGCCCGGAATGACAAATGCAGATAAATAATATTTCGCCGGTTGAGTTCGCTTTCGCAAAGTTTTTGTAATTCCTTTTCTGTCTGTTTTTCCAGTTTCGCTACCCGTTCCGCCGGGAGTAGGATTCTAAGCGCCTTTCTGTCGGCGGGGCTCATAAGGGATGCGATTTTATCATTCACAATCACGGTTTATTTTCCTCAGTCTGTTTTCGTAAGCGACGTAATCCGCCTCGGTATAATAATCGCCGTGCGAATCAAGGTTTTGGTATCGTATTTCAGCATCATTCTCCCGGCGCGATTGTTCAAGTTCTTCACTAGCGTTCATGTTTTTTTCATCCAGTTTGAGCCGCCAACACACCAGCGGCAGATTGATGGGTGATTGGCGTTAAGGCACGATTTACACACGCGCGCCGTTGCGTTATGGGATACTTTATACTTTTCAAAATGAACAACGCCATGTTTCCCTGCAGATAACAATTTACGAAATGTTTTTTTTATATTCATATCGCCTCCAATATTTCCGCCTGCCGTCCACAGCGTGTCGGCCTGGTTCTGCCGGTTACGCGGACGCAAGGTTTCCTGTCCTGCCAGCCGGCGGCCTGGCTCATAAGCTCCTTTATTCGCGGGCGCACCGTGTTGCCGTCAAGCCCTGTTTCTGTTTCAATCTCTTCCCGTGTCAATCCGGATGGCGCAAATAATAGAACGCGCAAAATCCTATCGCGCTGATTATCGGCGTCGCCGGCGTTGTGTTTTGCAATCGCCGCCTGCCGGGAGGTCTCGCTATTACGGGCAAATGGCGGCAATGATTCACGGTCGGTCAACTGCGTGATTCTACCGACAACAGGCGTTAATCCCGGTTCAATCACGGTCAGGTTCCCGGCCTGATGAAAGTTAAAAAGTTCCGGCTGTGTCATTTCTTTTCGCTCCCGAAAATTTCCTCCATTGGCCCGCCGTCTGGATTCATGGATTGATGTAAAATACGGCACGCCATTTCATTTATAGTTGTTCCGTGCGCGGATGCGAGTGATTGAAGTTGACTCCTTATCACCGGAGTAAGCGGTAGGTCGCCCTCATGTCGGTGATACAAACCACGGCATTTTTCGCAGCAAAATCGCTGCCACGGCCTTATGGGTTTAAACTCGTTCTTGCATTCCATGCAGATCATCCCTATCCTTTCATCTTTATAATGCGTAAGAACGCATTTAACGCATTCCTTTGGCTATTCTAGCCACGACCCGATACTGTCTTTTCACTATACGCCTCAACGCCGGGAATATTTGAGGAAGCCTTTAATGCCCGGACCACCTGCCCAATCTTGACTTCATCGGGGACAAGGTAACTGCGCGGGATTTTATCGGCGTCAACAACGCGGAACGTCCAACGCTCCGTGAATGATACCCCTTGCACCTTAGGCACGGTCTTTTGCAGGACTATCGGCGGGATGTATACCGGCTCGGATATGACCTGCTCGGCGCCTTGATTATCCCCCTGCTGTTCCATCGCCACCGCCTCGGCGATCTTGCGGTCAACTTCGGCCTTATGCGCCGCTTCATGGGCTTCCTGTTCGGCTTGGCGGCGGATCTGTTCCTGCTTTGTGTCATAATCGCGTAATGCCGGCTTGATGATCCCCTCGGCTTCAACCAACGGCGCATCAACTTTTTTTTTCTGTGCCACAGCCTCCCTGTGCGCCTGATAAGCCTTGTTAATTATCGGGTCAAAACTGGCGTTAATCTGTTTGCGTAATCCCTTGATCTGGACAAGCATATTGCCGGCCAATGCGTATGTGTCATTGTCAACTATTTTTAATGCCCTTGCCTTTTCGGGCACGGTCAAGACTTCGGTTTCCAACTGCTTCGTGTCACTCATTTATTTACCTCTATATAGATTTTGCCTACTTGATTATTTACATTAACCTCTAAAAACGTTGATTGATACCAAGGCAATTCTATTCCTTGTTGTTTTAATATTGCCGACTTAGCGTGTCCGTCAAACCATGCTATGGGAAAAAGAATAGAAAACATAATTATCACGGTCGCAGTTAACACTACAAAGATTATTGCAACAAGGTCGGCTATTGTTTGAAAAAAATAGTTCATCTAATCCCTCCGTTATTTTTCTTCCAGTTCACGACGGCCAACGCCGCCAGAAATACTTTGATGTCGTTTCGGTCTTTGTATTCCGTCAATTTATAAGTCCCGTCATTTCGTAGTTCCACGCCGCCGCGCTTGTGTGGCACGTTTAAACATCCTGAATAAGCCGCCGTCTGGGGGCCAGTCCACGGTTGCACCGCGCCACTTTTGATATCCAAAAGCCAGTTAAAACTGTTCATGTCGCCGGTTCTATCCAGCGTCCCGGCGTAAAAATGCTGTTCGTTGAATACGACGGACTCAATCAGCACCGGGACAAACCCAGACTCCCGCCTGAATCGCGCCCACCCCAAAACATAAGGCGCAAGAACAGGGTCAAGCGCGTCCATATCCAGATCGTCCCGGTCATACATCGCACAAGCCTGATGCACCAGCGTCCCACGGTCGCGGGAATAGTCGTCAAACCATCTCGCGTCAATCAACCCGGCATCCCGGAGTATTGATGTAACTCCGGGAATAACCGTTCCTTTTTCGTCCCGGTAAATATGCGTGATAGGATCAAGGATTATCATTGTGCTTTCTCGGCATACGCGCACATTTCGTCATACATGCGTTTTGGAATATCTTTCGTGTGCGGTGAGCCGATTTTTGAAAAGATATATGCCTTCATCTCCTCTGTCCCGCGTTTTGACCCGGCCCATATCGCATAGAAGCGCTTAGACTGTGCATCGGAAATGCGCGGTTCTTCATCCCCCGGAAGCTCCGCCGGCTGGTTAGGATTGCCCCATTGCTTTTCTTCGGGAGGAGGGTCCGGCTGTTGCGCATCGGCTTGGCTTGATTTGGATTGCGGAGGTTTAATTTCAGGCCGTTGGCCAACGACTTCGCGTGCAACTTCTTCCGGCAAGTCCTCTATGTCCTGCGTGAAACAATCGCTGGCCGCTGTAACCTGGAGACATATGGCGACCTCGGCGCGCTTGACGGCAATCTTCAGGACGGTGTTGCTTATATCGGCGACATTTGTCCTAACTTGTTTGACCTCGTTTATTTTTCCTTCGTATTTTTTAAAGGCAATCCGCCGCTTATCTTCGGGCGTGATTTCAAATTCTTTCTCGCAAATAGCCTTGCGCCATTTGTATTTTTCCTCGTTTGAACTGGCCTCCCCGATCGCCGCGCCAAGATAACGCCCGCTAGCGCTTGTTGCCACGGACTTAATGCGCACCGTATATTCATCGGGCGTCCGCGTTTCGGATTCAATTTGAGGGTCAACAGCAATCTGAAACGTCGCCAATATCTTTTCCGCGCCGGGTTTAAGCAGGGTCGGCTTGTCGCCGCATCCCGGAACTTTACCGTAATGCGTCCCGGATTTCATGACCGCCTGCATTACTTCCTGAATCCGATTGACCTGCGCTCTGATTTCACTAGCCGTCAACGCCTGCGCCAACTGCCTGTCTTGCACCACAACTTGTTCATTTTCATTCATTTTGTTTTTCCTGTTTTATTTGCACTCTTCACATAAAATCAAGTTTTGTAAATTGCAATGGTGTCATTTTTACTTTCCAAATTTTCTTCTGATTTTTTCGCGGTTCTCTTTGGTCAGACCGGGCAGGTTGAGATCGCCGCCCACGGTCTTCGGCAGACAGCCCGGGGCCAACGTGGTCAGACCGGGCAGGTTGAGATCGCCGCCCACGGTCTTCGGCAGACAGCCCGGGGCCAACGTGGTCAGACCGGGCAGGTTGAGATAGCCGCCCACGGTCTTCGGCAGACAGCCCGGGGCCAACGTGGTCAGACCGGGCAGGTTGAGATAGCCGCCCACGGTCTTCGGCAGACAGCCCGGGGCCAACGACGTCAGACCCGGCAGGG
>Ga0247842_10001475_pt1 | contig 39301 bp, 34 predicted proteins | sample LaCruzMarch2015__3_FD_192411 | JGI IMG/M metagenome (GOLD analysis project Ga0247842, IMG submission 192411) | Freshwater microbial communities from meromictic Lake La Cruz, Castile-La Mancha, Spain - LaCruzMarch2015_19m | ecosystem: Environmental > Aquatic > Freshwater > Lake | place: Spain...
TCACCAAAAGCATAAGCTTGAGTATAAAAAGCGAACAGAGATAGCTTTAGAGATGGTTCAGCGTATAGAAGAGGAAGGACTATTTCCGTCTGCAAACTATGCCTTTGATAATGGAGTATTAACGCTAGACTTAACCCGATATATAGAGAGTCAAGGTAAACATTGGGTTAGCGAGATAGAGTGTTCTCGTCATATAAACTGGTCAGGCAAATGGCAGCGAGTAGATATAATAGCAGAGGGATTAAGAAAAGAGCATCCGGAGAGCTTTCGACACATAAAGGTAAATTGTCGAAATGGAGAGACAAGAGAACAGTGGGTTTTTACTAAACAGGTACGACTTAAGAGATATGGACAAAAACGACTTGTTATTGTTCATGATACGTCAGATTTATCAGCACGATATTATCTGACGGATGCCCTTCATTGGGATAGTGTTAGAATACTAGAAACATGGAGTTATCGCTGGTCATCGGAGATATTTCATGAGTTTGGCAAACAGATTGTTGGTATGGAGTCGTCACCGGTACGCGAGGAGGAAGCGGTCAAACGCCACTTTCGCTTGATTTGCGTAGCGCAGTCATTTCTCCAGAGAGCATCTGTTGGAGCGTCAAAATCTGAGAAATTCGAGTTTTCTAAGGGGAAAGCAACCATAGGACAAAGATGCCGAACGATAGCTCGTGAAGTCTTACGTTCTACGCTAGAGTTAAGTAAACGTTTATTTATGGAGGGGAAATCTACTGACGATGTCATGGATATGTTAATGCCTGCATGATACCTTTTGGTGAGTAAAGGGATTAACCTTCCAAGTCGTGTCTATTATCTCTTTGTCCGTCTTTGACAGACCTGATGGACTTTTCGTCTGCTAACAGAAGTATTCTGGCTCTAGTCAGCTTCTTAGCTTTCTCTGTACCTGTGTTAATCAGTCTCTTTAAGTTGCTACGCTTCTTACCATTCAGGAAAACACGATATTTCTTTGACATTGATACCTCCTAATGTTATAATTTACATTAGAAGTTTAGCCGAAAATATCAGTGTTGTGAACTAAATTGTCAATGCACTAGGTCGTAAACGACTACGCTGTGTGTGAATCATATAGGTACTTCGGGATATTCAGTCTAGTGCCGAACACTACGGTATATGGTTAAAAGTCCTGAGAGGTAGGGGCGGTGCCATATACAAGTAAACCGCATACAACATTGGCGAAGATTGCTAACCTGTTTTGGTAGTTTCAGGGCAAGTTTTATTTTAGCTTGCGTCAAAACTACCTCTTATTTTTAATATTAAAAAGGATAGGCAATTCTTCTCCCGCATGAATGCGGGGGTATCCTTGCCGAACTTTGTCTGATTTGTGCGGGGATAATTCACATTATGTATCGAACTAAATCAAAAACAGAAAAAAAGATCGCTATAATCGGCGGAGGCGGATGGGGAACAGCCATCACTGCATTGCTTGGAAACGAGATACTAGATGGGCGAAAACAGCTTGATGTTGGTTTATGGATCAGGAGAGATGAACTTGCAGAAAAGATCAGGCAGGAAAGAGTAAATCAAGAGTATCTTCCTGATATTAAGATACCCTCTAACGTCAATATAAGTTCGTCAATCAGTGAGATTGTCAGCAATGCAGAGCTTGTGGTTATTACAGTGCCTTCACAACATCTCAGGAACGTTGCAAGGCAGTTAAAGCCATATCTCCGTAACGGAACTATCGTTTGCAGTGCATCAAAGGGTATAGAACTCGGAACATTTAAGAGAATGAGTGATGTTATATATGAAGAAACAAGTGTCACTAAGAGAAATATTGCTGTCCTCTCAGGTCCAAGTCATGCAGAGGAAGTAGGAATTAACAAAGCTACAACGGTTGTTTCGGCATCGTTGTCTGATGCCACAGCGGAATATGTGCAGGAAGTTCTAAGCACTCAAACATTCCGTGTATATACATCAAAGGACGTTAGAGGTGTTGAGTACGGCGGGGCTTTGAAAAACATCATTGCAATAGGCGCAGGTGTCTGCGATGGTCTGCAAAAAATTGGTCGTGAAGGGAAAAACGTGAGTATCGGTGATAATGCAAAAGCGTCTTTACTCACTCGTGGAATAGAAGAAATGGCAAGGCTTGGGGTTTCGTTGGGGTCAAGAAAAACGACTTTCTATGGACTATCAGGCTGGGGAGACTTGCTGGTTACATCTTATAGTGGATTCGGAAGAAATCGTCTTGTAGGTGAATGTCTTGCTCTGGGGATGACGCTTGATGAGATTAAAAAGGAAAAACTGCATGGAATGATTCCTGAAGGCGTTGAGACAACTAAAGCTGTATATGAACTCAGCAAGACTATCAACGTCGAAATGCCCATCACAGAGCAGATATACCTCATCATCTACAAGGGTAAAGACATTAGTACGGCAATATATGACCTTATGACCAGAAGTCTTAAACCTGAACATGGTTACTACATAAAGGGTATACCAAAGAGAGTAAAACTAGCTTTAAGAAAGTAATATTTAGATATTAAGTGACGCGTGACAGGTTTTTGGGTTTCCATGTCACTCGTTACGCGTCACCCGTCACTATTAAGGAGGATCATTCATGGCTGATCTATCAGCAATTTCGGAATATGTTGTAAATGGTCAAGCAGATAAAGTGCAGGAATCGGTTAAAAAAGCTCTTGATGATGGCGTTGATGCACTTACTATACTAAATGATGGGCTTGTCAAGGGTATGGACGTGATTGGAGAAAAATTCAAGAATTACGAAGTCTACTTGCCAGGACTCATCATCGCCGCAAGAGCAATGAAAACAGGACTTACGATTTTAAAACCTATGTTGTCATCTTCTGACGCAAAATCATCCATTAAAATTGTTATCGGCACAGTTCAAGGCGATACACACGACATCGGCAAAAATATCGTCTCCGCAATGCTGGAAGGCGCAGGATTTCAGGTCAAGGATTTGGGGTTTGACGTGACGCCTGAAAGCTTTGTAACTGCAATAAAAGAAGGCGAAGCGCAGGTAGTCGGTATGTCTTCACTCGTCACAACTAACATGCTGTCAATGAAGGAAACCGTTGATGCGATAGTAGAAGCAGGTATCAGAGATAAAGTGAAGATAATTATTGGCGGAGCCCCAGTAACTCAGGAATACGCCGATAAAATAGGCGCAGATGGTTACTCCGAAGACGCAGTCGGTGCTGTGGAACTCGTAAGAAATCTATTTAAGTGAGAGAAAATAGTATAAAACACGGAGTCACGGAGAAAAAAAGATGAAGGCGGAAGGATTGGAAGATTGGAACTAGGTAAAGTAATCTTCAAATCGTATTCATCCTTCATACTTTCTAAGTTCTCTCCGTGCCTCAGTGTCTCCGTGTTTATCCTATTTTAAATAATTATGCTTCTCATTTAATTATCCACTGATAAAGGAGAATTAGACATGGCGATGACGAAACGAGAAAACTGCTTTGCTCTTATGAATCACGATAACCCCGAATGGATATTATATAATATATCATATACGCCTGACTTGCATAAAAGGGTTCAGGAACAGTTAAAAGTTGCTGATTCATTGCACCAACATGCTTTCCCCGGCGGTGGCATAAGCGCATCTTATGAACAAAAAGAGGTTAAGCGTGATTTTTCAAAATATTTTGTTGACATGAAACTCCCGGAAAATTTTTATATAGATGGCTGGGGGATCGGTCACATACCTAGCTCAAAATACCATTTTGACAAGTACATATTTCCTATGAGGAACTTCACTGATCCGAAGGAAGTTGAGGAATATCCATTTCCTGATGATCCGCCTTATGGTGATGAAGCATACCTTCAAGGCTTGAAGAAATCCGCAGATGATGTTAAATCAAGGGATTTGATCGCAGTTTCTCATGTTGGCTCAATATTCGAGATGGCATGGTATCTGAGAGGTATGGACAACCTTCTTGCGGATTTTGTGCTTAATGAGGATTTAGCTTCCGCATTACTCGATACGCTAACAGAGAGAAGTATAAAACAAGCTAGAGCCGCTGGAATTGCTGGTGTAGAATTTCTTGGTACAGGCGATGACGTTGGGATGCAACACCGTATGATCATGTCCCCTGACGAGTGGCGTAAATGGCTAAAACCAAGATTTGCCAAAGTTCTTGCCGCCGCAAAGGAACATAAGCCCGACATGCACGTCAAATATCACAGTGATGGTTTCATTGAACCCATAATCCCTGACCTTATCGAGATCGGCGTTACAATACTGAATCCTGTTCAGCCAGAATGTATGGACCCTGTCAAACTCAAAGAGCAGTACGGCGACAGGCTTGCATTTGATGGCACAATGGGTATTCAGACGACTATGCCATTCGGAACGCCGGAGGATGTTGATCGTGAGACTAAGCGAATGATTGAGACAGTCGGCAAGGGTGGTGGATTAATAATCGCCCCAACACATGTCCTTGAGCCAGAAGTTCCTATCGAGAACATCAAGGCATTTCTCGAAGCTGTTGACAAATACGGTCATTACGTTTAATCCGATGCAGTAAGGCGAAGCATTTGCTATTGTGTACTATTATACGACTTTTTCAGTTAGCTGAGGAAGAATCATAATTCATACGAGTTTTTCACTTGTGAGATAAAAGGAATTAAACACAAAGACACTAAGTGCACAAAGAATACTAAAATAGTAATGAGGGATGAGAGTAGAAAGTTGAACTCTCATCTCTCGACACTCGATTCCTTTGTGTTCTTAGTGACCTTTGTGTCTTTGTGTTTAATAACTGAAAAAGTCGGATATATAACTCCTAACGGAGTTTAGTAACCACTATTTTGAGCCTATACTTTTGGAGTTGATAATCGGGGTTTTACGGGCTTTCCTGTATGAGCGCTCTCCCAGATTGCTTCTGCAATTGCAAGCGATGCGGCACCATCATAAAGTGACGACTTTGGAGTTTCACCTGTAAGAATGCACTTTGCAAAGTGTCGTAGTTCACCCTCATAACCTAGATATTGCCCTCCTTGCCCATAAGCAACTGCATGAGGTAGTGCGTACATTCCCTGTCGCCATGGGTAATTTCTAAGAGTCGGTGACCATGATTCTTTAGGACGATAGTTCAGGAATATCATATCTTCTACGTCCACACTGCATAAAAGACCTGAAACGTTTAGTGTCTCACGAATATTCCATGCAGGATCATCAGTAGCGTTGCTATTGAGCAATCCGACTGCTCCATTTTCAAAACCCAATGTAACAGCAAAAGCAAATCGTCCCTGCCCATGATCACAAAGTTTTGCATACAATTCAACTACGTCTCCGCCGAAAAATCTCGCCAGATCAAAAGCATGGCACTGGTTCCCAACTAAACAGCATAGTGGTTCAGGCTCTAAACCCCATATTAAAGGGTAAGCACCATGTGTATATCTGATGCTGACCATCGAGACTGGTCCAAACTCAGGGCGCATGGTGATAGCTTTTGCTTCTTCATAAGCAGTCGCAAAGCGTTTCATAAATGCGGTCATACCATAAGTTCCAGCCTTACGGGCAGATTCTGCAAGCGTATAGGCATGTTCAAAATCAATGCAAGATGGTTTTTCGACAAATATAGGAATGCTTCTCTCAAGTACCCGCAAGCCTATTTCGTAGTGCATCTGAGGCGGACCTATTATACACACACCTTCAGGCTTCTCTTTGTCTAGCATCTCGTCAACTTCGGCATAAGCTTTCAGAGCACCAAACATCCTCTGGACTCGCAGACGTTTTTCTTCTACTTCGTCAACCACAGCAACAAGGTCAAATTCATTTATACGATGAATCACTGGATAAAGTGAATGATTTGCGTGACCACCACACCCAATGAATGCAATACGAGCTTTATTTTCAGGCATGTTTAACCCCCTAATTCAGAATGTACAAAAACGCTGATTAATACCATCTTCCATAAATAATACGAGTTTTTCACTTATGGGCAAAAATGACGGAAGTAGAACATACTTTAACTTGTTTTAATTAAGCGACTTTAAGAAACCGTTTTAAACTTTGGGAAATAGAACGCGGATAAATGCGGATCAGGCGGATTTGCGCAGATCGCAATAAATAAAGAAAAATCTGCGAAAATCCGTTTAATCCGCGTCATCCGCGTTCTATTCCTATTTTGTAAACTTAATTGATAATTTAACAAGCTAAAGCATGTTCTGGTATCATAATATATAAGCGAGAGAGATTGCGCATGTTCTAAAGCCAAAAGCTTGTTTTGTAGATGAATCCATTCTCGCTTTATTTTACCAATATTCTGTTGCATGAATGTACATAGTGTTCTATAATGATTAACCTTAAAACCGTTAATTGGATGTTCTTGAGCTTAAAAGCTCGTTTGTAGAACGGTCACTTTTCTGGGATTACGAAGAGAATGATGGGTTTACAGCCCGAATACCAGGATGTTTGAACACCCCAGAAAACCAAAAAACAATTGTAAAGCTTTTGAGGAGGAATTCATGCAATCCAATATTGATAGATTAATTGTTGGCGTTGACGTTAGTAAACATAACCTTGATGTTGCCTTCTGGCAAGGTGAAAAATCCATCTTCTTGGGTAAGTTTACCAATAACTATGATGGCTTTCAAAATGTTGTCAAACACATACAAAAGCAAATCTCTGAAATCAACGTCCAACCACACTCTGTCTTTACAGCAAATCAGAAATTGGATCAAAGGAACAGGAAAACGAGTCAAGACAGACCGTCAAGATGCTCTCATGCTTGCTATGTATGGGACAGTGCAGAATCCCCCTACATGGAATCCGTTGCCTGAGGTAGTTAGTCAACTGGAATCTTTGCTCAAAAGACTTGACGATTTCAAAGATATACTTCGTCAAGAAGAGAATCGTCTGCAATCTTGGGAAACCAAATCCAACAAACACTTTGTAGAGATGCATCGTTGGAAAGTGTTGACTAATGAGAAAGGAAATACCAAAGGAATACTTGGAGGAGTTCGAGGCAACAATCCTTTGAAAGACTTTTACCAACGCCTTGTAGGACGTTGTAAGCCCAAGAAGGTAGCGTTGACAGCAGCAGCACGCAAGATAGTCGTATGGTGTTGGACAGTCTTTATAAAGGGAGAAGCTTTTGATCCCAATCTTTGTTATGCTCATTGATTTTTCCCTTGACTTTCATGAGAGAATCTACTTCCGCCATTTTTGCTCATAACTGAAAAACTCGTATTTACAAGGAGATTATTAGGTGAATTACCTACAAGTAATGAACATTAAATAATTAATCGGGTAATCCAGTAATAGAGCTTTTAAATCCCCCTAACCCCCTTTTTCAAAGAGGGAATGGCTCTAACTCCCACTTTAGCACTAAACTTTACCCACAAATATGTAAAGATGTGTTAAAATGTGTGTTAGAGTAATAGTGGCTATAAATAACACTTTTAGAGTGTGTCCCATATATGAAACATAAAAAATTACCGCAGAGACGCAAAGAACGCAGAGGAAACGATGAGAAAATCAATTCTCAGCTCCGCCGAGTCGGGAAATCAATAAAACCTCTGCGAATTCTCTGTGATCTCTGTGCCTCTGCGGTGAATAATTTTGTCATGATGTTTCATAAGTGGGACGCACTCCACTTTTATATTGGTGATAAACATGGATCAAACAACTCAATCATGGGCAGAACAGGAATTCGCTAATGCTAACTTAGAAGATCAACGCCGCACTCAACGCTTGATCTTGATAGCAGAACAACGAGGCAGCCAACCACACGCTTCTTTCTCTCAATCCTGTGGAGATGCTGCTGCTGCTGCTGCTGCTGCTAAAGCTGTATATCGCTTCATTATCAGTAACCAGCTTTGAAGAAGCTTGCCAAAAGATACAATGGTATTCTTGTCGCTGGCTCATCGAAATATACCACAAGGTACTCAAGAGTGGTTGCCGAGTGGAAGAACGTCAATTTGAGAACGTATCAAACATCCGTCGCTATCTTGCAGTGGATGTAGTAGTGGGCTGGTATATTCTTTACCTGACGATGGTAAGTCGAGAGTTGCCAGATATCCCATGCAGTGCCATACTTGAAGCCCACGAGTGGCAATCACTATACTGCTTCATACATAAAGTCAGCACTCCGCCAGAAAATCCACCAACGTTACAGCAAGCGATGCGTTGGATAGCACAACTGGGTGGCTTTATGGGACGCAAGAGTGATGGAGAACCGGGAGTCACCGTGCTATGGCGTGGTCTTCAGCGTCTCCATGATATAGCTGGTTCTTGGCTTATTTTTCACCTCCATTCACCCGAATCCAGATTTGTGGGTAATGTTTAGTTTTCAAAGGGGGGAGTTAGAGCCATTTCCCTTTTGAAAAAGGGGGTTAGGGGGATTTAAAAGCTCTATTACTGGATTACCCGATTAATTATTTAATATTCATAACTCGTAGGCTTCTTGCTTCAACGAAGGGCTACTCAGCATTTGATTGGTTAAGAAACCAAGTTTGATCAACTACACTGAGGAACTCCCCCTCTCCACGAGCGTAACTTCGGGCTATCCCAGCCCTAGTGTCCACTTGGTTATCGTGGGCAGTAAATATTGTATCATGAAGATAGTTTATAGTCAATCGGAAATATATGCGATTAGGAAAATCGCATGAATCTTATATCCAGTCCCAAGCGAGTCCCCTTGAAAAAGGGAATCCATTTCTAGCTATTACCCGATTAATTATTTAATGCTCATATTCGAGGATCATAAAAATGAAAAACAAAGACGAACAGGCTCAGGGTAGAAGGATGTTTCTGATAGAAGGTGTTATGGCGTCCTCGGAGGCAAATACCTTCATGGGCAACCTTCTGACTGCTTATGCGCTTGCCATAGGTTCCAGTGATCGTCAGATCGGTATGTTAAGCACTGCACGTAATCTTGCGGGATTTGCTCAATTGCTTACAAGCCATATTTTACAAAGAATTGGAAGCAAAAGACGTCTTTTTTATCATACTTTTGGCGCCTCACGCACCATAAGGATAATTGTAGCTTTTCTACCGGCTATCCCATTGGCTTTTGTATCAAACGACATAGCGTGGTGGCTCATAGCACTTATGTTTTTGGTCAGTGCTGGAGATTCAATAACGCTGGTACTGAAAAAGACGTGGATGTCTGAGATCACTCCGCCAGAGATTCGTGGCAGGTATTTTGGATTGCGAAGCTTGCTTTCTGATTTCTCTGGTATGCTAATGGGCTATTTTGGTGGGCTTTATATAGATCATTCCAGAAATTTGGGAAGGGAAGTTTTTGGATTCCAGAGCATATTTCTATTCAGTACTCTCATAGGATATTCAACACTGTTCTTAGTTTCGAGAATACCAGAAACTTCCAGAGAATCAGAAAGGCAGGGATTGAAGGATTTTATCAAAAGTTTCCAATTACCATTTAAAGACAAACCTTTTTTGATCTGGACGATCTATGATGCCTGTTATAGCTTTGCAGTAGGTTTTGCAGGTCCTTTTTTCACTGTGTATTTGCTCAAGGGACTTAATCTGCCATTAGCAACTGTCGCAATCTACACAGCGATTGGAGAAATATCCAGCATAGCTTTTTCCAGATGGTGGGGGTCTCTGGCGGATAAATATGGTAATCTGACTATACTGACTATCGCCTGTATAGGTAAGTCTATATTCCCTGCTTTATGGATTTTTACGTCTGGAGCGAATACTTTGTGGGCGATATTGTGGCTTGGATTTGTACATTCCGTAAGGGGATTCAATTCTGCACAGAGTATTACAACGCTGAATATGACACTGGGATTATCACCAGAGAAAGAACGCCCTGTATATCTGGCATGTGAAAGTACTGTTGTGAACCTCCTGTCTTCTATTTCACCATTTATCGGAGGGCTTTTACTCGGAGCAATGGGTGAGAAATACATTGAGACGTCAATACTGGGCTGGAATCAGATACTTTACCCCATGCACTTGCTTTTCCTGATTTCAGCTATTCTGAGAGGTTCTGCGTCTTTGATACTTATAAAGGTTAAGTCAAGTATTTGATAATTGTTTACACTGCCATAATGCTATGTTAGAATTTACTTGTTCGTTATATTAAAAATTATTTCTGAAACTTGCATAGAGAGGAGGTTGTTATTTATGGAATTCATGGAAGTTATACCTTTTTCAGTTAGAATAGGACTTACGCACCTAATGACAAAGCCTTATCAATATTGGTCTTTTTTTACTTTAATAGGCAAGGATCCTTGTCAACATTAGCTTTTTGCCATGTTTTCTTTTTGCCATGTTTTCCAGAGCAGTTTTATACTTTTTTGAGCGAATTCAGTCGAAAATTGCGTTCAAATGAGCTAAAAATGACTCAAAATGAGGAAACTTTCCCCAAAACAGGACTTTTCATGCTCTATAAACTCAATGCTGACAAGGATCTCTGATACATCGGTCATAAGAAAACCAATAAACATGAGCTTTTTTCTAAGTTTGCGTAAGTCCTATTCTAACTGAAATAGGTATTATAACTCAAATTTTCTAAATCCATTCTAGCATTTTTTACCTTTTCATGTTCAGCACCAAAATACTTTTCAAGAATTTTTAATGATGATTCAAGATTTTCCTTTGCACCATCTATATCACCTAGTGCTTTCAATGTAAACCCCAAATAATGTTTAGTATCGGCTATGTTTGGAAGTTCCTCTCCATAATATGCAGATTTTATCTTTAGCGATCTTGTAAAACAATTCTTTGCATAATCGAAGTCTTTTATCTCCATCAGTACCAATCCAAGATTGTGAAGCGGAGTTGCGGCTTTTATTTGTGCTTTTATATCGTCTTTCTTATTATTTTTAGCAAAAATTAACTCATGTATGTTAATTGCTTTTTCCAAATAATCTTTCGCATTCCTTAGATTACCATGTGCTTTTTGTATCATCCCCAATTTTCCAATCTCTCTAGCTACACCTTCACATATTTCGCCATTCACTGACTTCTCTATATTAAGTGCATTTGTAAAGAGACGTTCTGCCTCATCCATATCACCGAGATCAAACATCACAGACCCAAGATTACTATTCAAAATTGCCATTTCTGGAGAATTTTCCTTGTAATATTTCTTGGCAGTTTCAATTGCGAATTGGAAATTATTTTTGGCATCTTCCAACTCTCCAAGAAGAGATAAAACCGCGGCTGGATTGCTATATCTCAGCACAAGTATCTGATCATCCTTATTACGATCCAACTCCAAAGCCCTAAAATAATGTTCTTTTGCGCCCTTCAGATCGCCAAACATTCTCAAATGATAGCCCAGTTCATTATGCAACCAGCTAGCTAGATTCGACCATTTTTTTTCTGGATCATCTTTTAGTAATTTTTCTTCTATGTCTTGTAAGGCATATCTTATATGCTCTGCTTGATCTCTTAATTCCGATGGATTAGCAGATTTATTCATACTTTCAGCAAAATTACCTATAGCCTCAAATACATTCTGCTTTATCTCTTTGCCATTCTGTTCCGCTGCCTTTTTATAGTATGCAAATTCTCTTAATAATCTATGTATTATAATTCGCCCATTTTCGCTTGTTTGCAATAATCCAAGCTCACAAAGCCGTCTTAATGAATTTGCTACCTTTATCCTATCTTTGGAATTGTCATTATCCATTTTCAAAGCTCTAACAAATAACTCCCTTGATATAGAGATAGGAGCAAAATAATATGCTAGATGAAAAAGCTTGTCAGCCAAAACATCTGTCTGATTATCTTGATTGAGTTTATTATAGCTTGTTTCAAAAGTTGCCAAAATATTTTGGATATGCTTAGTAGGGGAATCAAATTCTATTTCATTATTAGTTAGAGTTTCATTAGCAAAAATGGATTCATTCTTAAGTTCATTTAAATATTCATCTAGGTTTATTTCATTTTTGTAAGCACTGAGGTAAGTGCCTGCAAGATGAATGGCTAATGGATGATCGCCAAGCAGATCACAGATTGCATCTTCATTTTTCCTTTCTGATGAATCATCTGGATGTTTTTCTAGCCCACGAATTAGCAATTTAATGCTTTGCTCTCTTGGCAATATATTCACTGGCATAGTTGCAATACCCGTATCAACCCATTTATGGTTTTGGCTATCTATTCGTGTTGTAATTAAAACTTTAGCATTATTAGGTTTTGGTCTCCAAGATTTAATAATAGCGAAATCCTCTAAATTATCAAATATCAGAAGTCTTGGGTCTGGTGATTCATCCCAAATGCTTTTTACTTTTGATACTAGATCATCTTGGGAAATATCTTTATATAAAGATTGCTCTTGTTTAGATTGATTTTCAATATTTTTTAAGGCAAATTCTGATACTTGATTAGCTATGTTATCTGGATTTGACATATCCAACCAAAAAACTCCACCCTTGTAATATCTTCCATAACGATATGCAAACTCAACTGCAATCTGAGTTTTACCCATTCCACCCGGACCTGTTAAAGCCAAAGCATCGCTTGTTTTTAGGTTAGAATCGGGATTCAGTTTTTCATAAATTATCTTCAATTCTGTTTCTCGACCAACAAAATTGGGGTTATTTAAAAATGGAACAACAGATCCTGGCAACTCTCCTATTGGTGATAATTCGCTTTTTGATAAATCCATATATTCTTTAAATTTCTCATAGGTTACTGGTTGCTTGTGTGATGAATCTAGCGAGGTGATTAACTGGGTTAAGCGAAATTTATAGAATAATGGATCGCTATGTGTATTGCTAAAGTCCAAAAAATGCCATCTTGACAATTCTGATGGAATTTCGCATTCTGAATATTTTAATGGAAAAATTCCTATTTCTCTACCCGATTCCTTTTCTCTGATAGCCATATCCATTTCGTATCTTGTCCATTTTGATTTTAGGAATTCTGGCGAAAGTATAAAAACAATATTTTTGCTTTTGGGAATACTTTGGTCTATTTCATTTTGCCATTCATTTCCGACTATAATACTGTATTTATCAAACCATACCTTGAAACCTTTGCCTATAAGATCCCCGACAAGCCCACGAGCCCAAATAGCTTGATCGCTGTTATAGCTTACAAACACATCATAATCATAAGAATCTTGTGAATCCAAAACAGAAGACATATCCAAACCTCACCTTACTCATTATTTACTATTTTACCAAAGTAACTCAAAGCAAGATTGAGATCAGATTCATCAACTTTTCCATCATCATTGATATCAGCACTGATGTCTTTTCCAATTTTGCCGAGTTTTGACATTATCGCTATTAAGTCCAGCACATTTATTATGCCATCCGAATTAACGTCACAATAATTTGGAACTATTACAGTTGTCCTTCCGGGGATAGCGATTCCATTAATGTCTTTTGCATAGATGAAAACATCATATTTTCCCGGTTCTGTAAAGCCTGAGTAGGTTCCACTGAAACCGTTGTTTTCATCTCCGAGCATCTGAATTTTTTCTCCTTCCTTTTCCAGTATTTCCCATGAGTCAAATGTTGACGTTGAATTTCTCTCGCTAGGAGGGAATACTATTGCATTCACATCAGAATCGGAGCGTATATTGTTAATATGTGCTTCAAAAGTTGATTTATTAACCCCTTTGGGCAGTATCTGCTTTGGAGTCCATTTAACTAGCTCTGGTGGCTGATCTAGGTTATAGTATGGGTCTCCAAGATAAGTGTTGTCCAATTTAATTGCATCATCTATTTCATTTGAAATGCCATTTCCATTTGAGTCTATTTGAGGCTTATTGCGAAAAAATGCTAGTCCCATTCCATTAACAGTTTTCTCAAATGCAGATTTAAAGCTTTCTTTACGATGTAGATAGTTAAATAGTCTCATGGAAAAGGAATCTGTGTATTTAATACTTGCTTGTGTATAGGCTGAGCTAGTTATGATGATTCTACGAGCTTGAGAAGACTTTGCCGAAGGTTGTATATATTCGCCTGAATAACAAGATTCCATAATAAATACGACGTTGATCTTCAGCTTATTCAATTCATCTAGCCATTGATTGATCTCTGCTTTTTTCAGACGTTCTACACCTAATGCGTTTTTTTGAAGAACAAAGCCTTCTTTCTCAAGGTTGTCAGAAAGCATGTAAATATAAAGGTCTTCATTTGACTGTAAATCTTTTGTTCCCCAATTAATAATAGAATCTTTCAGTGTGTCTGTACTTATTGGGATACTCTGAGGATCAGTTAAAATCTTTGGGCAAAGGAAACGGATATTCTCTTTTGGTAATCCACGTGATATGAATACATCATATATATATTTACCAAGATTGAGAAATATATCTTGCCAAACCTGTTGTTCAGCATTTCCGCCTATTGCGATAATTACTTTACCATAAGGGAATATAACTGGTATCTCCAAACCTTCACTAACAGATATCTCATAAGAGCATCCGTCTGGATTTTTCATTCCATCCCAGACGGATCGAAACTGCCAACGCCCGTCTTTATTAGGTGTATAATTAAACTTAAAACTTCCATCTTGAAATGTAAGAACATAATCAGGTAGTTGTTCCCATGCTTGAGTATTCGGGCGCATTATTTGTATGTATATCTTTTGATTCTGGAGTTCAGGCTTCAATGTTCCTAAAATTGGAATTGTCTGACCTGATTTGATACCAGTTTTTATAGTCTCAGGATCAACCATCAAAGTCAAATCTCCTTGAGCTGAGATAACCTTAAATGTTCCCGTCTTTTCTGAAGGAAGATAATATCTATCGCCCATCCATGATATACGATAATTCCAATCACCTGTCATATCCGCAATAAACTCAAAGGGAGTTGTTTTTTCAGGATATAGCTTTATTGTATAATTCCTATCTTCTCCTATTGGTGGCATAAGCTTAACGCTTGCTTCAATTGATTCAGGCGAAGATCCCTTAAAGCCAATGGTTATATCAAATCGGACATTAGTGTTACAGCGTATCTCTGTTGGTGTAATGCTTGCAAATAATATTGAATTATTTTTATTGGTGTTTTTGATCACATTCAGAGATGCTATTTTTCCTGCATTTCCCACTTCATCTGGTTCTTCCCATGACTTGAATAAATAATCTTTATCTGACCATTCTCTTGCATCTAGTTTCCAAGTCACTTTACCACTAGAGTTGGCTGTGCTAGTTGATACATTCTTTATTTCTCCACTCCCCTCAACTTGCAGAATAACCTTTCGTTGAGAAGTTGCGGAAGCAGAAACCTTCACATCTGAAACGTTAGAATTATCTATCTTTTCTCCCTCAACAACAAGATTCGTTGGAGCTGGAGGCGGTATTGTATCAATCGTTATATTAAGTTTATACTCACCCATATTTCCAGATTTATCTTTTACAAAGACTGTAACAACTATATTACTAGACTCAATTTTCAAATCCGCTGGAACAGTGTAAGTTCCTGTATAATTTCCATCGCTGATCTCCCTCATTGGTTGTTTCTGAGCAATATTCCCAATATCGAATGTCAACTCCGCACTACTTGATGCTGTCTGAGCAGTGATTGTAAAGGTATCGCCTGCTTTTCCTGATAAGGGATTTATCTCCATGATGGCTTGAGGATCATCTCCATATATTTCCACTTTCTCAGTATCTGAAGCCCCATACTGAATGAATGCTTTGATGCTTGCTGTACCAGCCGTATTAGATTGAAAAGTGGATGTATAAATGCCGTTTCCTTTTGACTCAGCAGGTGATATAACACTCCCCAAGTCCGTTTGTAGATTTACTTTGGCATTGGAGATCGGTTTACCATCTAAGTCAGAGACATATATAGTTAGATTTATGAGCTTATTCCTCTCAACTCTTGGTTGACTGCTTATCAGATCAATTTTATGCGGCGCAAAAGGCATAGCAGTTAGAAATGGAATATATTTGACCAATCCCTTTGCTTTATTATCAAAAGTATCATATATTCGGGTATCTATTACACTTTTATCGGTTGTTCCCCAATAATTGTCAGTAGCATCCATGTCTGTTCCACTTGCCACATTATATTGGAGATCGTATTTAGTTTTGTTTTCATAAAATGCATTATTTTTGCAAATATCAGGGACTGAGTTGATGTAAACAGCACCGTATATGGATTGGTTGCCTGTTATTACATTGTTATTTAGGCTTTTTATACTGACATTCAAGTTAATACCGATACCCGCTCCTGCTCCTTTGGAGCAAGAATTTCCTTTGATTATATTATTGTCAATATCTGCAATTCCGCCTAAGATAGATATACCGCCGCCAAAACTATTATCAGTTTTATTTTCAATTATTTGATTACCAAGAATATATACATAACCGCTATCAACGTAATTACAGATTCCTCCTCCAGTATTAGTTGCTTTGTTTTCAGCAATAGTATTGCCTGCAATTGTGGTATTTCCTCCATATAATACAATTCCTCCTCCAGCATTAGAGGCAGTATTTTTGGTGATTTCATTATCAGTTACTATTGCTTCTCCTCTAATGCCTATTCCTCCACCAGCTTCTGCAGAATTTTCTGTTATTATGTTACCACGAATAATGGCTTTACTCCTACTAGAAACATATATCCCACCAGCATAATCACCTTTATTCATCGTAAAAAGGCTGTCTATAATAATTACAGAACCATTAGAAATATTAATTCCCACTCTTGTGGCGTATTTTATTGTACAATTCTTAATTAGCAGATTGGATGAATCAGAACCAAAATTACAATATTCTGATGTAACATATTCTAATATACTGCCCTGTATATAGTTTCCTTTACTATCTAGTTCAGTTGGCTCGCTGACAGACCCAAACATAATGATTTTCCAAGTATTCTGACTGCTTTCATCAAATGCAGTAAAATTAATCAACGAGCCCGGCATACCTCTAGCAACAAGAGTTCCTTCTATTAAAAATTCTATATTGGTACCAATTTTCACTGTTACACCCGGTTCAATTGTCAGCTTTGAGCCTTTTTTGACAGTGATGCTTTTCGTAACAATATAAGGGCTTCCTGATTGAGTCCAAATCGTATCCTGCTCTATATGTGCTGTAATATTTGTATCAGCTATTACTTGAAAATCAAATAGAAAAATGGCAATCAACGAAAATAGCAAGATAAAAATATGCTTATTGGGCGTTAAGATAATATTTAAGAAACTAAGCTTGCTCTTATAATCCTTTCTCATTAGACAATCCTTTTCTTTTATTAGATGAATTTTATTTGCTTCAAGTAGCTTTATTCTCCACAGATTGTAAATCCCATATATGAAACTGTCAATAGAAAAATTTAGCATAAGGGAAAATGTCAGGTCTTTAGATTGATACCATGTTATACTTTTATTTTTAATCCTCTAGAGTAAGCAAGTTTAAAAAATGATGTTAAATTTTTAAGAATAGAACGCGGATGACGTGGATTAAACGGATTTTCGCGGATTTTTCTTTATTTATTTCGATCCGCGCGAATCCGCCTGATCCGCGTTTATCCGCGTTCTATTTCCTAAAGTTTAAAAAGGTTTCTTAAAGTTGCTTAATAATATAAAAGATAAAGATGACAAGGCGATTGAATCGGGGTCAGAACTGTCAAATACAAAAGCACGAAATGCAATTAATATTTATCTGGAATGATATAAACAACATTTTTCATTGACATAATACCGATAAAAAATTTACAATACATTATAACAGAAACAGGATTTTAGTTTAGTTGAGGATTGCGAATTTAATAATTTTATTTAATACTTGAAAATTGGGTTTCGTTAAGGAAATAAGATAATACAATGTATATCAACAAAAAAATAGACCGACGAGAATTTATAAAGGACGTATCGCTTGCTGGTCTTGGGATTACCGTTGGAGCATCACTGATTGGAGCAAATGTATGCACGTCATCAGCACAGAATACAAGCAAATTGGTCATCGCAAGCCATACAGATGCGGTAACTGGTGTAAAGATCAATCCTGATATTGCTAAAAAGATCGTTGACGCAGGCATAATGCAATATACTGGTCAAAAGACATTAGCTGATGCATGGAGAAGCATATTTCCTTCCCTATTGCCTAATGATTTAGTCACTATAAAAGTGAACTGTATTAATCCCTCTTTGTCGTCTCATCCGCAGGTTATTGATGCCATCATATCGGGATTGATAACTGCCGGTGTAAAAGATAATAACATAATAATATGGGATAGGACAAATAGCGAACTTCTAAGAAGTGGGTTTAGATATAACGCAAGCGGTACAGGAGTTCGCTGTTTTGGTACAGATGAAAGAGGATGGGGATACGATAAACAAGTCAAGCTGGTAAATCAAAACGTCAGGTTGAGCAAAATACTGACAAATACCGACCATTTGATAAATGTCCCTTTACTTAAAGACCACGGTACGGCAGGGATAACGGCAAGTATGAAGAATCATTACGGGTCTGTGGATAACCCCGGTAACCTTCACGGGGGGCAATGCAACCCTTATGTCGCAGAATTAAATAACATTCCAGAAATCAGAGACAAGACACGTCTTATCGTGCTTGATGGGCTCTTGGGTATATATACAGGCGGTCCTATGGGTTCGCCTCAATTTGTGTATAACAGTATTATTATGGGACAGGATCCCGTTGCGATAGATTATCAGTGCTGGAAAATTCTGCTTTCCGAACGTCAAAAGCATGGAATGAATCTGCCATTGCCGATACATATAGATACAGCACGAAAGATGAGTTTTGGCACAAATGATCCTGAAAATACTAACGCTGAAGCGATTGATGTTAAAGGGCAGTCCGTAATAAATTCAGAAGGAAAACATTATAGCACATGGGGTTCAATAAAGTTATAAAAGTAGGCTGGGTTAAGAACGAAACCCAACTTTCAAGTAATAAACACAGAGACACGGAGGCACGGAGAGGAAAGGATAAAGGATGAATAAAGATAAGCCTTCATCCATCATCCTTCCGACTTTTTTACGCTTCTGCCATTTTAATGATCTTGCGTATCGCTTCGGCTGTAACCGCAATGGGCGCCATACCAGCATCGACTTCACTGATCAGAGGTCTATTATAACCACAGGCAGAAAGTTCTTTCATTACTGCTGGAAAATCAACCGCACCTTCAAGTAAAGGAGTCCACGTACCATTAAGAGCATTTCCCTTCCAGTCTTTCGCATGCATCATCTTAATTAAAGAGCCTAGAACGTGAACCCAGTGATGAGGATACTGAAAAACAGCCATATTGCCGGGATCAAAATAGAATCCAACAGCATCGCTTCCTACCTCACGCAAAAAATTCCTTGTCTCAAGCGGGCTGAATAGAAAACCATTCCAGACGAACTCAAACGCTATATCAACATTCAGTTTCTCCGCAGTAGGAGCCAATGCTTTCAGTGATTCGATGCCATTGTTATAAGCAACGTCATAAAATAATTGTGGACTAAGACCACCAAGCGTATGTAATGTGCAATATGCACCGAGTTCAGAAGCGATCTGGAGACCGATTTTAGTTTCTTCGATGGATCTTTGTTGAGATTCTCCACTTTCAAGCAGATTTCCTGTACAATGACTGTGAGTCACAGAGTCAATTGTTAGACCAAGGTCCTCCGCTGATTTCCGAATACTCTTTAGCGTTCCGAAATTTGTTTTTGGCGTAAGCTCACCATCACGCCTGATGCAGAGTTCAACTACCTCATATCCTGCATCCGCTGATTCCTTGAAGAAAGTCTCTAGTTTTTTTCCGCCATCAATCAGATGGCTAATTCCAACTTTCATCCGATAAATCCTCCTTATTAAAATGCGATATACAAATCAATTCGATAGGTTCAAGTTATAATAACGATATAAATTGAAATTGTCAAGTATTCTTGTTCTACACCAAGCATAAACTTATAATGTACCCTGTTGAAAATTCAACTTTTATCTCTAAATTCTAGCTCCAAATTTCCTTGATAGCTTGAAATGCACCTTGTCAAGATATAATCCTAGAAACATAAAGAATATCCCAACACCCAATATGCTGAGACCAGTCATACGCCCACCTAATGGATAATATTCCCGATATACATCCAATGAACCTAAGTAATGCTTATCTTTTAGCGGAAACATAATCCAGACCAACCCAACTATAATCGCTATTATTGCCAGAGCAAAAATAATATTTACAATAATCCCTAATATAACAACTAAAGTATTCATTTAGCTATCTCCGTGAACTACTCATATCGTAGAGCTTCAATCGGATTGAGTCGAGCCGCTTTTCTCGCTGGATATATACCAAAGAAGACCCCGACTGCCGCAGAGAATAAAAAGGCAAGCAATATTGAATCTATAGATATAACAGTTGGCCATCCGGCAAGTTTAGATATTAATCTTGCTCCGGCAACCCCAAGACCTATACCGATCGCTCCGCCTATTATGCTAAGGAACATTGATTCGACAAGGAACTGTGTAAGAATATCACGCCTTCTGGCACCAACAGCCTTTCTCGTTCCGATCTCACGAGTGCGTTCAGTGACAGACACTAGCATAATATTCATTATCCCTATACCGCCTACTATAAGTGAGACTCCCGCTATTCCCGCAAGCAGATAGGTAAAGCTCTGACCAGTTTTTTCTAGTGTCTCCAAAAAAGACAATTGATTTTGTACATTGAAATCTGCTTCCTTATTTGCTGGCAATTTATGCTGTCTTCTAAGTATTTTCTCAATCTCTGCTTGTGCCGCATCCATATCTTTTGCGTTTTTTACTTCAACACTGATACTGTTCAAATAGTTTCTGCCAAAAAGTCTTTTCATAGCAGTTGTAACGGGGGTTAATATTCTGTTATCCAGATCCCATGGGCCCATACTTCCTTTCTCTTTCATTATACCAAGGATTCGAAAATTGATATTGTTTATCCTTATCTCTTTACCTAAGGGGTCAACATTTCCGAATAGATCAGTTACTACTGTTTTTCCAATCAGACAAACTCTATTTCTGTAAGTCACATCATCTTCAGTAAAGAAAGCTCCTTTAACTGGATAATGGTTTTGAACTCGCTGGTACTCAGGAACAGTTCCGATAACCTCAATATTGCTGTTTTTGCTTTCATATTTCACCTGTGTCCGTCCAGATACCTCTGGCTCTATATAAGAAAGATAAGTCGCTTTTTGCCTCAAAATATCAAGGTCTTCTTCTTTTAGGGTTGTACTCGAACCACGCTCAAATCGGACCATACCGGACCGAGGAGCCCCTGGACGGATTGTAAGCACATTCGATCCCATAGATTTTATACGATTTGATATATCAGATTTTGCACCTCTGCCTATTGAAATCATAGCGATAATAGCTCCTACGCCTATTACTATACCCAGCATCGTCAGGAAAGATCGCATTTTACTGCTTATAAGGCTTCTTTGAGCGATACGAAGACTCTCTTTTAGTTTCATATTTTTTCCTCTCCCTCCACCGCACCATCTCTTATATGTATAATTCTTTGACTGTAATTGGCTATATCTCTTTCGTGTGTTACTAATATTATTGTAATGCCATCACTATTCAATTTTTTAAAGATAGCCATTATCTCTACACCTGTGCGAGAATCAAGGTTTCCTGTGGGTTCATCAGCTAGAATGATTGCTGGATTATTTACAAGAGACCTTGCTATTGCGACTCTCTGCCTTTCTCCGCCTGACATCTCATTTGGTCGGTGCTTTGCTCGTTTCCCTAATCCTACGATATCTAACGTTCGCAAAGCTGTCGCAATACGTTCTTTCTCCGAAACATCATTATAGACCATCGGCAACTCTACGTTATGTATTGCATCCTCACGGGCAAGCAGATTGAATGTCTGAAACACAAAACCAATCTTCTTGTTCCTAATCTCAGCCAATTGATTGTCATTCAAGCCCTCAACAGCTATATTGTCCAGTTCGTATTTACCAGCAGTTGGGACATCAAGACATCCGATAATATTCATAAGCGTAGATTTCCCTGACCCCGAAGGTCCCATGATAGACACGAACTCCCCTTTATCTATTCTTATGGATATACTTTTGAGAGCGGCTACATCAACCTCCCCCATTCGATATATTTTTTCCACATTTTCCATAACAATCATAATTTATTACCTTCCTTAGAAGATGCTGTCGTTTTCTACGATCGGCTGTTTCTATATTACTCAGAATATAACCATCTACTATTCGTAATCGTTCCTCCGGATTGTTCTCCAGGTATTTTGGGTGAAGACAACTTTGGCAATTCCATTTTCTCAAAAATAGCGAGTTGATCTTTGACAAGGACAGTCTTAATTTCATCCATGTATTCTTTGATTAATGAGATATATTCTTCTCGTTTATTAAGGAGTTCTTCTTGTTCGTTGCGTAACTGCTGTATCATCTGTCGGTATTCTGCACGGTCATCGCTATCACCGTAAGCTAGGTTTTTTCTCCTTATTTCATCTATGATATTACTGGCGTTTTCATCAAAATCTCTCTTTTCTAATTCATATTTGTTTACAATCACCTTGATTGACGTCATTTTGGGTTCAACAATTTCCCGCTGTTCTTTAGATAGATTTAACTTTGGCAGGCTTTTATTGGTATCAATAAGATTTATAACACCTACTGCACAAGATGATACAAACAGTGTCAAAGCCAGCAAAACATAATATTCAAAACGGAATACTTTATAAGAATTCCTTATCAATATTATCTCCAATTAAGGTAAGTAATAGTTCATTTTTGATAGTATAGTTGGGTCTCGTTACCTCGACCCAACTCATAATTATATACTTAAATTTTTCAAGGTCCTGGAGGAGGTCCGCCTGGTCCACCTCCGCCACTACCGGTTCTTTGCTGCGATTGCCTTTGCATTTGACCAAACGTTGCCGATGGATTTTTCATAAAGGCAGGTAACCCCTGTTGTCCGGCTTTTCCACTCATTGAAGACGCTAACATAAGAACGTCTCCTTCTTCCACACCAAATATGATCTCCGTTGTATCCCATCCTCGAACACCGATTTCTACAGGCATTGAATTGCCCTGCTTGCCATCAATCACAGGCGTGACTGTCTTTCCGCTTTTAGAGTCCATAATAGCTTCATTCTCAACTACCAGAACGTTACTCACGCTTTCGGCAGTTATTTCAACAGATGCATTCATGCCCGGTTTCAATATTTTGCTTGGGTTCTCGATTACGGTTGTCACCTTGAAAGTAGTAACGTTCTGCACAGCCTTGCCCATTGGTGCTATTTTAAGCACCTTTCCCTGAAATTTCTTGTCAGGGTAGGCGTCCACTGTTATCGTGACAGGCTGATCAACTCTGAGCTTGCCCATATCAGTTTCATCAACGTCAGTCTGAACATATACGTTATCCAGATCAGCCATTGTAAATAAAAGAGTTCCTGCGGCGGCTGAATTTCCCATACTAGACGTTATAACCTGTCCCTCTACAACATTTCTCTGAAGTACTGTTCCTGATGTTGGCGCTCTGACTATAGTATCAGCATTTTTGTCATTGGCTGACTTCAAAGATGCTTGACTTCTTACGAGAGAAGCCTGCGCCGCCTCTTTATCCTTCTCTTTTAATTGAATCTGAGCCTTGTTTGCAATTGCTAATGCCAGTGAATTCTCGGTGTCTTTTACCTGTAATTTAGAAATTTCGAGGTCCTTTTCACGAAGCTTTTCCTGATCTACCTTTTGGTTGACAGTGGCAAGCGCAGATTCTGTTTTGTCAATGCTTTTTTGTGCTATTTTTAGATCATCTTCACTGGATGGGTCTTTTGCTAATTTTAACTGCTCAAGTGCGGAATCATACTGCGTCTTTGATGATTCATAACTTGATTGGGCTGAATCCAATTCAGATTTCGATACAAACTGCTTGTTATATAACACTGTACGCCTGTCATATTCTGATTTAGCAAGATCCATATTATATTTAGCCTGATCTATAACAAGTTGCGCCTTTTTAACCGTTTCTGGTCTTGGATTTTGAGCCAGACTTAGCCTGAGTTTTGATATATCTATATCGTTCTGTGCATCTTTCACTGCTCGGGCATTTGTTATATGTTCGTACTTGATTTGCTCCTCAAGCTGTGTTAGTTTAGCTTTTGCGGATGTAACATTTTCTTGAGCTTGCCTGATCTGTGAGTCACTCTGTTGCGTTTGAAGCTTAATATTCATATCTGCCTGTTGTAAGCGTGCATTAGCGGATCGAAGGTCTGCCTTTGCCGAATCTACATCTACCTGAGTGTAAGTTTTTTCTATTTCAGCCATCAGGTCACCGGCTTTGACTGTATCGCCTTCGTCAACGTATAGTTTGGTAATAGCTCCACTAGCTTTGGACCTTACTTCTATGGTGATTAATGGTTGAATTGTACCCGTTGCACTTACTGTCGTAGTTATATCGCCACGTCTTACAGTCACAGTTTGCATCATTGGAGTTTTGGATTTCTTTTTTGTAAATATCTTCCCACGAGCTAGATAAACTCCGCCTCCAAGTCCTAACACCAAAATTACTATTAAGCTAATTATGATCCACTTTTTCATTACGCATCACCAATCCTTTGTGTGATAGGTGACGAGTTACGGGTCACAAATAATACCCGTTACCTGTCACTCGTTACCCGTCACTGTTCCAATAGCCTTTTGCAGTGCTTTCTCTGCAAACTTATAATCATAAAAAGATTTAACTTGATTTGTCAAAGCTTGAGCATATCTTGATTGTGCAGACAGGACTTCGAGGAATATTGACATGCCCTGTTCATACCTTCCCTGTGTTACATTCAAGCTTTCAAATGCGTTTCTGACTTGCTCTCTTGATATATCAAGTCCTTTTTTGGCACGGTCAAGGTTTAGATATGCCTGTTGTACATCAAGCATAATTGACCTTTCTCGATCTCTAATGTTTTCTTTCAATTGTTCAAGAGCTATCTCAGCCTTTTGCTCTTGCCGTTTTGACGCCCCGGCATCGAAGAGCGGGAAAGATACACGGGCTTGAACATCCCAGCTACGATAATTCTTGAGTGCTCCCTTATCTCGCAGATAATCACTAACCATAACATTATAACCAGCATCTGCGGTTACTGTTGGGTATCTCTCTATTTGTGTTAATCTCAAAGACCATTCCTGAGAAATCAATCTGTCCTTTAATTGAACTAACTCAGGACGGATCTGCAATGCTTTTTTAATAGAATCCTCTAATGATACATTGCTTAAAGCCAATACAGATTCAGTGCTTTGTGATTCCAATTTTATGTAAGTCTCATAATCTGGATCATCTTCAATCTCGATATATAAACCAGGGTTTAATCCCATTATAGACGCCAGATTAGAACGAGAAATTTCAACACTGTTTTTATCTCTTAAAAGAGTTAGCTCATCACTCGATTGTTGTGCTTTAGATGCGGCTACGTCAGCAGGTATTGAGCGTCCTGCTTCCTGAAAAGCCTGAACTTTCTCTGTGCTAGTTCTTGAAATTTCAAGTAGCTTTTCGTCCACCAAAACAATTTTTTCTGCTTGCAAAAGGTCATAGTAAGATTGGGTTAGGTTATATATCAAATTCTGTACCGTTCCATCATAACCTGCTCTAGTCACTTTTTCACTAGATTTTGCTTGTTCTAATCCGGTTTTTCGGCGACCACTATCCCATATATTATAACTAGCATTAAGTTGCGCATTATAGTTATTCTTGTCCCATCCGAAATCTACCTTGTCCGAGAACTGATATTGTCCATTTACACCAACTGATGGAAGATACCCGGCACGGGCATCTTCTAAGTTAAGTTTTGCCGATTTCAGATCAAGGTTTGCTAATTTCATATTAGATGATTGTTCAAGAGCAATCTTGATGCACTGATCCAAATTCAAAGGCTTTGATGTATCTACATCCTGTGACCACGTGGTACCATAAGATATAAGAGTCAATAACGTTACAATAATTAAGAGTGCTTTCCACATATTTTTATCCTTCGATATGAAGATTAGTGGTTCCCCTGATAATTTTTATATTGTAATCAAAAAAAATCAGGTCATAATCTAATTAAGAATATCCAGACTATTGTATAAAAAAAACGACGGATAGGCAGGATAGAATCATCCTGCCTATTATTAGTAACGATCAATTACCACGCCTCTGTTGTGCGCCACCGGCTCCGCCGGGCTGTCCGCCACCGGCTGCTCTCTGTTGCATTCTAGCACGAGACTCTTTCTCCCATGTAGCGATTTTTGTTATCTGTTCAGGCTTTAGAATAGCTTTCAATTTCCCATCAAGAGTAGATTTAAGCGAATCTGACTCAGTTTTTAATGCCCTCATTTTATCTGTGTCACCACTAGCTTCACCCATCTTAGCTCTCATAGCCAGACTCTTGGTATGAGCTTCCTTAAAGGCTGGTCTACAGTTTTTCAACATCTCATCTGTAACTCCTTCAAGTTCAAAGGATATATAAGCCCATTGATTATCGGGAGAAAACATCTGCATCATCATTGCTCTGTTCCCACCACCAGCCCCGCCTGGTCCTCCGGGACCACCCGGTGCTTGAGCCTGTATTGAATGTTGAGAGACAAAAATCACCATAGCAACAATTGCCAGAAACACCAATGGTATCAAAACTCTTTTTTTCATTTTTTTACTCCTTTTAAGTAATTGGCACTGTAAAATTTAGAAGAACCACAGAGGCACGGAGAATAAAAAAAAAGAAAATTATTACTCCCTCCTTCTCTAATCTCCGTGTCTCTGTGTCTCCGTGGTTATTTTCATTTTAGTTTTGACAATGCCGATAACATACTATTTTATAAACGAACCTGCGATATTTACCATTTCCGACAGGTTTTGTTCGCCGATTAATGTTATGTTTACATTGTCATACTTCCATCTAAAAATAAACATAATCCCATCCGATATAACTTCTGTTTCCACCCCCTTGATATTCATATTCCCAACCTTACCGCGTTCCCAATCTCGTTCTTCTCTACGTCTTTCATCATTTAGTAGCGATTGAAAAACCGATAAGATCGTCAGACCATCGCTGTATATTAAATGAATACTTTTGTGTTCGTCAAATTTCATAAGATGAATGCTCTGCATGTCATATCCCATTGACAAATGCTCAGGAACCATCACATTCATCTGTGTTGCCTTTTTGATTGCACTTACATCTAATTTCCCTTTATTGATACTCCAGAGTTCTTTATACTCTCTGTTTATGCGTGGTTCTTTATTTGGTGGATTTGGATTTTGATGCTTAAAAATAACATCATTGATTTTAGGATTGAATTTTATCTCACTATAGGTAAATATAGAGCGTAACTTCTTTTGTCGATCATATAGTTCCATTTTTAACGGAACGCCTGTTATTGTATCCATCCAAACTTTTCTGGCGGGTTTATTATAAATTTTTGGCTCTATCTCTAATAGATACGTTGTTCGCCGTGCTACATGTCCCCCGTATAAAACAACAACATTGTAATTCCTAAGCAAAACTTGCTCATTTTTAATTAGTAACTCATCTACATCAAAAAAAGGTGGTGGTGGAAAAGGGGGACGTCTTTCCTTTTTGCGATCCTTATTACGATTATCAGGTGGTCTATCATTTTTTCTATTATCATTTTTTCTATTGAATACCATACCTCTGCCAGGCTCGTTTCCGTTGGCTATTATAACTAAATCTTTCATCTCTGCTGGTGAAAGAATTTCGATTCGTTTTTTGTCTGGAGCTTTTCGGGTTATCAATTCTTCACGCATCATAACGCCATTGGGAGCATAAGAAATTATCACTCGTTTTCCAGTAAAATTTACCGTATTAGAAGATCGGATCAACTTTTGAAGGGCGTCTTCCGCATTTGGAATTTCAGACAGAGCAAATCCTGAATAACAAAGCAAACATGCAAATATCAATATAAATATTAAACTTTTACGAACCATCCGTTCAGATTCCGCCATAATGAGCCTCCATAAAAATGTCTAATTCTGACGACGGTACGTTTGATTCGGATTTTTCCGTAGTTAAACTCACTTTAGTATATGTTTGCTCAGACCACGAATCCAACAATGATGCTTGCTCAGAATAGATACTATTGTGTTCTTGAATATATACAGCAACAGGAATCTGTGTATTTTCTTGTTTTATAAAGAATGATTGACTAATTAATATATACATCAGAAATGTAAATGCTACCGCCCCAACAGGTATAAAACTCCATTTCGGTATTCTGAACCCAATTCTTTCTGGAAGTGTAAGCTTTTCTCTTGTTGTTTCCCAGAGATAAGAAGGCACTTCAGGACGTTCTATTCTGCTGACGAGATTAATCGTATGCTTTAGCTTTCCAATCTCTTCACGACATTCGGCGCACTCTAAAATATGCCATTCGACTTGTTTGCGGTCATCAGTATTTAACTCATTGTCTAAGAAGGCTGATAAATTTTTGCGTACTTTTTTGCATTTCAACTTCCTTCTCCTCCAATCCACAATTCAGTGTTAGCTTCAAGGATATCCCTGAGTTTCTGACGGGCTTCGTGTAAGCGTGACTTTACCCGTCCCAGCGAGCATTTGAGTACATCCGAAATTTCCTCGTAAGACAAACCTTCCATATCTCTCAGGATTATTACCGCTCGATCTTTATCCTTCAGAGAGTTTATAGCATCCCATACCAGTTTTTCTTGTTCTTTTGATATAGCATTATCCTCTGGTGTATTCTCATCAATCTGAATTATCGCTATTACATCTTCTTCTGAACTTAAATCGTTTACTGATATTTCTGTATTTTTTCTGGATTTTTGCTTTCTAAGTTCATCAGTACACAGATTTAACGCCAATCTGTATAACCACGTAGAAAACGCTGATTTGAAATTAAAATCTTTAATTTTCTGATATGCCCTGATAAATATCTCTTGAGTCACATCAAAAGCATCTTCTCTGTTATTCATCATTCTGTAAGCCAAACCATAAATCCGATCTTGATGTTTGTGAAATAATTGTTCAAAAGCAGTCATATCGCCATTCTGGCAAAGATGTACAAGATCGGTATCTTCCATGTAGTATCCCCTGTATCTAACCTATGATATACATTTTACTTTTAATCCTTTAGACGTAAATGGAACGAAAAAAGTTCAGATATAGTAAAAATTTTTGGATAGTTAAAGTATATCATGTTCCAAAAACAGTTGACAAACATAATCAAAGAGAGTATCATAAAAGTTAAATAAGTGCCTTATTTATACGAGTTTTTCACTATAGAAATAAGAAAGAAGTTAAACACGGAGACACAGAGTCACGGAGAGGAAAGGTGAGGAGGCAACTGACGTGGTTCACTTTCTAAACAGATTTAGGTAACAATTCATTATTAAACCGCAGATACACGCAGATGAACGAGGATAAAGCAGAATTCAAAATCAAAGCTCAAGAATTGGCTTGATAATCTTTAATCTTCAATTTTCAATCTTAAATCTGCGTGTATCTGTGTTCATCTGCGGTTAATTTTCTGATTGAAAAGTGTTACCTTGATTGTGAACCATCTTTCTTCTCCGTGCCTCTGTGTCTTTGTGTTTAATTCCTGAAAAAGTCGTATTATTTATGAACTCTAGCAACACTTTAAGCATTTTCTTGGATATGAAAGGGGTGACAGGTTGTGCAAAAAAAATGTCTCGTTATTAGTTTACTGCTAATCGCCTGCCTTGCATTTTCTTTTCCTAAAATTAGTATAGCATTGGACGATGCAAGCCAGAAATCAAAGCAGTTGCAAGACATGAAAAAATCCGTAGAAAAAATAAAGAAAGAGAAAAAAGTCGTAATAGAGAAAGAGAGAAGTATCCTGACTGAACTAAAGAAAATTGATGTGCAACTTAATAACAATGAAAAAGAACTGAACGTGCAACAACGCAACCTTGAACAAAGCGAAAAGGATCTTAAAGTCGTTGTAAACAATCTCACGACTGCTCAACGTAACCTTGAAAAAACTCAGATGATGCTAAATAAACGCTTGAGAGCTATGTATATGCTTGGTTATCAGGATCAACGCTTAAACTATTTTAAACTATTACTATCCCCTAACAATGTTTCTGACGCAACACATAAATATAGATATGTGACTTCAATCGCAACCGCAGACAAAAATCTTCTGGATAGAGCAATTGCACAAAAAGAAGAATACACTTATCGTAAAAAGCTTGTTGAAAATAAGAAACAAGAGATCGTTACAACCAAAATCAATACAGAAAAAGTAAAAGATGAAATTATAAATAAAAAGCAAACACGTAGTGAGATATTGATTAAAGTACAAAGCTCTAAAAAAGAACTTATAAAAGCACAAGTTGAATTAGAGTCTTCAATTAACAAACTTGAAAGACTGATCGCTCAACTCAGGAGCAATCAAGATAAAAATGATAAAAAAGATACGAAAATAGCAAAAAATCTTAACAAACAACCATCTTCATCAGGCGGTCTTGGAGGTAGTCTTCTATGGCCTGTCTCCGGTGATATTGTAGAAAATGCTGCACCATCTATGAAAGGCGTAACGATTAAAGCCAATAAAGGTACTGATATTAAGTGTGTTGACGATGGAATTGTTGATTATGCAAGATGGTTTGATGGAGTTGGATATGGACAGATGGTGATAATAAATCATGGAAACGGTTTTCGTACTTTATATGCACATGCTTCTGAGATACTTGTAAAAGAGGGTCAGAAGGTTATCAAAGGTCAAACAATAGCTAAAGTTGGTGAGACTGGTTCACTCAAAGGACCCGGATTATACTTTGAAGTATGGAAAGGTTCTGAAGCCCAGCCGACAAGAAGATGGTTAAAGTGATGTGATTTCTATTCACGAAAAGGAGATAGTCTTTGAGCAAGAAAATTCTTTATACTGTTATTATTATGCAGGCATTATTTCTGATTTCTGCTGTGATGATCGGTCATACTATCGGAAAGGCGCAAGCCTTGAGCTACAACTCTAAGAACTTTGATTTTAGTCTAATTACCAATGCCTTACAGTGTATATCGGTAAATTATAGAGATAAAGAAGTCATTGATCAAGAAAAACTTATGTACGGCGCAGTTAAGGGAATGACAGAATCGCTGAATGATCCATACAGCCAATTCTTGTCGCCTGATATGTATAAAGAGACTCTGGATGATACGACAGGCAAGTTCGGTGGTCTGGGAATAGAGATAGGAATGACGAAGGTGAATGAACAAGATCAGCTAACTGTTATCTCTGTTTTTGAGGATAATCCCGCACACAAAGTCGGGGTTTTAGCTGGTGATTATATAATTGAAATTGATGGAAAATCAACCGCAGGTATTAATCTATATGAAGCTAAACGTAAACTTAGAGGAGACTCTCAAACAAAAGTTGAAATTAAAGTAGAAAGAGACCATGAAGAAGACCCAATTAAATTTACTATTGTCCGTGATGTAATAAAGGTCAATACTGTCAAATATAAGGTAATTGACGACATTGGATACATAAGACTGACACAATTCTCGGATACAACCCCAAAAGATTTTGACAAAGCGATAGAAAAAATTGAATCAGCCAAAGCCAAAGGTATAATACTTGATCTGAGATCAAATCCGGGTGGAACTTTAACCGCTGCGGTAGACGTAGCAAGCATTTTTCTCAAGCCGGGGCAAATTATCGTTTCTACGAAGGGTCGTATTCAGGAAGAGAATAAAGAGTTTAAATCTAAAAAAGATGAACAACACACCGATCTTCCATTGATTGTGCTTACTGATCGCTGGAGTGCCAGCGGTTCCGAGATAGTAGTAGGTGCGATTAAAGATTACAAGCGAGGACTCATAATCAGCACTAATGATTCTACTTATGGAAAAGGCTCCGTCCAAACTATTTTCCCGATGTTAGATGGTAAAAGTGGTCTGAAGCTCACCATTGCATATTATTATACACCAAACGGAGAGAATATAAACAAAGTTGGTATAAAGCCTGATATTAAATGCCACGGATTTACAACGGAAGAGATGAAGATGTATCAAAGCCTGATTTCTAGCAAGAATATTGCGAAGTTCGTTACGGAATCTGGAGATAATGTTCTGGATAAGATTGATAAGTCAAAGGCTGATAAAGATAAATTTGCTGGACTTATCAAGCAATTATCCAATGAGAATATAAAAGTTAGTGAATCTTTGGTAAAGCTTGTCATCGCCCAAAAAACTAAAAATGATACTGATGAATATAAATACGACCCGCTTATAAAATTCGCTATGGATCGCTTGAAATCTGGCTCAACACATTTATAAAGGTTATTATGCTGATATTAGGAATAGAAACATCTTGTGACGAAACAGCCTCAGCAGTAGTTGAGGATGGCAAAAGAATACTCTCAAACGTAGTCGCATCACAGATGGAAGTCCACTCTAAGTATGGCGGGGTTGTGCCTGAATTGGCTTCGAGAAAGCACATTCAAAATATCATACCAGTAATTCTCGAATCACTTGAGACAGCAGGAGTAACTCTGGATGACATAGACGGGATCGCTGTGACACAGGGACCGGGACTCGTAGGCTCACTGCTCATGGGCATTTCAACTGCAAAAGCTCTATCTTATGCCAGAAATATCCCTATTGTAGGCGTCAACCATCTGGAAGGTCACATCTATTCAAATTTTCTGGAACATGAAGAACTCCAACCACCGTTTGTAAGTCTTGTTGTTTCAGGAGGGCATACCGATCTGATATACGTTGGAACAGGCAAGCGTGAATACGAGAAGCTAGGGCAGACGATGGATGATGCGGCAGGCGAGGCTTTTGATAAAGTTTCTAAGCTACTTGATCTTGGTTATCCCGGTGGACCAATAATTGACAGAATATCGAAAGAAGGCAATCCGAAGGCTATACCGTTTCCACGTCCTTACGTGTGGAATCATGGATTGAATTTTAGCTTCAGCGGACTCAAAACTTCCGTATTAAATTATCTTCTAAAAGAAAAGAAGGAAGGTCACGAGATAAACGTAGCTAACGTTGCTGCAAGTTTTCAATCAGTAGTTGTAGATGTATTGGTCGAAAAAACTCTGCGCGCTGCTGAGATTAAAGGGGTTAATACAGTCACCTTTGCAGGTGGAGTCGCCGCAAACAGTGCTTTACGAAAGCGATTTACAGAGCGATGTCACGAAATCGGTTATAAGCTCTATTATCCAAGATTGATACTTTGCACAGACAACGCCGCTATGATCGCAGGTATCGGTTATCATCTGCTTAATGACTCAAAGCTAATGAGTAATTCCAGTGTAATGATGCTTGATTCTGATGCGGTAAGGGAATTTATAAATTTATGAAAGGCAATATTTAAAATGGAACAGCCAATTGATTATGATTCGCCATGGAAGGAAATACTAGATTATTACTTTGCTGAATTTATGGATTTTTTCTTTCCACAGGCTTATAATGATATTGACTGGACGAAAAATCCCAAGTCATTAGACAAGGAATTTCAGCAGATAACTCCAGACGCCGAACTAGGCAAACGAATTGCAGATAAGTTAGTTGAGGTATGCAAACGTAATGGTGAGGAAACCTGGGTGCTTGTGCATGTAGAGATTCAAAGCCAGAGAGAAACTGATTTTGCCCAACGGATGTATACATACAACTATCGAATATTTGACCGCCATAAACGAACAGTGGTAAGTCTGGCAATATTGGGTGATACCTCTAAAAATTGGAGACCAAATAATTATGGTAACAATTTATGGGGATGTAGAATTGAATTTGAGTTTCCGATTATAAAATTACTGGATTACCAAGATAAATGGCAAGAATTAGAGAAAAGTCTCAATCCATTTGCAGTCGTAGTCATGGCGCATCTAAAGGTTCAAGAATTACGAGGTGATTTTCAAAACCTTAAGCGATGGAAAGTCGCTTTGATTAAACATTTATATGAAATTGGTTATAAAGAAAATGACGTACTCAAATTATTTCGGTTCATTGATTGGTTGATCCAGTTACCAGAAGAATTAGAAAATGAGTTTTGGTATGAGATCGAGCAATATGAGGAGGAAAAACGTATGCCTTATGTAACTAGCGTAGAAAGGATCGGCGTTAAAAAAGGTATTGAGCAGGGAATTATACGAGGTATCGAACAAGGTATCGAACAAGGTCTTGAAAAAGGTCTCGAAAAAGGCATTAAGCAAGGTATAAAACAGGGAATTGAATTAGGATTGGATTTGAAATTTGGTAGTGAAGGCTTGCTTCTTATGCAGGAGATAAGCGAAATAGAGGATTTAGACGTCCTGAAGGCTATTCAATCTGGAATCAAAACATCGAAAACTATTGATGAACTGCGCAGAATCTATAAGTAATCATGTCATTCCAACGTAGGCTGGAATCAAGAAAAATAATGAGGTAAACGTTATGCGTAAACTCATGATCTGCTTAATATTTATGCTATCTATGGTTAATATATTGGTGGCACAAGAGCGTGGTATGTCTAAGAGTGAATCATTGACAGAATCACCATATCAAAAAAGCTGGGCATTGTTGATAGGTATCAATAAATATCCTGAACTACCGAATCAGTATCAATTGAGTTATGCTGTGAATGACGTTAATGAAATGAAAAAGGTTTTGTTAGAGCAATACCAATTCCCTGCGGACAATATCATCACTCTTACAGACAAACAAGCAACAAAACAAAAGATCAATGACGCAATGGGTCAGTTGACTGATCGAAATAAAATAAAATCAGATGATCGGGTATTAGTCTATTTCTCTGGTCATGGACAGACTGTGCCATTGCAAAATAGCGGAGAGATGGGATATTTACTGCCTTACGATGCAAAGGTGGATATTAATGATGCGTCAAACCCATCTAGCTATTATACTACTTGTATAGGTATGGACGAGTTAAAACGATTATCTCAAATAATACCTGCCAAGCATGTGTTATTCTTGGTAGATGCCTGTTATAGCGGATTGGCTATTAATAGCAGTAGAAGCGGATTACAGACAACCGTATCCAATTACCTGCAAAAAATCTCATCCTTGAAATCACGCCAGATAATAACCGCTGGACTCAAAGGCGAGGAAAGCATCGAGAAACCAGAATGGGGTCATGGCGCTTTTACCTATAAGCTATTGGAAGCATTACGCACAGGTGTTGCAGATGAAAATTCTGATGGTGTTACAACTGGTCTGGAATTGGCGTCATATCTTCGCAATGTCGTGCCGAATATCTCACCTAATCAAACTCCGCAATATGGTTATTTTGAAGGTGAAGGGGAATTCATGTTCATACGAAAAATGCCTACAAATCCCTTGATTATTGATGAGATGGTCAACACAGCAACATTGATAGTTGATTCAAAACCTACCGGAGCATCTTTATATGTTGATGATAAAGAGATGGGAAAGACACCTTGCACGGTTATAGTAGATGCGGGAATAATGGGAAAACGTGATATAATAGTTGCTATCTCAAAAGATAACTATGCTACAAAACGTGCAAATTTGCAAGTTGAGGCTGGTAAAATCACAACTTGGAATGAGGTACAACTTAAAAGAAATCCTGCAATACTAACTATTCATTCGGATCCTTCTGAGGCATCAGTTTGTATTGATGGAGATGAAACTGAATTAGGACGAACCCCTTTAACCGTAACAGTTGATACTGGAGAAGACAATAAACGTGAGATAACGGTAAAAATATCAAAGGATAGTTATAAAACAAAACAACCAAAGCTTAAACTTGAGTCTGGTAAGGAAACAAAGTTGTTAGACATTCATCTTGAAAAACAGGCAGAACCGAAACTCGATACGCAATCATCTAATATTCCAATACAGATCACCAGTAAAGATGGCTCATCAATGATTTTGATTCCTGCCGGTGAATTTGAAATGGGAACTCGTTATGGACATCGTGATGATAAACCTGTCCATAAAGTTTACTTAGATGCATTCTACATGGATGTTTACGAGGTTACTAACACACAATATAAGAAATTCATGGATGCGACGGATCACAAACCACCAAGTTATTGGGATGATTCAAAATTTAATAAATTTAATGCACCAAATTATCCAGTAGTAGGGGTAAGTTGGGAAGATGCAAAGGCTTACGCAGATTGGGCAGGTAAGCGATTACCGACTGAGGCGGAATGGGAAAAGGCAGCACGAGGTAAACTCGTTGGTAAAAAGTATCCATGGGGTGATACAATTACTCGTGATAATGCTAACTATGGTGGTACAGGTAGAAAAAATGTCTTGCATGGCACATCTCCTGTGGGCAGTTTTGCCCCTAATGGATATGGCTTATATGACATGGCGGGTAACGTTTGGGAGTGGTGTGCCGACTGGTATGGTAGTAATTATTATGCCAATTCGCCAAAATCAAATCCAACGGGACCGGCTTCGGGATTATCACGTGTTTTACGCGGCGGTAGCTGGGACTGTTACGAATTCCCCCTCCGCGTAGCTTACCGCCTCAAACACGGTCCAACTAACACGTACATCAGTCTCGGATTTCGTTGTGCGATGGATGTTCCAAAATAAGGATTATAATAAATGGATATTCAGATTGAACCAAAAGAAGCATTGACTGGATTTCTTGATCTTCCGGGTATTGGAAGAATCAGGCTAGATTTCCTGATTACTTATGAGTCAGGCACCTATTATATTCGATGCCTTGATTTTGGCATAATGTCCTGTGGTGAAACTATAGATGAATGTAAAGAGAACATAAAAGAAGCAATTGAGATTTATCTTGAAGATATACCAGAAGGTCAGGGAATCTATAAGCCATCTCCAATCCAATATTGGCGTATGTTTTATGAACTACGCTATCGTAATGAACAAGATGGTAAAGTAGAATTTACTCAAAATGAAAAACAAGCATTAGAAGAACTTTTTGAAAATCATAGTGATAAGGTACTTCAATATGCCTAGATTGAATAAACTAAGGCAAATTCTAAAAGATTATGGACTTCAAATAGTGAATACTGGTCGTGGTAAACATCCTTTTAAGGTTAAGGGTTTTATTTTGGGTACGCAACACCAACATACATATCCTTTGATGGTCCATGGTAGCAATCCAGAAATTACTGAAGTTTATTTGAAAGGTATTATCGAGGAATTCAATCTTCCAGAAGATATTTTCAAAAGTTAAATATATATAAAGGTGATAAATAAATGGGTACACAAATTGAATACATATCTCATACAACAAAGGAATTGGATGGAGAAGAACATATCTTTGAGGTAGTCCTTGAACGCTATCCAGATGGACGATATTACATATACTGTCCGTCTCTGAAAGGTTGTAGAACATGGGGACATAGCGAGGAAGAAGCCCTTGAATACATGCAGGAAGCCATTGAACTTTATATTGAAGACCTTATTGCTGATGGCAAGCCAATACCTGATATTGGTATTGTTGAAAATATTAAGCCTGTAATCAAAGTCAAGGAGATCAAAGAGGCGGTCGTATGAGTCCAAAACCAAAAAATGTCACGATAAGAGAATTTATCCGTGCTTTGGAAAAAGATGGTTTTGAATTTAAACGTCAACGAGGTAGTCATAAGGTATATTTTCATCCAGGGAGAAATCGGCAAGTCTTAATTGCCTATCATCATTCTGGAGAAACGATTTTATCAGGAATGTTACATGATTTAATAGATGATGCTGGTTGGACAGAAGATGATCTAATTCGACTAAAACTTATAAGAAGGTGAGAAAAATGGATATTCAGATTGAACCAAAAGAAGCATTGACTGGATTTCTTGATCTTCCGGTTACTGGACGGATAAGACTTGATTTCCTGATTACCTATGAGTCAGACGATTATTATATCCGATGCCTTGATTTTGGCATAATGTCCTGTGGTGAAACTATAGATGAATGTAAAGAGAACATAAAAGAAGCAATTGAGATTTATCTTGAGGATATACCAGAAGGTCAGGGAATCTATAAGCCATCTCCAATACAATATTGGCGTATGTTTTACGAGTTGCATTATCAAAAAGAACTAGAAAATATTGACAATATACCTCAAGATAGAGAACTCGCAATAAGAGAATCCTTGCAGAAAGAAAAGAATATTATTTTGCAATATGCTTAATAAAGATGGAAGGTGATAGTATGTATAGTAACGGTATTAGTATCGATCCTGCTATAATGATGGGAAAGCCATGTATAGCTGGAACTCGGATCACTGTGGAATTAATACTTGAAAAGCTTGCAGTCGGACAGACTTTTAAACGGATTCCAAACTCACATCCACGTTTAACTCATGAATCTATACAAGCGGCTTTGGATTTTGCGGCAGAAACTCTGCGCTCAGAAGATACAATATACCCATTACGAAAGCACTTTGCTATTAAAGGCAGACCTTTTATAATTGGCACTAACATCCCTGTTGATTTTATACTCAAAAAACTAGCCGATACTGGAAACTACAAACAGGTTCTTGATGAGTATAAAAATCTTACACATAGGGATATCCAATCAGCTTTGTCTATTGCGTTAAAAAGTTTTACTTACAAGTGTAAGCTCAAAGCATTGGAGATATTTAGTGAAGTTTCTTGTTGATGAAAGCATCGACGAAGAAATTATAGATGGACTTCGGAGCGATGGTCATATTGTTTTATCAGTATCAGAAACAAAACCTAGTATTGCAGATACTGAAGTGATGACTATTGCACAGATCAAAATAGAATGCGCCGTTACACACTCAGGATAGATGGATTCGTCTCTGCCAATGCAAAATATACCGGCGGAGAACTCGTCACCAAACCGTTGACTTTTGATGGAAAAGAACTTGTCATCAATTATTCTACCTCTGCAGTTGGCAGTATCCGTGTTGAGATTCAAGATAAAGATGGAAAAACTATATCAGGATTTGCGATGGATGATTGTCCGGAGATATACGGTGATGAGATCGAAAAAGTGGTGAAATGGAAGTCAGGTTCTGATCTAAGTTCACTGAAAGGAGTTGATCAAACTCGGTTTCTAACCGATCCAAGTAAGGCAATAAGACTAAGATTCGCATTAAAAGATGCTGATTTGTATTCAATACGCTTCCGTCAATGAATTACTGAATTTCTTTGATATTGTCCGACATTGAGCAGTTGCATTGAGTGAAAAAATGTATTATCCTTTTCTAGTATAACATTATATATGAAGGTTAAATAAATAATCGGGTAATAAATAAATCCCCTCAAATCCCCCTAATCCCCTTTGCTAAAGCTAATCTTTACCCACAAGTCTGTAAACCCTTATGGATAGAGGATTTATAACCCCCTTTTAGCTAAAAGGGGGAAGGGGGAATTTGATTAATTAAACAAACTATAAACGCTCAATTTATCATAGTGTGTAGTAACTTAAAGTGGTCAAATAACTTGACAAATTCACCTCTTTTTGCCTTGCTGGCAATATTAGGATCCAATGCTGCATGTAAGATAACCTCTGCTTGTTGGCA
>Ga0247842_10001479_pt1 | contig 39227 bp, 39 predicted proteins | sample LaCruzMarch2015__3_FD_192411 | JGI IMG/M metagenome (GOLD analysis project Ga0247842, IMG submission 192411) | Freshwater microbial communities from meromictic Lake La Cruz, Castile-La Mancha, Spain - LaCruzMarch2015_19m | ecosystem: Environmental > Aquatic > Freshwater > Lake | place: Spain...
GAAGAGGCTCGCTGACTTCGAGCTCCTCCGGGCTCCCCGGAAGCGGCGCCTCCTGCCGCTCGCGGCCCTCAGCAGCGGCTGCGGCGCCTGATGGCTGAGGCCCGACGCCCGCGCAAGAAGAAGGCCGCGCCGGGCGTGGCCGACGAGCTGCGCCGGCAGGCCGAGAAGCGTCTCGACGGGCTTTCCGCCGCGTCCTCCGCCGCCGCGCCCTCCGTGCCCGAGGAGCTCGCCGCCGCCGTCCACGAGCTGCGCGTCCACCAGATCGAGCTCGAGATGCAGAACGAGGAGCTGCGCGGCGCCCAGCTCGCGCTGGACGCGCAGCGCGCGAAGTACTTCGAGCTCTTCGACCTGGCGCCGGTGGGCTACCTCACCATCAGCGACAAGGGCATCGTCGGCGACGCCAACCTCACGGCCGCCCGGTTGCTGGGCGTGGAGCGACGGCTGCTCGTCGAGCAGCCGTTCAGCGCTTTCGTCTACAAGCCCGAGAGGAAGGCGTACTACCTGTACCTGCGGGAGCTCCAGAGCACCGAGGAGCCGCGCACCTGCGAGCTGCGCCTCCAGCCCGTCGGCGCCGCACCGTTCTGGGGGCTCCTCGAAGGACGGCCGCAGCGCGCCGCCCACGGCGAGACGCTCTCCTACCGGGTGACCTTCTCGGACGTCGATGCGCAGGTCGCGACCGCGGAGGAGATCCGCCGCCTCAACGACGTCCTCGAAGAGCAGGTGCTCGCGCGCACCGCGGAGCTGGCCGAGAGCGAAGAGAAGTACCGCCTCGTCGTCGAACGCGCCACCGACGGCATCGTCATCACCGGCGAGAGCACGCTCCTGTTCGTCAACGAGGCGTTCGCGCGGATGTCCGGCTACAGTCGGGAAGAGCTCGAGGACAGCCCGTTCTTCGAGATGATGCGGGAGGGGATGGTCCGGGGGGACCAACGGACCATGGTAGCGGACAGAGTACGGCGCCGGGTGGCCGGCGAGGACGTTCCGCCAACCATCGTCGAGATCGACCTCGTGCGCAAGGACGGGACGCGCTACTCCGTCGAGGTGAGCGCGGCCGAGATCGCGTTCCGAAACGCGCCGGCGGGCCTTGCGGTCGTGCGCGACGTCACGGCGCGCAAGCAGGCCGAGCGACTCCTCTCTGTTCAGTCGGAGATCCTTTCGATCCTCACCCCGCCGGTCCCCGTGGCGGAGACCGTCGAAGGCATCGTCGCCGCGCTCAAGCGGGCCACCGGCTTCGACGCCGTGGGGCTGCGCCTGCAGGAAGGCGACGACTATCCGTTCGTCAGCGCCGTGGGCTACTCCGACGAGTTCCTGCGCGCCGAGAACGCCCTTGCCGTGCGCTACTCCGACGGCGGAGTGTGCCGGGAGGAGGACGACACGATCAGCCTGGAGTGCACCTGCGGCCTCGTGCTCAGCGGTAAGACCGACCCCGGGAATCCTCTGTTCACCGCCGGCGGCAGCGCCTGGACCAACGACTCGCCGCCGTTTCTCGAGGCGCCCCCCGAGGAGGATCCCCGGCTGCATCCGCGCAACCGCTGCATCCACGTCGGCTTCCTCTCCATCGCCCTCGTCCCCCTGCGCGCCGGCGCGGAGATCCTCGGGCTGCTGCACCTCGCCGACCACCGCAAGGATCGCTTCACCCCCGAGTCGATCCGCTCCTTCGAGGGGATCGGCGCCGGCATCGGCGTCGCGCTCTTGCGCCGGCGGGCGGAGGAAGCGCTGCGCGAAAGCGAGGAGCGTTACCGGCGGCTGGCCGACAACGCCCCCGACATCATCTTCCGCTACGATCTCTCCCCGACGGTGCACCTGGCCTACATGAGCCCCGCCGTCGAGGCGATCACCGGCCACACGCCGGAGGAGCTCTACGCGGACCCGCGGGTCATGCTCGACATCGTGGACCCCCAGGACGTCGAGCAGATCAGGCGAGCGATCGAGTCTCCCCCCCCTCCCGGACGAACCCATCCTCATGCGCTGGACCTGCAAGGACAACGTGATCCGCTGGATGGAAAGCCGGCTGCTGGCGGTGTGCGACGCCGAGGGGCGTCTGGTGGCCGTTGAGGGCATCACCCGCGACATCAGCGCGCGCAAGCAGGCGGAGGAGGAGATCCGGCAGCGGAACCAGGAGCTGCTGCGCTTGAACGAGGACCTGGTGGACGAGACCGCCGCCCTCGCCGAGGCCAATGCCACGATCACTCGCATCGCCGCCACGGATCATCTCACCGGCCTCGCCAACCGCGGCCATTTCTACGAGTCCCTGGAGAAGGCGATCTCGCTGGCGCGACGCCACGGGTATCCCCTGGCCCTCGTGAGCCTCGACCTTGACGGCCTCAAACGTGTCAATGACAGCGCCGGTCACGCGGCCGGCGACGAGGCGCTGGCGAGCTTCGCCGCGCTGCTCGGCGACCTGTGCCGCGCCGAGGATCTGCCCGGCCGGCTCGGCGGCGACGAGTTCAGCGTGCTGCTGCCAGGCATCGAGCTGAACGGCGCGCGCGGGCTCGCCGACAGGGTGCTTGCGGCGGTGCGCTCGAGCGAAGCCCTTGCGGCGCGCGGCGTCACGGTGAGCGGCGGCGTCGCGCAGTGGACCCCCGACGAGCTCCCCGACGACCTCCTGCGGCGCGCCGACGAGGCGCTCTACGCCGCCAAGCGCGGCGGCGGCGACGCCGTGGCGAGCGAGGGGTGACGGCGACTCTCCGCAACTCGACGCGGGCGGCGGACACCGAGGCGTGCCACCGTGCAGCGCATCGACGGGCCCGCCGCGCCGGCCGCCGTCGCAACTGACGCCGGCGAACCCCAGCCCCTCTCATCCGGGCGCGCACATTTGGGTTGCGGAATGGTTGCGGCAGGGCTCTGGGAGGGCTCGTGAGCCGCGATCCCCCTGCAAGTCAGCGGTGGACCGCGGGGAGTCGAGCCCCTGACCTCCGCCGTGCATGCGCCCTCAACAGACGCGGGAAGCGATTCGACCGGTGGCAGCGCTCCCCCGGCAAGGGCTGAAGCGCCAGGACCGACCATCCTTTGCGTGCGTGCGGTCGCCCTTGCGGCGCCCGGCGCCCCGGCCTTCGCGCGGATGACGGCCGGGCTGCCGCACATGGGCCCGAGCCCCAGCGGGAGGGCAGGGCCGCAGCCGGAGGAGCCCGGCCCTACAGGCTGTCCCCGAAGTCCTCGCGGAACCTGGTGACCAGCTTCTGCTGCCAGTCCGAGACGGGCTTCAGCCTGCCGTAGAAGAAGCGCAGGATCTCGGGCTCCTCGGTGAACACGAGGCCGCCGACCAGGTCGCGGTTCTGGTGCAGCCACGTGATGCGGTCGATGGCGTAGTTCACCTGAGAGAGCGTGAACACGCGGCGCGGCAGGGCGAGCCGCAGAAGCTCCATGTCGGCGAGCTTTTCGCTGCCGTCGGCCTTCCGCTCCTCCGAGAGCGTGCCGCGTTCCATGCCCCGGATGCCGCCGGCGATGTAGAGCGCGGCTCCCAGAGCCCCGGCCGGGTACCCCGTCTGCGGAACGTGGTCCAGGAACCTCATGGCGTCGAGGTGACACCCGAGTCCGCCCGCGGGCGTCACCACCGGCACGTCCCTCTTGACCAGTTCGTCGACCATGTACATGATGAACTGGGGGCCCTGATCGATCATGTCCTCGTCCATCGTCTCGTCGAGGCCGACGGCGATCGCCTCCATCTCCCGCACCGACATGCCGCCGTAGGTGAGAAAGCCTTCGTACAGCTGCACCAGCCCGCGCATGCGGCGGTACAGCTCCTCGCTCTTGATGCAGATGCCGCCGCCGCGGGCGCAGCCGAGCTTGCGCGCGGAGAAATACATGATGTCGCAGAGCGACGCGTACTGAAGCGCGATCTCGCGGATGCTCAGGTTCTTGCAGCTCTCCTCACGCGTCTTGATGAAGTACAGGTTGTCGGCCAGCAAGCTGGCGTCGAGCACCAGCAGCAGGCCGTGCTCGTCGCAGGCGCGGCGCACGGCGGCCAGGTTCTCGAGGGAGTGCGGCTGGCCGCCGATCAGGTTCGTGCCGGCCTCCATGCGCACGAAGGCGATCCTGTCGCGGCCGTGCTCGGCCACGAGGGCGACGAGCTTGTCCACGTCCATGTTGCCCTTGAACGGGTGGTCGCTGACGATCTCGAGACCGGCGTCGTAGAGGATCTCTTCGACGACGCCCCCGTTGACTCCGATATGCGCCTTGGTGGTCGTGAAGTGGTAGTTCATCGGCACGATGCTGCCGGGGGTCACGAAGGTCTGCGCCAGGATGTTCTCGGCGGCGCGCCCCTGGTGCGTGGGCAGGAAGTAGTGCAGGCCGAAGATCTCGCGGAGCTTGTTCTCGAGGCGGGTGTAGGTGGCGCTCCCCGCGTAGCTGTCGTCGGCGACGAGCATGGCCGCCTGCTGACGGTCGCTCATGGCGTTGACGCCGCTGTCGGTCAGCATGTCCAGAAAGACGTCCTGGTTCTGCAGCAGGAAGGTGTTGTTGCCTGCCGCGGTCATCGCCTGGTGGCGATACTCCACCGGCGGCAGGGTCAGCTTCTGGACGATGCGGACCTTGTGCATCTCGAGCGGCATCCGCTCTCCGCTGAACAACCGTACGTTCGCCATGCATCGCCTCCGTGTGTGCTGAGCTCCATTCACCGATGGGCATGCGCAGGGGCTCCCGTCGGTGGTACCGTATGCACTCCGCGCGCAAAGCAGCGGCGCCGAGGCCTCGACCCACGAGGCCTCGGCGCCGCGACTATGCGCGCCTGTCGCGATACTATGCGCGTTGGCGCCGGCCTGCACCCGGGCGCTCGCGGCCGCGACCGTCGCGAGTCCGACCTATCCCACTGCGAGAGCGATGTGCCCTTCGCTGGCGACCCGCCTCGGTTTGGCCGGGTCGTAGCGGATCATGCCGGCCGCTCCAGCAACCCGCCCTCGCGCCCTCGCAAGGGCAGACGACGGACGTCGTCATGAGGGACGCCTGAGCTCGGCCATCTCGATGCCCTCCACGTTCGCAAGCCCAGTGCGCGGGGTATGCAAGACCATTACGGGGCATTCGCGAGCGACGCAGTCCGGCGCGGCCGCGAAGGGGGGAGGACCACCAATGGGATCCGCAGAGCACGGCTTGGCCAGCCTCATCGATCTCGACCGCGTGCAGCGTATGTGCGAGGGCCTCTCCTCCGCCTTCGATATCGGTCTCGCCGTCCTCGACCCGGCCGGCGCCGTGCTCATCGCGTCCGGCTGGCAGGATATCTGCACCAGGTTCCACCGCCGGCACGAAGAGACGCTGCGCGGATGCCACGAGAGCGACCTGCGGATCAACCAGCGTCTGCTTGACGGTCTGGGTGAGTCGGAGCACTACGCGTACAAGTGCGCCAACGGGCTGTGGGACGTCGCCTTCCCCCTGATCGTCGCCGGCGAGCACATCGCCAACATCTTCACGGGGCAGTTCTTCTTCGACGACGACGAGATCGACCCGTCGTCCTTCGCCGAGCGGGCGCGGCGGCTGGGCTTTGACGAGCAGGCCTACCTCAGGGCAGTCGCGCGCGTGCCGGTGCTCTCGCACGAGCGCCTGGAGAAGAGGATCGGCTTTCTCGCCGACTTCGTCGGCATGCTCGGCGAGATGGGCCTCAGCGCGCTGCTGCGCAACCAGAAACACGAGGAGCTCAAGGAGAGCGAGAAGCGGTACCGGCGCCTTTTCGACAACGCGACCGAAGGCCTCATCGTCTTCCGCATCCTGCGCGACGCCAGCGGCGACGTCCAAGACCTCAAGGTCATCGACCTGAATCCAACGCAGTCGGCGCGGACGCACATGACGCGTGAGCAGATGATCGGCCGACGGATGAGCGAGTGCGCCGAGACGGACGAGCGCCTACGGGCCTACTTCGACCTCGTCGAAGGCGCGATAGCGTCCGGGCAGTCCGCTCGCCGCGAGCTGCGCGTGCGCGCCGAGGATGCGCACGAGCTGCTCACGGCCTACCCGGCAGGGCGCAACCGCTGGGCGCTCTCGGCGGTGGACGTCACTGAGGTCCGCAGAGCGGAGCAGGCCCTTCGAAGGCAGGAGAAGGACATCCGTCGGGCCTATGTGAACGTGCTCGACGCAGTGACCGGCGGCAAGCTTGTCCTCCTCACCGAGGAGAGCCTCGCCGATGAGCTCGGGCAGCCGCTGAGCGACGTCGTGCCCATCAGCTCGCCGGCGCAGCTCGCAGAGGCACGCCGGCTGGTCGTCGACGTCGCCCAGCGCCGCTACCCCGGGCGGATGCACCGCGCCGACCTGCTCACCCCTGTGTGCGAGGCCCTCGACAACGCCCTCAAGCACGCTCGGGGAGGCACCTACCAAGTCTTCGCCGGGGACGGCTGCCTCCAGGTGGCCATCACCGACGAAGGCCCGGGCATCGACTTCAGGACCCTGCCGAGGGCCACGCTCGTCCGCGGCTTCTCCACGGCCGCCAGCCTCGGCACGGGCTTCACGCTCATGCTCCAACTCTGCGAACGCGTGCTGCTGTGCACCCGGCCCGGCCGCACTGAGGTCGTCCTCGAGGTGGCGGCCGACCGGAAGCCGGCACTCCACGGCTGAATCCCGCCACCGCAAGGCGGACGAGTCCGGATATGGGCAGGCGGGCCGGCGGAGACGGCGACGATCTCACTGCCCGCCGGCTGGGTGATGGAGGACGCCATCTCGGCCGACGAGGTGGGCGCGGTCACGGGGGGACGTTGGTGCTCTTCCCGGAGGCGGGTTCCTCCGCATCGTCAGGCAAGCCGTCATGCGGCTACACGGTAGCCGGCAAGGACGATTCGAAGAGCTACTCCGGCGCCGACGCGCAGGAGCTCGGCACTCAGCTTGCCGGAAAGACGCTGGAGGGCATGTTCCAGTAGGCCTCTCCCGAGGCGTCGTGGGCTCTTGGAGCCGGCCATCCCCCATGCGACAATCGCTCTGCAAGCCTGTGCATAGCAGAGGCAGTCTTCTCAGGGACGAGGTGGGAAATGTTCAGAACACCGCTGCTGCTGTTGACCTTGGTAGTCCTTTCCTTCACCTGCCTGATGAGCGGGGGATCGGCGTCTTCAGCCCCCGCCGCAGACATCACCGCGCGCATGCTCGTGCAACCCAACGCCCTTGTGGGGCCCGGCCCTGAGAATCTGCAGTGGAGCCCCAAAGGGGCGCGGCTCGCCTACACCCTGGCCGCGGACTCGGGCGACGTCCTGTGGCTCTACGAGGCGTCCACCGGCGACATGCGGGTCCTCCTCGATCCCGCCGGCAAGCCCGACGAGATCGACGTGACGTCCGCCCAGTGGTCGCCGGCGGGCGACGCCATGCTGCTGGCCGGCGCTGCCTCGCTGTGGGTGCTCGACGTAGCGTCGGGCCAGGTGACGAAGGTGGCCGCCAAGGGCAGCGGCGCCATCGACGCGATGATGTTCACCCCCACCGGCGCGAGCGTCTCCTATGCCCGGGGGAACGACCTGTACGTGACCCGCCTGCGCGACGGGCGAGTCCGGCGCGTCACCTTCAGCGGCAGCCAGGCGGTCTTCAACGGCTGCCTCGACTGGGTCTACAACGAGGAGCTGGCCACGCGCGCCGCCCAGCCGGGATACGCCTGGTCGCCCGACGGCGACTGGCTGATGTACATGCGCCTCGACGACAGCCGCGTGCACAACGATCCGGTCACCGACTACCGCACGGTCCCTCCCACGGTCACCTACACGCGCTATCCCACCGCGGGCACCCCCAACCCCGTGGTCTCGCTGCACTACCTGGCCGCGGACAGGGGGGCGAAGGCGCGGGGCATCCCCCTGCCGAAGGGCGCCGAGTACGTGCTCCCCTTCTACACCTGGGCGCCGGACTCGTCGGAGGTCTTCTCGATCTCCGTCAACCGCGCCCACACCGTCCTCAAGCTGAACGCCTTCGACCCGGCCCGCAGCACAGGCCGCACCGTCATCACGGAGACCGATCCCGCCTGGGTGAACGAGGACTACTACGCCGCCCCGGTCTTCCTGCCCGACGGCAAGCGCTTCCTGTGGCTCTCGGAGCGCAGCGGCTACATGCACCTCTACCTGTACTCGATCAAGGGCAAGCTGATACGGCAGCTCACCGACGGGGACTGGCTGATCGACACCACGCCCTACGGCATCCTCACGGCGGGGAGGCCTGTCTACGTGGACCCCGCCGGCGCCTGGGCCTACTTCAACACCACCGCGGACAGCCCCCTGGAGCGGCAGCTCTACCGCCTGAACATCGCCGGCGGCCGGCTGGAGCAGCTCTCGCAGACGGCCGGGTTCCATGAGGCCGCCCTCTCCGGAGACGGGCAGTACCTGGTCGACCAGTTCTCAGCAGTCGATACGCCGCCGGTCACCTCTATCCTGAAGGCGGACGGCGCCTTCGTCGCGGAGCTGGGCCGTTGCGCCGGACCGTCTCTCGACCTTCCCAACGTCTCCCGCGAGCTCCTCACCGTAGCGGCGGACGACGGCGCCGAGCTCTACGCCCAGATGGTCAAGCCGGAGGGTTTCGACCCGAACAAGAAGTACCCGGTGGTCATCCATTGGTACGGCGGACCCGGGCTGCAGCTTGTGTCGGACCGCTACGGCACCACCAACATCTTCAACATCATCGAGCGCGACACGCTGTACACCCAGGCCGGCTTCATCGTCTGGCGCCTGGACAACCGGGGGAGCTTCGGCCGTGGCCACGCCTTCGAGACGCCCATACTGGGGCAGCTCGGCCCGGTCGCCCTCGACGACCAGCTCGCCGGGGTCGACTACCTGAAGACCCTCCCCTACGTGGACGCGGACCGCATCGGCACGGACGGCAAGTCGTTCGGCGGTTTCCTGACCCTCTACGGCCTCATCCATGAGCCCGACGTGTTCCGCTGCGGCGTGGCCTGCTCCGGCCCCACGAATTGGGCCTGGTACGACACCATCTACACCGAGCGCTACATGAGGACCCCGGCCGACAACCCCGACGGCTACGCGGCCACGAACCTGGTCGATGTGGCCGCGCAGATAGAGGCCGCGCCGCTCATCATCCACGGCCTCGCCGACACCAATGTGCACCTGCAGAATTCGGTGAATTTCATCGAGGCCCTGGAGGCGGCCGACCGGCCCTTCGTCTTCGTGCCGCTGCCCAACGAGGACCACCACTACGAGGAAGACGGCCTCGCCACGGCCCTGGCCGCCAGCATCGACTACCTCGCCGAGCAGTTGTCGGGCGAGTAGCTCGGGAGGCGGACGACGCCGTAGGCGCGAGGGAGCCCGTATGCTGATCACCATCGTCGGCTGGGCGCTGTGCCTCGTCGGCGGGATCGCGCTGCAACGGCGCCTGCGCGACCCGCAGCGCGCCTCGCACATCCTGTTCATGATCATCCTCTGGATCGCCGCGCCACTGTTGGTGATCTACGCGTACACGACCGTGGTGGTCCAGGTCGAGTTGCTGACCGCACTCGCCGCGGCGATTGCGGCGTCGTGGCTCACACTGCTTATTGGCATGGCCTGGGGGCGCCTGAGCGGCCGTGAGCGTCGCGAGGGCGCTGTCCTGGCGTTCGCGACCGGCATGGGCAACACGGGGAGCGTTGGGTTCCCCCTGGCCACCATCGTCTTCGGCGGCCCCGGCCTCGCGCTCGCGGTCATCTATGCGGAGTTCCAGTTCCTGATCCCCGTCGAGGCCGTGGTCCTCGGCCTGGGCCGGCACTACGCCGGGCCGCGCTCCCACGGAGCGGCGGCGCCCGGCCTGCGCCGCCTCATCAGGAGCTGGCTCCTCAACCCACCGGTGGTGGCCGGCGTCGTCGCCGTGGCTCTCCGTCTGCTCGGCGTGGACATCAGCGATCTCGTGGCGCCGTTCGGGCCGGCGATGGGCGTAGCGATCGGCCTGGTCGGCTTCGTGCAGCTCGGGCTCGCCACACCCCTCACGCCGCTCGCCCACGATCGCGCCGAGCTGTGGCGAGCGCTCGTCACTCTGGTGCTGCGCTGCGGCCTGGCGCCGCTCATCCTGTTCGCAATGGGATGGCTCGCCGGGGTCCACATCCCGGGGGTGTTCCTGCTTCTGGCGGCCATGCCGGTAGCCTTCAACACCATGGTCGTCGCGGCCGTGTTCGATCTCGACGCCGAGCTGGCGCGGCTGCTCATCGCCGTGTCGACTCCGCTGGTGCTCGCGGGCGTGCTCGTGTGGCGGATGGCGTGACGTCGCGAGGGCACGCGAACGTCAGCCGGATCCAGAAAGGGGGATGGGCCGCGACGACTGGGGGGCAGCCGTCGTTGCCGTCCTATGGCTTGATGCCATTCTTCAACCCGAACATGAGGCGCGTGTTGCTCCGGCGTTGAGGGAGATGTCGCCGTCCGCCTGGACGAATGTCCTACTCCGCCGCTCGCGGCGCGGGGCATACTGAGGATGATGCCGCAGGTCCGCGGCCGGTAACGGAGGAGCCTGAATGTCCCGACGTCGCACACAGCAACGCGGTTTCACCTTGATCGAGCTGCTCATCGTGGTGATCATCATCGGCATTCTCGCGGCGATCGCCACAATGGCCTACGCCAGGCAACGCGAAGAGGCGAAGACGGTCGCCTGCAGGGCCAACATGAGGCAGGTCGAAGTGGCCGAGAAGAGCTACATCATCGGCGGCGACAGGGCCAGCCCGAACGTGCAGACGCTGGTCGATGACCATCTGCTGGAACGCGTGCCCATCTGTCCGGACGGTGGCGTGTACTCATGGGTGAGTGATGTCGATGGCCACGTTGCGCTGACCTGCTCCATCCATGGCGCCGTCTCCGGCGGGTCGACGACTCAAGTCGCCTCGACCTTCACCACGATGACCGACGATCTCATCGCACTGCTGATGCAGTTCTACGCGACGCACGGCCACTGGCCGCGTTCGTGGGACGACTTCTGCTACACCGACCTCGGTCTGGACCCCGCCCAGTACGCCGCGGCCATCGACCATGTGTACTACAAGCCCGTCGGCTCAACGCTGACCGCGCACCCGGAGGCGGGGTACGTGATGACCGTCACCGACGCCCAGGGGCAGACGCGCAAGCTGACCAGCCAGCTCCGCTGGAACCTCGTGTACGACGCCACGAGCAGCCAGTGGTACTACCACTCGATCGACCCAGCCAATCTGATCGACATCACCACGCTGAAGACCACGCCGGGCTGACCATTCGCAGCCGCGGGTAAGTCCGGCAGTGGCGGGATTCAACGCGGACACGCCGAACGCCCGCGCGGGCCGGATCGTCGAAGCCAGGGGTCGCGGCGCACACCGTGCTCGCGTCCCACCAGGCGATGCCGCTGCTCGCGGCGACGGCGATCTCGTAGGGAAGCGCTGCCGAGCGCCTGAGCAAAGGCCGCCGGCGCGCGGTCGCCCGAGGCGTGACGGTTCTTGTCGTCGATCTCCTTGCGGTTGTCGAGATCGGACAGCCGCTTGAGCGCCGCCTCAGCGGCCTTGCGCGCGGTGATGTCGCGCGTGAGACCGAGCACTTCAGGCCGGCCGATCTGCGGGTCGAACCTGATGGTCGTGACGACCTCGGTCCGCACAGTCGAGCCGTCCTTGCAGGGCTGCTCCATCTCTTGGGGCTCGTCGAGCTCGGGCATTCCCTTGCCCGCCCTCATCCGCTCGATCCTGCGAGCAAGCTGGGCTCTGGCCCGCCTTGTGAGCCCTCAGGCGTCAAAGCCGCAGCCAACGGCTCGGCCATGGCCTCCTGCGGAGTGAACCCACGAAGCTTCTGCACCGATGGACTGACGGAAGTGGACCTGAGCGTCTCAGGATCCATGGTCCCGACCACCTCGCCGGCGTTCTCTGTGATGAAACGGAGCTGCTCCTCGTTCTCGCGCAGCGCCGCTTCAGCGGCCTTCTAGACGGATGTTCCATGCGGACTCGCCGCTGAACTGCGAAACATAGGTATGGAAGGTCCATCGATGCGCAATGAACGGGGGCGCACATGAGCGTGCAGGGGTTGCGAGAGGTCCGGCGGAGCAGGGGCGAGAACGGGGAGCCTGCCGCCCGTTCACGCGCGCTGCTCTCACTTGAAGAGGTCCGCGCGAGCGGCCTGCCGGCGTTCTTCTTCGACCACGGCGAGCACCTGCTCTATATGGATGACGAGCTCTTCGACCTACACGCCAGGGACGCTGCGTGGCAGGCAGGTTCTCGACCGCTGCCGCTCCCTCGCCAGATCCTCGAGAGTGGCGTCGGCCTCGAGCTCGGCTGGCGGCACGCGGCCGATTGCAGGTGCCGTTACTGCCGGAAGCGGGCGCCACACGAGGCTGCGCAAGCAGCCGTCGCGTAGCAGCGCCAGAGCGGCCTTCGTCCCTGGCTCCGCCACCTGGCAGGAGAGAGACCAACGCGAAGCGCGTCGTGACGTGGTCCGGCGCGCCGACCTACTCGGCGCCGGACTTCTCCCCCGGCGTCGGCGGGGGGCGCAGCGCCGCGATCCAGAAGATGCGATCGGCGATGGCCAAGGCTGTGCCCACGGCGATGTAGAGCGTGGAGAGGAACGCGCGGCCCCACGCGAAGTCCACGAGCGCCGAGTGGCGCAGCAGCATCCCGCCGCCCATCATCACGAGCACGAACAGCCACGACGTCGGCGCGAAGAAGCCGAAGAAGCAGGCGTGCCCGCGCCTCTGGATGCGGGCGACAGCCTTGTCGGCGTACCTGATCAGGATGAAGCGCGCCTTGATGACGCCGATCACGAGCGCCACGATCGCGATGGGCACGATCCAGTAGCTGAAGTGGAAGAGCGGGCCCGGCGCCTCGATGAACAGGACGCCGCGCACGAGCAGGAAGCTCACGGCCACGAGCCACAGCAGCGCCGCAGAGAGCATCTGGACGCGGACGCCGGCGCGGGGCGTGAACCTGTCCCACCAGGGGCGGGTCGCGTTTGAAGTAGTCATGGCATCGCTTTCTGCAAGCAGCACGGCGAACGAGTGGCAGTGCTCTGCAACGGACTTCACGATGGCGAACAGGATACCAGCCAGTGCGACGACTCCGCCCGCAGGGCCCGATCGACGCCGGACTGCGGCGACACTGGCTGGATAGGGCACTGTTCCGGCGCCTGCCTCTGACTGGAGAGCACAAGGCCGTTGTCACCCGCCGCCCACACACGGTCCGGCGACCCACTGCAGGAGCGTCGGCCAGCTGCCCGTAGGAGTACCGGAGCGGCGCGGGTAGCGCGGCCGGGCGGAGCCGGAGCCGCGCTTGTCAGCCGAGCAGCGCGGCGAGCTCCCGGGCCATGCTCCGGCTGCGCACCATGGTGATGCCGAGATTGATGGATGGCGCTGCTCACTTGTGTGGTGGCGCTCGCCCTGCCGTTCATCGTGACCCAGGCCCCCTGGGTCATCCTGGTCTTCCCCGGGTGGGTGTTCCTCGTCAGCGTGTACATCCTCGTCACGCATCTTGCCGGGCGCCGGCCCGCCACGTTGGACGACGCGCCTGCGCCTCAGAAGGCCACGGGAGAGTGAGGGCGCTGGGCGGCGCGGCCTTTCGATGAGAGATGCCGAACGTGCAGGAGAAAGCCGCGGAAGAGATCGACGAAGGCGCCGGCTTCGAATCGGCTCCCAGAGGGAACCCCCAACTCAGTCATCCGTCCAACGAGGAGGTCGGCCATGTCAGCGGTCATCAAGCTCGTCCGCTTCCACGCAAAGCCCAGGGCCGATGCGCCGGCCTTTGCCGCGCTCAACGAGCGCTTCCAGTACGAGGCCGTGCCCCTGATTCCTGGTCTTGTGCGGCGTGAGGCCACGCAAGGCGCCGACGGCGAGCAGCTGCTCGTGATGCGCTTCGCGGACGTGGACTCCGCGAAGGCCGGCCCCCCGGCGGACCTGGGCAGCGACGTGGCCGGGGCGCTCATGTCGAACGAGCCGAGCAGCAGGGCGCTGCCCGAGACGCCGATGAGTCGCGCCGGGGGCCATACGCGTCAGTCATCTGCGCACAGGTTCGCGGGCGCAAGGCGAGGCACGCGCCCGCCTCGCTCCCCGCCGGGGACGAGCACTCCATCGGCATCACCCTGGACTGAGGCTGTGCGGAGTGCTTGAGACCGCGGCTTCCGCGACGAGCTCGTGCCGGCCGTCGAGCCTCAGCTGCCGAAGAGGCGCTCCGTGAACATGGCCTATCCCGCGTGTTGGCGGACTGGAGCCGACGGGGTGGACTGGAAGGCCGTCGTCCATTGGTACGGGCGCCTGCTGTAAGCTGGGTCCAACGAGCGGATCGAGCGGGCTCGTTTCGCGCGCAGCTTGTCCGCCCAACGCTGGGCGGCTGCGCCGTAGACTGGAGTATGAAAGGAGCAGGTTCATTGGCTGAGAGTGCATGGCACAGAAACACGAGGAATGTCCTGGTCGAGTCAAAGAGGCAGGTGTTCAGGCGTCCCGAAGAGGCAGATAGCCGGACAACCCTGCGTCCAATAGAGTCCTCGAGAAACCCGGTTTCGAGTGCCTCGGTGAACGCCGCCACACGTGCGACTACCTGCCCGGCTTCGACACACAGGTCCTTTGGGAATCGACCCGCGGGAGCCGGCCGCCGGCCGCAACCATTCCGCAGCTCAACGGGGAGCATCTGGCCGGCATCGACCGGCCCGGTCCGGGCTTTGCGTGACGTCACCGTCGGTCACGTCTGCAGTCAAGAACCGGCCCACCACGGCCGATACTCCGGAGGACGTCGAAGCTTTTCACGAGGCGGGAGGACGACCATGTCGCAGCGAGCGGCCATGGCGTTGATGTCGAGGAGTGCGGAGGGGATCTCATGGAGGAACGAACGATGATGCGCCCGTGGCTGGGCGCGGCCTGCGTGGCCGCAAGCGCCGCGGCGCTCGTGCTCACCTCGCTGGACTTCGGGGGCCTGTGGTGGCTGCTGCCGGTGGCGCTCGTTCCCATGGTCGTCGCCCAGTACCGCCTGCTGCCGCGCCGCTGGGCGCCGGCAGGCGTCGCTGTGGTCGGGGCTGCGTACTGGCTGACGCTGGCCCTGCTCTCGCGCGGATCGATGGCGCCGGTGTGGATGGGAGCGCTGCTGCTGGTGGTGGCGGTGGCCGTGGTGTACGGCATCGCTTGGGCCGATCTGCGCTTCACGGCGTGGACGCGCTGGCGGTTCTTCCTCGTCCAGATGCCGTTCGTGTGGATCGGCCTCGAGGTTCTGTTCGGCTTCAATCCCGTGTTCGCCACCAATACCTGGCTGGCGTACCGCATGCAGCCCGCACCCGAGCTCATCCAGCCGATCTCGGTACTGGGCACGCCGTCGCTGGGCTTCCTGCTGCTGGTGCTGGACTACGGCGTCGCCCTGTTGGTGATCGCGCTGCTGGACCGTCAGGCGAAGAGCAGCCGGGCGGAGAGCGCTGGGATCGCGGACGGCGCCGGCCCGGCCGCCGCAGCGGACGGCGGCGCCCGCGCGCCGCTGCGGCCGGCGCTCATCGCGCTGGGGGTCGCGCTCGCCGCGGCCGCCGTCTGGTGCGGGGCCAGCCTCCTCATCGTCCGCGACGTGCGCCAGAGCATGGGGCCGGCCGTGCGCGTCGCTGTCGTGCAGGCCGGCATCACGCTGTTCGCGACTCCGCCGGACGCGGTGGAGAGCGAGATCGTCGAGCCGCTCGCCGCGGCCACGCGCGATGCGGCCGCGCAGGGCGCGCAGCTCGTGGTCTGGCCGGAGGACGTGTTGCCCTTCGATCCGCGCCAGGAGCACGCCGCCGAGATCGCCGGCATCGCCCGCGACAACGGCGTGTACCTGGTGGCGCCCTTCACCGTGGGCCACGAGCCCGAGTCCCCGAACAAGGCGCTGGTGCTGGGCCCCGACGGGCAGACGCTGGGCGTCTACAACAAGGTACACGCGGTCGTGGCGGAGGGCGAGGGTTTCCACCAGCCGTTCCTGCCCCTCGCCTTCGACGCGGACTTCGGGACGTTCGGGGTGGCGATCTGTTTCGACAACCACTACCTGGACGTGGCGCCCGAGATCGTGGGCAACGGGGCGCGCCTGATCGCGATGCCCTCCCTTATCTGGCCGGGCGAGGCGCGCAACCAGTTGGCGATCATGGTGTTCCGTGCCGTGGAGAACCGCGTGGCCTACGCCAAAGCCGAGCTGGGGTGGTCGTCGGCGATCGTGAGGCCGGACGGCGCCGTGGTCGCCCTCACCCTCCCTGAACAGCAGCCCACGTGGCGCCTCCTCGTCGCCGACGTGCCGCTGGGCCCCGACCACTCGCCCTTCGCCGTCCTCGGGCGTCCGTTTCAGTGGGTCTACGTCGCCGGGATGGTCGTGCTCGCCGTGGGCTTCGTGAGCCTCGCGTGGCGGCGACGGGCGCACAGGGCAGAGAGCCCTGAAGCGAAGGGTCGCGGCGTCAGGTAGACTGCCGTCATGGCCTTCGAGACCGCCTTCACCATGGATACCTCGAGCATCAAGTACGGGGCCGGCGTGACCCGTGAGGTGGGGCACGACATGCGCCGCCTGGGCGGGCGCCGGGTCATGGTGGTCACCGATCCCTACCTGAGCGCCGGCGAACCTGTCGCCGTGACCCTCGAAGCCCTGCGCGGCGCCGGCATCGATGCCGTGCTCTTCGACCGGGCGCGGGTCGAGCCGACGGACGTCTCCCTGCAGGAGGCCATCCGCTTCGCCGTGGACGGCCGCTTCGACGGCTACGTGGCTGTCGGCGGCGGGTCGAGCATGGACACCGCCAAGGCCGCCGACCTCTACGCCTCCTGCCCGGCGGACTTCATGGCCTACGTCAACCCGCCGATCGGCGAGGGCCGACCCGTGCTGGGCACGATGGCGCCGCTCATCGCCATCCCCACCACGGCGGGGACGGGCAGCGAGACATCGGGCGTGATCGTCTTCGACCTGGAGGAGATGCGCGCCAAGACAGCCATCCGGCAGCGCGCGGCACGCCCGTCCCTCGGCGTCATCGACGCCCTGAACACGCGGACCATGCCGCCGATGGTGGCGGCCTGCAGCGGCCTCGACGTGTTCTGCCACGCGCTCGAGTCGCTGACGGCGCTGCCCTACGACCGCCGACCGGCGCCCGCCGACCCGGACCAGCGGCCCGCCTATCAGGGCGCGAACCCCATCAGCGACATCTGGGCGGCGCGCGCCGCCCAGCTCGGGGCGGCCAATCTGACGCGGGTGCTCGAGAACCCCAGCGACGAGGAGGCGCGCGCCGCCATGCTTCTGGCCGCGACGTGCGCCGGCATCGGCTTCGCCAACGCCGGCACGCACCTGGCGCACGCGATGTCGTATCCCGTCTCCGGGATGGTGCGAGATTACCTCCCCGAGGGCTATCCGACTCCCTACCCCCTCATCCCCCACGGCATGTCCGTGGCGCTCAACGCCCCCGCCGTGTTCCGCTTCACGGCGGCGGCCGACCCGGAGCGCCACCGCTACGCGGCTTCCCTGATCGGCGCGCACGTGGCCGAGGTCGCCGACGACGACGTCGGCGACCTGCTGGCAAGCGCCCTCATCGCCGTGCTGCAGAAGACCGGCATGCCGAATGGCCTCGCGGCCGTCGGCTACGGCCCCGAGGACATCGACGAGCTGGTGGCCGGCACCCTGCCGCAACACACCGTGACCAAGCTGTCGCCGCGCCCCGCGAGCGCCGACGACCTGCGCCGGCTCTTCCTGGAGTCGCTGACGCTCTGGTAGACGCGGCGCCGGCGCGGGCGATCATCGACCATCCAGGGTGCGTCTCGAGCGTCCTGGCGTGCCGCAGCTCGATAGGGCCGCGCGGACGCACCACAGGAGCCGCGCCGCGGCTGCCGACGCCCGTCGGGCATGACCGTCCGCCGCCGGGACCGGCCGCCGAACGCATCGGCCCTCAGGCAGTGAAGACAAGGTTGGCCAGCGCGACGTAGATCGCGGCGCCGCCGATGATGCTCAGCACCGCGTTCCGCCTCCAGAGATGCAGAGCGACGGTGGCGGCGAGGGCGAGTGCCTCGGGCAGGCCGTGTGATCCACCTCCCAGCGACACGTCGCGCAGCGTGTAGACGACGAGGATGACCATGATGCCGCCCGGCATCTGCTCGCTCAGAAAGCCGACCAGGGCGGAGCCGCGCAGCGGCATCAGGACGGCGAAGGGCAACGCCCGCAGCGCGAACGTGACCGCGAACATGACGACGAGTGCGGCCATGATGTACGCGGTATCAGGCAACGGCCTGCGCCTTTCTGCGCTGCAGCAGAAACCTGACGACCAGCGTGGCGACGAACAGACTCATGGCGCCGAGGAGCATCTGGCCGGGCGCCACGGCCAGAGCCAGCAGCGCGCAGAGAAGGGCGAGCACCGGGCCCGCGAGGTCGCGGCGGACGAGGTAGGCGTCCAGGGCCAGCACCACGAACAGCGCCGTCAGGGTGAAACCCAGACCGATCAGACCGATGGGCATCCAGCTCCCGAGCAAGGCGCCGACGACCGTCCCCAGCAGCCAATACCCCTGACACAAGGCCTGCAGCCAGAGGATGCGGCCCCCGGCGAGCGACTCGCCCGGCCTCGCCGCCGTGAGGGCGTAGGCCTCGTCGGTCAGCGCGTACATGCTGTAGGTCCTGGCGGCCCGGCCCTCGACCCGATGCAGCGGGAAGGAGAGGGCGTAGAAGACGTGCCGAAAGTTGACGAGGAGCGTGGTCAGGGCCAACAACGGCAGCGGGATCGCCGTGACCACCAGCCCGACGGCCAGGAACTCCATGGAGCCCGCGTAGATCAGGATCGAGAACGCGGGCGCCCACCACCAGTCGAGCCCCGACTGCACGACCAGAAGGCCGAACGCCACGCCGAGGGGAAAGAGGCCGACGCCGACCGAGACGGTGTCGATGAGCGCGCCGGCAAGGTTCGAGGCGCCGGCCGGCGCGGCGCCGGCGACGTCGGACGATGAGTCGTTCATGGCAGAAGGATACAGTCTGCGCCCATCGGAGGGCGGAGAACGCGGTCAGTATCAGCCCAGGCCCGTTGGAATCCCCGACTTGCCTGCGGCGTGGCGGGGAGAGAGGGTGTCATGGGCCACGGCGCGCACCTGCGCGGCGAGTACCGCGACCTTGCGAGACGATTGAGGCGAGGGCCGCCATGGTCGTCGGCCGGACCCTCGTGCACGAGGCCGCGCCGTTGGGCGATCTCCTGCCGGAGGTCCTTGACTGGGAACGAGCCTCCAGGTGCGTGGAGGCGGCCGCGCTGGTGTGCGTCACCAACTGCTTCTGTCGCCATGCCGCGGAGCATCTCGGCACCCGCTGTGACTATCCCCTGGAAACCTGCACGAGCCTGGGAGGAGCAGCCGGATATCTCATCCGCCACGGCCTGGGGAGACCGATCAGCAATGAGGAGGGGCTCGAGCTACTCGCCGCCGCGCGAGAGAACGGCCCGGTGCACATCGCGGACAACGTGCAGCAGGAGGTCAGCTACATCTGCAGTTGCTGCAAGTGCTGCTGCCACGAGCTCCGCGCGGCCCAAACAGGACTGCCGATCGTGCAGCCCAGCGGGTTTCTGCCGGCGCGGGACGGTGAGCGCTGCACGGGCTGCGGCCGCTGTGCGCATTCGTGCCCGGTACAGGCGATCGCGCCGGCGCCCCGAAGTCCGCGGCGGCACGATGGAGGGCCGGCTTTCAAGCGGCTGGTCAGTCACATCGACCTCGATCGCCGCCTGGGCTGCGGGGTATGTGATCCAGGTGTGTCTGCTGGTCGGATTCGCCGTCGGCTCCGCGGCGCTCTGCGCGCTGCCGGCCCGCGCCTGGCTCCTAGCCGCGCGGGCGTCGAGTCTGGGCGGAGCGTCGAGCTCGAGCGACGGCGAACGCGTTGGGCAGCCGTTCGACGCCTGGCAGATCGGCTCGTTGGGCGGCCTGTGGCTGACTACCTCCTACGGGTTCATGTTCGAGATCGAGCGCGGGCAGCTCGACCTCTACCCCCTGTTCTTCGCCCTGCTTGCCGTGTGGCTCCTGCTGCGACGTCCGCAGGGTTCTCCCTGGTGGCCGTCGCTCGCGCTCGCGCTGGCCGTGAGCATCAAGGCCTATCCGGGCCTGCTCGCCGTGGTGCTGCTCTGGCGGTACCGGCGGCGTGCGGTCGTGCCCCTTCTCGTGACGAACCTGGCGCTGCTTCTCAGCGCGGGGCCCGCCAACGTGCGTCGCTTCATCGTGAGAAGAGCCGGGTTGGGGACGAACACGTTTCCGCGGGGATGGGTCAACAACTCCGCCGCGTCGCTGGCGCACACACTGCAGGAGCTGAGCCTCGTCGAGCTGCAGGTGCTCCTGCTCATCGTCGGGGCGCTCGATGGGCAGGTGCGCGAGACGGAGTCCTCAGGAGGGGACTGAGCGCACAGACTGCGCAGACGGGATCAGGTTGCCGATTTGGTGCTGACTGGCGAGGTGTGTGACAACAGAGCGGCAACCGTCAGGCAACAGCGTTTCGTCGGCGGCCCAGCGTCTTGGGCAGTCTGCACACGACCCTCGGTCACTCTCGGTGCTACGGTCTCAGGGGAAAGAGGCTGCTACGGTGAAGGTCTTACGCAGACTGCAGAATCGTAGTTAGGCGCCGTCGGAGGAGGTCTGCGTGATTGTGCGCCCAGAGACCAGTCGGGATCTCGATGGCATCCGCGAGGTCGACATCGTCGCTTTCCAGGGGCACCCCTACGGTCAGCAGACGGAGCATCTCATTGTGGAGGCATTACGGGCGGCCGAGGCCTTGGAGCCGTCGCTCGTCGCTGAGTCTGACGGCGAGGTAGTCGGCCATATCGCGTTCTCGGCGGCAGCTATCGGCGGCTCATCGACGGGCTGGTTTCTGCTCGGGCCGGTGGCGGTCCAGCCGGCCCGCCAAGGCGGGGGCATCGGACGCGCGCTGGCCGAGACCGGTCTTGATGCGCTGCGCTCTCGGGGAGCCTGCGGGGTGTGTTCTGGTCGGAGACCCGGCCTTCTACGGCCGCTTCGGATTCAGGCAGTATCCGGGCGTAGCCTGGCACGGTGTGCCGGACGAGAACGTGCTCTGCCTCTTGATGTCCGGTGAGATGCCCACCGGCGAGGTCGTGCATCATCCTGCGTTTCTGGCTGGGGCGTAGGCCGGCTACGACGCCCGGCGGACGCGCCTGACAAGCGCCTCGAGCAGAACGCCGACCGACAGACCCCCGAGATGGAGGGCGAGGCCTGGACTTCGGTCTCCTTCGTCGCTTCGGTCGCCGTCGAGAAGATCGACGCGGGACTGCGGAAGGCACTGGCGGGATAGCAGCGGGCGCCAAGTCGCCTCAAGCACGCAGGCGTGCGGCGTGCCCGGACGTGCGGCGTGCCCGGCCACCGACATGAGGGTAGGCTGATCTCACGTCCGTGCATTGCGAATTCTCCGGCGGTATCCCCAGGAAGGTCCCGTGCAAGACCTCGAGCTGAAGATTCCGCCCGACGTTGTCGCGCTCGTGCTCGCCGCGCTGATGTGGCTTGCTTCAGCCGTCACGCCTGGCCTCTCCTTCCCCCTCCTTGTTCGCGTTCTGGTGGCCGGCGTGCCGGCAGTCGTCGGCGCCGGCTTGATCATTGACGCTCGCGTGATGCTTGGTCGCGCGCGGACGACGTGGCAGCCGGGCACACCCGGACGTACCGCCGCCCTCGTCACCGGCGGCGTCTATCGCTTCAGCCGCAATCCGATGTACCTCGGGATGCTGCTCATCCTGGTGGGGTGGGCCGCAGCGCTGATGAGTCCCGTGGCCTTGGGCGTCTCTGCGGTCTTTGTCCCATACATGGACCGCTTCCAGATATGGCCTGAGGAGCGCGTGCTCTCGGCCCTCCTCGGGCAGAGCTACCGTGACTACCTGAGCGGGGTGCGGCGGTGGCTGTGATGCCGGGGGTGCAGAAGGAGGCCGCAGAGAGGATAGACGCGGGGATGAGGAACGCACCGGCAGGATAGGGCGCCCTCGGGAGCGCACCTCCACCCGGTTGGGTCGTGTCAGCCAACCGACGCCGCGGCGACACGCGCCGCGAACGCACCCAGCGCTGCAGCCGCATGCCTCCCGGCGAGCGGCGTCCCGTGGCCGGTCGCCAGGACCCACGGGTCGAGCTCGGCCAGAGCGACGACCGACGCGGCCGCTTCTCGCCAATCACAGGTGAAGATGGTCGGTGGACCCGAGAGCCGCGGCTTGTGGCGCACCAGGTCCCAGAGCCAGCCGGCCCCGCGACCGCCAAGACGGCTCGACCAGGCCATCGTCAGGACGGCATCGCCGGCGATCAGCGTTCTGTCGCCGGGCCGGAAGAAGGCGACATGGCCCGGTGTGTGCCCGGGTGTCGGAACGCAGACCCACTCCGGCAGACCGGGCACGCCGGCTTGGGGATCGAAAGGCCGGACGGCATCGCCGAGATCGGCGTCGCGGACCAGCGCGTCCATGGCGCGGCGCGGCAGCACCCGCGCCAGCAAGGCGACCAGAGGCTCGGGGTAGAGGGCCGTGCCGTCGATGAACGGCATCTCGCCCGCCGGCGCCAGGATCGGCACGTTCCATACAGCAGCCAGGCCAACGGCGCTGCCGACGTGATCGGGATGACCGTGCGTGATGAGGATCGATTCCGGCCGGCCTGTCGCGCCGCACAGCCGTTCGGCGGTTTCGGCGATGATCCGTCCGGAGCCGGGGAAGCCGGCATCGATCAGCACCCAGGACTCGCCCGAGTGCACGAAGTAGACGTTGGCGCCGCGGATCGGCAGCCAGTGCAGGCCGTGGGCGACCTCGACAGTCCTTGCAGACTTCCTCGCAGACACTCCGCTCCCCCCTTGAGGCTCCCGTCAGGCCGTCGGCCGTTGCGGCGCGGCCGTCGATGCTCTCTCCTCAGCTCTGCCTCGCCCGCCGCGCCGGCGTCACCGAGCTGATCGACGCGGGATTGCGAGCAGGAGGGGCAGGCTACTAGCTGCAGTGGCGCCTCGCTGCTGCCGCCGGCCGACAGCAAAGTACGAGATCGGCCCCACGATGTTGATGAAGGCCAGCGCGGTCCACATCCGCTTCGAGCCCTTGATCTGGTCTGCTGGTCGATGCTTGATGTCGATGAGGGTTGCCACCAGCAGGACGACTTCGACGACTCCGGCGGCGACGACCAGCGTGCGACTGCGCCTGCTACGTTCGCCCCTCTTCTTCTTGACGGCCATGACACCCTCCGCGCAGATGACAGGGATCCCCGATGGCCTCCACTCTACATCCACCGGCCAGAAGCGACCGTCCGGCGGGGGCCGTCCCTCCCACGCGCGAAGTGCGGCATCTGCCAGCTCGTCAACGGGCGCAGCCGCTGCTGGTCATCGTGGGGTACGTGGTACTGTTCGGCGTTCGCGCCGGGAAGCAGCTCAAGTGGGAGCAGGGCGCCTGTCGGCGGACGGGGCGCTCAGACGTTGTAGACTTCGCGCCCCAGAGTCTTCACCCAGTTGTCCGCCAGCACCTTCTGAGCCTCTTCGGTCTTGTCCACGCCCAGGATGACGATGGCGTTGTCGTTGATCCGGCCCAGGTGGGGATAGAGGTAGTGGACGTTGACGCCGGCCGCCTTCAGTGGCTTCAGCACGGCGTTCACGCTGCCCGGATGGTCCGGAATCTCGACGGCCAGCACGTCGATCTCCCTGGGATCGTAGCCGCCGCCCGTGAGGATGTTCCTGGCCTTCTCGTGGTCGTCGACGACGAACCGCACGGTACTGATGTCGGAGGTATCGGCCACCGAGATGGCTCTGATGTTCACGCCTTCGCGTCCCAGTAGCTCGCTGACGGTGGAGAAGCTTCCCGGCACGTTGGCGAGGCTCACGGACAACTGCTTGATGGACATGCGCCCCTAGTCCTTTGTGTAGTTGTAGCCCACGGCGAGGGCTTCCCGGTTGAGCTTGAGGAGCTTCGCTTTGCCTGCGCCGAGTATCTCGGTGAGGTTCTTCAGCATGGCGTCGTAGGAGATCGTGTTGCTCACCCTGACCAGCGCCCCGAGCATGATCATGTTGGCCACCTTGATGGAGCCCAGCTTCTCCGCCAGCTCGCTGGTGGGGAGCGCAAGGATCTCTATGTCGCTCCTCGCCGACTCGGTGTTCACGAGAGACGAGTTGACGCAGAGAAGACCCCCCGCCTGGAGAACGCCCTGGAACCTGACGAAGGCGGGCTGGTTCATGGCGACGACGAATTCCGGCGCCGAGGCCACTGGGGAGGCGATCTCCTCGTCGGAGACGGCGACGGTGCAGTTGGCCGTGCCGCCGCGCATCTCCACGCCGTAGCTGGGCAGGAAGGTGACGTACTTGCCTTCGAGCATGGCCGCGGTGGCCAGGGTCGATCCGATGGAGAGGACGCCCTGCCCTCCGAATCCTGAGATGATGGTCTTGGTCAGCATGGGACCTCTTTGAACACGCCCAGCGGGAATTGCTTGACCATGACCTCGTCGATCCACTGGCAGGCCTCGAGGGGGCCCATCTTCCAGTTCACCGGGCAGGGGGAGAGGATCTCGACCAGAGAGAAGCCGGCCCCGTCGATCTGGCGCTGAAAGGCCTTGGTGATGGCCTTCCTGGCCTTGACCACCGCGGCGGGCTTGTTCACGGCGACGCGTTCCAGATAGGACGTGCCGTCGAGCACGGAGAAGACCTCGCAGATGCGCACGGGGTGACCGGCAAGGCCGGCGTCGCGTCCCGTCGGAGTGGTGGTCGTCACCTGATCGAGGAGCGTGGTCGGCGCCATCTGGCCGCCGGTCATGCCGTACACGCCGTTGTTCACGAAGATCACGGTGATGTTCTCGCCCCTGTTGGCGGCGTGGAACCCCTCGGCGGTGCCGATGGCGGCAAGGTCGCCGTCACCCTGGTAGGAGAAGACCAGATTCTGCGGCCTCACCCGTTTGATGCCGGTAGCCACGGCGGCTCCGCGCCCATGGGCCGCTTCGACCACGTCTATCTCGAAGTAGTTGTAGAGGAGCATGCCGCATCCCGCAGGAGCCACGCAGATGGCGTCTCCCTGGAGGTCCATCTCTTCGATCACTTCCATGAGGAGGCGGTTGATGATGCCGTGGCCACACCCGGGGCAGTAGTGGAAGTGCGCCTCTTTCAAGAGCTTGGGTCGCGCGTACACGGTCTTCATGGTTTCTTCCTCTTGCCGCCCGCATGCGCCTGGTAGTAGTGGCGAGAGATGATCCTGTAGAGCTCGACCGGCATCGGGATGACGCCTCCGGGCCTTCCGTAGAAATGGATGTGTCCCTTGCCCTCCAGCGCCAGCCGCACATCCTCCACCATCTGGCCGGCGCTCATCTCGAAGACGAAGAAGTCGCTCACCGTCTTCGCCATCTCCTGGAGGGCCTTCGTGGGGAAGGGCCAGAGCGTGATGGGCCTGATCATGCCCACCTTCAGGTCCTCCTGGCGGAGTCTCTTGATGGCGCCCTTGGCGACCCGCGCGCCGATGCCGTACGCGACCACGATCATCTCGGCGTCATCCGCCAGATAGGTCTCGTAGCGGACTTCGTTCTGCTCGATGAGCCGGAACTTCCGCTGGAGCTTCCAGTTGTGCTCTTCCTGGAGCTTGGTATCGAAGATCAGGGAGTAGATCGCCTGGGCTGGTCTGCCCCTCGCTCCCGTGAGAGCCCAGCTCTTGTCGTAGTCCGGAGGGCGCACGAGGCCGTCGAAGTCGACCGGCTCCATCATCTGGCCCAACATGCCGTCGCCGAGAATGATGACGGGATTGCGGTACTTGTCCGCCAGGTCGAAGGCCAGAGGTACGACCTCCGTGAGCTCCTGGACGGACCCGGGAGCGAGGACGACCGTCCTGTAGTCGCCGTGGCCGCCGCCGCGCGTCGCCTGGAAGTAGTCTGACTGCGCCGCCGAGATGTTCCCCATGCCGGGGCCGCCACGCATCATGTTGACGATGACGGCGGGAAGCTCGTCGGCCACGAGATAGGAGATGCCCTCCTGCTTGAGGCTCATGCCGGGGCCGCTCGACGACGTCATGGAGCGTGCTCCGGCCACGGATGCTCCGAGCACCATGTTGATGGCGGCGATCTCGCTCTCCGACTGGATGAAGACCCCGCCCGCGCCCGGCATCCGCCTGGCCATGTATTCCGTGAGCTCGTTCTGGGGGGTGATGGGATACCCGAAGTAGTGAGTGCACCCCGAGAGGACCGCTGCCTCACCCAGGGCGGCGTTTCCGCTCATGAGACGTCTCATGACCTGCTCACCTCGATGGCGACCTCAGGGCACATGAGGGCGCAGTTGCGGCAGGCCGTGCACTCCTCGCCGTCGTCGAAGACGACGATGAAGTATCCCTTGACATTCAGTTCTTCCGAGAGACGGATGCAGCTCTTCGGACAGAAGTCGATACAGAGGGCGCAGCCCTTGCAGCGCTCCCTGTCGATCTGGATGCTCCCTTTCAATGATGCGTCCCTTGCGTCCGCCCATGGGTCGACTGCCTATGATAGCGGCTGGAGCGGTCCTCGGTGGAAATCGGGGAGGCGTAGCCAGGGGATCGCCATAGCAGGGGGTCTCTCGTCGACTTCAGCGGCCACTCCTCTGGCGCTGGGTGTTCACACGCGCTCGCCGACGCGGCTCGACCTGCGTGCGTTCTCAAGCTGATCCAGCGTCGGAATGCCTTTGTTGCCGAGCTGAGAGACCTTCAGCCCCGCGGACCAGGCGGCGGTAGCGAAGCACTCCGCGGGCGATAGACCCTTCGCCAGCGCCCAGGCGTAGGCGCCGTGAAAGGTATCGCCGGCGCCGCAGGAATCCACCGCGGTGACCGGAGCGGCATCCCATCGCTCCACACACGCGGGACCTTTGCCCGTTGTGAATACCCCGCCCCTCCGCCCTTGGGTCACCCCGAATACCTCGCGGCAGGAGTCGCCCCAGAGCTCCACGGCTGCCCATTCTGCCGGGCATCCCGCCTCCTTCAGCACATACTTCTCGGGCGCTATGACGTGATCGACCCGGCCCAGCAACCCCCTTGTCCATGGCCGCCCGGACCCGGTGTCGATGACGGTCTTCACGCCTCTCTTCTCACACTCGTCGAGCGCCGCCGCCGCCAGGGTTTCATCGGTCGCGTCCAGAAGCGCAACGTCAACGCCTTCAAGGAAACCCGGCAGTTCCCCGATCATCCGCGCATCCGCCTTTGGTTGTGGCAGCCAGATGATCGTCCGGGTCGCCGCTCCCCGCGCAAGGATGACCGCCGAGTGCTGCGAGGGCTGGTCATAGGCGACCCAGGTGCACTCCACACCCTCGGCATCCAGGTGCGCCATCAGGAGCTGGGCGTGCACGCCGACTCCACACGCCGCCAGAAGCCTGGTCGCGCCCCCCAGTCTCGTCGCCGCGATCGCGCTCCGACCGGCCGGCCCCCCCACCACTATCTGATGCCCAAGCGCACGGGTCACTGAGTCCGCTTGCGGATAGTCGTCGAGGACATAGAGGTAATCCACCGTCGCCATCCCGATCATCGCGACTACCGGCGCACGGCTCAGTTCCGGTTCAGCGTCCACTCGGCTGCCCCCCCAGGCTCGACATGATCGTGATCGCCTTGTCATGAAGCCGATCTCCTCAGGCGACCTTGCCTGTGGTCAGGATATGGGCCTTGAGGTCGCGAGCGCGGGCGGCCCACGAGAGGACTCAGTATAGCCCAGGAGATCGGGGGGACCCGTCGCAGGGCCTCCACGACCGGGCATCCGGGTTGCGCGACGGTCGCAGGCCCCAGGTCGCGACGAGCGTGAAGACCATGGGGACGAAGCCGATTCGCGACCCAGGCTACGGTCGCCTTCGTCGCCTGGGCCCCCGATGATGGCGCCGGCGATCACCGGCGCGGTAGGACGAGCGCACGAAGGGCGCCGCGACGACGGTGAGCCCAGGCCGCGCCGGCCGGCGGCGGGACCTGGCGGCCCCGCGCATCAAGTCGCCGGCCGAGTTGCCTGCGGCGCTCGGCCTCTGACGGCGCCCGCGAGTGCAAGCCTCGCACCCCGCGACTCCCCTGCGCCGCCCTCGAGAGTAAAGAAGACTTGACATCATGTCTGGTTCGGTTTACAGTCATGCATGTAAAGCAAACCTGACATCGCGTCAGGCACAATGAGGAGGCGGTCATGCCGTTCGAAGAGAAGATATCGTGGGTCAACGCGGTGGTCACGGTGATCGTCCCCGTGGCGTACTTCGTGATCATGCTGGGCCGGCTCGGTGACGTGTCCGCGGCCGACATCTCCTACCAGTGGCCGCTCCTCATCGCCATCGGGACGTCGATCGTCCTGACGATCGTCGGGTCGATCCTGGCGGGGATCGGCACCGGCATCTCGGCCGAGCTGCGCGGCCGATCCGCCTCCGACGACATCGACCGCAAGGACGAGCGGGATGTGCGCATCTCCCGTCACGGCGACCTGATCGGCTTCTACGTCTCCTCCGTCGGCATGGTCGGCGTGCTCGCGCTCACGATGCTGGAGTACGACTACTTCTGGATCGCCAGCGCGCTCTACCTGTCGTTCGTGGTGGGGACGTTCGTCGGGTCGGCGGTCAAGATCGCCTCGTATCACAGGGGCTTCTAGCGATGGGCAAGCCGACCAGGGTCACCAACCGCATCCGCGCGCTCAGGTTCGCCGCCGGCGAGATGACGCAAGCCGATCTCGCCGACCGGGTGGGCGTCACGCGGCAGACGGTGATCGCCATCGAGCAGGGCCGGTACTCACCGTCCCTCGAGATGGCCTTCCAGATCGCACGCGTCTTCGGAGTGCCGCTCGACAACGTGTTCCAGTATCCGGACAGTGAAGGAATGACACCATGAAGGCGATCATCCAAGGAGACGATGCCATGCCTGCGCAGCAGACCGTTCTTCTCATCGGCGGCACTGGGCGCACCGGCGGCCGCGTGCTGGAGCAGCTTCTGGGCCGCGGCATCCACGTGCGCGCCATCGTGCGATCCGCCGAGAAGCTCCCCGCGGACGTCGCCCAGCGACCCGGCCTGAGCGTGGTCGAGGCCGATCTCCTGGCTCTCAGCGATGAGCAGCTCCTGCGCCATGTGCGCGGCTGCGACGCCGTCGTCTCGTGCCTCGGGCACACCATCAGCCTGCGGGGGGTCTTCGGTGCGCCGCGCGACCTCGTCACGCGGGCCACGATGAGGCTGTGCCGAGCGATCCAGGCGTCGCAGCCCGCGAGGCCGGTCAGATTCATCCTCATGAGCAGCGTCTCGGTGAACCGTCGCGGGGGCCTGTACACGCGTCGCGGCGCGTTGGAGAGGGCCGTCCTCTGGATGCAGCGCGGCCTCGTCCCTCCTGGGAGGGACAATCAGCGCGCCGCCGACTTCCTCCAAGACGTCATCGAGGTCGCCGATCCTTACGCGCAGTGGGTGGTCGTCCGTCCCGACACGCTGAAGGAGGGCGACGTCACGGAGTACGCGCTGCACGAGGGCCTGGTCGACAGCCTGTTCCGCCCCGGCGCGACCAACATGGCCAACGTCGCGCACTTCATGTGCGAGCTGGCTACGGACCCTGAGGCGTGGGCGGCGTGGCAGGGCAAGCTGCCGGTGATCGTCAACGCCTCGACGGTCTGACAATGGCCGAGTCAACTTGAATCCGGAGGAGACCCGTGAAAGCAGTCGTGTACACACAGTACGGACCACCGGAGGTCCTTCAGCTCAGGGAGATGGAGAAGCCCACCCCCAAGGACAACGACGTCCTCATACGAGTACATGCGACGACAGTGGCGGGCACGGAGATCCCGATGCGCAGGGGCAAGGGGCTCGACTTCAGGATCGTCATCGGTCTCCGGCGACCGAGAGAGAGATATCGAGTACTGGGGATGGAACTGGCCGGGGAGATCGAGTCACTGGGCAAGGAGGTGACACGATTCAAGAAAGGCGACCAGGTCTACGGCTTCACCGGCTTCGGACTTGGCGGCTATGCCGAGTACTGCCGTATGCCTGAGAAGGGGTCGCTGGCGATCAAGCCGGCCAACGTGACGTACGAGGAAGCCGCCGCCGTCGTCGATGGAGCAACGACCGCGCTGTTCTTCCTCAACAAGGGGAGGATCCGGAGCGGACAAGAGGTCCTGATCAACGGCGCCTCCGGGAGCATAGGAGCCTATGCGGTCCAGCTTGCCAAGTACTTCGGGGCGCACGTCACCGGGGTGTGCAGTACGGCGAATCTGGAGCTGGCGAGATCGCTGGGAGCCGACAGGGTCATCGACTACACAGAAGAGGACTTCACCGCGAGCGGCCGGACCTACGACATCATCTTCGACACTGTGGGCAAGAGCTCGTTCTCGCGCTGCAAGGGCTCGCTCAAGAAGGGCGGACGCTATCTCCTGACCGTCGGTTGGGGTAGCTACCTCGTGATGCTATGGACCTCGGTGGTGGGCAGCAAGAAACTGATAACTGGGATGTCGCTCAAGAAGACCGACGAGCTGGTCTTCCTGAGAGAGCTCATCGAGGCCGGGCGCCTGCGACCGGTCATCGACAGACGCTTCCCGTTGGAGGAGATCGTCGAGGCTCACCGGTACGTGGAAGCGGGGCACAAGAAGGGGAACGTGGTCGTCACTGTGGGTCAGGCGCGGTTGGAGGAGGTTCGCGTGATCGTTCGCCCAGAGACCGATCGGGATCTCGATGGCATCCGCGAGGTCACCATCGTCGCTTTCCAGGGTCACCCCTGCAGTCAGCAGACAGAACATCTCATCGTGGAGGCACTGCGGGCGGCCGACGCCTTGGAGCTCTCGCTCGTCGCTGAGTCCGACGGCGAAGTGGTGGGCCACATCGCCTTCTCGGCCGCAGACATCGGCGGCTCATCGACGGGCTGGTCGCTGCTCGGGCCAGTGGCGGTCCGGCCGGACCGCCAAGGCGAAGGGATCGGACGCGCGCTGGTCGAAGCCGGTCTTGATGCACTGCGCTCTCGGGGAGCCTGCGGGTGTGTTCTGGTCGGAGATCCGGCCTTCTACGGCCGTTTCGGGTTCACGCAGTATCCGGGCGTAGTCTGGCACAGTGTGCCGGACGAGAACGTGCTCTGCCTCTTGATGTCCGGGGAGATGCCCACCGGCGAGGTGGTGCATCATCCTGCGTTTCTGGCTGGGACGTAGGCTTGCCACGACACCCTCCGCGTGGGTGACAGAGATCCCGATGCCCCTAGCCTGGATCCACCGGCCAAAGACGGCCTCGCAGTCAATGAAGACAGATACTTGACACTGTCATTGATATGGTCCATGATACCGTCATGGATGAACGTTGGGCACTCTTGGACGCCGGTCCGCTGAGCCATGCCGGCGGCGAGTCACACCTCCTGCGGGACGTCATACAGACGTATCAGGTGCTGATGGCCGCCTTCACGAGCGCGGTCGGGACGTCGGCGGCGCGGGTGCCTCTGGTGCGCCTCCTCGCCGTCGCTGGGGAGGAGGGCGCAGGCACGGCGGCGCTGGCGCGGGCACTGGGCGTCGACCCTGCGGGCGTCACGCGGGCGGCGGCGGCGCTCGTCGCCAATGGGCTGGCGGAGCGCCGGCCTCACGCGACCGACGGCCGGCGGGCGCTCTTCGTCCTCACTCCCCGGGGAAGGCAGTGGTTCGAGGAGTTCCACGAGCGCATGCACCGCTTCGAGGCGGAGGTCTGTGCCGGCGCCTCGACAGACGACGTGCGCACGACCGTCGAGGTCCTCGCTGCGGTTCGCGAAGCCGCGGCGGGAAGAGCGGAAGCATGAGTCCGAAAGACGCGCGATCATCCCGCCACCACCGCCACGAGACGCTGTACGTGCGACTGGACCGACGCGCCTGCGAAGCATGCGGAGCCTGCGTCGAGGCGTGTCCGCGTGACGTCATCGGCGTGATCGACATGCCCCTGCACCATCACGCCCACCTCAGACACCCGGAGCTCTGCCGCGGCTGTCTGGCGTGCGTCAAAGCATGCGAGCACTCCGCCATGACTGCCACCTCACGGCATGCTCCGCCGGCGGCGGCCGCTTCGGCAGCGATCTCGCACTCGTCTCCGCGTCCATAGCCCGAGCCCCGGCAGGAGGCTCAGGACACCGTCCAGAGGCCGCAGATCGTCGTAGTACGGGCAGATCTCCTGCCTGATGGCCATGCCCGTGCGGTCGGTCGGCTCCGTTGCTTCGGCCGCCGGCGCCCGCTACTCGACCGTCAGCTTTGCCTGCCCGGCGGCGCCAGGGTCGCCGGCGAGGTCCTCGCCGGCGACGAGCAGGTCATAGGCGCCCGGGTCGAGCCGGCAGGTGAAGGTCCAGCTGTTCTTGGGCCCGCGCTTCAGCCACCCCGACGTGGTCTGGTAGAGGGGGTCGCCGGCCGCGTTCTTGACCTGCAGATGCACGCGGATCTGCGGGCTCAGCTGCTCGACCACCCTGAACGTGACCTTCGCCCTCTTGCCGCCGGTGGCAGTGGCCGGGGACACCGTCACCCGGGGCGCCGTGGTGTCCATGAGCACCAGCACCTTGTGCTTCTTCTCGACGTTGCCCGCCGCGTCCGCGGAACGGAACTCCACAGAGCGGTCACCGTCGTCCGAGTGATCGGCCGCCGCGGGAATCACGTAGGTCGACCCATGGACCCAGTCGCTCCAGAGTGGCGACAGCCAGTCCTGGATGTGAGACTCCGCGTACGCCACGCCGGAGCCGCCGGAGTTGTCGGTGGTGTATGTGAGGGTCACCGGCTGGTTGTGCCACTTCTTGTCCACGCCGCTCACCTTGGTCACGGGCGGCACCGTGTCGGTCGCCGGCGGCGGCCCGGCGATGCCGTACCGCTTGACGGTGGAGTTGGCCCAGTCGATCGCGTAGATGTCGCCGCTCGCGGCGACCGCCACGAAGAGCGATCTCGCGTGCTCGTGCTCGCCCGCCACGGCGAGGCTCCACTGCGTGAGAGGCGCGCCGCCTGCGGTGAGCTCCAGGACGCGAGGCGCTCCGAAGAAGTCGTCGCTCACGACGTACACGTCCCCGCCCTCGTCGAGGGCGATGCGGTGCGCAGTTCGGTGACCACGCGCGCGGTGTGCATCGGCGCCGCGTCGCTGCGCGTGTCATCCACGCCGTACAGTTCCGGCCCCGAGGCGCGCACCGCGGCGAGGAAGCGGCGGCGCTCGTCGCGGCCGGCGTCGAGCGCCGCCGCTTCCCCGCCGTCGAGGGCCAGCAAGCGCTCCAGCACAGCGCCGGGGTCGCCGACCAGCGGCGCCTCCGCCGGCCAGGTGCGGCCGATGGCCAGGGGGTCGGCGTCGATGTGCATGAGAGCCCGCGACCGCAGCTTCTTGCGCTCCCAGTGCAGGGTGTCGCGCTCGTTGAGCCCCGAGCCCATCACGATGAGCGCCTCGACTTCGTCCCTGAGGATGGCCTCGGTGGCCCAGCGCGAGCCGCCGTAACCGAACACGCCCAGGGCAAGAGGGTGGTCCTCGGGGAAGACGCCTTTGCCCGCCAGCGTCGTGGCCACGGGCAGCTCGAAGCGCTCGGCCACGTGCACGAGCACGCCGGCGCCCTCGGAGCCGCGCACCCCGCGGCCGGCGAGGATCACGATGTTCTTGAGAGGCCGCGGCCCGGCCAGCAGGCTCAAAGCCTGGTCGAGCGCGTCCTCGTCGACCGGACGAGTCCCGGTGAGTGCGGCCGGCACGGGCGTCCACTGACCGGCGATCTCGGCGGACTGCACATCGACCGGTACGGAGAGGTGCACCGGCTCGCGCATCACCAGGGCGTGCGTGATGGCCTGGCGCAGGTGGCGCGGCAGCACCGCCGACGACGACACCGACTCGGAGAGCCCGGTGAGAGTGCGCAGCGCCGCGATCTCGTCGAGGGCGGCGCCCGAAGCATCCTGGAAGCCGCCCATGCCCTCCAGCGTGGTGGGCACCTCGCCGCTGATGGCCAGCACCGGCGAGCGCTCGGCTTTGGCCGCCGCCAGGGCGGTCGCCATGTTCAGCACTCCGGGACCCCCGATGCCGAAGCATACGCCGAGGCCGCCCGTGGCCCTGGCGTACCCGTCCGCCATGTACGCGGCTCCTCCTTCAAAGGCCGCCACGACCGTGTGCAGCCCTTCGGTGCCGGTCATCGGCGGCATGAAGGCGTCGTTGAGCGCGCCCGGCACCATGAAGCAGCAGCGCACGCCCTGGACCCTGAGCGCCTCGAGGATGTACTCGCTTCCGTTCATCGTCACATCCTTCCTCCGCGAGCGCGTAACGCGCGCGCCCAGTCCACAGCCGCGCCCGTCGCCCGGAGCAGGGAGGCGCGCTGGCGGCGTGCCGCGGCGCCGCGCGGCCGCGCGGCCGCGCGCCGGCAGCGCCGGCTCAAGCCGGCTCAGAGGTGTAGCGCGGCTGCCGGAGCCGCACGCCCAGTCGCATACACTTGGGTTGCAGAAAGGTTGCACAACAAGGGCGACGCGGCGGGGAGGAAGCGCGATTTCGCTGCAAATCACTGGTGGGCGCACCTGGATTCGAACCAGGGACCTCTTCCTTATCAGAGAAGCGCTCTAACCGACTGAGCTATGCGCCCACAGGGGTCATCGAGTCTACGAGGGCGGCGGCAGGAGGTCAACCGCGTGCGGCGGGATCGCCGTGACCTCGCGGCAGTGTCCCTAGAACGGCGCCCCGCCAACGACTGGCCTCTTGCGATCGTGAACTGACCGGTTTACATTGAGGTAACTGACTTGATTATCTCAGTCGAAAGGACCATCATGCCGTCCGTGGGCATCACTGAGCTCAAAGCGCACCTCAGCGACTATCTTCGCCGCGTACAGAGCGGCGAGCGCTTTCACATCACGTCTCATGGCAAGGAGGTCGCCGACCTCGTGCCGGCCGATCCGGTCCGGGCGGCGCTGTGGCGCATGGTGGAGGCCGGCGAGGCGGAGTGGAGCGGGGAAGACATGGTGGTTCCCCGCGATCTCCCCATCAACACAGGGCGCATGCTCTCCGATATCGTGCTCGAAGACCGTGGCCCGTACTGGGACGATCCGGACCCCCAATGATCATCTACCTCGACACCAGCGCCTTCGTGAAGCTGATTCTGCAAGAAGACGGCGCCGCTGACGCTCGCTCTTGGTTCGATGAGGCCGGGCCCGTCGTGTCGAGCGTCATCACGTATCCAGAAACCTGTGCAGCATTGGGCAGACGTGCTCGCGCTTCCGTAGGGGAGAGCCCGCAGCTGGAGGCCTGGATCGGCGGACTTGAAGCGCGCTGGCGACGCGTGGTGTCTGTGCGCGTGGAGGCGCAGCCTGCGGGGGAGCTCGCGCTGAGGCATGGGCTGCGTGGCATGGATGCCGTTCAGCTCGCAGCCGCGGTCCACGTGCGGGAGCGCCTGCGCAGACACGCGGACGATGCGGAACTTGTCTTCGCGGCCTTCGACCGGCAGCTGCTGGCGGCCGCCGCGCGCGAGGGCTTCGCCACGCTCGGCGGCCCGCTCGCGTAGGCGGGCGGAGGCGGCGGCGCCGTCGGGCCCCGCCGGCACGCCCCGAGCAGCCCTCAGCGCCCCGCCACAGGGTTGGGGATGATGTCCAGCACGCCCTCCGGCGTGAGTGTGAGTGTGGTCAGGCGGCCGTCGGTCAGAGGCACGGCGTCCGCGTAGGTGCCCGGCACGCTCGCGATCGCATACGTGTCGATGTTGATCACCGTCAGCGCGCCGGTGCTGTCGATGCCCGCGAGCTGGAAGATACCGGGGTCGTGGCGGAACCAGATGGAGCCGGTCGCGTTGTCCCACACCCAAGCTTGCTGGTACATGTACTGCATCGACCAGTCGACCACCGCGACCGCCGAGGTGCCCCACGCCGTGATATCACTCTCGTAGCTGTAGCCACCCTGCTCGAAGATGCGCCACTTGGCCACGCCGATCTCGCCGGTGCCCTCTCCGCCTCCCGGCAGCAGGCGACCGCCGAACTTGCCGAAGGCGACCCACAGGTTGCGACTGGCCTCGGGCGCCCTGCGGGAGCTCATCACGGCCGCATGGGAGCCGTCCGGGCTCAGGGCCAGGTACGGCCAGTCGGTGACCCTGTGGGAGACGATGCTGGGCACGCCCGTGCGGCTCACGCGCAGCCAGTAGATCGTGGTGCGCCACTTGCTGGGGTTGTCCATGTACACGCCGACCGCCAGGCGGCTGCCGTCTGCGGACGACGACGCCGGGTTGATGAAGTACGCCCTGGGCGGGCGATACGGCAGAGCGACTGAGCGTGTCACGTAGCCCTGCCGCACGAACACGCGCGTCACCCTCTGGGCCGAGACCTCGGCCCAGACGAGACGCGTGAGCGTGTCGCACAGCGGCTGGACGAACTCGTTCTCGAACGCCTTCTCGAAGCGCACGGCGCCGTCGGCGTTGTAGGCGCGGAGCTCCCCCGAGCGCAGGACGTCGGGGTCGGGGAATATGGCCACGAAGGCGGCCGGCAGCGTGCCTGTGGCCGCCCAGGCGTCGCCGGTCTCGAGCGACCAGACCGTCGCACCGCTCGCGTCGGTGACGACCAGCTTCGCTTCCGGAGCGACGTCGGACATCCTCAAGGCCAGCGCGTCCCCCTCGGTTGCGCGTCGTAGAGCCGGCGCCGCACCCAGACGTCCCGCAGCACGGCGTCCGCGGTCTTGCCCGGCGCCCAGGGCGACCAGCGGTTCTCGGGCGCCACCCGGCCGCTACGCGCCGCCGACGCGGCCGGCGCCAAGGCGAGCGAGCACGACGACCACGAGCAGCCGGCGGCGAGCGCGCGCCTTGTCAGACGGCTGAAGACGTGCGCGCGGATGGCTGCCATAGCCCCTCCCGACAGTCCCGGTCCTTCACCCGAGCAGGTCTGAGCCGGGCAGGCGCAGAGAGCTTGTGCGCCACCCATACGTCCGCTCGAGGGGTGTGCAACAAAGTCCCGCGGCGGCAGGCGGCCGCCAGGCCGCCTGCCGCCGCACGAGGCCTGCCCCAGCGTGCTATGGGGTGGCGGCCCGCAGCCGCCAGGCGCCGGGCGGGTCGCCAGCCGCGCGCGCTGAGCCGGTGATGTCGGCCGTCACCGTGTTCGCAAGCTCGCCCTCAGGCGCCAGTGGCCGTGCCGGACGGTCGCCGCCGGCGAAGGGCGGGATCGCCACCGTCGCCGCACCTGCGAGCAGAGCGCCCGACGTCAGCTGATAGTCGCCGTTCGCAGGGTCCACCATGATCGGCCGCACCGTGTTCACCGCATTCTGCGCCAGCACCAGCGCGGCCGTACACACCGGGTTGCCGGGCTGCCCCCCGGCGCCCTCGTCGCCGATGCCCAGCGCCAGGTCCGGGGCGCCGTTCCACAGCACGTTGCCGCGGATCACCACGTTGTCGTCCGCCAGGGCCGGGTTGGGGATGTTGGATCCGGGAGATGTGGGCAACGGCCCGCTCAGGGTGAAGTGGCTCCACGCGCTCGCGTAGCCGTCCGGGTTGTAGAGCAGATTGTTGAAGATGAAGACGTTGCGGTTGGGGATGGGCTGATGGCTCTCGTAGCCGGACGTGGCCGTGCCCCAGCCGCCGGCCGCGAGGTTGGCCAGGCAGCGAGCGACGTCCCCGTCGCAGCTACGGGCGCCCTGCACGATCTCGATGGCGTGGCTGCGTCGCCCCACCCGGTAGAGCGTGTTCCAGGCCAGCAGGATGTTGTAGCCGCCGTTCACGCCCATGCCGGCGCCTTCGGTATCGTGGATCACGTTGTTCACGAACTTGATGTCGGTGGCCTCGTAGTGGAGCCACGGCGACACCATGTACTCGAACCCCGTCCCCTGCCCCGCGCTGAAGCCGCCGGTGAAGCAGTCGTAGATCTCGTTGCCCTCGAGCGTGATGTAGGCCGAACCGCCCTTGAGGTAGACGCCCCAGTCGCCGGCCCGGTGGATCTTGTTCCTCAGGATGGCGCCGTGCTGCACGGCCACGAAGTCGATGGCGGGGTTCCAGGCCCCCGAGATGTCGCAGTCCTGGATGGTCACGTAGCTGCACTGGTTGGCCTTGATCGTCTCCTGCGGCGTCGTGTAGTCCTCGCGGCTGCCGAGACCCGTGACCCGGCAGCCGTCCACGAGCACGTGGTCGCAGGCCTCGAAGTGCAGGGTGTTGCCGCCGCCAGTCTCGGGCGTGCCGCCGCTCTCGAAGGCGACGTCGTGAAGCTGCAGATGCGAACAGCCGTGGATGTTGAGGTTTGGCAGGGTCACCGTCCCGCGCCCGTCGGCCGCCTCGATGACCAGAGGCGCTCCGGCGGTGGCGTGGCGTGCGTCCATCCAGCCGGGGACAGCGTCCTCGAGAAAGCGCCCCGGCACGAGGCGGATGCGGTGCCCCGCAGCCAAGGTCCCGCCGGCGGGGACTCGCTCCCAAGCGGCGCTCAGAGTGCGCAGGGCGGTCGCGCGCGACGTGCCCGCCGCGGCGTCGTTGCCGTTCGCGGGATCGACCCAGAGCTCCACCGCCGTCCCCGTCACGGCGAACGAGCCGGGGCTGGTGCCGAAGACGGTCCAGGCGCCGCTGCCCGCCGCGGCCCGCCAGGCGACGATGGCCTGGTAGCCGCCGCCGGCAGGCACGTCGAGAGTGACGCCGGTGGTGTAGGAGGCGAGGCCGCTCACGGCGACGATCTGGCCGATGTACCAGCCGCCGCCGGGGCTGCGCGCCCAGACGCCGAGCTCGCCGCCGGCGGCGGCGGGGCTGGTCGTCCAGCTGACCGTGAGGCTGGCCCCCGCGGGGTAGCTGCTCGCGCCCGCGGGGGCGGTGACGTTGATGCTGAGCCCCGCGCCGGTCACGGTGAAGGAGCCGGGGCTGGTGCCCCAGCTGCTCCAGGCGCCGCCGGCGGTGGCCCGCCAGGCGACGATGGCCTCGTAGCCGCCGCCGGGAGGGACGTCGAGGGTGAGGGCGGCGCTGAAGCTCGCGGCGCCGCCGGCCGGGACCAGCTTGGCGGCGTACCAGCCGCCGGCGGGGGAGCGCGCCCAGAGGCCGAACTCGCCGCTGGCGGCCGCGCTGCTGGTCGTCCAGCTGACCGTGAGGCTGGCCCCCGCGGGGTAGCTCGCGCTGCCCGTGGGGGCGCTGACGTTGATGCTCAGCCCCGCGCCCGTCACGGCGAAGTGGCCGGGGCTGGTGCCGAAGACCGTCCAGGCGCCGCTGCCCGCCGCGGCCCGCCAGGCGACGATGGCCTCGTAGCCGCCGCCCACCGGCACGTCGAGGGTGACGCCGGTGGTGTAGGCGGCGAGGCCGCTCACGGCCACGATCTTGCCGATGTACCAGCCGCCGCCGGGGCTGCGCGCCCAGACGCCGAGCTCGCCGGCGGCGGGCGCGGGGCTGGTCGTCCAGCTGACCGTGAGGCTGGCCCCCTGCGCGTAGCTCGCGCTGCCCGTGGGGGCGGTGACGTTGATGCTGAGCCCCGCGCCCGTGACGGTGAAGGAGCCGGGGCTGGTGCCCCAGCTGCTCCAGGCGCCGCCGGCGGTGGCCCGCCAGGCGACGATCGCCTCGTAGCCGCCGCCGGGAGGGACGTCGAGGGTGAGGGCGGCGCTGAAGCTCGCGGCGCCGCCGGCCGGCACCAGCTTGGCGGCGTACCAGCCGCCGCCGGGG
>Ga0247842_10001483_pt1 | contig 39190 bp, 33 predicted proteins | sample LaCruzMarch2015__3_FD_192411 | JGI IMG/M metagenome (GOLD analysis project Ga0247842, IMG submission 192411) | Freshwater microbial communities from meromictic Lake La Cruz, Castile-La Mancha, Spain - LaCruzMarch2015_19m | ecosystem: Environmental > Aquatic > Freshwater > Lake | place: Spain...
TACAAAGCATAGCAGTGAGAAGCTTAGAGGTTTGGAGGCTTAGAGATTGAGAAGGTGGAGAGAGAGAGAGAGTTCGGAGGAAAGAAAGTATGGCGAGGCCGGTATAGCCAACCAGTCCAAATGCAGGGACCGGGATGCCAAAGGGATAGGCAACCGGGCTTTTCCTAACCAATTCACATCCGCTTCCATTCAAACACAAAATTCCGGTCTGTCGAAGAAAGCTTTGAAGGACATAGACGGCCATGATGATGCCGGCAACGGACAAGACAAAGATGACACGGTTTATTGTTCTCTGTTTATTGTCCATACATTAAATACTTCCCCGTCTGGTGCGGGCAAAAAATTGATTTTTACCATCCTGGCGGATTTTGGACCCTTGGGAAAATGAGCTTTTCATGGGCGGCCGTTTAAAAAGAGAAGTAAGTACTGGTTTGGTTGGCGGCTCCGGTGATACTGGCTGCTCCGGCTCTTTTTTTACTTCAACAGGAATTTTTTGTTTTTTCATATACATGCAAGTATATCAGGAGTATGCATTTCCGTAAATCCTTAAAAGCGACTATTGTGCGGTTGGGGTATGCCGTAGTATAGTTATCTCCACATAGTTTTCTGCTTCCTGCTCTTCAAATAACTATTTTATTTTGATATGAGTACATCTGAGCGATTAAAACCAAATGGAAATGGTAATCTGGAAAAGTTCCCCTTTTCTATTCTTAATGACCGGCTTGACCAAATATTCCGGAAACCGGAAACAATAGAAGAAATGACAGAGCTCGGTATCACCACTGTTTCCAAACGAAAATTATCACACCTCTTTGTAGAGGCAGGGGAAGATAGCGATGATCGTTCGTCTGTGCGGCTCGTAAATTTGAAAAATGTCCGGATCGGAGAAACGAAGCGGGGGATATTTGAAGAGCGTGTATTGTCCGAAGCATTGTGCGCAGGAATATATATACCGGATATCAGTGTGACAACAAAGGAAATTCTTGATACGCATAAAGAATTTGAACATGATGAAAAAGCGCTTCGTGACGCAATAAAAGAGCAGGTATATAAAACTGCAGAATATATCCGACGGTCTTTGGTGCCGGCATTTCGGACTTCAGAAGAGTCTCCGTCTTTCTTTATAGGCGTAGGGCTTGACGGGCAAATGGCCGCGTGGGAACAAATGGGTTTTTTGAGCGAGCTCACTGCATTTCGTTCTACGGCTGTATCGCCAAAAGATGTGATTAAGGCTCTTTTTTACGATACGGAAGGTCACAGAAACGGGGTGCTTTCACAAGAAGGATTACGATTTCAAACGCAAGGAGTCATGGTACCCGGTCTTGATATATTATTTGTAAAAAAAGATGCAAACGGAAGAAAGGTTCCTGCGCCGATATCCCTATTAGGATGTGGAAAAGGGAATGAATATACACCATACAACAATGTTGTAGGACTTGCCTGTATAGAGGATGATGTTGATCTTCATGAACGGAAAAGCCATGTACGAAGGATCAATGCGCTTACACGACATTGGTTGTCTGATCCGAGCGTGCAGGTAATGAGCGTGGATCGTGCGCTTATTGCGCGGTGGCAAACGGAAGGCGCTTTGATTTCAGAAAAAGATCAAAGAGAAAGTGTCTCTGCAATGACCCCAAAAAAACGTGTGGATTATGGATTTTCACCAAACGAAAAAATTCAAAGTGTAGGATTATTTATTATTGAAAATAGGCAGCAGATCGGAGGAAATAAACTCATGCTCCGCGCTTCGTATCCGGGACAACTTACGCGGGCAGTACTTTTGGATTTCGGTTGGTCATATCAGGATGAGCCGGTAGTATCTTCTTTTCCCAACCGCGCGTCGTATGCAAAAGGAATTAGTCCATATCTTGAAGCAAAATTGTTGCCGCCAATACGGCGTTTATACCGGACAGATCTTCTCGAGCAATCACTTGACGCTGCTTCACTTCAAAATGCATCTATCGGGTATTCTTTTATTGCAAGCGAACTCTATCACCGGTTAGGATGGGCCGGACTTACAGATTTTATCAAAGAGCAGGTCCCGAGGTTTTCTGATTTTGACAGACTCCATGAGGGATTGCAAAAATATGAGAAGGAATATTATCAGGATAAAACGCTTTTTACGGCAATTCTTCTTTCTCATGCGCATGTGGATCATAGCGGGGGAATGTCGACCATTCGTTATGATGTCCCTGCAGGAATGACACCGGCAAGCGCAGCATTTCTTCGGGCTATGTATCGATCAGGTTGGCATTTCACCGGACAGGAAGCGATCATACGAAAACTTCGGGAAGGAGAGAAAAGGGGAAATGCGTATGCAACAGAAGAACGCCCTCTTTATCTATTTGGAGACAGGCAAACAGTATTTCTTTCTCCTGACATGAAGGCAACGGCACTGTATGAAAATCATAGTATCATCGGAGCGACAGGATTTATCGTAGACGTGATGGATACTGATGGCGGTGAATTGGTGTCGTTTGGCTATACCGGAGATTGGCGAAAAGGGCCGATGACAGATAAAGCTATTCAGGAATTTTCCAGATGCGACGCGATAGCCATAGAAGGAACAAATTTTGAAAATGAAAAGCCTTCACGCGGTATCACTGAGGAGCGTGTGTCGGAAAAATTTGCCGCATATAGGGCAGATGAAGATGCGCGAGGTGGAATAGTTATCATCCAACTTGATGGGAAAAATCTTGAGCGTCTTGGGCATGTTGTCACTACTTCGGGAAATCGGACAGTATGTGTGCCTCTGGGAACAGCAAAGATTCTTCATGAACTTGCAATATTTAATGAATCTCTTCCAAGAGAGCTCCGTGTCGCTGTGCCTATGCTCGGAAAGGATGTCACTATTTTTAAACAACAGAAAATGACGTATGACCCCTGGGAAAAGCAACTCATGAAAACATACGGGTCAGTTGACGGGAACGACATCATGCTTGATCCGAAACAATTTAGTATCGTCGTTGATCCATACAAATCACTCTATACCACATTTGGTACTCTCCCCAGAGGAACGGTCGGTACCGTGATACGGAGCACTTATTGGCCATATGGTGATCAGGAAAAAAAATTAACACTTTCCAATTATCATTGGTGCCGTCAACAAAAGCTTCAATATATCACAGACATTGATTTATCGGGAAATACTATTCGGGTGCCTGAAAATCCTATTGGCGTTCATGCTTCAGGACATATGACGAAAGAAGAAACGCTTGATGCTATAGTAAGTTGGGCACGCGTGGGAAACGTCAAAACTATTATTCCTCTCCATACATTGACCCGTGGAATATTTTCTGATCAAACAAAAAAATTTTTACGGGAGCATGATGTGGCGGTGTATCCGGAAGGAGCATTGCGAATCCAACGCGGTATCGGGAAAGGCGGCGTCATCGTACCACTCTGGGAACGGAAGAAGTAAAAAAAAGTTATTTCGTTATTGATTGAAGGTGTGCTTCTAGCTGTTTGACTGCATCATTTTCTGTTTCATACACAATTTCTTTTTTGACCGCAGGACATCCACGTGTCATGCGTGAAACCTGTGTGCCTTTTTCATAGAGAATAATAACGGGTTTGCCCATCTCATTTGCATGTTCTATCTCGATACCGGTGCCGGTAGACGGCTCACCCATATAGGAAATCATGATATCGCTTTCATCAAGGGCTTTGATATCGCGGGCATAGACTTCTTGTGACGTCACTTCCGGATTTTTGATGGGGTCCGTACCGCTTTTGTAGGCCCAAAATGAATCAAATCCAAGTGTATGAGAAACACTATCCAGTTTTTCGTAAAATGCTTTCGTGGCCTCCGGATTTTTGAGGTTGGTCAACGGTCCTGAAAAGAAAATACGCATATCAGTTGAAAGTTTATAAAGTTGTTGAGTTATAAAGTTATATGTTTGTACTTTACAAACTTTATAACTTTAAGAACTTTGAACTTTAGTATACGTGGAGTTGATATAGTTTGCAATGTTGTTTTCAGCAAAAACCAATGGTATGCTCGTTGAGCGGAAATAAAGGTATAATGAATATTGATTAGCCCGCCTAAGCTTCCTTTAAGTCTTTTCACTCCGACGTAACGTGAGACGACTTAAAGAGCGCTTGAGCGGCGGGTTTATCGGTATTAAGGAGGTATATGGATATTGTGATAACCGACAAAAATTTTGATAGTGAGGTTCTCAAGGCAGACAAGCTGGTGTTGGTGGATTTTTGGGCTGTTTGGTGCGGACCGTGCCAGATGCAGGGGCCGATCCTTGAGGAAGTTGCCAAACTTATGGAAGGAAAAGTAATTGTTGGAAAGGTGAATGTGGATGAAAACCCTCAGTCTGCGGGTAAATATAATGTGATGTCTATTCCGACGCTTATGATTTTTAAAGGCGGCACTGTTGTCAAACAATTTACAGGAGTACAGAGCAAAGAAACGTTGGTGGGGGAGATGAATAAACTGTTGAGCTAATATAAAAAGGACAATAAGCAAAAAACAGAAAGCAGAAAGCGCAGTGTTTACTGTTTATTGATTTTTGTTCCTCTCAATACATGTACGACGTTATTATCATCGGTTCTGGGCCTGCTGGTTATACAGCTGCGATTTATACTTCACGGGCGTTTTTGAAAACACTTGTTCTTACTGGGACTCAACCGGGCGGACAATTAACAACCACTACAGAGATAGAAAATTTTCCTGGATTTCCGGATGGGATACAAGGGCCGGAACTCCTCCAAAAAATGAGAGCGCAAGCAGAGAAATTTGGAGCGGAAGTGAAGGTTGAGACTGTTAAGACAGTAAGACAAAAAGACGATAAGACATTTATTGTTGAAACAGATGAAGAATCGTATGACACCAAGTCGGTAATTATTGCAACAGGAGCGTCTGCAAAGCCACTCGGGATTCCCAGTGAGGAACAATTTCGCGGAAAAGGAATTAGCTACTGTGCTACCTGCGACGGATTTTTCTTTCGTGGAAAAAATATCGCGGTTCTCGGTGGCGGAGATACGGCAATGGAAGAGGCGACATTTCTTTCAAAATTTGCAGATCATGTGACGATCATTCATCGTCGGGAAGAATTTCGGGCAAGCCCTATCATGGTGGAGAGAGCAAAAAAGAATCCAAAAATCAGTTTTCTTTTGAATAAAGAGGTAGTGGAGTTTATCGGTGATCAGACGGTTAAGACAGTAAGACTGAAAGACAGGAAGACTGGAAAAACAGAAGACGTTGCGTTTGATGGGGTGTTTGTGGCAATTGGCCATACGCCGGCAACAGCATTTCTCAAAGACGTAATCACCATGGATGAAAAGGGGTATATCCAGATCCGGGGGATGCGGTCTGCTACAGAAGCGCACTCGCTTACCTCTGTTGATGGAATTTTTGCAGCCGGAGACTGTGTGGATAGCCGCTACCGACAGGGAATTGTCGCGGCGAGCATGGGTGCAATGGCAGGACTAGATGTAGAAAAGTATTTAGCAGAGTAGCGAGAGTCAAAATATTATTTTCCGTCTGGCTTGATGTTGAATTTCTGAGTGAGCAATGTAACCATGCCTTTCGCTCGATCCTCAAGCGACGTAATACCCGATGGGGAACTTTGTTCTCTTTTTAGGGAAACTGCAGCTAAAAACCCTCCCAATGCAGTGTGAGCTACTTCCGGTTTCAGATTTTCTGAAGTTAAGTGACCAAAATATCCATTACTTGCTGCTCTTATTAGTTCTGCAAAATCTTTTGGGTCTCCACCTCTTCGTTTGAGTTCGGCTGCTTGAGTTAAAAACGCAGTTTGAAATTGGTCGGCAGAATTCACTATTGATTCATACGTTTCATCATCACCTATAGTATCTTTGAGCTTTTGTCTTGCTTCGTTTTTTGCTTTTGCCCATTCAAGTTGTTGACGAGCGGTTTCTGATTTTAATTGTTCACCCGTCTTATTGTTTATATCGGACGTTGTTTCTGCCATATATGAGTATTTTCTCTCAGAGATAGAGAGAGTTCAAGGGGGAAAATATAACACTTGACATACCATTCATACCATAGTATGATTCATACTATATGAACATTTCAATGGTGGTTACGAATGTCCGGATGCCGCAGGAAGACTACCTTCAGGTTAAAGCGATGGCAGCGGAACTTGGGATAAGTGTTAATCAATACATTCATTCAGTCGTTGTTGGCTCCGCAACACAACGGATGATGCGTGATACAAAACGAACGAGACGAGTCAAACACCAGTCATTTTATGAAGCGATGCTTGCGCTTGCATTATCAGTATCAAAAACGAAAAAAAAGCCACTCGGCCTTTCTGAAGAAGATGAAGTGATTTATGGTATATGAGGCAAAAAAGTGTATTTATCGACTCGAGTTTTTTTAAAGCACTTCTAGATGCTGATGATGACTTTTATATGCAAGCCATCAAAATTTGGAAGTTTTTTCTGCAACAATCTACCCCACTCGTGACAACAAATTATATAATTGACGAAATACTGACGCTTATCCGTAACAGGTGTGGTTTGGAGCTCGCGTTAGACTTTAGATCGGTCCTGACGGAGTACGCATCCTCGATAAAACTCATTCGAGTAACTGTTGATGATGACGCGGGAGCATGGCAATGGTTTGAAAAGGATTGGAGTAAGTTGTCCTACACCGATTGTGTGAGTTTTGTAGTTATGAAGCGGTTGGGGATCACTCATATTGCGACGTTTGATGAGCATTTCAAACGCGCTGGATTTACTCTTGTTTCATAGTATAATGAAGAGCATGGAAGCGATTAAACCTCAGCAATACACCGGTATTATTACCAAAAAACTACAATTGACTAAAACTGTATTTCATTTTTTCATACAAAACGAAAATCCTGCGATATATAATTTTCAACCCGGACAGTACGGGACATTCATCATAGATGAGAAAACGCGGCGGCAGTATACGTTTGCCAGTGCACCTGATCCAAAAATGTTTGAGCTCGTAGTAGACGTATCTCCTATGGGACCCGGGTCGAAATATTTTCTTTCCAAAGATGTCGGGGACAGGGTAGAGTATCTATCACCTCTGGGGAATTTTACACTTTCCGAAAATTCGCTGAAAAAAATATTTGTTGCCACAGGGACGGGGATAGCTCCTTTTCGTTCTATGATTTTAGGCGGAAAGGAAATTTCAAATTATTCTCTTTATTGGGGTCTCAGATATGAGGATGATATGTACTGGGATATGGAAATGAAAAGCCTTGTAGGGCAACTCACAGGGTCCCAGTATTTTATGTGTTTATCTAAACCGGGTGAAAACTGGGATGGGTTGGTGGGACATGTGACGGAACATGTCCTCGAAAGAGAGAAAAATCTTCAAAATTGCGAATTTTACCTTTGCGGGAATAGTGCAATGATTGTGGAGATGGAACAGAGGCTATCGGATATAAAAGTGCCAAAAGAGCAAGTGAAAATAGATCTATTCTACTAATAATTTGATAAATATTGAACACATAATGCAAATACAATAGGATAGGCCTATAGATAACATCACTCTTGCATCTCTGCCCCAAAACTCATAGAGTAAGTGTCTTATGAAACCAACAAATAATCCGTTTGAAAATGCTTTACAACAACTGCAGAAAGCTGAGAATAAGATAACAGATAACAGAGAACAGAAAGCAGAAATTCAAAAAAAAATATTACTCCTTGAGCAGCCACAGAGGATCATTAACATTACAATCCCTGTGGAGATGGATAATGGGGGCACCCGGATATTTCAAGGCTACAGAGTGCAGTACAATAATTTCCTTGGTCCATACAAAGGTGGAATCCGTTTTCATCCACACGTATCTCTGGATGAGGTGAAAGCACTTTCATTTTGGATGGCGATGAAATGCGCGGTCGCTGATCTTCCGCTTGGAGGCGGGAAAGGCGGAATTATCGTGGACCCAAAGATACTTTCTGAGGGTGAACTGGAGCGTTTGTCCCGTGGGTATGTCAGGGCAATTGCTGATTGCATAGGGCCAGATAAAGACGTGCCGGCACCGGATGTGAATACGAATGGAGTTATCATGGGGTGGATGGTGGATGAGTTTATAAAAAGACAAATGACAATGAGCGTGGGACAGAAAACAATAAACAATAAGCAAAAAATATTTTTGTCTTCGACGTTTACAGGGAAGCTCATAAAAGATGGGGGCAGTGAGGGGAGAGAAGAGGCGACCGGACTGGGAGGATTGTATGTTTTGCAGGCACTGCTTGCAAAACAGAAAACAGAAAACAGAAAGCAGAAAGCAGAAAAGATGACGGTCGCAATAATGGGGTTTGGAAATGTGGGGTATAACATTGCAAAATTTCTTCACGAACAAGGGTTTCAAGTCGTAGCTGTATCGGATAGCAAAGGCGGAGTGTATGTGTCCGACGGAATGAATCCGGAACTCACCCTTGATTGTAAGAAGAAAACAGGGATTTTAGCCGGATGCTATTGCAGTGGATCAGTGTGCAGCGTAAAATCCGGAAAAAAGATTACTAACGAAGAATTATTGGAATTACCGGTGGATATCATCATACCATCAGCTCTTGAAAACGTCATTACGAAAGAAAATGCGAAGAAGATAAAAGCAAAAATTATTTTGGAAATGGCAAACGGTCCCACGACGCCTGAGGCAGATGAAATACTTTTCAAGCGCGGTATCACCGTCATTCCTGATATTCTCAGTAATTCCGGAGGTGTTACGGTGTCTGCATTTGAGTGGGAGCAGAATAGGAAGGGGGAACACTGGAGTAAAGAGGATGTGAATAAAAAATTGAAAAAGAAAATGGAAGCTGCAGTGGATGTGATCTACACAATTTCAAAAAAATTGAAAACAGACCTTCGTACTGCTGCGTTCGTGGTGGCGCTGGAGAGAATATTGAAGATTCAAAAAAGATAAAATATTTATGTTAAGATAGGAATATGGTGGAAAAAAATACTCCTGTTGAGCCCGTTACAACCAGTGTTGTACCAAAGCAAGCTGTTCCCATATGGATTATTTTTCTTGTTTTGTTTCTCATATCTCTGGTCGTTGGTATGGGAATTTATATCGGATTTCAAAATGGGTGGTTTACGGCAAAACCTTCACTAGTTGGGAGAATAGAAACTCCTGCTCCCAGCGTTTCAGTATCTCAGGCCCGGATTGTCGCTGGCGCTGATTGGAAGACATATAAAGATGAGCGTGCAGGATTTACTCTCAAATATCCGTCAACAATCACTCTCAATGAGTACGCCAAAGGTGTACCCAATCTCGTATTGGGGATAGACGTAGAAAAAATCGATGCGCTTCCTGAATCCATGCCTCTTGGTCAGGACAGAAAAACCGCTATATTAGACCGCGATGCACTTCTAAATGGAAAAGCACAAACCATTGGTGATTTTGCTGCATCAGACGCACTTGTCCGGATCGGTGGCATGTATAACGGACGGATGACCAGCGTCCTGTCGCGATTTGAAATCTGCAGTGTTATTTTTTCTCGGGCGTTGATATTTTATCCGAATGATTTTCAGGTCAGGATTAGTCTGAACGGAGACGAGGTACAAATAGAAAAAGACATGCCGGAATTTTTTAAGGTTGATTCGACTAACTGCGGAGAGATGACGATGTGGAACCGGGACATTAGGGGGACGTTTATGCCCACTCTTTCTGAAGGGAAGGGGAAGGGAGCAGGACAACTGTGGTATGACACGTTTGATGCGATCATAAAAACCATTACGCTCATTCCTATGAATCCCAATGCACTCCCATCAGCAACGATAACAGTGACGCCAGCCTCGACTAACGCGAGTCTAGGCGGGCCAACACCAAGCTGTGAAGTATCTGATAATGCGTTTTGTAATGTCCTGACTGACATCAAAAATTCGATGGCTGCCAAAAATTACAGCGGCGTTATCGCATACCAAACAACAACGAGTGTGACCTGTGATCCGGATGGGATGGCGATTTCTATTTGTGATGGTAAGGCAAAAGGAGCGGTGGTAGAGGGGTATGGTGTGGGATACAACGAAAGCGAAGGAAATATTTTGACCAGAGACGTGCATCTTGCGTCACTGGCTTCCTATGTGGCGAATAAAGGACCGTTCATATATAAAGGAAGCCTGCAACAGGGGGACAAAGGTGTGATCGTCTATCTCAATGGAAACGCATCGGAGTTGTTTGTTCTTTCTATGAAACGTGCGGGAAGTACATGGCGATTTCAATCTGTGTTGATTGGAGGAACGTTTGGAAATACAGCGTATACCAACCTCTCCCAATCACTTTTGGACAACATGTATTAATCGATAGTTTTTTGGATTGTTTCGCTCTATTGACACTGAAGGCAAACATCTATAGAATATATTTCTGCTCTTGATGCGGAGCAATCTTTTTTATTCGTTTGTTAATCCCGACGCATAGTCGGGATCCATAACTTTTACGTTATGGAGTTTCCAGAAGAAACGAGTAAAGAATTTTTATCCATGAGAAACTACCATATACATATTGCCCAAGCCGTACTTTCGGATTGTTGTCATTGGTAGCTTCATTTTATGGGTATATTGACCCCGCACGAGCGGGGTTTTTTAGTGACTCGATGCTTTTTCGATTCATAGAGAAAAAGCATACGAGGAACTATCCCGTAGACGCGCCCTTGCGAGGCACGGCTGTAAGCCATGCGAGCAAGTAAGCGTTCTACTGGGATGATGGCGAGTTTGCACCTTTTTATTGGACGAAGACGGAAAAATCGGGCCTGTAGCTTAGCTGGTAGAGCGCAGCATTTGCAATGCTGAGGTCACCGGTTCGAATCCGGTCAGGTCCACCGCGCCAAGTCAAACTTGGTTAGTCCCGTTTGACGGGATCAAACGCGGTAGCCACGTGTGACGTGGCACCACTAATATATATGACAAAAATGTCGCATCGGACGCGACAAAAGTTTTTGACGTGAGATTAGTTACTAAAATTTTTAGTAATTACTCTCGCGACAAGAGCGCGAACTGGCTCTTTAACATGAAGCAAATAGTGTCTCCATTATTATAGGAAAACATGGAGACACGGGTTTTTTGAAAAATAATGAGTAGTTGCATCGTAAGGGGTAATCCTCTTATGAAGCACAATTCGTTGGGTAACAAATGCTGTTAGCATAAAGAACAAGGCAAGATGTACCATCTGCCAATTGGCGGAGGTCGTCTCCTTTGTTCTCCGTAAGAATTAAAGCTGATAATGGATGCCTAGGGCGTGTTTGCCGAGGAAGGACGCATATGGTAGCGATATTCGTCGGGGAGGAGCCATACTCCATCGATCCGGCGGTTTCCGAATGGAGCAATCCACTCCGACATTACGTCGGAGGAATATAACATAAAATTTTTCGAAAGATGAGTATAGTGTTATGTAGGGCACCACCTGAACTGAAACATCTAAGTAGGGTGAGGAAAATAAATCAATTGAGATTCCGTCAGTAGCGGCGAGCGAAAGCGGAACAGCCTAAACTTTTGTGCGTAGCACAAAGAGGCTTAGAAGATTAGTAAGACCAGAAGCTTAGTAAAAAATATATACTAAACTTCTCAACTTCTAAACTTACTAAACTTCTTCGCGCTGCGCGCGAGAGGGTTGCAGGGCTTCTGATATGGGATGTGAACTGTGATAAAAGAACGCTTTGGAATAAGCGGCCAAAGAGCGTGAAAGCCGTGTATTTGAAATTATAGTTCCCTCTAAGAAGTTCCTAAGTACCATGGGACACGAAGGTCCTGTGGGAATCTGGGTCCACCACGATCCAAGGCTAAATACAAACATGCACCGATAGTGAACTAGTACCGTGAGGGAAAGGTGAAAAGTACCCCGGAAGGGGAATGAAATAGTACCTGAAATTATCAGCTAACAAACAGACGAAGCTCCGACGTAAGTCGGGGTAACGTCGTGCCTATTGAAGAATGAACCGGTGAGTTACCGTGCAAAGCAAGCCTAATCATGGACAACATGTGGAGGCGTAGTGAAAGCGAGGCCTAATCGGCCGATTTAGTTTTGAACGGTAGACCCGAAACCAGGTGAGCTAACCATGAGCAGGGTGAATTCCGTCGAAGGACGGGAAGAGGCCCGAACTCGTCAGAGCTGCAAATCTGTGAGATGACTTGTGGTTAGGGGTAATATGCCTATCGAACCTGGAGATAGCTGGTTCTCCCCGAAATATATTTTGGTATAGCGGTGAGTCGTGCGGCGAAGGGGTAGAGCACTGAATGATTTGCGTTTCGCAAGGAATTCTTATCAATCAAACTCCGAATACTTTCGTCGTTACCTCATTAGTCAGACGTGCGGGGCTAAGCTCGTGCGTCAAAAGGGAAACAACCCAGACTCTCATCTAAGGTCTCTAAACAATACTCAGTGGTTAAGGAAGTCGTGATTTTAAGACACCCAGGAAGTTGGCTCAGAAGCAGCCATCTTTTAAAGAACGCGTAACAGCGCACTGGATGAAAATCGTGGCGCCGAAAATGAACGAGGCTCAAGTATTGTACCGAAGATAGAGATTCTCCGACGTTACGTCGGAGAGTGGTAGGGGAGCGTTCTGTCTGCAGTGAAGGTCACGGGATAACCCGGGCTGGAGCGGCCAGAAGTGAGAATGCCGGTATGAGTAGCGTTTGGAAGTGAGAATCTTCCATGCCGAATGCGCAAGGTTTCCGAAGCAACGTTCGTCGACTTCGGGTTAGTCGGATCTAAGGCGAGCCCTCCGAATCGGAGGGGTAGCTCGATGTATAAACGGTTTATATTCCGTTACTATGATGTGTCGATTAAGACTCAAAGGGGTGACAATGGAGGATTTGTCTGTGCCTCGCAACCGCGAGGTCTAAGCGTTAAGACAGTGGAGATTGGTAAATCCGTTTTCATGTTTAATCAAGACGTAGGGAAGTCCAAGTCGCAAGATGCGGGCAATACAGATCGTTTTCTATTCGAGAAAAGTCTCGTTGAGGAGCACATGATATCCGTACCGCAAACCGACACTGGTGCGCTGGTAGAGTATACCAAGGCAAGCGGGCGACAGCAGTTTAAGGAACTCGGCAACAAAAACTAGGCGTAACCTTTGGGAGATGCCTTACCCTCCGATTCGGAGGGTCACAGTAAAAGACACTATGCAACTGTTTAACTAAAACACAGGTCTCTGCGAAGCCGAAAGGCAACGTATAGGGGCTGACACCTGCCCAGTGCCGGTAAGTTAAAAAAGGTTGGTGACCTAAGTAATTAGATAGCTAGCTTTTTAAGCTCCGGTGAACGGCAGCAGTAACTATAACTGTTCTATGGTAGAAGACGCTGCTATAGTGAGGTATTCAAACCTCTCTCATGTTTATCGTGCAAAGGGAAAATGAATATGAGAAAAATTGCGCTATATGCTGGAATAACTCTGAATCCGACAATACCTTTATAGGTGATAATTTGTTCGGTGGAGTCAATCAGCAGGAAAGATCCCGCTTTGCGGGAAATCCTCAACGACTATACGCGCAACCCCGTACCAGTGCAAAGCACGATACAGGGAAGATATAGTCTGATCTTCATAGCGATATGAAGCTAACAAATATGTAATGAGCGAAATTCCTTGTCGGGCAAGTTCCGACCCGCACGAAAGGTAGAATGACATAGTGACTGTCTTAAACTGCTACCCGGCGAAATTGAAATGGCTGTGAAGATGCGGCCTACTCACACATGGACAAAAAGACCCCATGAAGCTTTACTGCAACTTGGCACTGAGGATTTTATTTTAACTGTCTAGAATAGGTGGGAGCCCCGACGGAAACGTCGGGACGAAATATGAAATACCACTCTTTAACATGAATGAATCTGACTTACTCCTGCATAAAAATCCAGGAGGAGGACACTGTCTGGTGGGCAGTTTAACTGGGGAGGTTGCCTCCTAAATTGTAACGGAGGCGTACAAAGGTCAGCTAACCCTGAATGGAAACCAGGGCCCGTCGTGCAAACGCGATAAGCTGGCTTGACTGCGAGACGTACAGGTCGAGCAGATACGAAAGTAGGTGTTAGTGATCCTCGCATCCCTCGTGGGAGGGAGCGGGCTTAACGGATAAAAGCTACTCTGGGGATAACAGGCTGATCGCTTCCGAGAGTCCATATCGACGAGGCGGTTTGGCACCTCGATGTCGGCTCATCCTATCCTGGGGGTGTAGAAGCTCCCAAGGGTCCGGCTGTTCGCCGGTTAAAAGGGTACGCGAGCTGGGTTCAGAACGTCGTGAGACAGTAGACCTTAATAGTGAAATACTATTATAACGAGCTGTCCGCTTTTAGATGTTCAATAAGAACTCCATCGAGATATGATTAACTGTTATAAAAAATTTAAGCATCTATGGCACAAGATTGAGTCATGGAAAAATCTGACTAAATGCTGGAATAACTCTGTATCTGACGGTAGTCCGACGTAACGTCGGACTGAAAATCTGTTCAGTGGAGTCAATCAGCAGGGAAGGCTCCGACGTGATGTCGGAGAACCCTCAGAGACTATATGTCAGACCCAGATATCATGTCTTGCTTTGCAAGACACCATCCGGGAAGATATAGTCCGAACTCATAGGCGACTATGAGACTGCAGCAGAAATGTATGCAGACCTCCGCCTTCATTTGAATAATGAAAGGATTGGCGGGGGATTAACATAATTGTCGGTCTCTATCCTGTGTGAGCGTTTTGATTCTTGAGGGGAGCTCTCTCTAGTACGAGAGGACCGAGAGGGACAGATCCCTGGTGTGCCTGTTGTCAGCCTGAGCGCTGGCACCGCAGGGTAGCTAGATCTGGAAGGGATAAGTGCTGAAAGCATCTCAAGTACCAAGCCCACCCCAAGATGAAGAATCAGTATGAGGTCTCCAGTAGATTACTGGTTTGATAGGCGAGAAGTGTACATGCGGCAACGTATTTAGCTTACTCGTACTAATAGACCCATCATACGGAGAACAAAGGGCCCCCCTATGGGGGACTAGATCTTTGTTCGTTTCCAGCGAATGTGTAACAAAGAAGCTTAGAAGTTTAGAAAGACCAGAAGCGTAGTAAAAAAATACTAAGCCTCTAATCTTCTAATCATACTAAACTTCTGCTTGCCTTTGGCAAGCGTGTGGATTATCCCTTACGTGTAATTACTTATTTATTTTTTTACAAACCGCTTTACTGTTTTCCTGCTTTTTAAGCGACGTGGCACCACCTGACCAGCCTCGCCCGGACGCAAGTCTAGGCGGGTCCCATACCGAACTCAGAAGTGAAACGCGTTAGCGGAGACAATACTTGACTCTAAAGGGTCCGGGAAGATATCTCAAGGCAGGGAAACAATGGAGCGGTTTGTATGCCTCAAATTCCGTTTGTTAATTATTTCTTGTTGACATTCATAAAAAATATCGCAATACTTACTTCATGGATGCTCCCATATCTTCTCAATCACAAATCCCTAACATTTTAAAGCAAAAGATTACTGTTTTTATCCCTTCGATAGCCGTTATCGTTCTTTTAGGAACGGTTTTTTTGTATGTTCGGGGAAGAGTGGCGGTCATGACGGATGCGATAGACGTTTCTCTTGTGCAGCTCATGGACAAAAGGATTGACTTGAACGTAGCGGTAAATCAAAATATTCCGGTCAACATTGAGATGCCATTGAAAGATATTATTGATGTCTATTCTTTGGTGCCGGCATCAGTGCGCGTGAAAGATACGATTCCCGTCAATGTGGCAGTCCCCATAGACATGCAGATCCCTGTCGATCAAACCATTGCGGTAAAACAGACGCTTTCTATACGGCAAACGATTCCCATTAATCAAACGATTACCACATCAGCAACGGTGCCGCTTGTTGGTACTGTGAGCATTCCGATTCCCATAAAAGCCGATATACCGGTCAATTTGGATATTCCCATAGCGATGAACATTCCTGTGAAGACGACCGTACCGGTAAAAGAACAGGTACAGGTAAAAGCTTCTGTCCCGATAGATCAGTCAATCGCTATAGATAAAAAAAGCTTATTCATTGATACGGGTAAGCTCATACGGGTAAATAAAGAAATTCCTGTTTCTCTTACTGTGCCGGTAAGTGTATCTCCGGAGGATTTAGATCTGAAAGATCAGGCATTTGCATTTCATCAGATAGCAAATCTTCTCCGTATTTCCGTTTTGATTCCACCAAAATCTCTCTAATACTATCTATACCCTTGTTCCCTAAACATATTTCCTATATAATAAGTTCATCCTAATATAGAAAGGCGGAAATAATGAATGGCTACAAACAAGTTAAAAGTAAAAAGTGAAAAGTTAAAAGAAGAAAAAATTATTCCTCAATCAACATCTCCAAAACAAGGTCCCCAAACTATGGATGAGCTCCTTGCTATGACGGGCTATATCATAAAAGGATTTAAAAAAGGTGATGTCCTGGAAGGAACCATTACCCGAGTCAGTCCAAAAGAGATTCTCATAAGTATTGGCGGAAAAACAGACGGGGTGGTCATTGACCGTGAACTCGAACTTTACAGGGAAACGCTTCAAATGTTAAAACCAGGAGATACCGTGACCGCTCAGGTCATCGTGGCGGAAAATGATCGGGGACAGGCGGTCCTTTCTCTCCGGCAGAGTATTTTTGAAAAACGTTGGATAGAGCTTTCAGATCATCAAAAAAGCGGTGAATCCGTAGAAGTAGTTCTTAAGGACTCGGTCCGTGGCGGAATGTTGGTAGAATACAGCGGGCTTCGGGGATATATACCGCAGTCACAATTCGACGGGGGATTGAGCAAACAGCTGGACAAGATTGTTGGCAGAAGGATGCATGTGAAAGTGATGGAAGTAGATCAAGCGACGAACCGTCTTATTTTTTCTCAACGGGCAGTTATTGAAGGAGAAGCCCTTACGAAGCAAAAAGAGCTTCTTTCAACCATCACCATCGGAGATAGTGCCCAATCAACAATCACCGGCATCGTGCCGTTTGGTGCTTTTGCAAAATTTACTGTAGAAAAAGACGGAGCAAAACATGAGATTGAAGGGTTGGTCCATATTTCGGAAATTGCCTGGGAAAAAGTAGAAGATCCGGGAGAATACATGAAGCAGGGTGATACTGTGAAAGTGAAAATTATCGGTATTGACGAAAAATCAGGAAAAGTTACGTTATCTCTCAAGCAACTTCTTCCTGATCCATGGGAAAATGTTCTTGATATGTTTGAAAAAAATACGCAGGTGAAAGGAAAAGTGTCCCGTGTATCGCCATATGGAATATTTGTGAACCTTTCCCCAGGTATCGACGGTCTCATCCATGTGTCTAAAATGACGCCGGGAGAAGAACCGAAAGTCGGAGACAGTATCACTGTGACGATCGAAGATATTCAACAGGACAAGCGGAAAATCGGATTGTCCATGTCCCTCACAGAAAAGCCAATTGGCTACCGTTAGAGTTCTTCCCGGTGATGATATAATGCGTCTACATATGAAACAGCGATCTGTATTTACGTGTCAGCAATGCGGGTATGAGGCAGTGCAGTGGTATGGAAAGTGTCCAGGGTGTGGAGAGTGGAATAGCATGGTGGAAACTATTAAAGAGGACAGAAAGCAGAAAGCAGAAAGCGCACATTTTCGTCAAGGCTTCAGCGGAGAATCAAAGCCACAGAAACTTTCAGACGTAAAACATATTGAAAAAAACCGGTTAAAAAGTAATTTTGTGGAGTTTGACCGAGTGGTCGGCGGGGGAATAGTGCCGGGTTCTGTCACGCTTCTGGCAGGAGATCCCGGGATCGGAAAATCAACATTATTGCTTCATATTATATCGCGTATTGGCGGTCTATACGTCTCTGGAGAAGAATCAGCTGAGCAGATAAAGCTCCGTGCAAAACGTATGGGAGTGGATGGGGAAAACATTTCGATCTTTACGGAAAATAATGTTGAGAGAGTGATTAGAAGCTTAGAAGCTTTGAAACTTAGAAGTTTAGATTCATTAGTTGTCATCGACTCCATTCAAACCATGGTTTCAGAGGAGCTATCTGGTATGGCAGGCTCTGTCGGTCAGATACGCTACTGCGCAGAACGATTGGTCGAATATGCCAAATCCAGTGGCGTTCCCATCCTCATTATCGGTCATGTGACGAAAGAAGGAGAGATTGCAGGGCCAAAAATTTTGGAACATATGGTCGATACGGTCCTATATCTCGAAGGGGAGCGGTATCAGGATGCCAGAATTCTCCGGACTCTCAAAAACAGGTTTGGGGCGGTCGAGGAAGTGGGAATTTTTGAAATGCGGGAAAATGGGCTACTTGAGATAGCAAATCCCAGCGAAATATTTTTGAAAGACAGAGTAATAAATGTCCCCGGATCGATTGTGACCATTATTATGGAAGGCAGCAGGCCACTTCTCATCGAAATCCAAGCATTAGTGGTATCAAGTCAACTCGCGATACCCCGGCGTGTTGGTAATGGTGTGGACTATAACCGTTTGCAACTTTTGACTGCTGTGTTACAAAAAAGACTCGGTATCCCTTTGGGCACGTATGACATTTTTGTCAACGTTTCCGGAGGATTGAAAATTGCCGAGCCTGCTGCTGATTTAGCGGTATGTATGGCGATCCTTTCTTCATTTAAAAATAAAGCCCTAGATCCGAAAACTGCAGCGTTTGGAGAAGTCGGACTTCTTGGAGAAATCCGGGGAGTCGGGTATGAAGAGAGGCGTATCAAAGAGGCAAAACGCCTAGGGTTTACCACAGTTGTTACTTCAGCTTCAGGGAGAAGCCTACCTGCCTTGTCAAAATTATTGTAATCCGAGGGAGTATTATGGTGTTTGCGATGAAGTAATTCCAGAGATAATCCCTATAATCATTGGACTACATAGTAAGATGATAATAATCCAGACGAGATGTACATCGTTAAAATATGCTGCTTGTGATTGTGGAACAGGCTTTCCTTTTGAAAGTCTGATGACATATGTTTTTGCGAGTGCATCATGCCATGTTTGTTTGTTGGGGCTTCGAATTGCCCATAGAAATCCTAGTCCGAGTGGAATAGTGGAAAGTAATTTTCCTATGCTTTCTCTGATGATTATTTGTGAGAGTGTTGGTTTTTCATATCCAATTGAAACCACTCGTATCTGTGTCAGTAATTTTCCTATTGTCGCTCCGAATGTGATAGTAAAGAATACAAGATAGGAAACACTGATAATATAGCTGATGATAGAGATATAGGTGGAATATGTTGACGACGTGAAGCGAGAAGCAACAAAAATAATTACACTATTGAGTATACTTATGATGATGATATCAAGGATCAATCCAAGAAAACGTCGGGTTACTGATGCTTTAAGATATTCATTGGTAGCAGTATCTTGAGGTGAAGATGTAGGTTGTATTTGATTGAATGCGGATGAAATATCCATAGCATTCCAATTATGTGTCATGAGCGCATTTGTGATTTTTTCATCTGATATGCCTTGTGTTTTTTGTGTACGGATGAATGTAATCAGTTCTTGAGTGACCATAATGTTAGTATAACATAGCATTTTGAAATAAAAATACTATACTATGTTGTATAGTTATTTTTTCTTATTATTTGTTACAATAGGAACAATGAACCTTGTCATTACTACAGAGACGTATTTACCGTTTGTTGCGGGAGTTTCTACGTCAACAGACAATATCGCGCGATTTATGGCCAGAGCCGGCCATCAGACAACTGTCGTTTCTCCAAATCCGGTGATGAAGGGAGAAATTACAGCGCTTGCTAACCTGACTATTACCCACACACCCTCTTTTCCGGATCCGTTTTTTACCGGGAAATCATTTTCGCCTTTCCCGATGCCGTTTCGGACATTGCAAAATGTTTTGAACCATATTGATCTGATCCATATTCAGGAGCCGGGGGCTATCGGATATACGGCCATGTATATTGCCAAGCGGAGGAATATTCCGGTCGTCGGAGCACTGCATTTCACTCCGGAACAAATTTTCCGTATTCTCTTTTTCCCAAAAATTCCTCTTTTTATCACCCTCATCAAACGCTATATCCGCTGGTTTTACAACAAATGCGACGGGATCATGATCCCAACTGAAACATTCGCCGCGTTTTTACGCGAAAGCGGGGTCACCAAGCCCATTATCGTAGTTTCCAATGGAGTGGATACGAAAGATTTCGTGCCGTCAAAAAATCGGCTGGTACAACGGGATTTGTTTAAGCTTCCAAAAGATAAAATCTTATTTTTTTTCCTTGGGCGTTTGGATTTTGACAAACATGCCGATACGATTATCCGTGCGCTTCCAAAAACTGACAAAAAAGTTCACCTGATCATCGCAGGAGAGGGGAAAGAAGAGCAGAATTTCCGAAACCTCGCAAAAACACTCGGAGTTTTTGACCGCATCACCTGGCTTGGATACCTCAACCATGAACAGATGAAGGACGTGTACCAGTCAGTAGACTGTTTCGTGCTTATGAGTCCGTATGAAGTGCAGTCAATCGTGACCCTCCAGGCAATTGCATGCGGACTGCCTGTCCTGGCGTGCAAAGAAGGCGCACTTCCGGAACTTTGTCATGACGGCAAAAACGGATTTACCATCGCTACGGATGATGATGCGACGCTTGCAGAGAAAATGAATATCATTGCAAGCGATGAAAAATTACGGGAGAAAATGGGGAAGGAGAGTAGAAATATCAGTCTTCCGCATGACCGCGAGACGGCGCTGGCCAGACTTCTGGAGTTTTATAAAAAGATTGTGGACGCAAAGAGTTCTTCGTTGTAGCATAATACTTGACAATCGTATTCTTTTGTATTACATTGTAATCATCCTATGAAAACTAAATCATTATATCGTCCAAAACCAATTCCACCGTTTAAAACTCTTGATGAAGAGGCGGATTTTTGGGATACGCATGATACGTCACTTCTAGGGAAAGTTCCGCTTATGAAACTTCCTCTTATTGAATCGGAAAAAGAACAAGTGATGACGGTGCGTTTGCAGCAGAGTATCAAGGAGCGGCTTTCCCGTTTTGCCCGCGCAAAAGGCATCAATCCTTCCACGCTTGCGCGGATGTGGATTATTGAGAAATTAAACGCTCCTGCGTGACCCGTTTCAGCTTCCTTTTAGGATTATTCATGGTACAATGGGGAAGATGAAGAATGGAAATCAACAAAAAATAGTGAAGAAGGAGACGGTAAAACCTGTAATTGCAGCGACTCCTGCTTTTACGAAAGCGCTTGCCCGCGAGATAGTGAAAAATCTTACAGCACTTGGAAGGTTTACAGCAAAGCCGTTTCAGAGAGAACCGGCAGCACCTCCAAAAAAAATAGAAGCAAAGCCTGCAGGTGAGTTTCCGATCCTTGTAGATACCAGTGTGTTTATAGACGGAAGAATCCTTCCTATCGTCAATTCCGGATTTTTTAGCGGCACCTTTGTCGTGTTGCAATCCGTACTTGGTGAACTCCAACATATCGCAGACAGCGATGACAGTCTGAGACGGGCCAAAGGGAGAAGGGGGCTTGAGGTCGTCAATATGCTGAAAAAGCAACGGGTGAATCCACGGGTTTCCATGATCGTTTCATCGTCTGACGTAGAGGAAAAAGAAGTAGATCAAAAGTTGGTCCGGTTGGGAAAGCTTTGGAGTGTTCCTATCCTTACTGTTGATTTTAATTTGGCGCAGGTAGCGCGTGTTAGCGGCGTGAAGATATTAAATATTAATGATCTGGCACAAGCGCTCAAGCTTGCTCTTATCCCCGGAGAAGAGCTGACGGTCAAAATTACGCATCCCGGAAAAGAACGTATGCAGGGAGTAGGGTACCTCACAGACGGCACGATGGTCGTCGTGGAGGATACCAAAGAGAGGATAGGGCAGGATGTGGTAGCGGTCATTACAAAAGTCCATCAGTCTCCGGCAGGACAGCTATTCTTCGCGAGATTGAAATAACTTCTTTTTTACATATCTCCATTTTTTGATTTGTTTGTTATCCAATAGTTATCCACAATTTATTGTTTAAAATATTTTGGAGCGATAGAATAGGTTAATTTAGTAATTAAAAACTATAAGACTACAAAAAAGAGGGGAGGGAAAATCCTATGGGACTTGACAAGACATGAAAAAATCTTTTAAATAGAACGTATGACTATACAACTACTGTTAGCAAAAATGGGTTTGGGATCAAAAAGTGAGGAGGGAGACATCCGTATCAAGCGGATATCTCCCATGACAGCTGAGCGGCTGCGCTTTGAGGATGAAGCAAAAGCGCAATTTCAGGCGCTCAAACGAAAAGGATTAAGCATTCCCGTCTTTACTTTGTAATTTTCAGGGAAAATTCAGGAAAGAATGGGAAGATGGGGAGAGATAGTGATGCGACCAACTAAAAAAGCATCACTACCGCTAGCATGTTGAGTTTGGGATCCTACTTATTACGGCAGGACAAGCTACGTATAGTAATGCTTTTTCTTTTGAGTATCGTACACATCAAGCATGTACAAATACCTTAGTGGTAACAATAGCAAGTACTTCGTTATTCTGTCAACTTTATTTTTGAAGCTAAAAAATCTTCTTTAGCGGATTGCATCCCCATTATTTCATGGATGTTTTTATCAAAAAAACGCTATCGATATTCTCTATGGGAAATAGTTCGGAACGTAAAAATCGCAGAGTAACAACCTTGATGGGAGATAGTTCGCCTGCCCAACAAACTATCCCCCATAAAAGCTACTATTCTGCGATTTAACGTTCCGAGCCTGCATCAGTCGCGTTTGACGCGAACCAACAAACTATTCCCCATACAAAATACTGTCTAGCGTTTTTTATTTTTTAATACTAAATTTATTAAAGAACTTATAGTTTGACGATTGTAGCGCGGGGATTGAGAGTTGTCAATGATGATGGGGGCCTATAGAGAAAAAACTTGATGTATGATGTACGATTTATGATTTATGAATGCAAGTGGCTGCTTTTTTCCCCAGTTCTAGTGCGTAGTTGGTGCCTCTGTCCCAGGGGTATATGGAATCAAGATTTGCCAGACATATTCCTTCAATCGGTGTTTTCATCTCCGGAGTTTTTTTGGAATAATTGAGCGTATGGACGGGCTGGGCGGAAGGCACAGAAAACAGAAAACAGAAAGCAGAAAGCGCCCGCCTGCCGGCGAGGCAGGGAAGACGGAAAGAGGGGTTTATTTTTTGGATATATGGAAGAAATTTTTTCAATAATTGTTGCTTTGTCATTTTTAGATACGGGTGGCCGTCAGGGAGGTAGTTGCCGATATAGGTGATGTGGCGGCCTCCGTAGTGTTTTTTATCCATATAATTGGTGTGGGCAACGATGGCGATAAAGGGAAATGTTGAATCAACCACATTAAGCCAGTAGGTGTTGTCCAGAATTGGTTTTTCCGTTTCCAAAATCAATGTTTGGGCAAAAAGGTGGGGGATCATTAACAAAGCATTGTTATATTGTTGCATTGTTCTATTGTTAGAGAGAGGAGAGAGGAGTTTAACGGCAGTGGTTGAGGGAACGGTCAATAAAATTTTGTCGAATGTAGTATTTGTAAGTTTTTTATTTGTCATTCCGGACGATCCGCCAGCTGGCGGAGAGATCCGGAATCCAGTTGGTTGTGCTGATAGATCCCGGATAGCCGTTCGGGTTTCCGGGATGACAGAGGCAATAGATTGTACTTGTGTGTTGGTATATATCATTCCCCCTTGTTTTACAATCGCTCCCACAAGCGCGTCCACGAGTGTCTGGAATCCGCCGCGGAAATAGCCTAAAGACGGGGTCCGTTTTTTTATCCGCGCCCAAAGCCAAGATGCAGGAACTCCCTTTGCGTACTCCCCGAATTTTCCCAGCATGAGTGGCTTCCAAAGAATGTTCCACGCGCGCGTCCCTCCGACTGTTTTGAACAACTGTTCTGCTGTAATTTTTTCGAGCGGTTGCCAGAACGGATTGAGTTTGCAAAATGCCAAAAGCGTTGCAGTCCTGAGTTTGTCGATAGGTGAGAGGAGAGGGAATGTGAGGAGGTTGAGTGGGGAATCGAGCTGGTAGATAGCCGGAAAACTCGGAACCTTCGGAAAACTCAGAAAACTCGGAGAGTCAGAATGTCGGATAGTCGGATATTCAGAAACTCTGATTATCTGGCTTTCTGAGTTTTCTGATTCTCTGACATTCTGAGTCTTCTGAGTATTCTGAAATAACGTTGCCGTCACCGGGCGCTTGATAATGATGTCATTTTGGAGTCCCAACTCTTTGGCCAGGGATATGATAGTGGTATCATTGGTAAAAAAATGATGGTAAAAATATTCGAGATTCCATTTCCATTGTGGCCGCCCGCCTCGACCCGCTTCGACGCGAGGCGAGCTCGCGTCCGCTCCTCGACGCGAGGCGGGTTTAAATCCACCAGCAAGGCCCCCAAGGGTTTTTTCTTTTTCAAACACCGTTACCCGGTGTCCGGATTTTAAAAGTTCATATGCGGAAGTCAAGCCGGTCAGTCCGCCACCAATAATTGCAATATTCATGATATGGATTGTATCACGAACATATGGAAGAAATGATGTTGAGATTGATTGTCGCTGCGGGCTAAAAAAATTCAAAGCTTAGCCTTGAATTTTTATTATTTCGGAGGAATAAGGAATACGATTCCTGCAACTTTTTTCATCATAGGAGCAGGATAAAAAATACTGTGTTTTGTGATGGTGGGATATGTTTTTAGCAGTGTTTTGATAGTTTGATTATTTGTTGGCGTATCTTTGCAGTAAATTGCAATTCCTTTGTCGGGTTGTAAGAGGGTCGAATTGAATAAAAATTTGTTTGCAGATATCCATTGATAGTTTTTTTCAAATGGATTACCCGTTTCATAAAGGAGAAATGAAAGTGTTTCCCAAGGAAATTCTGTCGTGATGATAATGTTGTACTTCGTACGAATCGTCTTTATGTGATTAGTAACTGCAATCGTTTCCGGATAAAAGCCGGATAACTCTCTTCGAGCAGGACCGATATAAGTAAAATAGGTCGTGCAGACGGTGAATGTACAAAGAGCTATGAGTATGCCACGCGCCATTTTTTCTTTGAGTTCCAGGACATGGAGAATCGCTTTTGTGACCGTGATGGAGCCGAGTGCGACGAAGAAGTATACCGCAGGAAGTGCACCAATTACCCGATTGCCATTGGGTATGGATATAATCCCAGGGATAAGTCCTGCAATAAACCAAAGAAGCATAAATTGATACGTTTTTTTTCTTCGTATAGCTTCCCAGAAGCACATGAAAAGTCCGATAGGAAAGAGCCAAATTGCCGGTTGATCAAGAAGTGGTTCATTGATAAAAAAATCATTACCATTTGCCCGATGGGTGAAAAGAAGTGCAGTGGTGGTAATGTTTTCCAGAAGTGGAACGATGGATTTAGTTTTTTGTATGGTATGTCCGACAAAAAGAGCATCACTTCGTCCAGTGAAACTTCGCCAATTATCTATAGCAAAAAAGATAAGAGGATACAGGGTGAGTATGCATGCAGAGATAAATATAAGCAGGCCATCTGTATGTTTTGATGAAGCATGGCCAGTGAAGAAGAAATATCCTAAAAGAAAAATGATCAGACAAGGGACGATACGCGCAGCATCATAGGTATAGAGTGTTGCCGCAAGTAATATTCCTCCAAGAATATATAGTTGGTGCGTTTGTTTTTTCATCATTCGAAAAAATATATAGAGTACGCAACTGGTAAAAAAGGGTACAGAGATAGCGCGCCATCCGGATTTACTCATGATGATGTGCCATCCTGATGTGGCGATAAAAAAAGCAGTAAGAAAGCCTAATTGTGTTGAAAAAAGTGAGCGAATAAGAAAAAATACAGGAACGATCAGACCAATGCCAAACAACGCACTTGATAGTTTGATGGTGATAGGGTTATTCCCAAAAAATTTTATAAATCCTACGACACAGATTCTGATAATCCCTTCGCCACGCCATCCTTCCTGATCGTAGGGAATATGCTGCATCCAATTGCCGTTTCGCATATCGATTGCCGCAAGCCCCTCCCAGGCCGCATCGTTATTGAGTCCATACGGAATTGTGTTGAGTTGATATAAACGAAATGCTGCAGTAAGGATAAGCAAGAATAGAATGGAAAAGAGAATATTATGGTGAAAATGTTTGGCAAAGAGAGTTCGTAGAGTAGATGGCATATTGATTATTTTCTGTTAAAAATACCGGTTCGTCAACAGATCGGAAATATCCCGGATCGATGGTCGGCAGATCCGGATTGCCGGAGACCGATTCCACAGTGACATAGGAGATGTTGTATTTGTTCAGAAGCGGGCAATACACGCTTGGATTTTTATTTTCATACATCTCTTTCATGATCGGCATCCTGTTTTCTTTGTACCCGGCCGACCAGGGAAAGTATGGCCATCCGAGAAATATGGAACGTCCGGCGATGGATGCGGGGTTGTAGAGGTACGATGTATTGAGGATGACCGCGTCGGTTGGTGTATGATCTTTTATCCATGAAGCAATTTCGTTTCTGGGAATGTCGATCACCGGAATTTTGGAGTCATTGGCCACGGCAAAAAAATCAATGATGCCGGAGAGAGTGAGGGAGAGAAAAATTAAAATAGTAAAAATGCGGAATGCTATGGTCGCAAACGAAAATTTAGACGCGTCTCCAATTCCAATCTCATGTTTTCCATGGGCGCTGTCCTGAAGAGGAAGTGAAGCCGCGCAAAATTTTGTTTGCTTCCCGCATTCCTTGGTATTTTTTTTATTCCAATTCCATATTTTTACCAATACATATGCGCTTAGCATATTGCCGAAAATCATGAAGAAGTTGAAGAATTTATGGTTGGCGGCAATTTCTACGGAAAATTTAAAACAGTTTGCGATAATAAAAAGCATGAAGATAGGGAATACCACTTTTTTTACTTTCATTGGTGCGATGAGAAAACCGAGGGGGATGAGAATACTGTGCAATCCAAGATTATAGTACCAATATTGAAGAAAATTGATAGGGGTCAGGGTCTCATGGATGAGATATCCGGGATACCAGGCAAACATTGATGCATCAGTAGAAAATGCGAAAAGCTGCAGAGCGATAGGAACGACCGAAACAAGTCCAGTGAGCAGTAAAAATATGCGGATTTTTTTCATGACAAAAAAGTACCATATCATGAACAGTCCGATGATAATGAGCATGGGTTGATGAAAGTAGGGGAGAATGGAGAGGAGAGGAACAGTTATCAAAAGATATGGCAGTTGATTTTTCCAGGATTTCTTTTCTAGGAAAAGGACGAGGCTGATAAATCCCAAGCCGAGAGCAAATCCTGCGGCAAGATGGCGTTGATTGGTATAGATATTGAGGTTCCAAAATGCGGAAACCAGCCCCCCATCCCACGGGCCAAACGATGAAAAATTCGTATTGGTCGCGATATCTGTGAACGTGTGAGAAGACAGTGGATTTTTTTCAAAAAATTTGAGAAATGAGAATGAGCCGTTGAAAAGAAAAAACAGAACGCTTAAAAATGCGACTGCATAATTTTTAAATAGTTTGTACGAAAGTACGCCGATGAGGATGAGAAGTCCGGAAAAGCCAATGATGGAAGGGATATTGAGCGCCCAGTCGATCCTGACACCTATTTTTTCCAGAAATCCCACGATCATATAAAAGATGAAATGATAGCGGATCGGAGCGCCCGGAAATATCGGATATTCAGGCATTTGAAAATTGATCATACGGTCGAAATTTCCTCCCATGGAAAAAGAGCGGATCATGGGGATGTGCGCTCCAAAATCACTCCAGCATTTGCCGGCAATTTCCATAGCCTGAGCGTTTTGGTCATATGAAAATGTATGGAACATGAGCCAGGAGGAGAAGAGAAGACAAAAAACAGAGAACAAAAAACAGAGAACAAAAAATAGAGAACAAAAAGCAGAAAGCGAAATATTGGAAACGGATTTTTTCATAGAATTCTTTTTATATTCTCATATTCAACATCTATTTTCTACTTTCAATTACTCCTTTCTATTCTCTATTTTCTATTTTACAATACACAGTATGCCGATCTCGGATGTACAACTAGTTTTTCAGTGGTGGTCTGCATTATTTTTGGTTGGGGTTGCAGCATTTCCGCTGACGAAAAAATTGTTTTCTCCGTGGCCCGCCTCGCCGGAGACGTCGAGTCGAGGCTGGTTTGATCATGGGTATTTTTTCAGTAAAGCCGTTGGTTTTGCGGTGGTGTCCTATATTATTTATCTTTTGGGGACGCTGCGGATAGCACCGTTTACCGTTCTTACGGTGATTGGAGCGATCGGAGCGGTATTTGTTGGCGGAATTATTCTTCAGAAAACTCAGAAAAGAAATCATTCAGAACACTCAGAAAACTCAGAGAATCAGAAAGTCAGATTGTCAGAGATTCGGACCGTCAGACATTCAGAACGTCTGAGATTCCGATTATCCGGCTTTCCGAGTTTTCCGAGTATTCTGAATATTAGCGTAATAGTTTTTATCGAAGAGCTTTTCTTCTTTGGCGCGCTCTTGTTTTGGAGTTGGGTAAAAGCGCATGAGCCGAGTATCCAGGGTTTGGAAAAATTTATGGATTACGGGTTCATGCAGTCCATTCTTAACTCTCAATATTTTCCGGCTCCTGATATGTGGTGGGCAGGGGGAAATATAAATTATTACTATTTTGGCCATCTCGTTACTGCTGTCCTTACCAGACTTTCCGGCCTTGATCTCTCCGTGACGTTTAATCTCATGCTGGCCACATTGTTTGCCCTTACGCTGACAATGTCTTTTAGCATTGGAGTACAGCTGATGGAAATTATTCGGAAAACTCAGAAGAATTCAGAAGACTCAGAAAATCAGCCAGTCAGAAAATCAGCCAGTCAGAAAATCAGCCAGTCAGAAAATAAGAGAATCCGATTCTCCGAATGTCTGACTCTCCGACTCTCCGACTCTCCGAGTTTTCAGAGTTTTCCGAAGATTACTAGTTTTCTGAATGGTCTTCTGACTGCTTTTCTCGTCACTTTTGCCGGTAATATGCAGACGCTGTATGCTTTTACGAAAGGATATACAGGAGATAATGTCGTACCGTTTTGGACTATTCTTTGGTCTCCTTTTGAATTCTTTTCAAAAGTCGGGGAGGGGATGAACCGGTATTGGTACGCGAATGCGACCCGCTTTATTCCCTTTACCATTCATGAATTTCCCAGCTATTCGTTTGTCGTATCTGATGTACATGGACATGTGCTATCGATTCCCTTTGTCCTTTTAGCTATAGCGCTCCTTATTACGATTATTTGGACAAAAAACAATAAACAAAAAACAAGTTCATTGCTTTCTGCTTATTGTTCTTTGTCTCATTCCATATTCTACGGTTTTCTCCTGGGTATTCTTCTTATGACCAACGCTCTTGACGGGCCGATTTACGGACTACTCTTCGCTTCGCTCATAGTTGCAAGTTGCAAGTTACAAGTTACAAGTTACGATTTTTGGAAAAAGTGTATTATCCCGGTGAGTATTGTTGGATTCATTACACTTCTCACTGCTTTGCCGTTTCTTGTCCACTTCAAATCTTTTGCCACAGGGATAGGCGTGAACTGTCCGCCGGAGTTTCTCGCTAATACCAAGATTGGACCGTTTTTGTTTGAGGGCGTGGAAAAATGTCAAAAATCGCCGCTCTGGATGATGTGGATCCTCTGGGGATTTTTCTGGTTTACCGGAGCCTGGTTATTTGTCAAACGTATATGGGGAAAAGGGGAATATGACGCTCCGGTACAGAGAATACTCAAAGTAGTCTTTATTTTCTGTTTATTCCTCATCATCATTCCGGAGTTTTTGTATGTCAAAGATATATATCCCGCGCATTTTCGGAGCAACACCATGTTTAAGCTGGGGTATGAGGCGTTTATTTTGTGGTCAATTATTTCGGCATATGTGATTGTTCATTTTTTAAGTATGAAAAGACTACGGAAAATCCGTACTCTTTTTTTTCTGCTCCTTATTCCTCAACTGTTTCTTGTTTCCATTTTCCCTATTTTTTCCGTGCGGTCGTATTTTGGAGAATTGCGGACGTACCAGGGAATACGCGGAACTACCTGGTTGGAAAAAGAATACCCGGATGATTGGAAGGCGATAGAGTGGCTAAAAGAAAAGACACGTGACAATGAGCATGTGACATGTAAAAAAGAATATTCACAAGGGTCCCCGTCCTTTGCTCATTGTCTTATGTCTCCAGTCATAGTTGAAGCTGATGGAGATAGCTATACAGACTACAATCATATTTCCGCGTTTGCGGGCGTGCCGACCATAGTGGGATGGGGGGTACACGAGTGGTTGTGGCGCGGAGGATATGATGAAGTGGCGCCTCGGCGGGAAGAAGTAAAAAAGATATACACGTCAACGGATAAAAATGAAATACGTACAATACTTACAAAATATGCTGTCCGGTATATTATCATAGGGAAACTGGAACGGGAAAAATATCCGGATCTTGTGGAAGGATACATCGCTTCCATGGGAACTGTGGCGTTCCAATCCGGCACGACTACGGTGTATGAAGTGAAAGAAGAGTAAAAGGCTGGGTGAAAAATTTTTTCTAAAAACTATTATTCCCAGTAGAAAAGCAACAAAACACTATCTTCTTGAAAGAAAGAGAGGAGGCTAGTATGAAATACTATATGATAGACAAAGACGAAAAAGATATTTTGGAAGCGTACGATAAAGGAGAGTTCATTTCGGATGCCACTCAGGCGGAATTGCAGCAATACCGGAAATTTGCCGGGTATACGCTTGAGAAAACAAGAAACATAAATATCCGGCTTTCGGAAAAAACACTTTTAGGGATCAAAAGAAAAGCCGTTGAGGAAGGTATTCCGTACCAGACACTTGTTTCTTCAATTCTACATAAATACGTTAACGCACAGGCGCTGATGTAAAAAGTTGCTTCTTGACAAACAAGGGGGAGGGTACGTACAATACAACTATAACTCGCGTTTCCTCTTTTGAAATTTGATGATTCCTTGAAATTTTCCATCAGTAACCAGAGGTATAACAGTTGGATACAATACAGAAGAACTAATACTTTTGAAACGCAAAAAATCTTAAATCTTAAATCTTAAATCTTAAATCTTAAATCTTAAATCTACATTTATATGGCCTACAGAGCTTCTACGAAACAGTCAAATCCGATTCCATCAGTTTTACCATCAGAACAGCCGTTACCAAAGAACGTAAAGGAACCGGATATGGAAGTCCCTCCGACTAAAGCAAATGAATTATCTATTGATGCGCTTATTGGAGGCCCATTGGCGGACAAACCAATTTCTCAAGCCAAAGAGCCAGTGGAAAAACAATCAGAAGAACCAATAATAGTTTCATCAGTTTTATCAGCTATGCCATCAACTCCTCCATCCATTTCATCACAAACACAAGCACCGTATGAACCGCGGGAGCAAGGGTATGGTCGCCCACAATCAGGTGGGCAAGGCGGCGGATACAATAGATTTTCTCGAGGTGGGTATAGCTCGCAAGGGCAGCCATACAATCAAGGCGGGCAAGGCGGCGGGCCAGCCTCGCATAGCGCGAGTCTAGGCGGGTATCGCCCGGGGCAGCGTTTCGGCAACAATCAGTACAGACGACCACAACGGGATTTTTCACAAACAGAAGGCGGTATGGCACAGGATATCAATGTCCCGACGGAGACGGTAAAGGGAATTTTAGATATCATGCCGGAAGGTCATGGATTTCTTCGGCCCAAATTTACCCCATCAGACCGAGATGTTTACATTTCCCAATCCCAAATCCGAAGGTTTCTCCTCCGAAACGGAGATGAAGTGACCGGACAAGCACGGCAGCCGAAAGATAACGAGCGCTACTGGGGGCTTTTGAAAGTAGAAAAAATCAATATGATCGACGCAGAAGGCATGAAGGAGCGTCCGAGATTTGACGACCTCATTCCTATCTATCCCAGCGTTCATTTGAAGCTGGAAACAGGGCCTTTACCGCTTTCTACGCGCATCATTGATCTCTTGTCTCCGATAGGATTTGGCCAACGGGGACTCATCGTAAGCCCGCCAAAAGCAGGAAAAACGACTATTTTGAAGGAAATTGCCACAGGAATTACCGCAAATTATCCCAACGTCCACCTCATGGCAGCGCTCATTGGCGAGCGGCCGGAAGAAGTGACGGATCTTACACGAAATATCAAAGGAGAAGTGCTATCCAGCAATTTTGACCAATCACCACAAGAGCAGGTGCGTGTAGCTGAAGTGGCGCTGGACCGGGCCAAACGGCTTGTGGAAAACGGTATGGATGTCGTTATCCTACTGGATTCTGTCACGCGCTTGGCACGGGCATACAACATGGTAGTCAATCCTTCAGGGAGAACGTTATCAGGAGGATTTGATCCGGCAGCGCTCTACCCGGCAAAGAAATTCTTGGGTGCAGCCCGCTGTATTGAGGCAACCCTGGTACCAGGAGAAGTTCCTTCGGCAGGCTCAGGACAAGTTCCCGATCCGGCAGTCACAAAAACTAATGGATCTCTGACCGTCATCGGTACGTGCCTCATCGAAACCGGCAGCCGTATGGATGACCTCATTTATGAAGAATTCAAAGGGACGGGGAATATGGAACTCCATCTTTCGAGAAAACTCCAGGAACGCAGGATTTTTCCGGCAATTGACATTGCTACATCCGGCACCAGACATGATGAGCTTATGATCGGGGAGGAAGCGATGAAAAAAGTTATCACGCTCCGGCACATGCTGGCACTTTTGTCTGATGATGAGCAGACTGCTATGATGATCGAACGCCTCGGAAAAACCAAATCCAACGAAGAGTTTGTCGAAAGCCTCAACCAGGGATAGATAAATTTTTGATTTCTTCCCATTGACTCCCATAGTTTTATTGTGATATTCATAAGATATGGTAAAAAAATCCCATTCTCCTGGAATTAGAAAATTATTTATTGTATTATTTTCCATTCTTCTTTTTTGCGGCTTGGGAGTCGCCGTATTTTTTACAACTCAGAAACAGACAGGAATATTTGATGTCCGAAATCGTGCAAGCGGACCGTCAGGAGATGTTACGTTGACGCTAACGACGGAAAGTTTTGATCGATATATCGGTGATACGTTTCCCGTAAATGTGATGCTTGATACGAAGGGGAAAGCAATATCGGGCGTAGCACTCCGATTTTTTTATCCATTTATCGGTACGAGTCCGGAATTGGAAGTGGTGGATACGGATACCGGGACAGCAGGCGTACAAATCCAACCCTTTGTCAGTGCGCTTAATATGGGGGTAACGGTGAATTCTGTGTATACACAGCCCACTACCAACGGAAACGTGTTCATCGATTTTACCGCTCTCTCCAGTGCACCGGAAGGCGTCACAACGACGCAGCCGACAAAAATTGCAACAATAAAAATGAAAGCAGTCAGGGAAAAGCAGGTGGATATCAATCATGATCCGGTGCAGACCAAAGTGACTGATAAAACGACTGCATTAGATATTCTTCAGAGTGTTCCTACATACGCTTTTAAAATATTAAAAGATGCAGCACCTCCTATAGTGACGTTTCTTGAACCTATTGATAATTTTGCGACTACATCCGCATCAGTGAAGTTTGCATGGAAAGGGGAAGATAATCCGAAGCGTCCTCCGGAAACAGTACCAGCGCTTACCTATAAATACCGGTTCGATGGAGGAGCGTGGAGTGCGGCGGTCACGGATACGACGGTCACGAAAGCTTTTGTTCATGGGACGCATACGATGGAAGTGCAGGGAATTGATGCGATGGGAAATGCTGTTTTGGCAAATTGGCCAAAAAAAACGGTGACAGTACATTTGACTCCCCATATTACCTATATTAGCGCTTCTTCTTCCACAAAATGTTTTCCTGGCAATAATAAATGTTACGCTGATATAAATTCGACTTCATGTAATATGTCCGTTAATCCGCAGCGCTCATGTCCAGATGGATACACATGTGCAAATAAAAATGGTCCGTGTGTTTGTCCTGTGGGGGCAACGTGTATGTGTCGCGATGCTATGGGTGCAGATGGCGTATGTTCCCTATCTGAGGGAACGTCCGGGACGGCAGAAGCAACGGTGATTACGATCAATGGCTACAATTTTGGCACTACCGGTGGATCCATATCTTTTGGTAAAAATGCATCAAATGGAGTGAAATGGTTGACCGGAGCAGCCACTATCCTAAGCTGGTCTGATACGAAAATAGTTGCAATAGTCGGATATACAGAAATTCCGGATGGTAATCTGGTAGTATCTTCCAACACATATTCTGTTGCGCCACACAATGCAGGAATCAGTAATGCAGTAGCTTTTACATTGGAAACAAAAATTCGCCTGAGTTTTCCATTGCAAGGAATTGCCCAAGATCGGGGAGAGAGGAAAATAAATGTTTTCATTACCGGACCAAGCGGATACCAGTATTCCCAAACGGATGTACCCACTGTATGGGATACTACAAAAAGTCTTTACACAGCAGTCATTGGACCGCTTCCACGGACTGGTTTTACGAATGGAGCGGCGACATACACGATAGCCATCAAAGACGGGTCGCGGCTTCGCAGATTATATAAAGCAAATACTCTTTGGATAGGATGGTGGAATGTGATTGAGAAAAAAGCAGCCACCGACACTATGATCCTCGCGGATTTCAATGCAGATAATAAACTGAATATTACCGATTACGGGCTTCTCATGTCTCAGATGAAAGCGCTGACGAATGCCGTGACGGATGCAAACAGAATATATGATCTCAATGGAGACGGAATCATAGATATTGTTGATGCTGCGCTCGTACAGACTAATTATACAAAACTTGAAACTTTTGGTGATGCAGATAGATAAATATGCATAAATGGATTGGCTTTTTCATTCTCATATTTTTTCTTAGCGTTTGTCCTCAGAGTGCGTATGCATATGTGAGCGGGGGAGCGGGGACATTGACGATATCTCCCATTACGACGACAGTCCAGACCGGTACGCCGTTTTCTCTTGACGTGCTTTTTAATACCAAAGGAACATTCGTATCAGCAATATCATTTCGGATTACTATACCCGTATCCTCAGGTGATGTGGCGGTGACATCTGTCGTACCAGGGGACCAAATGTCTGCGTGGAATTTTCCGGTGAAGCAAATACAGACCAGTGGAGGTAATATTCTCATTGATGTCATGGCACTCAATTCTTCTCCTACCGGTGAGTCAACGAGTACGGATAAAAAAATAGTGACACTTCAGATGAGCGCAACACAGGCATTTTCCGGTAGAGCAGTGGTATTTGATCAAAATCAGTCAAAAATGTTGCGAAAATCCGACGCAGGAGATATTCTTGGGGTAGCGGCGAGTGCAAATTTAGTGGTACAAGGACAATCCATACCTCCGACCACCACTCCTACCAATACGCCTCTTCCAACAGCTTCTCCTACTCCCGGAACAGTTACCGATAGGCCCACTACCTGTGACAGTTCATGTGATATGGCGAAAGGATGCGGAGGAAACGTCACGTGTGTGAGCGCCAACGGCGTCCTCCGATGCAGAAATGCATCGTGTCCGGGTGTAGCCAACTGTTCGTGTCCAAAAGTTCCTACCCCGACGACCAAAAAATCAGGATTTTCTACCATTGTCGCCACGCGTACGCCTGCTCCTACTTCCACGACTGCACCGATATCCTTGATTTCAGATGCCATTCTCACGCCTATGCCGACACTTGCTCCTCTTGAGCCGACTCTGACGGTTGATAGTTTTTATGATGCCGGGAAAAATGCAAAACCTACATTTCTGGTGAGCGGCATATCCGATCCCAATGCTGGAATTTCTTTGGAAATTACTCCTGATATCATCATGAAAACAACGACAGCAGACAGTAGCGGCTCCTGGAGTGTGCAGGTTTCCTCTCCCTTGAAAAGCGGGGAGAAGTCCATGATAGTGACTGCTACCAATACTAGCGGAGGCAAAACAGTTAAAACGGTCACATTTTCCGTAGCAGGCGGCACATCGTTTGTGAATATCACGATACTATTTATGGTTTTGGCGGCGATAGGAGTGATCGGATATATGGTGTATAGGAAAAAGCAAAAGCAGCTGGCGCATAGTCCTGCTGTATCGACCACAGTTCCTTCTACGACATCGGTTCCACCATCTGAGCCACCTCAAAAACCCTCACCACCTCCATCACAGGCACCATAAATTAAAAAATGATGGCGGATTAAACTTTTGTGAGGCTCCCAATACAGTCTTCCCATCTCTCTAACATATAAAACGGCAATGACACTATGTCATATTTTTTCCCATTATGACTATATTTCTCTGTTCCCAACATGTCCCATGACACCCTCATCGGGATTACTTTTCCTTGACCGCTCTCCATCATGCTAAACAAAGATTTCATTCCGTTCATATTGCCTGACTTTACTTCTAACCCCACTACGCGATCGCCATGTTGTATGCAAAAATCAACCTCCGCACTCCCTTCGTCACGATTTCTTGCCCAATAACTCAGTTCCACCGGCCGCCTTATTCCCAGTCCAATCAACGTTTGCCCCACCACCTGTTCCATAATTTTTCCTTTATATATTCCCACCATCAATTCTTGTGAGAGATTATTTGCTTCATGTACCATGCCGACGTCAAGCCAAATCATTTTTTTTGCCCGTTTTGTTTTATACATCAAAGGGAGGTTCGTCGAATTTATTGCTTTTACCTGGTGTAAAAGTCTTACTTTTTCCACTATCCCTATCGCTTCGCTCATTTCCCGACTACGGTATCCGGAACCTCCGAAGTTTTCATAGGTAAACAAGCTTCCCGCCATTTTCGGAGCGTATTCTATGATCAGCTCTATATATTTTTTTTCACTCATGGTTTTTGCATATTTCATAATATCGTCACTATAGGCAGTTCGTATTCGGGACAGTATTTCTTTCACTTCACTATAATTTCCGTTTTTTGTAAAATTTTCCACCACCTCCGGCATTCCGCCCACCCGTACATACTCTTGATACATTTCGCACACAAACTCATGTGCCGTCATCTCATCTCCTAATCGTATAGACTTTAATTCCTCCAATATTTTTGTTCGGCCTTTGGCTTCCAGATATTCAAAAAAGCTTAACGGATACATGTACATATAGTCCACTCTGCCTACCGGTATGCTCCAGTTGCTCCCCATTTTTGCTTCCAGAAGCGAACCTGTCGCAATAACATGTAACGCCGGTTTTTCTTCTGCGAAAAACCGTAGTAATTCCATCACATTCTGCGACTCCTGTATTTCGTCAATAAATAGTACTGTTTTGCCGCTTTCTACTTTTCTATCAAAAACCAATTGTATTCTCTGCAAAAAGTCATTCACGCTTTTTGCCTGATCAAATATACGGTAGTGATCTTTTTTTTCCAAATTTATCTCTACCAGTTGAGAGAAATGTTCCTTGCTAAAATTTCTCACCACACTCGTCTTTCCCACTTGTCTTGCCCCGCGGATAATGAGGGGTTTTCTGATGGGGCTTGTCTGCCATTCTCCAAGCTGTTTTTCTATGTTTCGTTTAAACATGGTACCAGTTTACTACAAATAATGTTAAAGTCAAGTACCAGTTTATTACAAAAGCAGGAAGATTTTGATCTCCATCATAGTACGCAGGTTCCGCAATGTTTCCGTAAATATCCGACAGTCCATGTACAATCATGGACATGACTAATCACACTCTCATTGAGCAGCCTCAATCAGGGATAGGGAAATAATCAGTATTCAAATCTTTGTTATACTTATTCCATGGCATGGAACGTATACTTTTTCCAAACCACACGAGGAGAGTATCCGGTAAAAGACTTCGTAGAAAAACAAGACTATCGTACTCGTGCGAAGGTCGGTGGGTATATCACCCTTGACAGGATGAGAGAAATTTTATAGCATATACGCTATATGAAAAGACACCATTTAGATGTTACCGCATGGGAGAAAGAAGCATTAAAAGACCCCAAATTGCAGGCAGAATATGATGCATTGCAACCGGAATTTGCTCTCATTGATTCTATTATAAAAGCGAGAAAAGAGAGAAATCTTACCCAGGCCCAGCTCGCTTTAAAAATTGGTACTAAACAATCAGTCATTTCCCGATTGGAAATCGGCAAAGCTAACCCTTCTGTAAATTTTCTCAAAAAACTTGCTCGGGCAATCCATACAAATCTGGAAATTAATTTTATTCCTGACATTACCTCTTGAGTGAAACAATACACAGTCGGTGCGAATTTATTGCGTCTTCTTGACAAACCCACCATTCCATGGTTAGATAAAAGATACGACGCATATGGAAGAAAAACCTGCTGTTTTTTCATCGCTTCTACAAAAAGCACTCCAAGAGAAAAAGACTATTTTTATCATCGTCGGTATCGTTATTTTCATCAGTTATATCGGTATCAATATCAGTGTCTGGACACTTGCCAAAAATTCTCAAAAAAAAGTAAAATCTGTGACGTCCGCATTCCCCACACCCTCACCGACAGCAGGCCCAACCTCTACCCCCACACCGCGCCTGACAGGTCCCGGCACATACGCCTGTGATCCGATTGGGATATGTAATAGTTACAAAGATGCTAAAGGAGCAGGGTGTCCGAAAACATACGCTGACTCCGGTTGTCTGGACGAATGCGGAAATGCTAACGTGCGATGTCCGAAATAATCCTATGAAACGATATACTATCAGCGCTATCCTCACACTTTTGCTTTTAGTAGCCACAGTCGCATCGCTTTTTGTGCGGTTGCCTGTGACTGCAGCGGATTTTTCTTCCTGCGGTAATCCATTTAGTGTCTCCCATACCACAGCGGCCGGTGTCGCACCTGTTGATAAAACAGTAACATACGGTACCGTAAATTCCTCTCTCACCGGATCGGCCAAATGCTGGATCACCCAAAACCTCGGTGCTACTACCACTGCAGCCACCGTAACCGAATCTACAGAGCCAAATGCAGGGTGGTACTGGCAGTTTAATAAAAAACAGGGATATCAATACACCACAGCCCGCACACCAGCTTCGACATGGATTACTGCCATTAGTGAATCTTCTGAATGGACGTCTGCCAACGATCCCTGCACCCTTCTTTTGGATACAACATGGCGTCTTCCCACCTCCACCGAATGGACCAGTGCTGATGCCAATGGTCCCTGGGTCTCCTATACCGATACCTTTGCCTCTGTCCTCAAACTCCATGCCGCAGGGTATCTGGGTACCGCGGCAGGTGCGCTGACGGATAGGGGTGCCTTAGGTATGTATTGGAGTAG
>Ga0247842_10001485_pt1 | contig 39180 bp, 20 predicted proteins | sample LaCruzMarch2015__3_FD_192411 | JGI IMG/M metagenome (GOLD analysis project Ga0247842, IMG submission 192411) | Freshwater microbial communities from meromictic Lake La Cruz, Castile-La Mancha, Spain - LaCruzMarch2015_19m | ecosystem: Environmental > Aquatic > Freshwater > Lake | place: Spain...
TGTCTCCGCCATCCGTGCTTTTGTATAAGCATGGTGAAGAGTCTGCTTGCAGGTAGAGGGTTGAGGGAGAGCTGGGGGCGATCTGCAGGCATACAGGACTAAGGTGGTTTACCGTGTTGAGCCCATTGGAGATCCCTTGCCAGGTCTTCCCCCCGTCCCGCGTCCGGTAGGCGCCGGTAACATCAGCGAGATAGACCACACCGGGATTGACCGGATCCACGGCGCCCGCTTCACCATCCACTGCACCCGGTGGATTGAAGCGCTTCCACAAGGTCGGATCCGCGGAGACGATGAAGCCCAAAACGGAAGTGGAGGTCGCTGAAGTCCCGTCCTGGCAGAGGACGGTCACGCGGGCCATGTATTGGGTGCCGGTGATGGTAGGCGCCACCCAGGGGTAGATCCCGTTGCAGGCGGTGGGGGCGGAGGTGGTCAGCACCTGCCAGGTGGCGCCGCCGTCCGCCGACAGATCGATTGTCACCTGCGTTCTTGGCGAGAGGGATGCGGTCCTCCAGGTGATCACCTGCGCCGAGCCGGGCGAGTACACTTCCAATCCCAACGGTTCGCGCAGTTCGATCCCCGGCCCGCTGGTAGGAGCGAGGGTGAAGTATTGATCGCTGACATCCAAGATCGCTTTGTCAAAACTTCTCATAACCTTCACAAGGCACTGCTCCCCGAACTCGTGATCGTACGGAGTCCAGGAGATCGAAGTACCCCCGCAATAATTTCCAGCGAGGTTCCATTCAGCTCCACCGCTATATGAATAATAAACATCGACCCAATTATCTTGAGTACCGGCCGGCGCCCAGGAGATCGTCGTCGGCGTCCCGACCGGCCACACCCCCCCGCTGTTCTGGCTGAGCAAAGTGATCGACCCCTTGGAGACCGCCAAGCGGTAGGAAACGGAGTGGCTGCCGATGCCCGGCACATTCCCCTTCACGCGGATCAGGAAGTTCCCGTAGGCGGCCGAGCTTCCCACCGAGATGTTCAGCTGGCAGGACTGCCCCGGCCAGAGGACGTTCTTGCCGAGGGAAGCCGAGACCCCCGCCGGCACGTCCGCCAGGCTCAGCCAGACCATGTCATTGAAACCGAAGCGGGTCCCGCAGGAGAGGGTCGCGCTGGCGTTTCCTCCCCGCAGCAGCTTGGCCCCGTCCGGCGCCAGCGAGAGGGTGAAGTCGGGGTGGGTCTCCGGCGCATATTTCGTCTTGAAGTTGGTGGTGTAGGAGAGGCCCTCCGCGGTGGAGCCGTTGATGCAGACCACCCCTTCCGCCGTAGGACGGAAGTAGACCGTGGCTTCCCCTGAGGCGTTGGTGGTGGCCGTGCTGGGCCCCGGGATGATGCCACTAGCGTCGCAGAAGCCGCCGGGGGAGTTCAACCCGTTGGCGAAGTCGATGCGCACGCCGCTCATCGGTTCTCCGGAACCGTTGCGCAGGGTGGCCGTGATCTGCGAACTGGAATGCCCGTCCACCGAGACCGGCGAGGTGGCTGCCAGCTCGATCTGCCCCGGCTTGGGCGGGGTGACGCTGAAGTTGCCCGTCCCGGTGGAATAATTGCTGGACCCATCGCTGGCGAAGAAGTAGTAGGTATGCGAGCCGTTGCTGAAGCCGGAGGCGGTATAGCTGTAGCGCACCCCCTGCACATAGTTCGTCCCCCCGCCGGAGGTCATGTTGTATGGCGTGCCGTCGATGTATACCTTCACCGAGACAGGAGCGAGGTTGCTCATGTTGGTGTACGACACCGACCAGGTGAAAGCTGTCCCGGGAGGGCCTTGCGGCCCCGGGTCGAGCTGCGGGTCGAGGAAGGCGGAGGGATGCTCGGCCAGCACGGTGATGGTCTCGCTGCCCTCGTTGCCGGCAATGTCTTTGGCCACCACTTTCAAGGTGTGGTCGCTGGGTCCGGTCCGGGTGTCCCAGTTGTAGGTGAGGGTGACCCGGGGCCAGTCGGTGGTGTCCGTAGCGGTGAAGCGGGTGGGCGTCCCGTCGATGTACAGGGTCGCTGACTCGAAAGCCTGGTAGGGATCGACCAGGACCGAGATCGGAACCACTCCCCGCACGGCCTCTCCGATCGTGGGATTCTGGAAGGTGAGGATAGGAGAGGCAAGATCAGAAATAGTATTGCCCTGACCATAGTAAGGCTGGTTTCCGGTAGCTGCCATATCCTTCCAGAACTCGTTCTTTTCCCCCAAGGCGTTGAGAATATTCTTCCTGGTGCTTGCCTCTCCGGAAACGAATGCGCCGATCCAGGAGGGAATGCTGCCGACGCTCTCTTTGTAGTAGCTTCCATAGAGGAATCCGAGGTAACGCCGCACGCCGTCCAATTCTGCGCCTACCTCGGGCTCTGTACTCCATTGGTCCAGCTTGCTGGAGATCTTGTCCTCCAGGGTGGCTGCCAGGCAGGCGTCGCGCAGCGTGTCGAACTCATCGTCAATGGACTTGAATACCCATAGGTCAAAGAGGAGGGCACCAATGAGGGTAGTTCCGAGGCTGAAGCCGAGCCCCATGGCGACGGTCTTGGAGAAAACAGGAACCATGAGTTGTGCGGTCCCATTCAAGAGGCTAGCTTCCTCGAGAAATTGACCTTGTCTATCCACCGTGTCCTTCAAGGCTTCGTAGTAACCGGGGTCTCCCTCCTGGTTGCCTTGCTGATAGGCAGTAAAACGTTGCCGCACTTCTCCAACGGCGGCATCAAAGGCTGGATCAAACCCTCCAAAGCGATCCCGGAATCGTTCCAGGCATGCCATCCGTTCTTCTGATTCGATTGCCGTGGCAAGGCCCGCCTTGAGGAGCGCTGTCTGTTTGTCGCAAGTATATTGCAGTAAAAGACTGAGCCCGCTCAACGCTGTACACAAAGCGCCCAGGCCTGTGTTGGCGGCATGGAAGCCTTTCACCAAGGGTGCGTTCCGGGCAATGGCATCGGCGACAATGGCCGTGGAGGTGATCTCGCTGATCTTTTTTACGTCATTCAATGCTTTAACAAAAGTACCCAAAGATGCCGCAGCTTCCGCAGTCAAAGCAAGTTGCTCTGCCCATTTCAGGGGCCCGCCCACGACTGCCTGCACCTGCTTGACCAGATCGGACTCCTGGTCTGTGCTCAAGGTCTCCTGCAACACAGAAGACAACAGAATGCGGGTCCATGCCTTCAATCGATAGTCGTAGCTGTTCAATCCTCCACGATCCCAGCGGTTGATCAGCTTCCAGCGCATGGAGCTGCTGAACATGCTGGGCATGTACAGGTTCAAAGTCCCGTTGGTTGGGGTTTCAACGGGATATGAGGTCACAGCCACCAAATCTCCGCCGGTCGAGGCATGAGGGATGAAGGGAGTCGTAACCGGGAGCGAATGCTCTCCCTCTTTTGTTAGAACCACCGCCAGAACGCGGTTTTCCACCAAGGGATCAATGGGGCGGTACCCAGTATCCAGATCCTTGATATATCTCTGCCATTGGCCGGTGGAATTATCTCTGCGCCACCAGTATTCATAACTGACCTCTTCGACGGTGACGGCTTCGTGTTGCCAATCATCCCAACTGGAGATTTCTCTGCCGCTCTCTTGTGTTGGAATTGCTGGAATCTCCATCGATGGAGAACTTGATATATCCAAAGGAGCAGATGCCTGGCTCGTTTCCCTGCCCCTGGCTGCCGCCCCCGAGATGCCCAACGGCGTCAGCGTCATACTTACCACTAATAAGACCAGAATTGCCCTCTTCAGTAATATTGCCTGGTTCAGCATCTCCCTCTCCTCTTTTCCTTCCCTTTCAAAGTTGTATGGTCTACCAGAATCATTGACTGGCGCTGCTCTTTCGTCTCAAGCTTCCGCATTTACGGCCCCCACCTCCCGAAGTTGCTCTTCATCAAGACAAAGTCAACTGCATTGACAGTCCCATCGCCGTTGAAGTCCGCCCTCGGGTCATAGCCTGCCTGCCCGGTCGACTTCCCGAAGGAGGCCTTCAAGAGGGCGAAGTCCAGGATGCTCACCACATCGTCACCGTTGGCATCCCCCACCCGCTGCTCTCCGAAGTCGACCGTGGTGGTCCCCGTTCCTATCACCACTCCTGTCCGCAAGGCGCTCAAGGCTCGACCCTCCTTGATCTTGATGTCGTAACTGCCCGCCGTGACCCCCGTCAGGGTGAAGGAGCCGGCTAGAGCAGGGACAGTTACAGTTCGGGAGAAGAGAGGGCTTGCCCCCCCCGGCTGATAGAAGGAGACCGCGAAGGTCGCTGTATAGGAAGTAGTAGCTCCTTGCAGGGAGAAGGAGATGGTTAAGCTTCCAGGGGGGATGATGCTGAAGTCGGCGTCTGATTGATCGGAAATCGCAGGATTGCTTACGCTGACTACTCTTACCCGACAGTTGGTGGAAGCTGGCGCAGTGACCATCCAAGTACAGCTTCCTGTCGCAGCAGAGACGGAAGACGCGATCGTCTCCGTCCACGTATTTCCCCCATCCCGCGAAAGCACAACAGCCACATCCCCGATAACAGTAGTAGCAGTCCAGGTGATCGTCTGGGTGGAGGAGATGGGCCACGATTCCCCGCCATTGGGGGAGAGGAGATCAAGAGAAGGGGGGGGCGACTCGCCGATGGCGAGGAGCTTGTTGTCCCACGACCCCACGTAGACCGTACCGTCGCTACCGATGGCTGGGGAAGAGAACATCCCACTTCCTGTGGCGAACTCCCACTTCTTGCTCCCTTCTGGATCGATGGCGTAGAGCTTGTTGTCGTATGACCCCACGTAGACCGTGCCGTCACTACCGAGGGCCGGGGAAGAGTCCACCATATTTCCTGTCGCAAACTCCCACTTTTTGCTGCCGTCCGGATTCAAGGCGTAAAGCTTGTTGTCAAGTGACCCCACGTAGACCGTGCCGTCACTACCGAGGGCCGGGGAAGAGAATACCATATATCCTGTCGCAAACTCCCACTTTTTGCTGCCGTCCGGATTCAAGGCGTAAAGCTTGTTGTCAAGTGACCCCACGTAGACCGTGCCGTCGCTGCCGATGGCCGGCGAAGATTGCACCCAACTACCTGTCACGAACTCCCATTTCTTGCTGCCGTCCAGATTCAAAGCGTAGAGCTTCCCATCCCCTGAACCTACGTAGACCGTGCCGTCGCTGCCGATGGCCGGGGAAGAGAATACCCCACTTCCTGTCGCAAACTCCCACTTCTTGCTGCCGTCCAGATTCAAGGCGTAGAGCTTCCCGTCCCATGAACCTACGTAGACCGTGCCATCGCTGCCGATGGCCGGGGAAGAGTCCACCGCACCTCCTGTCGCGAACTCCCACTTCTTGCTGCCGTCCAGATTCAAGGCGTAGAGCTTCCCGTCTCCTGAACCTACGTAGACCGTGCCGTCGCTGCCGATGGCCGGGGAAGATTGCACCAAACTACCTGTCACGAATTCCCACTTCTTGCTGCCGTCCGGATTGATGGCGTAGAGATTGTTGTCGTTTGACCCGACGTAGACCGTGCCGTCGCAGCCGATGGCTGGGGAAGAGTATACCCCACCTCCTGTCGCGAACTCCCACTTCTTCGCCGGCTCACTAGGGCCGTTGTAAGGGCTCTGACCGGCGTGTTGTGAATTGTGGCGGAACATCGGCCAGGGACCGGCATCATAGATCGAGAAGTCGGCATCTGATGAATCAGCGAGGAACGGAGAGTCAACGCTTGAGACACGAACTCGACATGTAGTTGAAGATGGGCTCGTTGTCGTCCACACATAGCTTCCAGTATTTGTTGTTGAGGGGGAAAGTGTTTGCCAGGTGGTTCCATCCCGGGTCAACTCAATGCAGACCCCGCCAGTGAGGTCTGTGGAAGTCCAGGTGATAGCTTGGGAAGATCCAATCGGCCAGTTCTCCCCGCCGTTGGGAGAGAGGAGGACAAGAGAGGATGGGGCTCCATAAATGTTGATTTCATCAAATCCTGTGCATGTGGGATAGACTTCCTCACCCGAGGTTTCCGTAGAGAGAATGATGATCTTCACATATCTTGTACTGTGCAGGGGGAATGTGTTTCGACACCATCCGTATCCAGTCACAGTTTCGCGAGTGACGACGACGCTTTGACCGTCGTCGAATTCGATACGCAACTCCTTTGGCCTGGAATAACGGTTCCAGGTGCTATAGGCAGCATGCAAGGTGTCGATCGTATCAATCTGGTATGTCGCACCGAGGTCGATCCTCAACCATAACGGAGGACTCCAGGGATCCACGTACCATTCACCGTCGTAAGGGAAAAGAGAGCTGCCATTAACAACAGTGTTGCAGCTGTGAATGCCCGATCCGGGGTAGTTAGACTCAACTGGTTTGTTGTAGGCTAGGTTCGCGGCAGAGCGATCGAATCTAGAGACATCGATCCAGAAGTTGCCATCCGAGTCGTCAAAGACTCCCGGGGAGGAGGCACTGACTACCCGCACCCGCAAGGTGGGTGAGATTGGCTGGATGTTGTTCCAGGAGTAGGCGCCGGTGTTGGGAATATTCTCGGCAATGGTGGCGGTGAAGGTGGAACCACCATCTTTCAAGAGTAGCAGGTGGATATTGCCAGCCAGCCTGCTGGAGGTCCAGGTGATCGTCTGGGTAGTGGAGATGAGCCAGTTCTCCCCGCCGTTCGGGGAGAGGAGCCGGATTGATGGAGGTTCTTTCGTTGTGGTGAAAGTGCGATCAGCGCTATAGCAAAGTCCTTCCTCGTTGGAGGCAACCAACCGGAAATGATAGGTTGTTTCTGGCAGAAGGCTTGACAGTGCAACTGAAAGCTGAACCGCATCATTGTTTGATAGGATATTCTGTGTATCCGTGCGCGTTCCGTACTGATCGGACAGTCCCCATTCAAACCATGCCTGGCAATCGAATCCTCTTGTGAGGATGGATCCAGCTAGATTGGCAGTTGCATGAGCGACCGCCGTGGCGGATCCCGTGTTCACGATCGGTCCGCCCAGATCCAAAGTCCAGGTGTCCCCGACTTCTCGGCCATCGAACAGGAGGGAACTTTGCGATTCCGGTGAGAAGGCCATGGCAGACGATCGTGGAGAGGGTGAGGTGGCAAGAGGCAGTTTGGTCCAGCGGTTCGTAAGGCTGCTGTAGATCCACGTATCATTGTGGAGTTGAGTTCGATCATCGCCACCAAATACTACGAGGCACTGGTGCGCCTGGTCATAGTCCATGGCGAAGCCATTGCGAGGAGCAGGAAGCATTCCGATGGGATGGAGTTCCTCCCATTGATTGGTGATCGAATCGTAGGTCCACAGATCGTTCCATTGACTTGGAGGGTCAGTTCTTTCTCCCCCGAATAGAACGATCTTTTGTAATACTGGATCGTAGATCATTCCATGGCAGTGCCGTGGCGCTGGAATGGATCCTGTTGGAGAGAGCATCTCCCATGTGTTTGTCTGCGTATCAAATGACCAAGTGTCATTCTGGGATACCCACGAGACCGTAGGACTTTCGACACGACCCCCGAAGAGGATCATCTTCTTCACTTTCGGATCGTAAGCCATCGCAGGGCCTTCAAGGACAGGCGGCGGGTTGCCAGTAAGCAGGTTGGTCCAAGCAGGAGTCGGGGTGTAATTAAAGCGCCAGGTATCATTGGGGCCATAAGGGCCTCCAAACCTAATCAGGCACCTCAGATCCGGATCATAAGCCATTGCGGCATTCCAATGATCTGCTGGGGGTGAAGAGGACGGGAAGAGCTGAGTCCACGCAGGAGAAAGAGGATTGAAAGACCATGTATCGCTTTTGAAGATCCCTCCAGATAGGATCACTTGCCCACTGCTTTCATCGTAGACGAGTGAGTGAGCTCGTCTTATAGAAGGAGAGGTAGGCGAGGCGCTGAAGAGCTGGAGCCAAGCCATCGATGAGGCTGTGATGGAAAAACTCCCATCTGATTGATCCAAGATCGATGGATCTTGTAAGCTGACGATCCTCAATCGGCAGGAAGCAGAGGCAGGCCCAGAAACCTTCCAGGCAAAAACGCCAGTAGTTGCAGTCGCTGTACCAATGGTGCTCGTCCAAGTAGATCCACCATCTAGAGAGAGCAATAGTGCCACATTTCCCTCCAGGTTGGTGGAAGTCCAGGTGATCGTCTGGGTGGAAGAGATCGGCCAGGACTCCCCGCCGTTGGGGGAGAGGAGCGTGAAAAAGCTGCTGGGGGTGTACTTCCAGACTCCACCGTCGTTGCTGCCGGCGTAGAGAATCTGGGGATTATTGGGATCGATGGCCAGACAATTCACATCGCTGTTCGTCAACCCGCTGGAGAAAGTGATCCAGCTTTTCCCACCGTTGCTGCTCTTGAAGACCCCGCCACGAGTACCAGCGTAAAGCACTTTAGAGCTGTGGGGGTCGATAGCCAGTGACCATACACTATTGTTCGCCAACCCGGTGGAGGATGCTGTCCAATTGGCTCCACCATCGCCACTCTTGAAAACCGAGCCGAGATAGGTGCCGACGTAGAGAATCTGAGAGTTGCTGGGGTCAATAGCCAGGGGGTATACCAAATCGCTCGGTGGACTACTGAAAGAAGCAGTCCAATTTGCCCCGCCATCGATGCTCTTGAAGACCCCTACCCCTCCGCCAATGGCGCTGGCGTAGAGTGTCTGCGAGTTGCTGGGATCGATGGCCAGGGACCATTCGTTACTGTTCGTCAGCCCGCTGGAGGAAGAAGTCCAGCTGGTTCCACCGTTAGTGCTCTTGTATACGCCACCACCACTTGTCCCCGAGTAGATTATCCGTGAATTGTTCGGGTCGATGGTCAAGCACTGCACATCGCTATTCGTCAGCCCAGTTGAGGAAACGGTCCAGTTTGTCCCGGCTTCACTGCTCTTGAAGATCCCGCTACCGTAGGTACCTGCGTAGAGCACCTGGGAGTTGTGGGGATCGACGGCCAAAGCATACACCCGGCCGTTTGTTAGACCAATGGAAAAAGCAGCCCCGCTCGTCCCGCCGTCGATGTTCTTGAAGACTCCGCCGCCATAGGTGCCGGTATAGAGAGTTTGCGCATTGTTGGGATCGAGAGCTATGCATTGGATATATCTGTTTGTCAGCCCGATGGAGGAAATGAACCAGCTCACCCCTCCATCGCTGCTCTTGAATACTCCCCCATCCCAAGTACCCACATAGAGTGTTTGGGAATTACCCGGATCGTTGATTAGAGAACACACACCATTATTCGGTAGCCCGTTAGAGACTGTGTTCCAGCTCGCACCTCCGTCGATACTCTTGAATACTCCTCCCCAGGTGCTGGCATAAAGAATCTGTGAGTTGCTTGGGGTGATGCCAAGTGACCACACATGACTACTCGTCAGCCCCGTTGAGGAAGCGGTCCAGTTCATCCCGCCATCGATGCTTTTAAAAACCCCGCCGCCAGCACCGGCATAAAGAATCTGTGAGTCACCAGGATCGATAGCCAAGGACCACACGTCGCTGCTAACTAGACCCTTAAAGTCCCATCTTTCTCCGCCGTCGCTGCTCTTGTAGATTCCACCACCTGTGCCGGCAAAAAGAATCTGAGTGTCACCAGGATCAATGGCCAAAGACCGTACAAAAGTGTTTGCCAACCCAGTTGAGGAGGCGGTCCAGTTAGCACCGCCATTTTCGCTCTTGTAGACACCGCTGCCGTTGCTACCAGCGTAAAGAGTCTGAGAGTTGCCAGGGTCAATGGCCAAGAAAAACACATAGGTATTTGTCAACCCGCTGGAGGAAGCGGTCCAGTTCATCCCGCCATCGATGGTTTTAAAAACCCCGCCCGCAGTAGCAGTGTAGAGAATCTGGGGATTTTCAGGATCGATGGCCAGGGAATGCACATTGCTGCTTGTCAGCCCGCTGGAGGAGAAAGTCCAGCTCACCCCACCATCATTACTTTTGAATACCCCGCTTTTCGTGCTTTCAAAAGCACCACTGCCATTGGTGCCAGCATAGAGAATCTGGGGGTTGCTAGGAGTAATTGCCAAGCAATAAACACTTCCTCCATAGAGTGGCAACTGAGCCCATTGTCCCTCCCCGGAGGAGGTCGAGCCTCCCGATAGATCTTTACCAAGGGCTGTCTCGTTACTCTCTGCTTCTACACCTACATCCGGTATCTCCTCCCCTACAGGTACGCTCCCCTTTGCTGCCAATGCTTGGACATAGGGAGCTGCTGTCGAAGCAGCGGTTGCCACCGGGGGGAAAGATGGCAGCATTAGCAGCAACGCACAAAGCAAATAGCCGCCATACCATCGTACAGATCTCCGTCTCATCTCTTCACCTCCAACACAGGATTGTTTTCATTTTCAAGAACTACAGCGCACCCATACCATCGTACTGATCTCCGTCTCATCTCTTCACCTCCAACACTTCATTGGTTTTATGAATCAGGGGCTCAATCCCCGGATATTCCTTCCTCACAGCCCCCCCACCTTCCGAAGTTGCTCTTCAGGTAGGAGAAGTCGGTGATGTTGATTACCCCATTGCCGTCGAAATCCGCCCTCCCATCGAAGCTCCCCTGCCCGGTCGTCTTCCCGAAAGAAGCCTTCAAAAGGGCGAAGTCCAGGATGTTGACCACATCGTCCCCGTTGGCATCTCCCACCGGCTGGGTTCCGAAGGATACGCTGATCGAGCCGCTGACCTCTACGCCGCTCTTTCTACTGCTCAAGGCCCGGCCCTCTTTGATCTTGATGTCGTAGGTCCCCGCAGTGACCCCCGTCAGGGTGAAGGAGCCAGCCTGCGCAGGGATTGTGACGGTGTTGGAGAAGAGCGGGCTTGTCCCCCCCGGCTCATAGAAGGAGACCGCGAAGGTAGCCGTATAGGAAGTAGCTCCTTGCAGGGCAAACCCCAGGGAGAGCCCCTCCGGCGTAGCGACGGAGAGGGGCGTCCCTCGCAAGTAGATATAAGGGATATGACCGATCACTTGGTGCTTGTCTTGATCCAGCCATTGCGGATCAGCTTTCCTCCACTGCGATCCATCCCAATAGCGCAAGTCACAGGAGGCGTAGTAGGCGTTCTGGTCCAGATCCACCATCACAGTGGCTGTCCCGCTGGCCTCTCCCTCCGGGGTGAAGCAGACATCGAGATATTTCAGCACCGACCCCAGAGGGGTGCTGGTGCCGCTAGGCTGCCCATCGTAGACCCCTCCCCAACCGGTGCCGCTGACGGTGACGCCGATCTGGACCCCGGTCTGCGGCAAGCTGACCGTGCCGCTCAAAGCCGGCGCGCTCTCCTCTACCACGCTCAACTGCCCGGTCTTGGCAGCCAAGATCCAGGGCGTTGTCGTGCTGGATACGCTGCAGTCAAGCAAGGAGAGCACCGTGCGGTGCATGCGCACAGGGGCGGAGGCGCTCACTGAGAGGCGGAAACGGCAGGGCTTGCTTTGGCCGGGCAAGAGAGAATACCCAGTATCCATCCAGAGGGCGCTGCCACCTGCGCCGTCCGGGGTTGGGGTGAGGGTGAGCCAGGTTCCCGGGGAATCGGGATCCTCGTACTGCGCTGAGGAGATCAAGCTTGGATCCAGGTTGACCAGTTGCAGCCGCCCACGGACGGTCTGCGTAATCCCTCCGTTCTGCGCAACCGGGTTGTTCATGTCGCCACCCAACACGACGCCTACAGAACTGCCTGCCTCGACCGGAAGATAGAGCTGGAGGTCGCTGAAGAAGAGGCTGGGGGAGATGTAGCGGAAAAGGCCGCGCTGGGTGCAGGCGAAGAGGTAGCCGGGGTTGTTCGTGTCAATTCCCATCCAGTAAAAGCGGCGACTCAAAAGGCCTTCGTTGATGCTCTCCCAACTCTGCCCACCATCCAGGGAGCGATAGACTCCCTTGGAGCCACGCACTCCGGCATAAATAATGAAGGAGTTCTGAGGATGGATCGCAATAAAGTCAATATAGGGATAATTGATATCCTCCCCGCCGATGCTGGACCAAGTTCTACCGCCATCAATGGTTTTATAAATCCCAGAACCAGTGCCGGCATACAATACCAAAGGGTTCGAGGGATCAATGGCCAATGTCTGAGCCCATGTGGGAGGTATGCCCTCACTCGCTGGAGTCCAATGGAAACCTCCGTCAATGCTCTTCCACACTGGGGTTGTTACGGAATTGCCAAGGATAGAGGTTCCGATATAGAGGATGTCCGGGTCAAGCGGATCAACAACGATAGAATTGACGAACCTGCTGCCACTGATGCCCTCGTTTCGCTCGCCCCAATAATTGGTCTGAGGATCGTAAACATAGACGCCAGTCGCCGTCCCGGCATAGAGGATACGACCGTCCCGAGAATCAGCTACAATCGACTGAATCCCGTGTGGTCCACCGTGGAAATAATCCAAGGGCAGCCCATCACTCATGCCGGTCCAGTTCTCACCGCCATTTTCCGTCTTCCAGACTCCAAACGGGCAACCTGCATACATGGTTTGTGGAGCGGTAGGATGGCGCGTCAGCACACCGGGGGCAACAATCAGTCCGTTGCTTCTCGGCAGCCAGTTCATCCCGCCATCCTCGGATTTGATCACACGATTGCTTGCTGAATTGTAGCTAGCAAAGAAGGTATTGGGATCCTGAGCCGGCGTTGCAATATTGAAGAAAGTAATCCCCGTTCCTGCGCAGCGCGGCGTCCAGGTAGCGCCACCATTCTGGGATTGGAAAATGCCGGCCGAGAAAGGAGAAACGAAGAGGCTGGAGGGCTGGTTGGGGTCGATTGCGATGGCGGTTACCGCTCGATTGGCTAAGCCTTCATCGATCGGCGCCCAGTTTTCCCCTCCATCATTGCTTTTGTAGATGCCGGAAGGCTCCAAAAAAGAAGATGCGTAAACGACCCCCGGGTCTAGCGGATGAGCTGCGATGACTTGAGCTCGCCCCGGCACTGCCGTGGTGTTTGTCTGTACCCATTGCGTCTCTCCCGGTGGCAGACGGAAAACCCAACGATCGCTGGTTGCTGCATAGACAGCGCTGGGCGTGATGGCTAAACAGCGCACGTCCGCATTGGTCAAGCCGTCGCTGATGGGAGACCAGGTTTCCCCCCCATCCAGTGTTCGGTAGACGCCGCCCGGGCTCGCATTGGCCCAGAAGCCACCGTAAGAAACATAGATGATGGCAGGATTGGAGGGATCCACGGCAAATGAGCCAGGCGTATATCCGGCCAAGGCGACCTGGTTCCAGTTCACACCATCCGTCGATCGCCATACCCCGCTATTCTCTGCGCCAACCAGTACCACCGACCCATAGGGAGCGACGACGGCATGCGTATAGCCTCCGAAAAAGAAATTTCCATTCATCCATGTTGTTCCCTGGTCAAACGATTGCCAAAGTACAGCACCTGCTGCAGCATAAATGGTAGGGGAACCTGAAGGCGCAAAAGCAAATCCAAAGACGTTTTCCGTATCCAGACCCTGGGTAATCGGGGTCCACAAAGTGCCACCGTTGATGGAACGATAGGCTCCTCCCTCGTTTAGTTTACCGGCAAATAGAAGATTGGAATCGTATGGGCTGATGCTGATACTAGAGAAGTCCCCTTCGTCCAATCCTTCCGCCAGTGATTCCCACTGGTTGAAGTCCCAGATGTCGAAATTCGCATCGGAGTTATCAGTAATGGTTGGATCTATTGTGCTGGAAATACGGATCTGACAGGCCGAGGAGAGTATGCCCGTGGGCGTCCAGGTAAAACTTCCACTGTTTGTTGTGCTGTTTACGATCGATTCCCAATATTGCCCACAGTAGCGAGAGATCTCAATTTTCACATTCCCGCTCAACCCGGAACTGGTCCAGGTGATCTGCTGGGCGGACCCTCGCTGCCAGAACTCCCTGCCATTGGGTGAGGAGAGGGTGATGGAGGGTCCCGTGATGGAGAAGGGTTGATCGGAAGTATCGGAACAGCCAGTGGTGGTGACCCGAATCCGCGCAGTCTGGGTGGTAGGTCCTATTGCGGTCCAATTGTAGGCACCCGAAGAGGTTTGATCCGTGGCCAGTGTTGTCCATGTTACGCTGTTATCTCGGGACAGTTCTACTTGAACAAGAGTACTCAGATTACTGGAAGTCCAAGTAATGTCCTGCTCTTCTCCGATCCCCCAGCTTTCCCCGCCGTTTGGCGAGAGGAGTGTGAGGGAGGGATAGGAGGCAGAAGGCAAGGAGGCTACGACGAGATGGCCATCTTGATAAAGGAAATCGTCATCGCAGACGTCTGGGGCGGGCGCGACGGGGGCGATATAGAGATCTGAGGGATTCCCGATCGCGTCGAGGGGAAGATGAACCTCCACCGCCTCTCCAATCACACCCATCAAATCCGCGCTTTCAACAGGAGATCCATCGTTGTATCGGGTCAGCCGAATCTTGCCACTCACATTTACATCCAGAAGATAATCGGTGTTTCCGTACCCGTAGTCGCCGTTGGTGCTGATATGAAAATGGAAAAAGCCATGATTCGATGCGGGAGGGTTGTAGGTCGTGAGAAGTAATAGCAGATCGTTCGCATTTCTTTCCTTCGCAACGTAGAAGTCAGCCAAATCTGATCCGATTCCACCCCGCCGACTATCTCCCGGAGGATCCGTGGCGATCGGTGGGATGCCGAGATCGATCCAATCCCACGGGGAACCATCCAGGGTGATGAAAGATTGCGACTCGCCTGGGTTGGCTAAAGCGAAATTAAGATCCGATTGATCGAATATTGAGGGTTGCTTAACGCTCCCTATCCTGATTTGGCATGTGGTCGAGGCCAGGCCGGTAGGTGTCCAGGAGTAACTGACACTATTTCCCGTGCTGGTTGTCAGCATCTGCCAGGTTAATCCTCCGTTACGGGACAGCTCGATTATGATATCTCCTGAAAAGCCTGTGGAGGTCCATGTGATTGTCTGGGTAGTGGAGATAGGCCATTTCTCCCCGCCGTTGGGGGAGAGGAGGATGAGGGGGAGGGATCCGCCGCTCGTACTTTTCCATAAACCGCCACCATAGGTGCCGGCGTACAGAGTCTGGGGGTTGTTTGGATCGATGGCCAAGCACCGCACATTGCTGTTCGTTAGCCCGTTGGAGGATGTGGTCCAACTTTCCCCACCGTCGCTACTCTTGAAAACCCCACCGCTATTAGTGCCCGCGTAGAGAGTCTGGGAATTAGTTGGATCCATGGCCAGGCATTGCACGGAACTGTTCGTTAGCCCGGTAATGTTCCAGCTCCCCCCACCATCGCTGCTCTTCCAGACCCCGCCGCCATTCACGGCGCCGGCGTAGAGAGTCTTGGAATTAGTTGGATCCATGGCCAGACAATACACTAGGCTGTTCGCTAGCCCAGTGGAGGAAGTGGTCCAGCTTTCCCCAGCGTCACTGCTCTTGAAAATCCCGCCTCCCGTGCCAGCGTAGAGAGTCTGGGAGTTGTTTCGGTCGATTGCCAAGTAATACACACTGTTGTTCGTCACCCCAGTGGAGGAAGTGGTCCAGCTTCCCCCAGCGTCATTGCTCTTGAAGACACCACCATTAGTGCTGGCGTAGAGAGTCTGGGGATTGTTGGGATCGATAGACAGGCACCACACATATCTCTTCGTCAGCCCGATAGTGGAAGCGGCCCAGTTCGCTCCGCCATCGCTGCTCTTCCAGACCCCGCCGTACTGGGTACCGGCATAGAGAATCTGGGAGTTGGTGGGATCGATGGCCAGACAATAAACATCGTTGTTCGTCAGGCCGCTAGAGGAAATGGTCCAGTTGGCTCCCCCATCGCTGCTCTTAAAGACCCCGCTGCCTAAGGTGCCGGCGTACAGAGTCTGGGGATTGCTGCGGTTGATGACCAGGCAATACACATAACTGTTCCTCAGCCCACCAGATGACGCAGCCCAGTTTCCCCCAACGTTGTTGCTCTTCCAGACCCCGCCGTACTGGGTGCCAACATAGAGGGTCTGGGAGTTGGAGGGGTCGATGGCCAGACAATACACATTGCTGTTTATTAGCCCGCTAGAGGAAGCAGTCCAGTTCGTCCCACCGTTGCTGCTCTTGAAAACCCCACCGCCTAAGGTGCCGGTGTAAAGAGTCTGGGAGTTGGAGGGGTCGATAGCCAGGCGCCGCATACTGCTGTTCGTCAATCCGCTGGAGGAAGCGGTCCAACTTCCCCCGCCGTCGCTGCTCTTAAAAATCCCGCTGCCGTAAGTGCCGGCGTAAAGGGTCTGGGAGTTGCTACTATCGATGGCTAGGCACCACACGATGTTGTTCGTGAGGCCGCTCGAGGAAGTGGTCCAACTTGCCCCGCCGTCGCTGCTTTTCCAGATCCCGTCGTTAATTATGCCGGCATAGAGGATCTGGGGATTGGAAGGGTCAATAGCCAGGCAATACACATTGCTGTTTATTAGGCCGCTAGAGGAAGCGGTCCAGTTCGTCCCACCATCGCTGCTCTTCCAGATCCCGCCTAAGGTACTAGCGTAGAGAATCTGGGGGTCAGAGGGGTCGATGGTCAGGCTCCACACACTGCTGTTCGCCAAACCACTGGAGGAAGCGCTCCAATTCACCCCTCCGTCTATGCTCTTGCAGACCCCCCCTCCCCAGGTACCGGCGTAGAGAGTCTGGAAATTGGAAGGGTCGATAGCCAAGCAATACACATTACTGTTTGCTAGCCCGCTGGAGGAAGCGCCCCAACTGGCCCCGCTGTCGCTACTCTTAAACACCCCACCCAAGGTGCCAATGTAAAGGATTTGGGGATTGCTTGGGGTCACTACCAAGCACAAGACACTTCCTCCATAAAGTGGCAACTGGGTCCATCCTCCCCCTCCTGAGGAGACAGACCTTCTCGAAATACCCCTGGCAAGTTTTTCTTCGTTGCCCTCCGTTGCTATGCCCTCCTCCGCTGCTATGGTACTCCCTGTTGCCAATTCCCGGACTACTGTCGCGGTAGCAGGAGCTACCGGGGGAAAAGATGGCGCCAGAATGAGTAACGCGCAGAGCAAATAGCCGCCATACCATCGTACCGATGTCCGTCTCATCTCTTCACCTCTTTCACCGAATCCTTTTCATCTGAAAGGCATCAGTCTTCCTGTTTGATGTTGCTCCATTGCAACAGTCCCAAACTCCGGAGTTGTACTTCATTATGGCGAAGTCAGCCACATCGGTCGTTGCTGCGAAATTGGGGTTTATCCACTCAGGAAACATTTAATCCGGCCGTTTCTTGAGAAGGTTGCAGCGTTTAACTTGAGATTCAACGGTTGGATCGAAAGCAAATTGCGTGCAAGTGATGAGTTCTTCAAAGAGGAAAAACCATTTGGGAAGGCGAACACCTTCCTTTGGCTCAATATCCACTAAAACTGGCTTTGCATATAAAAGGGATAATCGATGATGTTCGAGAGGAGTCGGCATGGGGAACAGAAAACCCCCTGCGCTATTCTTGCAGAGGGTTCGAAATAGCAATAGACAAAGCGTCCGAAACGACCATAAGGTCGGATCGAAACGCGCCAGCCACCTCACAGACTCCGCTATGCCCCCGACGAATTGCACCATGAAACATATCTTGCCTTACGTGGCAATAATAGCAGATTGCTGACTTAATTGTTACTATCCATCGAAAAAGAATTGATCGTCAGCAAGTGGCAGCAAGTGGGGTCAGGTCTTTATATTTAGCATTCCTTTATGATCATATTGTTGGTGGTGTAATGTAAGCGAATGCGCCAGGCCACTTTTTGTTGGTCGTAGAGGATTAACTAAGGAATATTCACTTGGCAAGTGAATCAACTATTGTGGCCGGCAAGGAAGCGAGAGAAGAGAGAGAGCTCCTCGCGAAGTAGAGGAAGAGCTTGTCCAACTTTCGCCACTAAGCGTTGCATCTGGTTTGGATCAAGCTGGAATGGATAGATATGGCGCACCACATGACGAAACTCACGAAGTTCATCAAGTATTCCCCGGCATTCCTCAGAGATCACGGCTGGACGTTGCGATGACAACTCCATGGCTATCAGCGATGCCGCATGGAGGCGCGGCGATCCCAGGAGGAGCGGAAAAAGATCATTCCCTCGATCGAGTGAATGAACTATCGCGCGTTCAGGCCTCCCAACTGCGCATCAGCTTGGCCAGGCTTCCTTGGCCGCGCAGGGAGATGAGCAGGAGGACGATCGTAACCAGGAAGGGGATGCCGATTCCCCAGGCCAGGGAGCCGGGACCGGTCACCGCCCAAGTCAGCCAGTCGGGCATGATGGGAGGAACGGCCAACCGCTGCAGGGCAACCCAGAGGAGGAAGGGGAGGATGGTCAGGAGGGAAAGGACCAGGGCGAGGAGCTCCAGCAAAAGCACCACTCCCACAGTGAAGTAGTTGCGACTGGTGACGATTGGCCGGCGGATGTAGAAGCGGGCCCCCAAGTGGGAACAAAAGAGGCTGATGGCCAACGCCATCGGCAGCGAGAGAAGGATGGCCGGGTTGGCGCGGAAAGCCAGGATGGCGATGAGGGTGATCACCAGGTAGGAGAGGAGGAAGAAGAAGGCCGGCAACCACAGCTTCGGCGCCAGCAGCTCGTGCAGGTGGATCGGGAAAAGAAGGGGCGTGGGCCAGCTCTTGCGCTCCTCCCGCAGCAGGGTGGCCGTGGTCATGGCAGCGAAGAAAGCGGCCAGGAAAACGGTCATCCCCAGGGCTACCATCGCTCCCGACCCGCCGGCGTTGACGAAGAGCATCACCAGGGAAATGGCCAGCGGGTAGATGAAGCCGTAGAGATTCATCGGCTCCCTCACCAGCAGTTTCAAGTCTCGTTGGAAGAGAGGCCAGCGGGCGGCGTGCTGGGCAAAGCGAGCAGCACGCGCTTTCAACGTGGAAGCGCCTTGAAAAGCCAGTTGATTGCTGACCCGCAGGGTAGCCCAGAGCAGCAAGGGGATACTGACCAGGAAGACCAGGATGCCGAGAAGGTTTCCCTGGAAGAGGTCCAAGAACCACCGGGTGAAGAAGAAGGGGCTGTAGAGGAGACTAAAGAAACCCTGCATCCCGGCGATGATCTCCTGTAACTGAGCGCCGGACTTGGGCATCAATTGCAGGATGGCGACGAAGCCGATGATGGTCAGCAGGTAGAGCAGGAAGGCGAAACGTTTAAGCGCGTGGCCGGACATGACCCGCGAGAGGAGGGCGGCTACCAGCAGGGAGAGCGCCCAGAAGAAGACCAGGAAGACGACCGAGACGACCAGTGCCAACAGCCAGGAGTAGCCGACGACGATGGCATAGGAGAAGACGATCGGCAATACCACGGCGATCCCCACCGAGCCGAAAGCCAGGCTGTCGATGGCTTTGTAGAGGAAGATCTGGCTGCGGGTCAGAGGAAAGGAGAGGAGCAGCTCGATGTCGGGGGAGCCGAAGAGGTTGAAGGCCACGCTGGGAGAATAGCTGAGGAAGAAAAAAATAGCGCCGGAGATCAGCCCCAATCCCAAGACCATATCTGCCAGGTAGCCAGGGTAGGGGAGGCCGATCTGCGCCAAGGGAATGTCCAGCGGCCGTAGGACACTCATGCCGAGGAAGAACATCGGCAAACCCAAGGCCAGGATCATGATCAGCGAGGAAAGCAAGCCCATGTACTTGAAGCCGCGCCGCGTGCCTCCGCTGCTCCAGCCGGCCATGGAACTCATCGTGGAGGCATACTTGAGGAGGATGAGAAGTTTCCTCATAGCTCTTTGACCAACTCCTCGATGTTCTCACCAGTGCCGGTGACTTGCAGGAAGATGTCCTCCAGTGTGGCATTCTGCTCGCCACTGGCCTTGCGCAGCTCTTCCATGGTGCCTTCGGCCACCAGTTTGCCTTTATTGATGATGGCGATGCGGTGGCACATCTTCTCGGCAATCTCCATAATGTGGGTGGTCATAAAGATCGGCGCTCCCCCCGCTGCGTACTTCTCCAAGAGCATTTTCAGGATGCGGGCCGAGCGGGCGTCCAATCCCACCGTCGGCTCGTCCAGAAAGAGAGCCTTCGGCTTGCGCATCAAGACCGAGAGGAGCATCAACTTCTGCTTCATTCCGTGCGAATATTCGCCAATAGCCTTGTCCAGGAAATCGATGGCGAAAGCCTCGCAGAGCTCTTTGATCTCGGGCAGGATCTCCTGTTTCCTTAGTCGATAGATATCCGTGACAAAGTCAATATATTCCGAGCCCTTCAGGTTCTCGTAAAGGCGTGGCTCGTCTGGCACCACCCCAATCTCTTGCTTGATCTGGATCTCCTGACTGACCATGTTCATGTTGAGGATTCGGACCTGGCCGGAGGTGGGGAAAAGGGTGCCGGTCAAAAGGCGGATGGTGGTAGTCTTGCCGGCTCCGTTGGGCCCCAGGAAACCATAGATCTCTCCTGGTTGGACCTGGAAGCTGACCCCGTCAACGGCCAGGGTGGCCCCAAAAACCTTGGTCAAATTCTGCGCTTCGATCATCAGAGTAGTACTCCTTTTACGGAACCGAGATTTCATCCACGGGCCGGCCTGAAAGTGATCTAGATCGGGACCCGAGCCTGCTATCCTGCTTCGATCTATTCTAAGGCAATCGTCAGCGATTGACATCGTGCCCTGCTCGCCTACAATGGAGCGCATTATCAAGGTTCCTTCCGGGAGAGGGAGCTAGTCTAAAAAAGAAGCAAGGAGAGCAGATGGAGAAGTTTTTCCTGACTACACCGATCTATTACATCAATGATTCGCCGCACATTGGACATGCTTACACCACCATTGCCGCCGATGTACTGGCCCGCAGCAAGCGCATGCGCGGTTATGAGGTGCTTTTCTGCACAGGGACCGACGAGCACGCCCAGAAGGTGGAGCAGTCTGCCAAGAAAAAAGGGATGGAAACGCGCGATTTTGTCGATCAACTGGCCGGTTTCTGGAAAGAGACCTGGGACCTGTTGGAGATCGAGTACGACGACTTCATCCGTACCTCCGAGGACCGCCACAAAGAGGTGGTCTCCCGCTTCGTGGATTTGCTATACCAGAAAGGCGACATTTATCAAGGGTACTACGAGGGCTGGTATTGCTTCTGGGATGAGGCGTTCTTTGTGGAAGGGGATGTCCACGAGCAGAAATGCCCGGATTGCGGGCGTGAGTTGCAGTGGGTCAAAGAGGAGAACTACTTCTTCCGTCTTTCCAAGTACAATCCGGCCTTGCTAGACCACTTTCTTGCCAATCCCCGCTTTGTGCAGCCCGAGATCCGCTACAACGAGATGCTGAACCTGCTGAAGAGCGGTTTGCGGGACATTTCCATCTCCCGTTCCAGCTTGACCTGGGGAATTCCTCTGCCCTTCGACTCCAAGCATGTTGTCTACGTGTGGGTGGATGCGCTGTTGAATTACATCACTGTGGCCGGTTGGGGCGACCAGCCGGAGCGTTTCGCCCGTTTCTGGCCGTCCGACTTGCATCTGGTGGGGAAAGAAATAAACCGTTTCCATTCCATCATCTGGCCGGCCATGCTGATGGCTGCTGAACTGCCGGTTCCCGGCAAGATTTTTGCCCACGGATTCTGGACCAAGGAAGGGCAGAAGATCTCCAAATCGCTGGGCAATGTCATCGATCCGCTCAAGCTGGTTGAGCAACTGGCTGAGCAAACTGGCGACAAGCTGGTGGCGGTGGATGTTTTCCGTTACTTCATCCTGCGCGAAGTGCCCTTCGGCGCTGACGGGGACTTTACCGATGCCTCGTTAACGATGCGCTTTTCGGCCGACCTGGCCAATGACCTGGGCAATTTACTGAACCGCAGCGTCCCTTTGGTGGAGAAGTACTGCCAGGGCTTGATCCCGGCGGGGAAGGTAGATCCGGTGCTGGCTGAGAAAGGCGCAGCGGCAGCAGAGGGGGTGGCAGGCGCCTTGGACCGTGCCGCTTTCTCCGAGGCATTGACGATATTATGGGGGTTCCTCGGTCATCTCAATAAATACATCGACGAGACGGCTCCCTGGAAGTCGGGTAAAGAGGGAAGAGCCGATGAGCTGGCTGATTCCCTTTACAACACCCTGGAGGGATTGCGTTTCAGCGCCTTGCTGGTAGCGCCCTTCATGCCGCGCACGGCCCAGGTATTTTGGGAATCACTGGGATTGCCGGGACTCGTCAAAGAGGGGCGTTGGGACTCTGACTTGGTCTGGGGTCAGTTACCGCCCGGTTTGCAGGTGGAGAAACGGCTGCCTCTCTTCCCCCGCCCGGAGAAGGAACGATGATAAACATTGACGAGTTCGCCAGGGTCCAACTGCGCGTTGCCCGGGTGGAATCAGCCGAGCGAGTGTCAGGCTCCAAGAAGTTGCTGCAACTGACGGTGCAGTTGGGGGAAGAGCTTCGCACTGTGGTGGCGGGGATCGGCAAGCAGTACACACCAGAGGAGCTGGTTGGGAAGACGGTGATCGTGGTGGCCAATTTGGAGCCCGCTGTTCTGGCTGGCGTTGCCTCCAACGGCATGGTTCTTGCCGCTTCCTGGGGCGAGGGTATCAGCCAGGAGCTGTCCCTCTTAACCTTGGATCGGCCCTTGCTGCCCGGGGCGAAGGTGAGTTAACCGGAGAAAAGTCCTATCCTAAGAAAAAGGTAATGCGGAGGGCTGCGCAAGACCCCCGCTAGGAGACTGGATGCGTTACGAATCATGATCGGGAAGGTGGGTTGTCTTTGAAGCGCAGCAAGCGGATGTGGGCATCGCTGAAGGCTTCCCTGACAAAACCTAAAGTGGCTCTGGTCTTGTATCTGGTTTGTCTCTTGGGGGCCTTCGCGCTGGTCTTGTTCTGCAACCTTCCACCCGCCTTCCTCTACCTTTTTGCAGCGCCGATTGTGGCAGCCGCGGTAATCTACCGGCAGCCCATCTACCTGATCATGGTTGCCGTTCTTTTACCGGTGGAGTTGATTTCGATCCTTCTTTTCAGCGCCTTCCTTGAGCTCATTGCTCTAATTGGCTTGGCAGTCATTTGGCCAATAATCCTGGGGTTGGGGATTGGATTTTTCCAACTCGCCAAGATTCGTCGCCAAGTGGAAGCGCGTCTGAGCGCGGAGGTCGCCCAGCACCGGGAGACCGAGGGAGAGCTGGCCAGAGCGGCGGAACGGTTGGAGTTGGCCATCTCCGCTGCTGGTCAAGGGCTTTACGACTGGGATCTGGAGAGCGATCTCGTCACTTTGGACGGACCTTTAAGAACACTTCTGGGGAGTGACACTCTGCAGCAACTGAGCAGCCGCGACAATTGGATGCAGAAGGTGCATGAGGAAGACCGCTTGGTTTTGAAGAGAGCATTGGTAGCTATGCTGGATCAAGATCAACCGCTGCAGGCTGAATATCGAATCGCTCAAAGTGACGGCTCTTGGCTGTGGGTGCAGGACCGGGGACGGATAGTGGCGCGGGATCGGGAGGGCAAGCCGAAGCGTATTACCGGAATTTTGCAGGATATCGATCATCGCAAGCGTGCTGAGAAGGAGTTGGCTCAACGGGACGAGTTGACTCGTTTTTTTGGCGCTCTTCTGCAAGACTCCTATCAACCCTTTGTGGTAACCAGCGCGGATGGCCGAGTGGCTCACTGCAATCCTGCCTTTTGCACGCTGTTGGGCTATTCAGCGGAAGAGATGCAGAGTTGGAGCTGGGTCGAAGGAACTCCACCGGAGTGGATGGAGAAGGAGTCAGAGGTTCTGGCCATCTTGCAGGCTGGAGGACAACCGCTGCGCTTTGAGAAGGAATATTGGCGCAAGGATGGGAGCCGGATTCCGGTGGAGCTGGTGGTGCATCAGTTTCAGCGGGGAGAAGGAACGCCAAGCACTTATAACTACGCCTTCGTCCTTGACATCTCCACGCGCAAGCAGGCTGAGGAGGCCCTTTGCCGGCAGGAAGAGGAGTTGAACCAACTCGTTCAACAGGCTCCCATCGGCATCTACCGCACGACGCCGGAGGGTCGCTTTCTGATGGCCAACCAAGCATTGGTGGAAATTGCCGGGTTCCGCTCGTTAAAAGACTTGCTGGCCTATGATCTGGAACACGGCCAGGCTGAGCCGCCCGGGCAGCGGAAACGTTTCAAGGAACAGCTTCTCCGAGACGGCCAAGTCCGCGGGCTGGAAGCGGTCTGGAATCGTCCCGATGGGACCCGCATTATCGTCCGGGAGAACGCGCGTGTAGTGCGGAGCGCTGAGGGTCAGTTGCTTTACTTTGAAGGAACAGCCGAAGATGTCAGTGAAGAACGCCTTCGGGATGAGGCGCTGCGGCGTCAAAACGCTACACTTCTTGCTCTGCAAGAGACAGCCTTGGGTTTACTGAATCGGTTGGAACTGCGTGATCTGTTGCAGGAAATCGTCAATCGTGCCGGCCAATTGCTGGGCACCCCCCATAGCTTCCTCTTTCTTGCCGTTCCCGGTGGGCAGGGGTTGAAGATGAAGGTGGCCGGCGGGCGCATGCGCGGCTATCTGGAGATTCTCTACCAGCCCCGCGAAGGGTTGATCGGACAGGTCTTCTCCAGTGGGCAAGCCATGCTTGTGGGAGAATTTGGCACTTGGCCGGGCCGCAGCCGTCGCATCCCCGCTTTCCGGAACCAGAGCATGCTAGCCGTGCCGTTGCGCTCGGAGAAGGAGGGGACCATCGGTGTCCTCGGTCTCAGTTTCGAGGACGGGCAGGAGGTGGACAAGGAGGAATTGGCTGTTCTGGGCCAATTTGCTTCCCTGGCCAGCATCGCAGTGGACAACGCCCAGCTCTACACCACCGCTGCCAATGAGCTGCGCCAGCGCCAGCACACTGAGGAAGCATTGCGCGAGAGTGAAGCCAAGCTGCGTTCTCTGATTGACTCTTCCGGTGATGGGGTGGTCCTTACCGACGAGAAAGGCGCTATTATTGAATGGAACCGCAGTCAGGAGCGGATCACCGGAATGCCGCAAGGGGAAGTCTTGGGCCGGTTCATTTGGGATGTGCAGTCGCAACTGGCAGGCGCCAAAGATGAGCAGGAACGTGGCGCCATCCGTCAGGAGCTGGAGGGGATCCTGCGCGGTGATGAGCTCCCGGCTTTGGAGATGCGGGAGATCCCGATCCATCGTCCAGATGGAGTGCCTGTCATTATGCAGGTGACCTCTTTCCGCGTGCCGACGCTCCTGGGAGTACGTTTTGGGGGCATTTCCCGCGATGTCAGCGCACAGCGGGAACTGGCGCAAGCTATCGAGAAAGCGCGCACCGACCTGCTCTTTGCCGTTTCCCATGAGATGAAGACTCCCTTGATGACCCTGGCTGCCTCCCGTGAATTGCTGGCTGGATTGCCAACAGAGGCTCGCTTGGCTAAGCAGGAAGAGTACGAGGAGATCTGGCGGCAAAGCCTGCGCCGGCTGCGTGTCTTGGTGGACAACCTGGTGGACAGCCAACGCGTTCAGACCACTGGCTTGAAGCTATTGCGTGAACAAGTCGACCTGGGAGATCTGGTCCGTCAGGAAACGCTGGAAATGAAACCCTTGGCGGAGTCACGGGGGGTCACCTTGCAGACCGAATTGCAGCGCGTTCCAGTTGCCTGGCTGGATCCCGAGGCGGTCCAGCGCTTGTTGGGCAACTTATTGACCAATGCCATTAAGTTTTCTCCGCGAGGCGGGTCAGTCACCGTGCGCCTTCGCTCCTTGGATGAGCTGGCCACACTGATGGTGGAGGACCAAGGTCCGGGGATTCCTCGTGAGGAACAATCCCAACTTTTCCAGCCCTTCGTACGGGCTACTCGCGCCGTCCGTGACGGTGTTCAAGGAACCGGCCTGGGTCTCTATGTGGCGAAGTTGCTGGCCGAGGCGCACAACGGCTCCATCGAGCTGCAGAGTGAAAGCGGGCACGGAACGATCATAATCGTCCACCTCCCCCTGCAACCCTTTAGGGACGTTGTTCAATTGTCAACTTAAATAAGGGGACAGATTTATTTTCCACCTGTTTAATGCAGCAGGCCAAGTTCCATTCATCCTCGCCCCCATCAGTCATTAGTTACACAGGGTTCGGCATCAAACAATAGGCATAGATTCCGCACGCATAGGCGGCCTTACATTCCCCCAGGTTTTCAAGGCAATACCGATAATCCCCATCTGCGAGAAAAAAGGCTTGCCTGAACTCAATAAATAAATCTGTCCCCTTTTTGAAAAGGAAATTGCTGTCATATGAAGATGTGACCCCCTAAAGAATCAACGCTTGAAGAACGGCCGCAGCGGACGAAGGCCATGTTCGGCGATAATACGAAGGGGCCGCAACGGTACATAGAGGAAGTCGAGGGCTGGTGGCAGTCGGGCGATTCGCCACTCCTTCTCGTTGGGCACGAGCCACAGACTGAGGGCATAGACCGCCCGATCCCATTGCGAACGGCTAAGGCTGGCGATATATCCCAGCTTGCCCCAGCCTTCCTGTTGGGCGTCTCCAGGCGCAGCCTGATCTGCCGTTGACGTGAAGTACGAGTTCGCCATTTGTCCGGCTAGCTCGCGCGCGAGGCGATCGGTGGAAGCCCATTGGAAGATGGGCCAACGCAAGTGGAAGAGCCGCTCGACCAACAGGCAGGAGATGGCCAACGGCCGTTGCAGGCGGAAGCGTTCAGCGCGTCGCTGCAAAACTGGCCAATCCACTGTGCGGGTGCGGCTGAGCGCCCAGAGGTCAGAGAGCCAAACCAACCGCTCGAAGCGGTGGAAGCACCCATGGAGCGCCAGCAGAAGGAAGGTGTCCTCCACAGCCGGCTGCAGGATGGGTTGTTGAAGCAGGGGGAAGGATTCCAAACGAGACCAGACGGCATTATGGTCGATGCTGAAGGGGGCGCCTCGCGGGTAGAGCGACCAATGGAGTTCCAGAAGAGAGCCTCTGGCATTCGGCGGGGAATAGCCCAATGCGCAGTAGTTGACCGCCAATGAGGAAAACTTGCGCGGAAAAAAATGGGTGTGGCAAAGGAAGCCGGCGGCTTGCAGCATTTTGTCGGCAGCCACGGCGTCTTTCTTCTTCACCCACAGGTCCAGGTCGCAAGATTGGCGCATGGTGGGATCCCCTTGGTAGAGCCAGGCAGAGAGAGCCGGCCCCTTCTGAAGGAAGGCAACAATGCCAGCGGAAGCAAGCAAACGAACCAGGCGGATCGACTCGGCAGCCATCCCCAGTGTTCGATGCGCATTGGCTTGAGCTAGGGCGCGCAACTTCTCTCGAAGTGGCGGTGGCACTGGAATGCGCTTGCCCAAAGCCTGCAAGTTTCGAGACACCAGTGGCAGCACGCCATGATGAACCGCTGCGGTTAAGAAGGCTTCCCAATCGACGGAATCGAAATGGAAGGAGGACAACTCCGTCACCTCCTCGAGTGGCAGCCGTCCTAGCTGCAGCAGCAAGTCCAGCTCTGCCCTAGAGGGCATTGTTTCCAGAATCTTGAAAATGCTGTGCCTGGGCATGGTAGAGGCGGGCATAGAGGCCATCTTGTGCCAGCAGTTGGGCGTGTGTGCCGCGCTCGACGATTCGTCCTTTCTCCATGACATAGATCCAATCGGCCATGCATACAGTGGAGAAGCGATGGCTGATGAGGATGGCGCTGCGACCAGCCAGCAGTTGGCGGAAGCGCTGGAACAGCTCCTCCTCGGCCAAGGGATCCAACGAGCTGGTTGGCTCATCCAGCACGACGATGCGCGCATCGCGGAAAAAAGCGCGGGCCAAAGCCATCTTCTGCCACTCGCCAAGGCTCAGTTCAGTCCCGCGGCGGAAGCCGAACCCCAGCTGGGTGTCGAAACCCTGGGGCAGGCGCAAGATGGCATCCTCCACCCCGGAAAGACGGGCGGCTTGCTGGATTCGCTCCAAGTCTGGCTCCCCATCTTCCGCCTGGCCTAGCCAGATGTTCTCCCATGCGCTGAATGAATAGTGCAGGTAATCCTGGAAGACTACGCTGATCTCGCGCCGCCAGGCCAGCGGGTCCAGCTCGCGCAGGTTGACGCCGTCCACGCGCACGCTGCCGTTTTGTGGGTCGTAAAGCCGGCAGAGCAACTTCACCAGTGTGGTTTTGCCGGCGCCGTTCTCTCCAACCAAAGCCACCACCTGGCCTGGCAGTAGTTGGAAATCGACCTCCTCCAAAGCCGGGTGAGAAGCGGTCGGATAGGAAAAACTGACCTCTTCGAAGGTGATCCCCTGTTGGAGGGGTGGTACCGCAAGCGGGTGCGCTGGCGCCCGGATCTTCGGTTCGAGGGCGAGGAAGCGGTAGAAGTTGGCCAGGAAGAGGTTGTCCTCATAGAGGCCGGCCAACCCGCGCAGGATCGTTTGGATCGCGCTGAGTCCTATCTGAAAGCTGGAATAATACATCACCAAATCACCCAGCGTGATACTTCCCCCGATCGCTTGCCAAGCAGCGTAGGCCAGTGTTGCGAAGATGGCCAAAGAGGAAAGGGATTGGGCGGCGAAATCAAAACCGATGCGCTTCCGGCTCAACTGCAAACGACCGGACCGGACCCGTTGGCGAATGTCACGGAATCGTCGTCGAAAGAGGGGACCCAGATTGAAGAGGCGAACCTCCTTGGCATGCCCGCTGTCGGTCAATAGCCAGTGGTAATAGCGTGATTTTCGCTCGGTCTCTGCCCGTTCCTGCTCGAAACGGTCCAATCGGCGGGCGTACCACAGACGAACGAAGGCGCTGGGGATTGCTACAGCCAATAACAACAAACCCAGCCACCAGCGGAAGGAGAACCATAGGGCGGCGATCCCCAGCAAGGAGATCCCGCTCTGGCCGAGCGCGATCAGGCCGTTGGTGATACTGATCGGCCGATAGGCAGCTTCCTGCTGGGCCCGCTGTAGGGTGTCATGGAAACGGGAATCCTCATAGAACTCCAAGTCCATGGCAATAGATTTGGCATGCAGCACATCCGAAACCTCGTCTGTGACCTGCAGAGATTGGGCTTGGGTTACCCATTCCCCCAGCGAACGGCAAAGGATCACCAGCAACGCCACCCCTCCAGCCAATAAGATCCACATCAGCACTTGATTGAAAGCAGCAACCGGATCGGTTGCGCTCAAGCCGGAAGTGACCGCGTCGATAATCCGCTTCATCAGGTAGAGCGCAGCCAGAGGGAGGATCCCCTGCAGCACAACCAACACCATATTGGCTGCGGTCCAACCAGGCGCTGAACGCCAAACTAGGCGCAAGGCGCTCAGGAACGAGGGCAGCGGCGGACTATTCTTTCGATTGGTAGGGGGCGACGTCGACTCGGGCATTGTCTATAGCTTCGTTTCCAGGAGTATGGTAGCAGACAAGGCGGATTCCCGGGGCTGGCTGATTCTATTCCACCTCTAGAATTCGGTGGAGGATCTCCGATTTGGGATCCTGCGCGGAAAGGCAGCCATCTGCTAGAATGTGCCGATGAAACGGCAGCGAGTCTTCCATGATGGTTCGGCTGCCTGACTGGTCAACTTTCAGTCGCACAGCAATCGCCGCATTCCTGTGTGCCGTGGCGAGCGTGGTGTTGGGAGCCGGTCTATTGCTGGGTTGGGTTCCCCAAATTGGTCTCACCATCCTCATTATCCGCTTCAATTTGGCTACCGTGCCGGCTTTTCTAGCCATTCTGTTGGCAATCAGTGCTCTTGCGCAGATCCGCGAGAGTGGCGGAAACCTGGAAGGCCGAGAACTTGCCACCACCAGCCTGATCATTGGCATCACCGTGGTCTTTCTTTTCCTGTTGCAGCGGCTTTAGGCTTTGGAGGTTTGATATACTTCTGGCTTGATCTATTTGCGTACGAAGATTTCATTCGCGCACACGATATGGTAACAAAGTGTAAACTAACGATATGGAGGCTGCCATTTCGCCGATGAATAGAGGGAAAGTAATCAAGAAACCTTGGGAGTGTCCGGAGTTGATTGTGCTGGTACGGCCTCAACCTGAAGAGTCGGTGTTGAATGGCTGCAAGGGCGGCGGAACCACGACATCTTCATTGAGCCATCATCTCAATTGTCACTCTGACTCGAATCCTTGCACGACATGGTGCAGCAGTCAGCTCCCTTCCTAAGCCATTCGATGACCCAGACAAAGCGTAACGTAATTCCCCGCCTTCCCCTGGAGGGCAGCCTGGACCTCACCTACCGCTGCAACAATGACTGCCTCCACTGCTGGCTGCGCATCCCGCCGCAAGCGCCGGAAGAGGAGAAAGAGCTGACTTTCGAAGAGATTAAAGCGATCATCGACCAGGCCCGGGCGATGGGCACTCGCCGCTGGTCCATCTCTGGAGGCGAACCGATGCTGCGGCCGGACTTTCCCGAGATCTTCGACTACCTCACCCGCAAGGCTGTCTCCTACAGCTTGAACACCAATGGCCGCTGCATCACCCCGGAGATCGCCCAATTGTTGAAGCGCAAGGGTAGCAAGATGGTGGCTCTTTATGGCGCGACAGACGAAGTGCATGACCGCGTTACCCGCCAACCGGGCAGCTTCCAGCAGACCATGCGCGGTTTCTCCCTGTTGAAGGAAGCCGGCGCAGGCTTTACTGTTCAGTTGATCCCGATGCGGGCCAACTGGTCCCAGTGGCCGCAGATGATCGAGCTGGCCCAGTCACTCAGTCGCCACTGGCGGGTGGGGGCGCCTTGGCTCTATCTCTCCGCCTGCCATGACGAACAGCGTAATGTTGAGATCAACCGCCAAAGGCTGGACCCAGCCGACGTGATCGCCCTCGATACGCCAGCGCCACGTGAGGAGGGCGATGGGGGCGACTCCGCCCACCCCAAAGCCGATCCTGGCGATGACCGTTTGTTCGCTCGCTGCATCACTGGGCGGCGAGATTTCCACATCGATCCCTACGGAGGAATCAGCTTCTGCAGTTTCTTGAAGGATCCCGCCATGCGTTACGATTTGCGCCGGGGCAGTTTCCAGGAGGCCTGGGAGCGCTTCATCCCCTCTTTGGCCGACCGTGTGCGGGGCGGGGAGGAATACCGCGATCATTGCGGGTCTTGTGAAATGCGCAGCGACTGTCGCTGGTGCCCGGTTTATGGCTGGCTGGAACATGGCCGCTTCAGCGCGCCGGTGGAACACCTCTGCGCCGTGGCCGAAGAAGCCCGGCGCTACAAGCAGGACTGGCAGGAGAATCATCGCCGTTATTACCGCATTGCAGAGATCACCATCGAAGTAGAGTCGGACCTGCCGATCACCGATGCCACCTTTGACCGCAAGTTCGAGGCTTTCCGCGCCAAAGGACCGGGGGAAGACACGGTCCATATTCGGCATCACTTCTCCTTGCCGGACCTGCACGGGAAAGAGCTGGGCAGGGAGGTCTACCGCAAGCCACCCTGGGCAATTTATCAGCAGGGCGAATCGTGGATCTACCTGGGCATCTCCCCGCAGGTCGGCGACCGGAGCTTGCACCGGGTGGTCACTTTCAACCACGATCACAGCCGTGCCCGCATCTACAACGACCGGGAAGAGACTTTCCGTAAGGGCGGCCTTCACTCACTGACCCTGTTCCCTTCCGACCAGATCCTGATCGCTCGTTTGTTGGCTGACCGGAATGGATGCTACCTGCACTCGGCGGGGGCGATCCTGGATGGTGCCGGCGTGCTCTTTGTCGGCCACTCCGAAGCTGGCAAATCCACGATCACCCAATTGCTGCTCAATTCCTCCCCTTCCGACCGCCCTTCCGATCCTCCCGACCGTCCCACTGATCATCCCGACCGCTCTTCCTCCCCTCCCGACCACCCTTTCACCCCTCCTGATGGCCCTTTGGACAATCCCGACCGCCTTTCTTGTCATCCTGAAGCGCGCAGCGCTGAAGGATCTAGCTTTTGCAGCGGCTCTATCGAGATCCTCTGCGACGACCGCAACATCGTCCGCCGCAGATCCGATGGCTGGCGAGCCTATGGCACTTGGAGCCACGGCGACGTGCCGGTCATCTCGCCGGCCTCCGCGCCGTTGCGGGCCATCTGCTTCATCGAGAAGGCGGACGAGAACCGCCTGATCCCCCTCTCCGATCGCAAAGAAATCCGGCGGCGCCTCTTAGCCTGTTTGATCAAGCCTTTTGTCACTGCCGATTGGTGGAACAAGAGCCTCGACCTAATCGAGCGAATGGCTGGTGAAGTGTCGTGCTACGAGATGCGCTTCGACCGCAGTGGAGCGATTGTGCAAGAGCTGCGGCAACTGATCGCATAGAACAAAAGAGGAGATCATCTTAGATGGCTTGCGATAAGAGCCGGGAACTGAAGGAAAAGCGCAGCAACTCTCCAAGCAGTTGACACGGGATGAGGCGAAGCGACAATATCTCCGTAGACGCTGGATCTTCTCCTTGGGCGTCGAATGAGAGGAAACATGATGGCAGAGCAATTGCCGAAGGGACAGTGGACTGAGCCCGAGTTGATCGTCCTGGTGCGGAACAAGCCGGAGGAGGCGGTGCTGCAAGGTTGTAAAGGCGGCGAGCCTGCAGACTCGAAAAGTTGCGATGGCGGCTGCTTCCAGCTTAATCTTAGTGATCTTTGTGAATCGTGTGACGATTTATTTCCTTCCTAAGCCCCCATCCCTTGATCCCTTGGGTTTTGGTCCTTGGGAATCCGTGATGGAAGGCGGGATAAAGGATGAACGCTTCGCGTGAAGGATGAAAAAATGCGCGGTGTGTGATCATCCATCCTACATCACATTGCAGCGCAAGGAAAAGTAAAATGGAAACCGAAACGAAACCGCAAGCGAAGAAAGAGTGGACCGACCCCGAATTGATCATGTTGGTGCGGGGCGATCCGGAGGAGATGGTGTTAGCGCCTTGTAAGTATGGGATTGAGATTGGTGCTGGTCCTGGAACAATTGCAGGTAATTGCACTTACCTAAAGGCGTGCAATACGATGTGCTTGGATCAAACTTCATCATAGCCTTTTTTTCGCTAAACCCGTGGTCCTGGGACAAGCACCTTAGCAGAATATTTCGTCTCGGAGTTTTCATATTTCAGAGGCTGAAACAATAGGCGTAGGCTAGAAAACGTTGGTAATAGTGAAGTGGAATTATCCTGGTGCAGCTAAAACAGGGGAAGCGGTATTCGTTGGCGGTAAAAGTCACACCCATGGGGTCTTGAGCACCAAATATGCTAGCTGGAAAGACCTGAACAGACATATCGCTGGCAATACAAGATAGGAGAGTCTTAAAACCTGAACACAAGCCAAAAGTTTCCTAACTCGGGGAGACTCTGAGAAAGCATGCCAATAATGTATGCTACGAGACAGACGGGAAAAGATAACGATTGGCATTGGCCCTGAGCTCGGGAGATTAGGTTGGCTTTCATCAATTCACAAGGAGGATGAACGGAAATGACCGAATGGAAGAAAGAGTGGACTGAGCCCGAGTTGATCGTCTTGGTGCGGAACAAGCCGGAGGAGGCAGTGTTGCGTGTTTGTAAGACATACAGTGGCGACATTGGCGATCTTACCCGCGCAACAGAGTGCGGAGATAGCTATGATACCTGCACCACTTGGTGCGCGGATCAAGCCACTTCCTGAACCCTCTAACCATTGATCCCTTGGGTTTCAGCTCTTGAGAACTCGCGAAGAGGATTGGGTTTGCAGGCACAACCGCGAGGTACAAAGGTTAGAAAAGCATCGGTTACTTTCTCTGGAAATCTGGCGATTGCTCTTCTCCAGGTCAACGAGCGAGGTGACATTGATTTCTGTTTTCTCTATGCAAGTCGAAAGGAAAAAAGATAGCCAGTGGATTTGACGAAGATTGAATTTAACGGCAAGCAACGAAAAGTCATCTTTCATGGCGACTGCCAGGAGATGCGCAACGTATGCCAGGCGATGTGCTGCCGCGAGTGGGAGGTAGGCATTTCCGCTGAGGAATTTGCTTCCGGGCGATATGAAGCCGAGGTTCTCTGCGCATTGACCGACAAGACTTGTCTTGAAGTGTCGCGGTCATGCATCAACCGCCGCTACCGGTTAAGCAAGCGCGAGGATAGAAGCTGCGTCTATCTGGAGGAAAGTCACTGCCGAATCTACGAAGAGCGTCCGCGCACATGCCGTGATTTTCTATGCCAGGGCGGTTGGCGGCTCGCTTCGGTTTTTCCTGTCACCAGTGCGTCGTCCGGTCAGAAACCGCCATTGCTCAGCAAAGAAATATTTATGGAGCATGTGACCGAAGATATGACCTTCGTCCTGCATCCCCTCCTCAAATTGCATACCGTCTTTTATCTGAAACCACGGCAGGAGATCATCTTTGTCAAAGAAATGGTTGGCGCCTGTGGAAAGTTCAATACCCGGGACAGTTTTGACTTCCCGCAGCTGGATGATAGCCGGATCATGGCGTTGATTGAACTGTTCGGCCGCAAAGAGCCGTTGGAGAAAATCTATCGGAGCTACTGCGAGCAAGACACAGCCATCCTCACGCTGAAGGAGTTCTACGAGATCCTCTGGCTGTTAAACAAGCACAACATCCTGCTGGACAGCCGCAATTTCAAGGGGATGCTGGGAGGTATAGGCGCGATCGGCTGAGGAGAAAAAGACAGATCTATCTTAAGGATAAGTTTGCTTGGCATGGGAAAATAAATCTGTCCCCTTTTCTCGCATGAGACTACCGCAAAAAGGTGTGGAAATACTAAAACTAAAGACCTGACCCCTGGAGCCACGAAGCGGGATCACGGCTGAAGAAGTCCTCCAGAGGAATGCCTGAACCACCCACCAGCAAGGCCTTGGCATGGGGATAGCGCGACCGAAAGCGGATCAATCCCGATGTCTTCCCGCTCCGGCCGCTCTTGACCTCGATAGCCCAGAGATCGAGACCCCGGGCGATCACGTAATCCACCTCGCAAGCCCCATCACGCCAGTAGGTCAAGGAATACTCCACAGGGGGGAGATTGTTGCAGAGGTGAGCGCCTACAGCATTCTCCACTAGTCGTCCCCGCCAGGTGGCATCAGCGATCGTATCGGCAAGAGAGCGCATGGAAAGAGCGTTCACCAAGGCGTTGTTCCAGAGCACCAATTTTGGACTGCTCCCACGTTTACGCTGCACGCCTCGGGAGAAAAGCTCCAATCCGCTGGCAAGAAATGCCGTTTCCAGGAGGTGTAGGTAATGAGCCAGCGTGGTGGTGTTCCCGGCATCCTGAAGCTGACCGAGCATCTTGTTGTAGGAGACGATCTGGGCAGGCAAAGCAGCAGCCAAAGCAAAGAGGTGCCGGAGTAAAGTTGGTTTGGTGATTCGGGTCATCTGCAGGACATCGCGGGCCAAAACCGTCTCGATCAGAGAATCGGCAATATAGCGTTTCCAGACGGCTTCGTCGGAGATAAAGGCAGCAGCGCCGGGATAACCCCCGAAATAGAGCCATTGCTCCAGGTTCCAGCCGAAAGCGTCCCGACATTCCGGATAGCCCCAGTGCGTGCATCGACGGAGGAAAAATCTTCCGGCCAAACTCTCGGTCAACCCTTCCTGCATGAGGAGGGCCGACGATCCAAGGATGAGAACTCGGATTTCGGGTCCAGAAGCCCGGCTATCCCAGAGAATCTTGAGACTTTCGCTCCAGCCGCGCACCTTTTGGAGCTCGTCGAGGATCAGGAGCACCGGTCCACCTTGAGGTGAAGCCTCGGCCACTGCACAGCGCCACTGGGCTTCGATCCAAGAGAAATCAAGTTGGATCGGGCTGTCAGCTGAGGCATAAATGGCTGGGATGCCAAGGGAACTCTCAATCTGGCGAGCAATGGTTGTCTTACCCACCTGACGAGGTCCAATCAGGACGTGGACCACAGATGTCGGGCAGGCAAGGGTATCGTGTAAGGTTTTTGCCAGTTGCCGTTGGTAGCTCATCGTATGGATATAACAGGGAATGAGGACCTTTGCAAGAATTTACTCAGTGACTGAGTAAAACAGAGGGCACAGATTTATTAGCGCTCCGTAGATCTCTCCAACGGAGATAGTTGGCTGGTGGCCCGTCGTGAGCGGAGCGCAGAATCCTAGGAGCGAAATCGAGAAGATCATGGAAAGACGGGCAGAATATTGATGGCCGGGAAGGACGAGAAAGGTGGGAAAATAAATCTGTCCCCTTTTCCTGGTATCATCAGAAGACAGATGAGACGGAATATGTAAGCATTTCTGTATGCAAGGTGAGCTATGAATCGCTATCGTCTCTCCTATCTTCAACAACTGGAATCAGAGTCAATCCACATCCTGCGGGAGGTCGCGGCAGAGTTTCGGAATCCCGTCATGCTCTATTCCATCGGCAAAGACTCCAGCGTGATGGTGCGACTTGCCATGAAGGCCTTTCACCCGGCCCCCTTCCCCTTTCCACTGATGCATGTGGACACGGGATACAAGTTCCCGGAGATGATTGCGTTTCGAGATCGCTTCTGCGAGGAGATGGGGGCGCGTCTACTCGTGGAACGCAATGAGGAGTGGATCGCCAAAGGCTGTCATCCTCTGAAGATCGGCGTGGACCCATGCTGCAGCCATCTCAAGACCGGCGCCCTGTTGCAGGCCATTGCTAAACACGGTTTCGACGCAGCCATCGGCGGCGCTCGCCGGGAAGAGGAGAAATCTCGGGCCAAGGAACGGATCTTCTCTCTTCGAGATCCTTTCGGACAGTGGGATCCGAAGAACCAGCGGCCGGAGGTCTGGGACCTTTACAACATGCGGATCAACGAGGGGGAGACGGTCCGAGTCTTTCCCTTGAGCAATTGGACCGAGGAGGACATTTGGCAGTACATCAAGCTGGAAGGGATCCCGGTGGTCCCCATCTATTTCGCCATGGAACGGCAGATCATTCGCCGCAAGGGGATTCTCATTCCCCTTTCCTCCTGTTCCTTGCCAGACGACGAAGCCGCAGAGACGGAAACCGTCCTCTGCCGCTTCCGCAGCCTGGGCTGCATTCCTTGCACGGGCGCCGTAGCCTCCCCGGCCACGACCCTGGATGGGATCATCGCTGAAGTAGCGGCGGCGAGGAAGTCGGAACGGGAAAACCGGGTCATCGACCTGACCGGTGACGCCTCCATGGAACTGAAGAAAAAGGAAGGGTACTTCTGATGAAATACGATCAGAAATCTCTCCTTCGCTTCGTTACCACCGGCAGCGTGGATGACGGCAAGTCCACCCTCATCGGGCGCCTCCTCTACGAAACGAAGTCTGTCTACGAGGACCAGTTGGAGGCGGTGGCGAAAACCTGCCAGCGGAAGGGACTGGGAGAAGTTGATCTAGCCCTCCTTCTGGACGGGCTCTCCGCGGAGCGCGAGCAGGGAATCACCATCGACGTGGCCTACCGCTATTTCCAGACTGCCACCCGCAAGTTCATCATCGCTGACTGTCCCGGCCACCCCCAATACACCCGCAACATGGTCACCGGCGCCTCTACTGCCGATTGCGCGATCATCCTCCTCGACGCTCTAAACGGTGTCCTCCCCCAGTCGAAGCGCCACGGTTTCCTGGTCTCCCTCCTTCAGATCCCCCACCTGGCGGTAGCCGTCAACAAGATGGATCTAGTGGAATATGCGGAAGACGTCTTTTCCCGCATTGTTGGCGACTACCAGGATTTCGCCGAGAAGCTGGAGGTCCATGACATCACCTTCATCCCCGTTTCAGCCCTCCTGGGGGACAATGTCGTGGAAAGGTCCGGCCGGATGCCCTGGTATGAAGGGCCGACCTTGCTGCAGTACCTGGAGAATATCCATGCCCCAGCCGATCGGAACCTCATCGACTTCCGTTTTCCCATCCAATACGTGCTTCGCCCCCACCTCAATTTTCGCGGTTTCACCGGGCGCATCGTCTCCGGGACCATCAGCCCCGGGGAAGAGATTGTGGTCCTTCCCTCCGGCGTCACCTCCCACGTCAAGTCCATCGAGACCTATGACGGCCCGCTTCAGGAGGCCTTCGCCCCCCAGTCGGTGACACTGACCTTGGAGGATGAGATCGATGTCAGCCGCGGGGACATGATCGTTCGCAGGAACAACCTGCCCCAGATGGATACCCGCATCGAGGCGGTCATCTGCTGGCTGGGCGAGGAAGCCATGCGGCCTGGAACAGCCTATCTGCTGAAACATACTACCCGCACGGTGAAAGCCTTCATCACCAGGATCTTCTATCGCATCGACGTCAACACCCTGCACCGCGAGCCCGCCGACTCCTTCCATCTCAACGATATCGGCCGCGTCCGCATCCAAACCACCCGGCCCCTCTTCTTCGATCCCTACAAGATCAACCGCGGCACTGGCAGCTTCATCCTCATCGATCCGGTCAACAATTGCACTGTGGCGGCAGGAATGATCCGCGGGGAAGTGCGGAGCCTCGAGGATATGCCGGCCCTCTCGGCACAGACCGCCTGGGATGGCTGGAACATCCCCCTGAAGGAGCGGGAGGTGCGAAATACCCACCAAGCCTGCGTGCTGTGGTTCACGGGATACTCCGGTTCCGGCAAGTCCACCCTGGCCCGGGCTCTAGAGCGAAGACTTTTTGAGATAGGCTGCCAGACCACGCTCCTGGAAGGAGACCATCTCCGCCAGGGTCTCTGCCGGGATCTGAGGTTCTCCCAACTGGACCGTAGCGAGAACATCCGCCGGGTAGGCGAAGTGGCGAAGCTCTTCTTCCAATCGGGGCACATCGTCCTTTGTGCCTTCATCTCCCCCTATGCCAGTGACCGCGCCTTCGTCCGTTCCTTGATCCCGGAAGGACGGTTCCTGGAAATCTACGTTCGTTGCGATCTCGAAGTCTGCCAACAGCGGGACCCGAACGGCCTCTACCAGAAGGCTCTTCGCGGAGAGATCAAGGAATTCACCGGCATCTCCTCCCTCTACGAACCTCCAGAGAGACCGGAATTCGTCGCCAGTACCGACCTCCACACAGCAGAGGAGATCGTTAGCCAGCTGATGGAAAAGCTGCAGCCATTTCTCATCGCCGACGAGACGGATGCAGTGAAGGCTGCCCTGGCAGGAATTCTTTGTCGTAATCCGGAGTCCTTGGAGGAACCCTAGAAATGAAGAATGAGGGTGAGAAGGTTGATTCCAACCACTCGTTCATCACCATCGTGTCCGGCTATCCCCGTTCCGGCACCTCATTGATGATGCAGATGCTGGAGGCCGGAGGCCTGCCGGTTCTGCGCGACGAGGGATACCGTCCGGCTGACGAGCGCAATCCGCGTGGATACTACGAGATTGAAGCGGCGCTGCTCTTGGGCAAGGAGGGACAGACCACGGAATGGGTCGCGCAAGCCTGCGGCAAAGCGGTTAAGGTCATCGCCTATCAATTGCGCTTCCTGCCCCCGGAGTTCAACTACAGGGTTGTCTTCATGCGGCGTCGCATTGAGGAAGTGCTAGCCTCCAGCGGCAAGTTCAAGCTCTTGCGCGAGGACTCACCACTCAGCGAGCGTGAGAAGATCCTGGCCTACAAGACCGAATACGTGCTGTATGAAGCGTGGCTGATGAGACAAGCGCACCTGCCGGTCATCTTCATCAATTACAACGAC
>Ga0247842_10001492_pt1 | contig 38997 bp, 34 predicted proteins | sample LaCruzMarch2015__3_FD_192411 | JGI IMG/M metagenome (GOLD analysis project Ga0247842, IMG submission 192411) | Freshwater microbial communities from meromictic Lake La Cruz, Castile-La Mancha, Spain - LaCruzMarch2015_19m | ecosystem: Environmental > Aquatic > Freshwater > Lake | place: Spain...
GAGCTTGAAAAGATCAAGATTATGATCTTGCCGGATGGCGAGAAAATAACAACTGAGATTACCAAGAAGCAGCGAGAAATTCTGGATGCTCTTCATATGTGTGCCTAAACTTAGGGGAGGTCAGGCTCGACAGTGATCTTGGCCTTCTTGATTCTGATAATAATATCTGCTACATTAACTTAACAAAGACACAGAGCTCACAAAGACGAAAAAGCAAAAGATATTCCTGACTTGAATTTCATAATTTTCTTTGGGAGTCCTTTGTGCTCTTTGTGTCTTTGTATGATCCCTGTCCTGAGGATCATGAGAGTTTGTGGTGAGCGTAGTAGTAAGCACTATAAGCCCTGAAAATGCTCCTTCAGCCTTTCCTCGATCTCCGCCAGGGTCAGGCTCTCCTGACCTCCTCCTGCCATGTCGCGCAAGGTGAGCATACCTGCGTCCAGCTCGTCCTTGCCCACGATTACCACAAACTTTGCCCCCGCGCCCGCGGCGGCCTTGAGCTGAGCGCCCAGGCCCCGGCCCATGACGTCCATTACCAGCGGCACGCTTTTGCGTAGCTCCCTGGCAATTTTCGCCGCCTGCATCTTGACATCAGGCGTAAAGGCTAAAAATACAGGCGATGTGCGCGACGATTCCATCTGCACAATCTCCATGATGCGGTCGAAGCCCAGGCCAAAGCCGGTGGATGAGGTCTCCTTGCCCCCGAAGAGGCTGGCCAGCTCGTAAGTTCCGCCGCCGCAGATCTGGCGCTGTGCGCCGAGGCCCTCAGCATAGATCTCAAAGACCGTGCCGGAGTAGTACTCGAGACCCCGCACGATCTCAAAGTCGATGGTGAAGTTAACTCCGTAGGCCTCCAGAAGACCCACCGTCTCCTGGAATTCCTCCAGCCGCAGCTCTGCCTCTACCACCCGCCCCTGGCGCGCCGAGTCGCGACCGGCTGGGGAGGGGACTGCACCCTCCGGCACCCTCGCGGGCACGCTCGCAGGCGCAGCCTCTCCAGCCGAGGCCGCCGGCCCCTGCCCCATATCCCGGATGATCTCGGCTGCCTTATCCAGGGCCGACCGGCCTTTGAGATCGATCAGCTCCAGCAGGCCGAGATGGCTCTGCCCGATATCCTCCAGTAGGGCGGCAAGAGCGGAACGCTCCTTCTTGTCGATCATCCTCATAACCGATGGCCGGTGTTCCGCTCCGATCTTGCCCAGAATGGACCGGATCAATCCCAGGTAGCCGACGTGAATATCCCCGGCCACGCCCACGCTTTTTAGCATCCCCTCCGCCAGAGCTATGGCCTCCGCCTCAGAATCGGGCTTGGCGCCACCGATAAGCTCTGCGCCCATCTGCCAGAACTCCCGAAAGCGCCCCCTCTGCGGCCGCTCATAGCGAAAACAGTTGCCGAAATACCAGAGCCGCTGCGGCTTCGGGGAATTTTGCAGCTCGGAGACGTACATGCGCATCACGGGAGCTGTCAGCTCCGGCCTTAGCGCGAGATCGCGCCCACCCTTATCCTTGAAGCTGTAGATCTCCTCGACCACAGATGCGCCCGATTTTATGGTGAAAAGCTCGAGATGCTCAAAGGTAGGGGTGGCTACCTCCCGGTATCCCCAACGCCCTAAAACATCCTGCATGGCCCTCTTGGCCCGGCCCCTTTTCTCTGTCTCCTCGGGAAGAAAATCCCTGGTGCCTCTCGGTCTCTGCATGGTCATATCGGCAGAAGGAATGAAACAAAATGCCCTTATAGTTTGTGATGGAACTTATTTTAGCTTCTCCTCCACCTCAGAAGGACAGATGATGATCTGCACCGGTTTTATAATTATATTGGAAGTGGCCACGGCACTGCCTCCCTGCACGGTATTAATGGCTTTGACGGAGATGCCGCTCACATCAATATCCAGATTGTTGCCAGGCGGCTGTGACTGGGCACTTATTCTTGCCAATTGGCCACTTTTTCCATCATTTTTCGTGCTGGTGTTCAAAGCAGTATCAACAATTTTATCTATGTAACTATCATCCCACTTTTCGCCAGGAAAAATACTATTCGTCTTCTCCTGACCGGTGACTGCTACATCCAGGGAATTGGCGAGACCCTGTGCTTCTGGATCACCATACTGTTCGCCATCGTAAATGATATCTCTCTCTTTTGCAGCATTCATAGCTGTCAGATCCGATACCCGCTCACTTGAATCGGATTCATTCAGAGCAATCTTTTCTATTGAGGGCGTGAGATCAGGTCTAAAGTCGCGAGGATAAAGCTGCCTTATCCCCCATTCGCGATGATTCTGGTTGAAAGGGCCGGATTGTGACTCCTTCAGCTCTTTTTGCAGATCAGGCAAATTAGACGGCCTCTCGGCCGCGCCCGCATTCAGCGAAATAAGAAGACAAATAAAAACGGCCCCCACCAGCAAACGGCCAGTGGGTCCCAGTATTTTTTTCATTGTTTCATCCCTCGGGCTCATTGCCCCGAAGTTACTGCTGGTTGGTCACAATCTCTACGTTGTTCTGGGCCAGTGTGGATGCGGTGTTTCTCGCGAACGGGAAAGAGAACTGCGCGGAAAGACCGATGGCGGTTGCACTTCTGCTTCCGACTTTTATCTGTTCCACATTGTACTTGGTGCAGCAGTCCTTGCAGGGACACGATGCATCAAGAGCCTGGCAGCAGGCGCATTCTCCAGAGTCCTGGTTCTTTTTGATCTTCAGGTTGTTCTGGGCCGTGACTGCCGCTTGGTTGGAGCCAAACCCAATAGCGCCTTGTAAGAATCCGCCTATCGCTAATGCTCTATCATTCCCGACTTCAATTGAGTCGAAGTTGGTATCTGCAGTCACAGGGAACTTGAAGGCATTGCCACCGGTCTCAAAAATGCCCTGACCGAGGATGTCTACGCCGCCGCTTCCTATCATTGCCGACTGAGCCAGGGCAGGAGCCGCAAACACAGCCAATGCCATAGCCAGCACATAGAATATTGCTACTCTTTTAATAGTCTCACCCCATTAATCCTTTTAGGTTGTACTTAACTAAGTTTCAATTATATATATACGTTTTGGTGTTTATTGCTGGAAAATCATAGATTTATAGAAATATTCTAGCGGTGAAATTTTGCACAAAATATGCATTGCGGAGAATATGATAGCGACCCACAAATGCTGAAATATGGCAAACTAAACGGCCAATCAAAATAATATTCAGTTAAAAATTTTTATAAATAAAAAGATCATGAAAAGTGGAAAAATAAAACATGATAAGGATGATGCAATTCCTGCATCATCTCAGCATCATCTCAGCTTCTCTTCAACCTCAGAGGGGCAAACTATGATTTGCACCGGCTCTATGATTATATTGGAGGTGGCCACCGCGCTTCCTCCTTGCATGGTGTTTATGGCGCTGACAGATATGTCATGGACGTCAACGCTCAGATAATTTCCCGCATGATGTAAATCACTTTTGTCAAAATTTCTGCTTCCCGTGTCATTCTCTTGCCACCCCGGACTGGCGGCCTCATCGGCAGATGGTTCAAAGTCATCTGCAAAGCTTTTGATCCGGCTCATATCCACAGTATCATCCCCTTTGCCACTCACACTTATGTCCTGGGAGTTTGCCAATCCCTGATAACGTGGATCCCCATTCTGGGAATCCTTGTAAAGCAAATCTCTCTGTTTTAAGGAGTTTATCGCCGATAGATCCCGCACACTTGCCATTGAATTGGATTTATCCATCAAGATCTCTTCCTTTTTGAGGGATGTCGAGATAGAACCGGAAAGAGCGGGGCGCATAGGCAGAATTTGTCGGCTAGACCAGGGAAAATAGATGGTATCCGCGCCGACTTTGAGTTTGCCCAAGTCAGAACTCTTTTGAGGGTGATGCTCTTTTAGTTTATTGAGCTGTTCCAGACTATTTAGCTGCCGATCAGCTAACGCTGGAGTTAAGAAAATACAAATAAAGAGAATTCCCACTAACATCAGGCTAGTGGGTTTGGTCGATATCTTCATTTTGGTCCTCTCAGATAGGAGACTGGAATTACTGCTGATTGGCGACGATCTTAACGTTGTTGGTGGCTGTTGCGAATCCGAAAGCCATGGCCTCCCTATTGCCTACACTGATCTGATCGATATTGACCTTGATGCAAGGATCCATACAGCCAACAACATTCCCTAGATCATCGGATACATCGCAGGGTGCACATGCACCGGAATCCTGATTCTTCTTGATCTCCAGGTTGTTGGTAGCAGTGGCGAGGGGAATCTTTTTCCAATTATTCCCAAATGCCAGTGCCTTATCATTTCCCACAGTCAGAGTATCGATGTTTGTATCCTGCCCATCCGGGAACCTGAAGGCAGATCCATCCGTCTCAAATATTCCACCATTTCCGTCTCTTCCCAGGATATCCACACCGCCGTTGCCGGCTATGCCCTGCGCCATTACCGGAACCGATAGCATGGCCATAGCCAACACCAATATAACGCCTATTTTTTTAATAGTCTCACCCCATACATTCTTTAATATAGACGAATGTTAGCATTGATGATATTTATATTTTTTGGTAAGACATACTAAATTAGGTATGAGCTATGAGACATAAGCCTTTAAATATCCCCGAAAAATCATGATTTATTGCAGTCAACAAAAAAGATACCTCCACACATTATCATTATTACTATATATTTAAAATATATAATTTAAGCAATAAGCTGATATGATTATAAAATCAGAAAATGGGTATATTTGCCAGGAGAAAATGAGCAAGGAAGGATACGTAAAAATTTAAATATTAATAAAGTATAAATCAGGTCTCGGAGAAGATCAGCTTGCGGACCTTCATGGTAGCCAGATCGACAATGGGCACCACTGCCGGCACGGGCTGAATGTTCATCTTCTTCTGAAAATCGGTCTGAGACTGCCAGGTTCCGCTATTAATCACAGCCACACCCTTGTACCTGGCAATCCCCACGGTGTGAACATGCCCGCAATGCAATATGGCCGGTGGCCGAGAGATAACGTAATGGTCCTCATGCTCGGGCGCTATGGAGACGCGACTGCCGTAAATCGGAGCCAGATGCCGCCTTCTCAGCATCTCGATCATGGCCTTCTCCGGCGCGGCGTAAGAGATGCCGGGCAGGCGCAAGACCAGATCATCTATGCTTCGACCATGGTAGATCAAGACCGAGACTCCGCTCAAGGTCACCCAGGCGGGATTGCCCACAAAGAGCATGTCTTTTCGGAAATACCTCTGCACATCCTCCGGAAGAGAAGGCTGAGGCTCTGCCTGACGCACAATATCGTGATTGCCGGGGGCAATGATCACCTTTATGCCCGTTCGTATGCCGTTAAGCCACTCTGCCGCGACTTCGTACTGGGCATATATGTCCATGATGGCCAGATCATTCTGTTGGCCGGGATAGATGCCAACCCCATCCACCAGATCTCCGGCAATCACTATGTACTGCACCTGAGAGGCAAGGCCGGAAGGATCGTCCACCTCGCCATTGAGCCACTGCAAAAATCTCTGCCAGGCTTCAGCCATGAAGTATTTGCTTCCCACATGCAGATCGGAGAGGAGCAGAGCACACCCGCTTCCCTTCTCCAGAGGTGCCGTATGACTCGGCATATCCGGCCAGAGCAAAGACTTGACAAAAAGCCTTCCATTGCCGTCCGAGATGCCAGTGACGCCTATAACCTCATCCGTTATAATAAGACTCGACTGCTCGTAGACCTCAGCATCCTTTTGAATAACGGCAATTATCATGCCGGTGGGGTCTTCCAGCTCGATTACGCGATTGCCTTTGGCCGTGGTTTTAACATCCATAACCATGCCGATCAGAGATACCTCTCGACCAGTTGTGCTCTTGCCCAGGGACTCGATGGGCCGGGAACTGAGCCGTCGAGAGAGAATCTCCCTGATTTTTGAGTATCTATCGCGAAAGTAGTGCACGAAATCATCGTAATCACCAACGCAAGTAGACCGTCCGGTTATGTCGCATTTCAGCTCGGCAGACCAATCCTGTAAGCATGGAAAAGATGAGGTGGGCAGGGGAGACGAGGGGAGCGAAGATAATGAATACGGGGAAGGCGTTGGGGATGGCAAGGATTGCGAAGACGGCACATGCTTTGCAGGAGAGGTGCCTTTTGCAGCGGCAAAATCGAGATGGCAGGATACCAGGGAGGTCCCAATTACGGCCACAGACCTATCCGTGCTGTTGATGCTGCTGATGATGCGCGCCAGAAGCTCTTCTTTGCTGCCGGGATAGCGGCAGATGATCTCCAGGGCCTCCGGCTCCAATTGATAACCCTGCTCGGCAAACCTCTGCACTATCTCTCGGCCAACTGGGGGGCGAATGCCACGAGGCGATATCTGCTGCATCGAAAGGAGTATAAGAACCTACCAACTGATAAATACGTTTGATGAAGATCGCAGAGTGGTTTGACAATTTGCCTCTTCCGGGCCTGGTCAAGGATATAATTTTCGTGGTTGTGGTAGTGGGTGGCATATCCCTGCTATCTCAACTGGTATTGGGCCTCTGGACGCCTATGGTTGCAGTAGAGTCAGGAAGCATGGTGCCCAACCTCAATATAGGGGACATAGTAGTAGTTCAGGGGGCTTCGCGAACAGATGTGATTCCCTGGGACGAGGCTGAGAAAACCGGCTATACTGCCTTCAACAATCCGGGAGATGTCATACTCTATCGGCCCTATGGTAAGGCTAGCCTGAATCTCCTGGACCAGTTCAAATTGCTTCTGGGATTTGCTCCAGGCAAAGAAAAAGCCACGCCCATCATTCACCGCGCCCTGCATTATGTGTTAGGGGGAGAACCCATGTGGAAAGGCGGCCCTGCCGCACCCTTCTCCGGCTATATCACGAAAGGAGACCACAATGAAGTGATCGACCAGATGGCCGGTCAGATCTTCGGCACGGCCAATACATCCTATGTCGAGACGCACCGGGGCGAGATTATGGATGTAGGCAGCGATGTATACCTGGATAAGAAGACCGGCCTGCTCATTTACAAGACCGCGAATGGTACCTTTGTGGGCGAAGGTATCAGCTTCCTTACACCTGTAAAGGAGGAATGGGTCATTGGAGTGGCTAAGGCCAAGATCCCGCTGGTAGGTTACGTCAGGCTTCTACCCAACATCATCTTCGATGAGATTAAAAAGATCATAAGCTAGCCTGCATGGCAAAATGGTCCTGATGAAAGGGCAGAAGATCTGTGACCTGCAAGAGGTCCAGACCTTGCAGATTTTTCATCTCGGCCTGAAGAACTGCCTCTGGGCTCGCATTTACATCCACCGAGCGCGTCTTGAGCATGAGAATGAGCTCGCCGCCGGGCTTTAAGTAGCGGGCGCAGTTTCTGGAGGCGATCTCGGCCTGACGGCGCTGAGCTACGTCCTGATAGACCAGGTCTACCAGCTCGACCAGAAAAGAATACTCCTCTGGCCTGGCGGCATCGGCGAGGATGGGCACTATGTTTTTACGTCTCTCGCAAAGCCGGACTAAATCGCGCATGGAGCGAGGCGAGAACTCCACGGCATAGACCAGTCCGTCGCTAACGATATCACTGATGTGGCTGACTGTGGTGCCTGTCGCCGCCCCCAGATAGAGTACCTTTGCATCGCGAGCGAGCATTGGCCGCGTGCTACGACCCTTGAGCAGGAGAGCGGCGAGCTTGGAGCGAAATGGGTCCCAGAGCCGGCGGCCTTCCTGGATGCGTTCCCCATAAACGGGCACGACGTCATCGGATGTGGTAGCCAGTTTCTTCTGACCTTCCACCTCTAAGATGAAGACACCGGGTGAAATCTCCAGAGGGGGCATGGAAAAGCCGTTAGAGCTCTTTGCCCAGGGAGGTCGTGGTGAGTTTGACGTGCTTTACGCCCTTTAGAGACATCATCTTCTCGGCGGCCTTTCTCACATCCTGACCCTCGCCCCGCAGGACGATAACCTCCAGGCAGTTTTCGTGGTCCAAATGCACATGCAGACTGGACTGAATAATGCTTCCCGCGTCATGCTGAATCTCCGTCAGGTTCTCCACCAGCCCGCGTTGACCATGAGAGTACACCAGGGTGATTACGCCCACCCTCTCGCCCTGCACATCGCTCATCCACTCGTAATGGACGATGTAGTTTCTGATGGCATCTCTGATGCCCTCCGAACGCGAGGAGTAGCCACGGTGCAAGATTATTTCGTCAAACCTGGAGAGCAGTTTCTCCGGCAGCGAAACGCCGATCCTCATTAATTCTTGTTCCATAAATAATCGCAGTCAATATGCCGTTGTTATTTAGTAATAAACTTAATGGAGAAAAATGGACCATAAAGGTTTTCCCCAGGCGCGACAAGTTGCGAGAGTAATATGTCAGATATCGCACTCATCGGCGAGAGAACCTTTCTCTATGAAAAGCTCTTCGCAGATTCAGGAGCAAGCTTTCAGTTTCTCTCCACCTCCGTCTTGGGCAGCCCCTTTCTGCCCAAATTTAAGATGCTCGTGATTCCCACGGGCTTTGCCAATCCGGAGTATTGCAAAACTCTGCCGGCACTGCAGAGGATGAAGTCGAATATTTCCGACTTTGTGAAGAAGGGTGGAGTGCTGACCGTCTTCGGCCCGATGGTGCCCGAGCACGACTATGACTGGCTGCCCCTGCCACTCCGCTATGTCTGCGATATTGGCTCCCGTTGCGTTGCTTCCTCCGAGCACGAGTGCTCCTGCTTGCTAAACACCCGCACACCGGAGTGTGACGGCTACCTGATTGCGGGAGAAGGTTTTGAGACCGTCTTGAAAGACGAAAAAGACAGAGTCATCCTGGCAAAGGCAAGCTATGGAGAAGGGCTGATCGTGGCCACATCGGTTCACGAATTTCCTGCTGCGCAGTATTTAAAGTGGGCTTTAAGCCGGGCGATACCGGCCAAGCTTTGAGGTGATGAGCATCCTGCAAGAAGAAATGCCTATGAATGAAGAAATGCCTGCAAAAAAGAAGAGCAAGCTACGTGAAGAGATTGAGAGCTTGCTCTCTATGCAGGGAATTACGCTGGAAAAGCGGATAACGGTTATGAGCCTGGATACACGGGAGGCCTACTACTTCAATGATTATCCTGAGGCCCTGCAGTTTCTTAAAGAAAAGAAAGGCCGGTGGTACCTGACAACGCCGGGAATCAGGGCGAGAGGGATGACAGAAAAATATGACAGATAACCCTATCTGCAGATCAAATATAGTACAATGCAATCTTCGATCGCCTTAAGATTAGGACAGGTCTGCTTGCGGAATTGGCCACATCATAGGCCGTGCTTCCTATCCTTCCCTTCTTTATGGCTACAGCTCCCTGAGAGCTCATAGCAATAAGAGAGACATCCTGCATCTCTGCCTCATAGCGAATGGCCTCCACGGGATGTCCCACCACCACCTGGGCTTTGACATTCATCCCATCCTTACTGAGTTCTGATAATAGCTCATTGATCTTCTGCCTGGCCTGGGCAGTATTGGCCTCAATCTCTTCATCAGTCTCGCCTTTGGAGACGACGTTGAGAAGCAAAAGCTCTCCAATTCCGGGCAAGCCCTTCAAGAAAGAGAGAGCCGCTTCAGCAGGTTGAGAAAAGTCGGTGGGAAAGAGCACCTTGGCAAAGATTTTTTCGCAATGCTTGGCGCCCTCCAGATCCCTGTAGCGCATGATCAAAAGGTGCGTATTTCCATAGCGCAGGACATTTCGGGAGGCGCTTCCCAAAAGTACGCTCTCAATGAGACTATTTCCCCGCGCCCCCATGGCCACGAGGGTGACCAACTCATCCTCAGCCACCCTCTGCACGGCGCTGGCCACATCTCCCTCCAGAACGGTCACTGCCTTCACTTTGACGCTCATCCCAGGAACCTCAACGGCGCTCTTCACCACAGTCAGCCTCTTCTCGGCCACTTTGACCTCGGCCACCGGGTCCCAGAACCTGGTAATAGCCGGCCGGGCCACAACATTCAAGAGCAAAACCTCTTTCACGCCGGGAATTTCGCCAACACACTCGATGACCTTTTTTGCATGACTTGAAAAATCGGTGGGAATCAGGACCTTTTCAAACATAAGAGATCACCTGACGGTAATATATCATACCCATAATATTTCAAAATATGGTCCCAAAGGACTGTTCCTCCAAGTCCATCAGCTCTCTCCAGGTCGACTTGCACTGGCAGTCCAGGCTTTGGAATGGCGCGACGTCCTGCGCCAGAGCGTGCGTTCGGATGGCCTCGGCCACAGCATCATCGCACTCTCCGCAGTTATGCGGGCCGCGCCTGGTACCGGCACCTACGGGATCACAAACGATGGGGCCCGGCACGCTTTTTAGCACCTCCAGAGCCGACCAGAGCCAGGGAGGCCGAAACTCGCCCCGCTCCCACATGCGCTCCACCACAGTATTGCGCTGCACATTGCAGAGGTTGAGAGAGAGAACATCCGCGTGGCTGCGGGCCGTCCGGGCAGAAGCTATGGCATCTCTCATGGCCAGGCCTTCCGAAAGCAGGGGCGGCTTGAGCAACAGGTAGGCTTTGACTCGCCCGCCCTGCCTGTGCACGGCCTCTGCGGCGTCGGCAAAGTCCTGGAAGGAGAAGCCCTTCTGGATGGCGTTCTCCCGGATGAGGTCGCTGGCCGTCTCCAGACCAATGGCAAATTCGGTAGGCAGACTGGCGAGGCATATCTCGACCGTCTGGGGCGTCACATACTCGGGACGGGTCTCGATGACCAGCTTCTTTATTCCCTGGGACTGCAGCCGCGCTAGTATCGCATCGCGGGCAGCCACCGGCATTTCGGCAGGGTCCAGGAAGCTGCCGCTGGTGTAGATCTTGACCACTGAGACGTCTGATGAGGACCTCTCCAGGGCGCACTCGAACTGGGCGATCAGGTCCTGAGCCGTGGCCGGCGCTCCCTCGCCAGCATAGCCGCACATGGTGCAGCGGTTCCAGCGACAGCCCACTGTGCGCAGGATCATGGTCAGGGACGACGCTGGCTGGCCGTCCTGGAGATCCTGCGAGCTCCAGACGGTAACGGGCCTTCTCAGATCCAATACTCTTTCTCTTGCCATAGTCCTATCCCAGATACTGCAGGGCGCTGATGGCGGCGGACGCGCCTGTGCCTACGGCAGTGGCCACCTGCAGCCTTCCGCCCGTCAGGTCTCCGGCAGCGAAGACTCCCGGCATATTCGTCTCCTGATTGAGCCGGTTGACCTTCACAAATCCGCCGGGCGTCATCTCCAGGCCCAGGGCCGCTGCCAGCTTTGTGTTGGGCTTCATGCCCATCTCCACGAAGACGCCGTCCGCCTTCAGGGAGCGGGGGGTGTTGCCTACCTTGTACTCCACACTGGTGACGAACTGGTCTCCCAAGATCTCAGTGATCTCCGCTCCGAAGGAAGCGGAGTAGTTGGACAGCTTCTTGATGCTGTCCAGGTAAACCGATTCTGCCACCAGCTTCTCTCGCGAGGAGAGCAGATGCACCTTGTCAGCGATGTTAGCCAAATAGAGAACCGCCCGGGCAGCGCCGTTGCCGTAGCCCACTACGGCCACCGCCTTGCCCCTGAAGAGCGCCCCATCGCAGTGCACGCAGTAGGACACGCCCCGTGCCGTCAGCTTATTCTCGCCGGGCACGCCGATGGTGCTGTGGCTGGCGCCCATGGCCAGGATAACGGCTTTGGCCTCATACTGCCAGTTCTCCGTCTTAACGCGAAAGAAGTCGCGCAGAGGCACGATCTTCTCCACCTGGTCCGTCTGGTTCTCTGCCCCGAACTTCTGGGCCTGGGCCAGCATCCTTTCCGAGAGCTCTATACCCTGGATGCCATCGGGAAAGCCGGGGTAGTTCTCATAGAGGCCGCCCATGGACTGCTGCGAGCTGTAGATATTGCCTAAAACCAGCGTCTTCTTTCCGCCTCTCGCGCAGTACATGGCAGCAGTCAGCCCCGCCGGACCTGCTCCTACTATAACGACATCATGCAAGCGAATATCACCATAAGATGGTCCCCTTCAAGGTAGATAAAGGGTATGTAGCCTCTGGGAGAGGGCCCGAGGCGGGGCTATTTACCCGCAATGTTTTTAGACTAGAAGGTGATTGTAGGGGATGCTTCGTGAAACACGATAGCGCCGATAGTGTAGCGGTTATCACTAGGCGTTGCCAACGCCTAAACTCGGGTTCGATTCCCGATCGGCGCATATTATTAATAATATATCCATTTTGACCTAAAATCTGCGATTTTGGATAGCGCTTTCGCTTTCAACGCCTTGGCCTTCTACAGCGCCTCAGTCTGGCTCACCCTCTTGTAGATCCCTGGGTACACCCTGCAGAACCTTCCACCCCCTCCCATGAGGACACAAAGTGCCAGTATTCCCTCCCCTCGCCCTTCTCGGTCTGCTTTACCAACCTGAATAGCGTGGCTTGTGCCACCTACACTTTTTTTAGGACCCGATATTCACGCAAGAATAATCTCTATTTCGCCAAATAACTTTGATATAGAAATTATTAAGCAAGCGCAATATTTATATGCTTGTAGGTGTTATATGACCTACATGGCGATCAAAAGGCACAAGCGCGGAGACCGTGTCTATCTGGCGGAGTACAAATCAACCAGAGTCGGAAAAAAAGTAATCAGTAAATTCGTCCGTTACATCGGTCCAGAAGATAGGCAAAACGATATCGATAAGCCCAAAAGACGAGTCCTTGATCGCCTTCAATTGAACCGTTCATATCGTGCGGGAGATGTGAGAGTTCTTTGGTCCATCGCGAAGGATCTTGGATTTTGCGAGCTAATCGACACAATCTGCTGCCCAAAATCATCATTTGAAGGCTCGTCTCCAGGGAAATTGCTTACTGCTTGGGCAATAAACAGGGCTTTGGACCCTGAGAGTGCGACCAAACTTGAGCGTTGGGTACCAACAACAGAACTTCCAATGCTGCTCGGCCTTCCAGAGGATGTATTCACCAAAGATGCCTTTCTTAACGCCTTGGATTTTGTATGTTCAAAGTCAGAGGATATTGATTATATGCATGATCTAGCTCCAGATATTGACAAGACGCTATACGAAAGATGGCGCAAAGCGAATCCTCTTCCAAATGGGCAGAAAGAGACAATTGCATACGACATGACAACGTTATTATTTTTTGGAGTTAGCTGTCCCCTTGCGGAGCTTGGATATAATCCGGACCGGATTCGCAGATTGCAGGTCAACCTGGCGCTTCTCGTATCTGGCTGGGATAAATTCCCATTGATGCATTTTGTGTATGAAGGAAGCCGCCATAGTGCTTCAACAATCAAGAATTTACTCACCGGTTTATCAAATTCCAATGTCGAACCGGGAATGTTGATTTGGGATCGAGGCAACGTATCGCGAAATCATGTTGAATTGGTCGAAGAATCGGGATGGAAACTGATTACAGGCGTGCCTAAAACCTTAAATGAGGCAAAAGAGATCATTGCTCAAACGGAAATCCATATCGGACCGGAATCACTTGTCCGAAGCAGCCGAGCGGGCCATATCTATGCCGAAAAGAACGTTCATCAGCTTTATGGAAAGGTGCGCTCCACGTTTGTTTATCAAAATCGAGAGCGAGGCGTGAAGGATTCAGATGCCAGAAATGAAGCTCTCCATACCATAGGATCGGATCTCGATTCATTGGCCGACAAAGGTGGCATCTGGTCAGAAAAACGGCTCCATGCCAAGATAGGAGCTATTGTAGGGCCTTGGTCAGATTACATCGACGTAATCGTTTCAAGGAATCAAAATGAGTCTCGCGTCAAATGGAGCTATAAAAAAAAGGAGATAAGGCAAGCAGAAAAGCAGGACGGAAAATGGCTAATCCTCTCTACAGACGACTCCATCAGTACACATAAGGTCGTAAATGCGTATCTGGAAAAGGATTTCATCGAAAAAGTGTTTAGGGTCATCAAAACCCAGGAAGAGATCGAGCCGGTTCGCCACAGATTGGAAAATCGAGTAAAGGCCTACATCTTCGTCAGCTTGCTGGCATATCGACTTCTTGCGGTCTTGCAATGGCGGATGAAGCAGGCATCCGGTGCAGATGACTCGTGGGAGTCCGCTAATGATCTTATGCAAGATCTAGCAAGAGTTGAAAAAGTCAATGTCAAGTTTGGTAATGAGATCAAGACCCTTTTTCTCAACATTTCGGATCGGACCTCAAAGTCTCTAAAAGCCATTGGAATGATAGACCTGTTCAAGGAGGAGACCGTTTTGGCGGTCCAGGCTGGGATGTAGGTGGCACATCCTCGCTGAACAGGTTACCAAGGCACCTTTTCATCGTTTGAGATCCTAACAGCCTTGCCTTGTCCTGAGCTCCTCGGCCCCTTCCCTCAACTTTGCCGCCAAGCCATCTTACCCACCACAAGGACCTCTACATCCTTCAATGCCTTCAGAGAGCTTTGAAAACCCTGACACAAATACGACTCAAAGAATGCCTGTCAATATTTTCGATCCTTTCAGTGATAATTCATGATAATTCCACCTTTCAGACGCCAATTTTTTGGCTTTTTGCTCCGCGTTCTCGCATTTTTTTGATAGCTTACGCTAGGCCAACTTTTTTTTGGCCAGAGTTCTCAACTTGTACAAGTTGTAAACAAATGAATTCATGCAGCATCATAGCCAACACATTTGGCTCCATAGTAGCCTTTGTCGCGGTAATTGGGAAGACCCTTTGCACCCAGGTCTACCTGGCTATCATGCACTGAGGCGGTCGTTGTCTCTGCTTTCCGTATCAATTGGTACTTTCCATCAATGCAAACGTGGCCTTTGTACCCAAAGAAGGACTTGCTGCCCGTTTTCGCCCAGCTTCCTTCACCGGTAGGCATTTCTTCGGATGCTGTCGCCTTAGATTTCATTTCCGCCATGTTGCTTGCCTTTTCGAGAAGTTCGTGGTCAAATTCCATTCTCTTCACGGAGGTTACTGTATCTTCTTTCGCTTCCTCCTTTTTATGATTGCGTCCAGGATCGGATGTCATAAAAGTGGCATCTTGAACAGTGCCTTCAATGACTGCATCAACACCAGAGGGACGCCGGAGGAGAGCCAGAGGGCGATTCGGGAGATTTAGGAAGGACGGGGTGCAGGGGCAGAGAATCCCCGCCTCTTCAGAGGTGGGATGAATCGTGCCCCGCCTTGATTACTTTCGCTCCACGGCATAGCTCTATATATTCCCAGATCTATATTGACTCGTCTGGTTTGCTGCCAGCAGTTGAAAAGACTCAAGCAGCGCGCACAAAACCACTCAAAATAATTGGGAATGGGATCACATTCCCTCGGTTGAAAGACCGTAGATGCCTGCGAATTTATTCGTGGGAGTAGTCACGTGAGCAAATGAGGACCTAATTGGCCCCCATACTCTCCTGGCTTGTTTTTGATCATTTGCTTGCGAAAGCAATCTTCACGATAGGTTAATCAGCTCGCTTCTATAAACAAATAGATCTGTAATCCTCGGCATTTCTACACCCTCCTTCAGTATAGGGATAATGGTATGGTTGGCCAGGATCTTTCCATCATTTGCAATTATCAAATATCTTGTGGAGTTGATTGGCACTTTCTTGAGGGAATAGCTGCCGTCTTCTTTGGAAATACTGGATCGATCAGCCATCTTTACAACAACATCAGGCAATTTTGTGCGATTTACGTTAGTATAGCTTTCTTTAAGGAAAACCTGACCATCAACATCGACCCAATCCTTGGGCATCAAGGTAACAGGATGATAGATTGTATACGGTTCTTCAATTGGAATTTCCAGGACATCTCTGTTCCTTGGTTGGGCTTCTAGACTCAATTGAACAAATAGCCTCAGAGGTACAGCGGGCACAAAAGGCACTTCATGACGGCCAAAATAGAATCTCCCGTTGGGATTTGTCTTCTGAGAAAAGTCCTTTTCCCAGGAGATGTTCACCCAAGCCCCCTCTATAGGTCTGCCATCTACATCAACTACTATGCCCTCAATGGACAAATTTATGGGCATGATTAGTATGTCTTTATCCACGTTCCAATATAAATATGGCATATCTAACGTTTCGGGATAAGGCTTGCCCTTGATAATTACAGTGATTTGGCTTTCATTCCTATAAATATCCGGAATCTCGTAAAAGCCCTTCACGTTTGTCCTTGCTTGGTGGTTTCCAATAGAGACAATGACGTTTCTGACGGCAGATCCATCTGGATTCTTTACTGTACCGGATACGTCAATTGCCATGGAATTTACGAAGAGTGCGACCAGCATTAAGCCACTAAAGGCGGCAATTACAATTCCTGACGAAAAAGCTCTTCTTTGATTTTCAGGTTTCACTCCGTATTTGGGAATATCCACAATAGATGCTACTATTAATGCAAGGCCCAAAAAAAACAAAATCGCGATTAATACATGAAAATCTCTTGCCGAAATTAGTAGCAGATTTATCCATTCATTTGAAGGCATAGTCTTAAGTCTCCTGCTTCGGTGCGCTACGTATGCTAATTACAGATTTGTCGGTCCCTTCTGTGTTTCGTCCCTTATGCCAATTCATCTGCTCTTTGGACTAAATCATGGGTCTCAGGCTATGGCTTCAGATCAATTTGTCTTATAATCATGTTCCGGTGACCACTCCTATGAATGAATTCACGGGCATCTACGGACTTTCACCGATGGGTTCTAAAGCCTCACTGCAAACCAAATACCATCTATCCCCTCACCGTTAATAACTCCTGGATCATGATCTCCTGTGTAGAGATAAAGTGGCATACTCTTGTAGGTTGTTTGGTATATCCCTTCCACCCTTCCGATCTCATCGAAGTCTTGGTAACTAATCTCATTTGGGATGTCTATCCATTCAGCTTGGAAAGGTGGCCAAGTAGCAGCACAGCTTTCATAACATGTAGATATCTTTGGCCGATCATTGGCACAGTAGTATAGAGTCATTCCTTTTTCGTTAACCAGATATTTCCCAATTTTGTCATTTGCTCTAATATCTACAGTAAATGCCAAGGATGAAGAGATCAATAAAAGAACTACAGCAACTGAGATGATAAGTCGTCTGTGTATCTTACTCATAGGTTTTCATTCCTCATCTTTTGTATATATATTTTTTGGTGAGCATAGTCTGTTATTAATATAAAAACTTATAAATTCCCAAGACCAGGGAAAAATTTGATTCGGTCAATCAGGGCACCAATTACTTTCGCCCCGCACCGCATAGCTTTAGATACTTGCCGATCTTACCATCATCAGATAATGCCCGCCGATCCTGTTGCCAAATGGGCGGAGTTCCTCCGCTCCCGTTACTGGGATGAGTTGCTAAAGCTGGCCGACTCTTACCCCGACGAGCGCAGCCTGAAGATCCGCTTCTCAGACATTGACAGGTTCGATTCCGAATTCGCCGAGGAGCTGCTGGAAAATCCGGAGCAGATCCTGGAGGCGGCCCACGCTGCCCTCCTGGAGCTGGACCTGCCCATGGATGTTTACATGGACCGGGCCCATGTGCGCATCGCCGAGCTTCCCCGCCATTTCAAGACCCGGGAGCTCCGAAGTGATCACATCGGCAAGCTGCTTGCCATCGATGGGCTGGTGCGCACCGCCACCGAGGTGCGGCCCAAGATAGTCTCCGCCGCCTTCCAGTGTCAGAGGTGCGGCTTCACCTTCTTCAAGGAGCAGACAGGCAACAAATTCGAGGACCAGAGCCTCAAGTGCATGAACCAGGCATGCGACCGGGGCGGGCCCTTCAAGCTCTTGCTGGCCCAGTCCAAGTTCGTGGATGCCCAGAAGATCAGGGTGCAGGAGTCTCCTGAGGACCTGCGGGGCGGAGCGCAGCCCCAGACGCTCGATGTGGAATTAGAGGACGACCTGGCGGGCAGGATCTTTCCCGGAGATCGGGTTATCGTCAACGGCATACTCAAGTCCTACCAGCGCTCCTCTCCCCAGCAGGGCAAGAGCACCTACTTCGACCTCGTCCACAAAGGCATCAGTGTGGAGATGACGGAGCAGGAGTTCGAGGAGATTGAGATCGATCCTGAGGAGGAGAAGCTGATCCTGGAGATGTCCTGCGATCCGGAGATCTACGAAAAGATCAGGGGATCCATTGCTCCCTCCATCTACGGCTATGACGACGTGAAAGAGGCGTTAGCGCTGCAGCTGGTCTCCGGCTTCGAAAAGCACCTGCCGGACGGAGCGCGCATCCGCGGCGACATTCACATCCTGCTGGTGGGCGATCCGGGCATTGCCAAATCGCAACTGCTGCGCTACATGATCAAGATCTCGCCTCGCGGCATCTACACTTCTGGCAAGAGCTCCACCTCCGCCGGCCTGACAGCCACCGCGGTCAAGGACGAGCTGGGCGACGGCCGCTGGACCATCGAGGCCGGAGCACTGGTCCTGGCGGACAAGGGCATCGCCGCCATAGACGAGATGGACAAGATGGACAACGAGGACAAGAGCGCGCTGCACGAGGCGATGGAGCAGCAGAGCTATCATCCTCTAACAGAGATCCAGCTGGCAGACGGGCGAAAGGTGCGTATCGGCGAGTTTGTAGACAGGCTGATGATGGACCGGTCTTTAGAGATAATTCCCGGAAAGGACTGCGAGATACTGCCTCTTCATGAGGATATTAAAATAAAAAGCACCGACATGAGCCGCGTCTTCGATGTCGCGGTGCAAAGAGTGAGCAGGCACCGGGCTCCAAGTCATTTTATTGAAATTAGGTATTCCAATGGCCGCGAAATAATTGTTACTCCAGAGCACCCGATATATATCGCGATCGCGAAAGACGGAATTGCATGTGTACCAGCCTGCGATGCCAAAGTTGGAGACTATGCGCCCGCCCCAAGATCGCTTCCGATTAATGAAAATTCTAGAAACCTCATTCAAGTTAAAAGGCAGCATTCTGGCGAAAAACTACTGACCTTTCCCGAAAAGCTGAATCGCGGCCTCTCTAGGATCCTGGGATACCTCCTTGCGGAGGGCCATTTTTACAGAGGCTCCAGTCATGAGATCGGCTTTACAAACAAGGATGAAGCCCTACTCAAAGAAATGTCGAGCCTCATGCAAGAGTCATTTGGCATTGAAGCATCTCGAAACCAAAGAAGCGACGGCGTAGTCACCTTGAGGTTCATATCAACTCATTTGTTCAGATGGTTCGAGGCCAATTTCCCAGAGATGATGCAAACTGGAAGAGAGAGGCGAATGCCTGTTGCCGTCTTTCAGGGGACAAAGGATGATATTAATGATTTATTAATAGCAGCGTTTCTGGGCGATGGCTGTGTGCACTCAACTTCAGTCGCTTATTCAACCGTATCACGTGGACTGGCTGAAGATTATCAAGATCTGCTTCTCAGGCTTGGCATTTCATCAAGAATATCCATGGACAGGAAAGCAAATGCCTTCAAAGTTTGCATAATGGGCGATTCGCACAAGAAGTTCGAGCAGCTTTTCTTCGAGCCCGGCCACGAGAAGCTGGAAAAGATGAGGTGCATCACTTCGGCATGTAGCAGGTCCATTCGTCATCATGACGTTCTTCCGGCGGAGACGGCCTATTCAATATTGCAGATGAAAAAGTCTTTGGGCCTCACGAACGATGGGCGCTTTAATGAGCACTTAGACAATGGATATGGACTCACCATTGATACTGTGGCAGAATATGCTTCTGATCTGAAGAATAGATATAATGAAGTGCTGGCCGTCATAAATGACGAATCAACTCTGCCTGAAATGAGGTCGGAATTGGGCTGGTCGCAGAGTTACTTGGCATCTGTAGCTGGAGTTACACGGGGTAACATCGATTACTACGAACAAGGCGGCTATGATGAGTCAAAAAGGACCGATATAGCGAAAAATATTTTCCTGCGAGTCCATGCCCACTTGAAAGAAACCGGCATGAGTATTACAGCCCTTGAAAATAAGATCTATTCGGATATCAGATATCTAAGGATCACTGATGTTAAAGCTATTCCAAATGATGACCAATACTTCGCAGATTACGTTTATGATGTAACTGTCGAGCCCACCCGCACATTCATCTCCCAGGGCCTTGTTCTGCACAACACCATCAGCGTCGCCAAGGCCGGAGTCATGGCCACTCTCAAGTCGCGCTGCTCGCTGCTCGCCGCCGCCAATCCAAAGCTTGGCCGCTTCGACAAGTACGAGCCCATCGCCCCTCAGATCAACCTCACCCCCGCCCTCCTGTCCCGTTTCGATCTGATCTTCGTTTTGACCGACGATCCGGACACCAAGAGGGATTCTGCCATCGCCCAGCATATCCTGAAGAGCAACTATGCCGGAGAGTTGGCCACCCAGGCCGCCTGGAACCCGGATATATCTCAAGAGGACATCGAGCGCGCCCTGATGGTGATAATGCCGGTCATTGATCCGGAGATGTTGCGAAAGTATGTGGCCTACGCCCGAAAGAACATATTCCCAACCTTAAGTGATGGGGCCAAGGATTACTTCCTCAAGTACTATGTCGGTCTCCGGAGCCAGGGGCAGGACTCCAATAAGCCTGTGCCCGTTACTGCCCGGCAACTGGAGGCGCTCATACGCCTGGGTGAAGCCAGCGCTCGCCTGCGCCTCTCCGATAAAGTCACCCTGGATGATGCCAAGCGGGTAGTCAAGATCCTGGAAGCATGTCTGCGGAAAGTTGGCGTCGATCCGGAGACGGGATTTTTGGATGCGGACATCATTGCCTCCGGCACCACCAAGAGCAGCAGAGATAGAACTAAATCGGTGATCGACATCATAAGGGATGTGAGCCGTGAGCAACAGGGCCCGGCCCCCAGGGACGCCGTCCTGGATAGAGCCGTGGAGCTGGGCATAGAAAGAACTAAAGCGGAAGAGATCATCGACCGCATGAGAAGAGATGGGGACGTATTTGAGCCCCGGCCGGGAATGCTGAAGTTGCCTTAAATACAAGCAAAACAATGATTGACATGTCCAATATGCCTGAAGATACGGAAAGGAAAGAGATGTATTTGAAAAGCCACCAGCATGGAGCACATACCCTCATTGCAGTCTGTGACTGCGATATCCTGGGAAAGAAGTTCGCCGAGGGCCATCTTAAGATCGATGTCAGTCCTGATTTTTTCGGAGGCGAGAAGGCCTCCTGCGCCGAGGTTGAGGCGGCACTCGCTGCGGCAACAATGGCCAACTTCGTGGGCTGCAAAACCGTCGAGCATGCCATCTCCCTGGGCTATGTGGAGCGAGACTGTGTCCTCTCCATCAACGGAGTTCTCTACGCCCAGATGGTGCGAATGTGATGCAAGCCATCTGTCATCGGTGCGGCCTGCCAACAGTTGAGGGGCTCTGCCGACAATGCACCCTGGAAAAAGCAAAGCTGGTGAGCTACCCTGACCATGTAGAGGTGATCATCTGCTCTGTATGCGGCTCCCGGCAGGTAAAAGCCAGGTGGCTGCTTCCGGACGATCGCTCTGTGGAGGAGCAGGCTCATCAAGCGGCAGTAGAGGCGCTTTGCCTTCATAAAGAGCTGGCAGAGCCACAAATTGAGCTTTCCTTAAGAAAAGTTGGAGCCACCCGATATCTGGCAAAAATCAACATCAACGGTAGTTTCAGAGGCCAGGACATAAGCGAGCAATGCGAAATTCCTGTCCGCATTAAACTGATGGCCTGCGAACGCTGTAGCCGCATGGCCGGCAAGTACTTCCAGTCCACCGTACAGCTGCGCGGAAATGTCGTCCGCTCCATGAAGTCGCGCGAGATTGAAGAATGCAAGAAGACTGCCCAGGATATGGCCGACTCCGGCTATCACGGGGGAGACCAGCTATCCTTTATCCAGGAGATGAAGGAGGTCAAAGGCGGCCTGGATATCATCCTGGGCTCGACGCAACTAGGCAGACGCATGGCCCGTTCATTTGTCGAGCGCTTCGGCGGCAAGCTCCTGGAAACGGCCAAACTGGTAGGCAAAAAGGACAGTCGCAATGTGTACCGCTCTACCCTGCTGGTCAGGTTCCCCAGATTGAAGAGAGGAGACATTGTATCCTTCCGGAGATCGCTCTTCTCTGTGGCCGGCTTTGACGGCAAGACGACGCTCATCTCCTCCCTGAGAGAGGGCCGCAGGTCTTCCATGAACGAGGAGAACTCAGAGACGGTGGAGATTTTGGGGAATATTACTGATGCGCTAGCAGCGACTGTAATATCTAAAGATGATGACGTCCTGGAGATCATGGACCCGGAGACTTACAGGGCAGTTCTCGCGGCTCGCCCCAGGGATTTGCAGGTTGAGCCCGGAGAAGAGGTAAAGGTAGTAAGAACAGCGGACGGATTTATAGTATTGTAGGAACTTTTATATATTTTGAATAAGTTTACGGACTCTATACCTACCACAAAGTTCTTAAACTAGTTTCATACAATTTTAAACGGTAGATGCACGCATTTGAGCAACAAATCACATGATAATTAAGCCCTGAGTGGAACTCGGGGCGATGAAATGCCAGCTATAAGTGAGGACAAAAAGGCTCATGTGTGGGCATTTCTATCAGATGCTCCATGATTGGACACTGAAATAGTTGGATGAAATTCATATTCACCATCATTCACTGCTCACTGCCTGCCTTTAAAACGGCATGGCTACGATTGCGACAATGAATCGGGAATTAGCCTCTGTTGGTCGTAGATAGCTTTGGCTCTTTGGGCGTCTTTAGGCATGGGGGTGACTTTTATCTAACTATTTAAAAATAAGAGGTGTCTTATATGCAAAATGTTGATACAACTAAATATGTCATTTATGCGGATATAACGGCGGAGGGGATAGTGGAGCGGCCGGACGTGGTCGGCGCTATCTTCGGACAGACCGAGGGTCTTTTGGGATCCGACCTCGATTTGAGGGATCTCCAAAAAACGGGAAGGTTAGGCAGGATCGACGTCCAGATCACATCAAGCGGCGGAAAGTCCACCGGCACCATCTCTATTCCTTCCAGCTTTGATAAAGTCGAGACGGCCATACTGGCCGCCGCCCTGGAGACCATAGACCGAGTTGGACCCTGCATCGCTCGCATCGCTATAAACCGCATCGAAGATGTGCGCGCCGCCAAGAGAAGGTATGTCATAGAACGGGCCAAGCGCATCCTGGTGGAGATGTTCGACGAGAACATTCTGGAGACGGAAGAGATCACCGAGGAGATAAAGCAGTCCGTTCGCGTGGAGGAGATAACCCATCTGGGCAAAGACAACCTGCCTGCCGGTCCCAATGTGCTGGACTCGGATGCCATCTTAGTGGTTGAGGGCCGGGCGGACGTGCTCAATCTGCTCAAGTACGGCATCAAGAACGCCGTGGCTGTGGGTGGAACCAATGTGCCGGCAACTATCGCTGATCTGTGCGCCAAGAAGGTCGTTACCGCCTTCACCGATGGCGATCGAGGCGGAGAGCTGATCATTAAAGAGCTTCTCCAGGTAGCGGACATCGACTTTGTGGCCCGGGCACCGGAGGGAAAGAGCGTCGAGGACATGACCCAAAAAGAGATTGTCCGGGCGCTGCGCCAGAAGATCCCCGTAGAGCAGGTGCTGGATCAATACAAGATCAAAAACCAACCCAAGAAAAGGCGTGAGATCACCACCAAGAGAAAAAGCCTCATCCGCGAGAAGCCCTTCTGCGTGCGAAACACTGCGGAAAGGGCCGAGGCTATCGCGCCGCGCCGGGTCGTGCCCCGCGAAGTCGTGCCCAAATCCGTCCCTGTAATAGAAGAAGTAATTGTGGCTGCTCCCGAACCTGTTCCTGAGCCCGAGCCACAGAGAGAATGGTTCAGACAGCATGTGGATGAACTGGATGGCACTCTTTCTGCCAGGATATTGGATAGGAATCAAAATGTCCTCAAGGTGGTAGCAGTAAGAGATCTGGCCAGAGAGCTGAAGGAAACAAACGGGGACGTGAACGGCGTGATCTTCGATGGTGTAGTGACGCAGCGCATCCTGGACATTGCCGCCGAAAAGGGCCTGGAATATCTCATCGGTGCCAAGATGGGAAATATCGCCAAGAGCCCGTCCTGCGTCAAGGTCCTGACCAAAGAGGCGTAGCATTTGATGGAATTCAAGCAATGCATTGTGATTAGAGAGGATCTGAAGCTCTCGGCGGGAAAGCTGGCCGTGCAGGTGGCTCATGCTGCAGTTATGGCTGTGGAGAGAGCTGAAAAAATGGACAGATCCACGGTCTCGGAATGGAAGGCCGAGGGCCAAAAAAAGGTTGTTTTGAAGGTGCCGGGAGTGCCTGACCTTTTCCGGCTGCGAGAGGACGCAGAGAGGGCGGGGATAGCCTGCGCTATTGTCGCCGATGCCGGGCTTACCGAGATTCCCGCCGGCACCATAACTGCACTGGGCCTCGGCCCGGCACACGGAAAGCTGATGGACAAAGTGACGAGCAAGCTCAAGCTATTATGATTTCGGCAAGTGATCGGGACCGTGCCTTGGGCGTAGATTATTACATCACAGACAGCCCAGGCTGCGGGGGCGTCATCAAGAGCTGTGCGGAAGACTTCATAGTTTCAGAGGTATTCGAAGAGCTGCGCTACGTTGGCGGAAGGTATCTGGTCTTAGATGTGGAGAAGACCAACTGGGATACGCATCACCTCGTTCGGGAGATGGCGAGAAAGCTATGCATCAGCCAGAAGAGATTCGGCTGGGCCGGCACCAAGGACAAGAGAGCGGTAACAAGCCAGCGCATCAGCATCATGAACCTGGATGAATCGGACCTCGCAAAGATCAACCTGCCCGACCTGAAGATCAGGGTGCTGGGCAGGACGAACCGGGCTGTTGCCCTGGGAGATCTGCTGGGCAATAGTTTTCGCATCGTAATCAGGGATATGATCTGCCCCGATCCTGCCGCTCGAATGGCCGGCATCACGCAGGAGATAGAGAAGCAAAGAGGCGTTCCCAACTACTTCGGCGTGCAGAGGTTCGGGGATCGCAGGCCCGTCACCCACAAGGTAGGCGAGGCCCTGGCAAGAGGCAAGATCGAAGAAGCGGCCTTTATCTATCTGGCCCTGCCTTTTCCCGGCGAACTCCCCAGGACGAGAGAAGCCCGGGAAAAGCTCTGGGTCAATCGAGACATTCCTGCCGCCCTAAAGGAGTTCCCAGAGTATCTGCATTATGAGCTGGCCATGCTAAACTTTCTGGGGGAGCATCCCGGCGATTATGCTCACTCTTTTGATGTTCTTTCCGTCAATTTAAAGCGCCTCTTTGTGCATGCTTACCAGTCCTATCTCTTCAACCGGATTCTCAGCCGCCGTCTGGCTGCAGCAATGCCGTTACATAGAGCAGTGGAGGGCGATGTGGTCTGCTTTGCCAGAGAAGGCTTGCCGAATATGGATAAAGTGCAGAAAGTAACCTCGGAAAACCGGGAGGCCATAGACCGGCTGGCCGGGAGGGGCAGAGCATTTCTCACTCTGCCGCTTATCGGATTTGAGACGGAAATTGGAAAAGGCGCACAGGGAGAGATGGAGAGGGCGATTCTTAGTGAAGAAGGCATTTCACAGGAGAACTTCAAAGTTTTGGAAAATCCGGACCTTGGCTCAAGAGGAACGAGGCGCGCGGCTTTATGTATGGTCAAACCGCAAATCAGAGTCGAGGAAAACCTGGCCGAGCTGCAGTTCGTTCTGCCCAAAGGAAGCTATGCCACCGTAGTATTGAGAGAGTATATGAAGAGCCTCGATGTTATCAAGAGCTAATTAGAGGATTTAGAAGAGGAATAAGCCGTGCAACTGGAATTAGTTGATCCGTATGTTGTAGTTTATAAGCAGATCCATGCCGTGGTTGATGATGAGGGCAGCCGGGTGGAGCTCATGGAGCGCTCCAGTTGCTACGGTGGATCGGCCTGGGCCAGATACCATTACTCTAATGGGCCCCTGGTGAAAAGCTCCCGCAATCTGGGCGAATGGTTCCGCTATATGATAACGCCTGGCAAGGCCGATTTGGATCTTGTCTCCTCCAAGAGATCGGCGGGCATTGAGTCGGTAATCGTCAACGGCAAGGAGGTGGAGGTGACCTATGCGGGACTTGGCGGAGGCGGCGTAGGCGCTACACTCTCCCGCGCAAAGGCAGAGGATGTCCTGCGCTATGATGCAACAGAGTGTGGCGGAGGGCGCGTCGCTCGAGGCACCATAGTCTTGCCCAGAAGAGAGAGGCTGATCATTGGAGTTGATGATACCGACTCCAAGACACAAGGCGCCACATGGTCCCTTATTCACAACATCGCCGCCAGGGTTGATCGACCGGAGGCGCGCTATATCTCTCACTCCCTGGTGCAGCTCTTTCCAGTGCCGACCAAGACCCAGAACTGCGTCTCCACGGCAGTTGAGTTCGCCTGCCTGCCCGGCAAAGCAGAAGCCATGCTCTCAGACTTCAAGGCCCTGCTCAGGAAATACTCCGTATCCGGGCAAACCGGCATGGCCGTCTTCCGGGACTTTGATCCCTCCTCGCTCCTGGCCTTTGGCCAGAGGTGCAAGAGAGAGCGAGTGCAGTACGAGGATGCTCTGGAGGCGGCACGGGAGAATGGAGTTCAGATCATAATGAACGGCCAGGGATTGATTGGAGCAGTGGCGGCATTGCCCTTCTCTGCCCGGCCGGATGAGTCGGTTGTGCCAGCAATTCCATGAAGACCATGAACGGCCTGCAGGCAGCCGTCCAGGCTGCAGAAGACGGCGCAGCATGGGTTCGAACCTACGTTCCCGGCTATCCCATAACCGATCTGGCGGCGGCGTTGGAGGCCGAGATCTCTGTCAATGAGAAGGTGGCTCTGGAGATCGCCCTGGGCGCGTCTGCAACGGGCTTGCGCTCCCTGGTTATCGTCAAGCAGGTGGGCATGAATATTCTGGCAGATCCGCTGGTAATTTCGGCCACGCATACCATCGGCTCGGGGCTCGTGATCATCGCCGGAGATGACCTTGGCCCGAGGCGCTCTCAGGCGGAGATGGACAGCAGATTCTACGGTCCGCTGACAGAGCTGCCGCTGCTCGATCCGCGAAGCCCGGCTGCCTTGCACGCATCTATTCTGGAAGGCTACACCCTCTCCGAGCGGCTGAGAATTCCGGTTATCATCCGGGTGACAGCACGTCTTCTGGCTGATCAGGGCCCAATTGTCAAGGCGCGGCCCAGCCAGGCAACAGCCCAGCAGTTCGAGAGAGAGAGATGGGATTTGACCATGCGCGGGCGGCATGAGAGGCACCACGACTGCATCCTGGCGAAAGCAGAGGAGGCCTCCGAGTCCACGACCCTGAACCGGCTGGAGATCTCCGGGGACGTGGGCATCATCGCCGGCGGCCGCCCTGCGGCTCTGGCAGAAGGCCTGAAGGTCTCGCTGCTCTCTCTGGGCTACAGCAATCCTCTGCCGGCAAAGCTACTGCGCCGCTTCATGGAAGGTCATCGCCTTATCTTGATAGCAGAGGAGCCGGAGCCCTTCATCGAGCTGCAACTGGCGTTGAGCCCCAAAGTGCGGGGAAAGCTCACCGGCCACCTGCCCCGCGGGCCACTGGAGAGGGAGGACATCATCCGGGCGCTGGAGAGCCTGGAAGAGACGCCTGAGAAAAAGCCCCGGGTCTATGAGAGCGTGGCAAAAAGGGGCTACGCGGGCGTTTGTGATGACTGTCCCTTCGCGCCCCTTTTCCGGGCGCTGGAGAAAGTGGATGTGCCCGTGGCCGGGGATGCCGGCTGCGCCATTCGCGCCACTCGCCAGCCCTACCAATCGGTGGACGTGGTCTACGGGCTGGGCTCATCGGTGGGCGTAGCCTCGGGCTTTGCCAAAAAGGGCATTGCCGTGGTGGGTGACTTTGCCCTGGCCCACTCGGGCCTGCAGGGACTGATCAATGCCGTCTGGCAGAAGCGCAATGTTCTCGTCATCTTGCTCAAGAACGATGTGGCGGCCATGACCGGCGGGCAGGAAGCGCCCGACCTGACGAAGCTGGTGGAGGCGCTGGTGCCGACGCGCCGCCTGGAGCTGCCTGACTCGGAAGAACAAATAGAAATAATGCTAAGGGTGGAACTAGCAAGAAAGGGATCTTCGGCAATTGTGGCAGCGGCTACTTGCACAAAGGTCCCGGCTTAATGTATTGATTCTAGACTAATAATTTTCAAATTATTAAATATTAACCGGTTTTTCTAAATATTTGCCGAAATAGTTAAATATGATATACTCCAAGACTTAACAGGAAAAACGGGGAAAGGTTTAGGAGGAATAAAAACGGATAAAATCGAAATTGAAAGTTACATAGTAAAGATTACCGGTGGTTTGAGCAGTCCGGCGAAACGCGCAAAAATTGATTTGTATTCCGGTAAAAAGTTAGCAGGATCTATAATACTTAAAGATTCAAGTACGCCGGCTGAACCGGATATGTATACGGGTGGCACTATTTATATGCAACTGCCTTATGCGATGTGTGGTGCAATCTTGGAGCTCCTTCGCCATGAAAAACCGGTTTTTATAAATTTCGATGATAACGAAAAACGAGGCATTCTGCTTACTAACAATGCGCTAGTTGGAAGGTGATTGAAATGATTGCTGAATCCAAGATAATTTTTTATAAGGGCAATAAATTAAGAACGATCTCTTTGATGATTATAGCAGCTATTCTCGCCCAAGGGATAGCATGCTGCGTTGCCCCTCCGCAAATCATTGTTCTAAAGCCGAATGTGAATCAATTCGATGATAAGCTATATGAGGTCTATACAGTTGCTGATGGCAAATTGACTCTATTAACCAGTGCCAATTTGGGGGAGTATTTAAATGTCTATGAATTTCTAGATGGAAATAGCTGCAATCCCGGAACCCCTAATTGTAACGAAGCAACTTATCCTCTTCTGAAACTTGGCGATTGGAAAAGTGCACAATGGATTGCCATGAAAGTTGATAGCAGTACTAAAAAAATAACCCCTCATTTTGGAAATACGGATCCCAAAAATATGGAAGCTATCAAGTTTGCTGACCTTCCTGGCAACAAATGGTTGTACCTATACTTATTCACATCTTAATAAATCTGCAATATTTTCTTTTTGCTGTCCCTTGCATGGATTGAGGTTTTCCAGCCAATCATAGCGTTTTAGCTAGTCTAGAGAAGCTGGATCGTCCTCGATGCAGGGAATGATCAGGTAGATCTGGTTACAGGCTATGCCAATTGACCTGCTGATGTTATCGATGTTACATCCAGGAAGGGCATAGCTCCACCAGTGTACATGGGCAATTTGCCGTCCCACTTCTCGACAGCTTTGGTTTGCATCTCAACTTTGCGCAGTTCAATCAGTTCTGGTGTGATTGCCTGCTTTTGCAGATTCAATGCATCAGCCTCCGCTTTTGCCTGAGTGACTTTTTGTTGTGCCTCCACCTGAATGCGCTTCAGGTCGGTTTCCGACTTGAGCATTTGTTGCGAGGCTGTCACCTTTGCTTCAATGGCCTGTGTAAATGATTCACTGAATTTAAAGTCCGTAATTGCAGTCGATTCCACAATAATTCCATAAATAGATAGTCTTTGATATAACAAATCCTGGATGGTGCTGGCCACCGTTGACCGGTTTGTGATCAATTGTTCGGCGCTAAATCTGGCAGCACTTGCCTTCAGCACTTCTTGCACGGTGGGCTGAATTATGCTCTCACCGTAAAACTGTCCCAGGTCTGCATAGATCTTTGGCACGCTCTCCGGCCTCAGATGGTAAATTACCGCCACCTTGGTGTTAACCGTCTGCAAATCCTTAGAGGCCGCTGTGCCCTCTGCTTCATACTTCTGGGTTTTCACATTGAAGCGCTCCACGTTCTGCATGATTGGAATTCGGAAATGTATTCCTGGATCTATGGCTTTGTCACTGACTTTTCCCCAGGTCACAAGTACGCCACGCTCAGTTGCATCAATAGTATAAATTGGTCCAAAGAACACAACTATAACGATTCCTAAAATCACCAGCAATGGCCATAGCTTGGTCAATTTAAGCTCCACTATTTCTCCGCCTATTGTTGTTCTCAAATCAATTCCTCTCTGTTTGCCAGCAAAGCTTCTTGGCGCAGAAAGTCGGGCGAGTCCCTCACCGCTTCCAGCACCTTCTTCGCTGCCGAGCACCTCTCCACCTTGGTGGCATCGGCTGCCATCTTCACCAGATCATCGACATCAATCTGGCCCATCTTGAACTTGGTAACGAGAATGCCGGTCATGACGGCATCACTATGCTTCGCTTTCTTGGCCAATTTTTTCAGATCTCCCTCGGCTGGGACAGACATTTCCGGCCGGGCCTTCTCAGGTGGTAGGTGATGCTCTAATAGCCTTTCCCTCCAATGGGTCTATATCTATAACGATTATATAAACAGTTCGCCACGTTTGCGCTGCAAGAACGAGGGCAAGCCGACCTGTGCATCCCTTAAGGCTAAGGATAATTTATCAACTGTGCCGTATCCTTGTTCGGGGTGTAGGCTCGCCTCCCGTCCACTTGCCAGCGGGCCGGGCCGACCGGGCTTGAGCATGCCATTCTTTGCGATCTTTGGTCTAGACAGAATGTGAGTCATATAGCTACAGTGAACGCTCCCCTCCCTAAAGGACGGGGCTTCTATCGCTTTTGCGAACAGACTGCATCCCCAGTCTGAGAATGTTGATTGCTGCATTGAGATCTCTGTCCATAGTCAAGCCACATTCCGAGCAGTTATGGATTCTTTCAGAGAGATCTTTTTTGACCATCATGCCGCACCGTGAACACATCCGAGAAGTGTACTTGGGATCAACCAGGACAACCTTAGAACCAGCGTATGCTGCTTTGCTCTTGGTTGCTTTTACCAGCATTCCCCATGCAACGTCTGATATGGATTTTGCCAGGTGATGATTCTTGAGCATGCTCTGAATATCAAGATCTTCAAAGACTATTACTCCGAAACGGTTTACCAATTGGCGACTAACCTGATTGGAGAAATCGGCTCTCTTGTCTCCGATTCTTTCATGAATTCTAGCCACCACTTTGGACGCTTTTCGTCTGAGAGAAGATCCTTTGGGAAGCTTATCGCTTTTGTTTTGTGCTTTGGCTAATGCCAACTCATCTTCTCGGAAGAATCTGGGATTATCAATCTTCTCGCCATTTGAGAAGGTGGCAAAGCTCGCCAAGCCTACATCGATTCCTACAACAGATCCATCTTTCCAAGGAGGCCTTGGGATATCTCCCATCTCGACGGAGAAGCAAGCGAACCATTTGCCGGTTGGCATTCTGCGAATAGTACAGGTCTTAATCTTACCAACAATTGGCCTATGCAACTTGATCTTGATATCTCCAATCTTGGAGAGATGGAGCATTTCAGAATCCAACTCAAAACTAGATTGTGAGTACGTGATGCTATCGTATCTGCTCTTTCCTTTGAACCTTGGAAACCCTGGTTCTTCTCCTGCCTTGACCCTTCGGAAGAACGCTTTGAACGCCAGTTCCACCCTGAGAGCTACATTCTGAAGAACCAGTGAATGGACATCCTTGAGTTCGGGTACCTCCAGCTTCAGTTGAGGTAATCTATCCTGAGTCTCAAATCGTTTGACCGTTCTTTGCTCAAGCTCCCAAGCATTCTTTCGATATGCAAGCGTATCATTATAGACAAATCTGCAAAGCTCAAGTTGCCGTTCTAAGATAGTAACCTGAGATTTTGTAGGTTTGAGCCTGTAGTGATACGTTTTAAGCATTGGTAGACGGTTGTGTTATTACTTTAAATAGTTATTGTTAGATCGAAAACAGGGCAAAGGACTCCGCTTTCGTCCTTCGCAATCCTACAAGTTAAATAGTTGCTGTGAGCGGGGCGAAAGTATTCGATTCTGCAAAAGATTGATCTTCCAGAACCGCACCTACCCCTGAAGAATAGGTGCAAAGCATGATTCATACCGAGGCCATAGAAAAGGCGAAGGAGCACTTCGCCAAGCTGCTGGTGGAGCAACTGTTGCGCGTTGATCAGATAAAAGCGGGAGATACTTGGGTTGACTACAGCAAGCTTCATCCCCTCATCATCGGCGTGGTGGGCGGCGACGGCATCGGCCCCTACATCTCTCGCGAGGCAGTGCGAGTCCTAAGTTACGTGCTGGCAGCAGAGATTGCAGAAGGGAAAGTGGAGCTACGCGACATTCCCGGTCTGGACATCGAGTCAAGGGTCAAGGTCATGAAGGCTCTGCCCGAGGACGTCCTGGCGGCGCTAAAAGAGTGCCACGTGATCTTGAAGGGCCCTCTCACCACTCCCAAGAAAGGCGACAAGTGGCCCAACCTGGAGAGCGCCAATGTCTCCATGCGCCGCGAGCTGGACCTCTTCGCCAATGTCCGGCCCGTCAAGGTGCCGGAGAAAGGCATCGACTGGATCTTCTACAGGGAGAACACCGAGGGCGAGTACGTCCTGGGCAGCAAGGGCATCAATGTCACCGAGGACCTGGCCGTGGACTTCAAGGTCATAACCACACCCGGCGCCGAGAGAATTGTGCGCCTGGCCTTTGAGTATGCCAAAAAGAACGGCGTTAAAAGGGTCTCGGCGGTCACCAAGGCCAATGTCATCAAGGCCACGGACGGTAAATTCCTGGAGACGGCAAGAAGGGTGTCCCGAGAATACCCAGAGATAGAGTTCGATGACTGGTTTGTGGACATCATGGCTGCCAAGCTGGTGGACGAGAAGCGCAGGAAAGACTTCAAGGTCATAGTGCTGCCCAACCTCTACGGAGACATCCTCACCGACGAGGCGGCTGAGTTTCAGGGCGGCGTGGGCACAGCGGGAAGCGCCAACATCGGCAAGCGCTATGCCATGTTTGAGGCCATCCACGGCTCGGCTCCGCGCATGGTAGAGGAAGGCAGAGCCGCCTATGCTGACCCGGCCAGCATGATGCGCGCCTCTGTCATGCTGCTGCGCCATATCGGCTTTGTGAAACAGGCGGCCAAATTGGAGAATGCGCTGGATATCTGCGGCCAGTTGGAGAGGAAGGTTGTCCTCACCGGCCGCTCCGATGGGGCAACGGGCGCAGAGTTTGCCGATTATGTGATGCAGACCCTGGGGGCAAAGCTTTAGCTAAAATAATCACATAATAGTATCTGTGGAAAATCTAGCTGAAGCATTATTGGGCCTCAGCCGGGAGGATCGCTCCCTGCTCAGTGCTATTGAGACCGGGATGAAGACTCACGAATGGGTCCCATCTTTCGTGATCTCTGAGCTATCCGGCCTGCCGGTCCGCAAGGTGGAGTTTCGGTTAGGCCAACTTTTTGAAAAGAAGCTGGTAGAGCGGGAGAGCATGCACTATCTCGGCTACCGCATCGACTTTGATGCCTATGATCTTCTGGCACTCTCCGATTTAGTGAAACGAGGGAGCGTGAAAGCCTTTGGTGAGAGAATCGGGGTTGGCAAAGAGTCGGTGGTATACGAAGCTCTGGGAGAGATGCACCTGGCCGTCAAATTCCACCGTCAGGGAAGGACCAGCTTCAAGCATATTCGCCGCCTGCGCGATCATCTCACCGATCAGCCTAAAGTGCCCTGGATTTATGCCGCCGCATTGGCCGCTCGCCACGAGTTTGCCATCATGGAGAAGCTCTACCCAATCGTATCCATTCCCAGGCCGATTGCTGTAAGCCGTCATGTTCTGGCCATGGAATTTGTAAGCGGCCCTGCTCTTAATCGCATCACGCTCTCCGACCCCGAGAACGGACTGAACATGATCTTAGGCGAGGTAGGAAAGGCCCGGAGGCTGGGCATCATTCATGCCGACCTTTCCGAGTTTAACGTAATGGTGGACGAGTCCGGTCCCAGGATCATCGACTGGCCTCAGGCAGTAGAGGTCACCCATCCCCATGCAGAGGAGCTATTGGAGCGTGATCTGACCAACATCTTGCGCTTCTTCGAGCGAAAATACAGGATAGAAATGCCACTGGAAAGGGCGCTTTCGCGCGTCCGGGAGGCGGAGAACCGTTGAGCATATTTGGGGTGGACATAGCCAGCGGCTCGCCATCCGGCAGAAGGGCGCCCAGCTACTCTATGGTGATCCTGGATGGGGGAGACGTCGTCGGCTTTCACATGATCAGCCGGCATAAGCTGATCCGGCTCATCAGGGAGCGCCAGCCGGAGATGGTGGCCATGGACAACCTCCATGAGCTGGCCTCGGATCAGAGAGAGCTGATCAATATCCTGCGCCGGATGCCCCCCGCTACCAGGATGGTGCAGGTAACGGGCGACGCCCACCCGGAGTCCCTCATCAAGCTGGCCCGCTACCACGGCATCACCTTCGATCGCACCAAGCCGCTGCAAGAAGCGGAGGCCTGCGCCCGGCTGGCGGCCAAGGGCGTGGGTGCGGTTCTATCTGCCTTCCAGGAGAGGACATGGATCAAGGTGAGCAGGCGCCGCTCGCTGGGTCGGGGCGGCTGGAGCCAGAACCGCTACACTCGCAAGATTCACGGCGCCGTGATGAGCCTGGCCCGCGAAGTGGAAAAGCAGCTACGCGAGGCCGGGCTGCAGTACACCACCAGGGCAGTGGAGGGCCTGGGCGGCTATACCCGTGCCGAGTTTGTGGTGGAAGCGTCCCGCGAGAAGGTGCAAATCCGCCCCGGTTACTACAGCGATGCACAGTTGTTGGTGCAGAGCATGGAGCGGCCCGAGCTACAGTACAAACCACTTTCGCAAGGGCGCGGATACATCATCGTGGGCCTGGACCCGGGGACGACGACGGGCATCGCCGCGCTGAACCTGTCCGGCGAGCTGGTGGACCAGATCAGCTCCCGGACGTTGTCCTCCTCGGATGTGATTGAATGGATCGCCGCCCGGGGCAGGCCGCTGCTAGTCGCCACTGATGTTTTTCCAACGCCCGGCAGCGTGGAGAAGGTCAAACGCGCTTTTAATGCCGTTCTCTACTCTCCGGGCGGAGACATTCCTGCGGAAGAGAAGATCGCATTGGGCAAAGAGTTTGGCTACAAGAACGATCATGAGCGCGATGCTCTGGCGGCGGCCATTAGCGCTTTTAAAAAATACCGGAATAAGTTCTTGCAGGTGGCAAAGAAGGTTCCCTCCGAGATCAATCCCGACGAGGTGAAGGCGCTGGTGGTGCGGGGCTATTCCATTGAAAACGCCATCGCTGAATTCGTGCCGTCTTCTCCATCCCCAGCCAGGCAAAAGGCAAAACCGCTGGGGGCGGAGAAAGCCGTTCTTGATGTATCACTCGATGTTTCTCCTGATGCTACGGCATTGCGCGGGCAAAACCAGCAGCTTGCCGAGCAGGTCAGAACGCTGCGCTCTTACCTGGATGAGCTGCGGGACGGGCTGGCGGAAAAAGAGGCCGCTCTGCGGGCGGTGAACGGCAAACTGGAACGCCTGCGGGATAAGACGGCCCGCGAGATCAAGCGGCAGCATGAGATCAAGATTCGAGATAAAGAGATTGAGCGCCTGCGATCGGTGCTGCGCTCGGAGAGAAAGCACATCAAAAAACTGAAGAAGATATTGGAGCGTCAGAAGAAGGCAGAGATCATTGAGCAGACACGGGGCCTGCAAAAGCTCAAGCCTCTGGCGGCCTTTACCCGCGAATCTATTCAGCTGGCCATAGAGCAGTATGGCCTGGAAAAGGGGGATTGGCTTTTTCTGGAGGATGCCAGCGGCGGCGGAAAGAGCACGATAGAGCTTCTGCATGATCTGCAAATTTCCGGAGTGGTGGCAGAGGGAGAGATGAGCCCAGTCGTTCGTGAGCACTTCCTGGGCCTCGCCATCCCCGTCTTCTCCAGCAAAAGTCTGCCTGTGCAAATGATCAATAAAATGCCCTTCGTGCGACCGGAGGATGTATCGACTGCCTGCGCTGCCTGGGAAGAGGAGATGAAAGATCGCCAGTCCAGGCGGCAGGCGGAGCGGCTGGAGAGCCTTTTTCAGGAGTACCGGGTGGAAAGAAAGAAGGAGGAGAAGAAAAAGCAAAAGCTTGCCTAGTTTGATTATATAAATGAATAATTTTATGAATCAATATTGATTGCGGTCTGAATTCTTAATGATTTTGAGTTTTTGTCTCCCTGTCCCCCTCTCAAAGCCTGACTATATTTCTCCAGAATCGTTTTCATATACCGGCTCAGCAAATGGGGAATTGTGAACGCTTTCGACCAGCTTCATGGCCAGATCAGAGCAACGCTAGTGGAAGAGTCCATCTTTGAGCCGACGAAGCCACAAGAAGAGGCCATTCCTGCCATCCTCGCCGGAGAAAATGTGCTGCTCATCGCGCCCACAGGCACGGGAAAGACGGAGGCGGCCAGCCTGCCCATCTTTCACAAGATTCTCTCCAGCGAACGCAAGGGCACAATGGCCGTCTACATCACGCCTCTTCGTGCCCTGAACCGGGATATGCTGCGCCGGTTTCACGAATGGGGTGAGAAACTGCACATCACTGTCGCCGTTAGGCACGGCGACACCAGTCAGGCCGATAGAAGGAGACAGGCCTTAAAGCCGCCGGACCTGCTGATCACCACCCCGGAGACGCTACAGATAATGCTGACCGGAAAGCTCCTGCGCCAAAATCTCTCCACCGTCAAAACTGTGGTAGTAGATGAGGTGCACGAGATGGCCTCTTCCAAGCGCGGCTCGCAGCTGGCCGTGCTCCTGGAAAGGCTGGCGGAGCTTGCCGGTGACTTTCAAAGGATCGGCCTTTCCGCCACCGTGGGCTCGCCAGAGGCCGTGGCCAGGCTGCTCGTCGGAACGACACGAAGCTACAGAATCATCCAGACGGATGTAGAGAGGGCCAGCGACTTTCGCGTGGTCAGCCCCGTCCCCAGCCGGGGGGACTATGCGTTGGCCGGCACCCTGGAGTGCGATCCCCGTCTGGCGGCGCAGATTCGCTTCATCCAGGAGACGGTGCACGTAAAAAAGTGCCTCATCTTCGTTAACACCCGGCAGGCGGCGGAGGTCTTAGGCTCCCGGTTTCACCAGCTTGGCGAGCCCATCGGCGTGCATCACGGCAGCCTTTCTGTGGAGGCGCGAGTGGAAGCCGAGGAGGCCTTCAAGGCTGGAGACCTGCGCGGCCTGATCTGCACCTCCTCCATGGAGCTGGGAATTGACATCGGCGATGTGGATCACGTCATCCAGTACAGCTCGCCGCGTGCCGTCTCCCGCCTGCTGCAGCGCGTGGGCCGAGCCGGGCACAGGATCGGCCTCATCTCTTCCGGGACTATCATCGCCACCTGTGCCGATGACGTGGCCGAGGGCTGCGTCATTGCCAGGGCAGCCGCGGCTGGCGAGCTGGAAGCCATCCTGATTCACGAGAAGCCAACAGACGTCCTGGCCAACCAGATTGTGGGGCTGGAGATGGATTTCGGGGAGATAAGCAGGGATTTGGCGCACAGAATCGTCACCAGAGCTTATCCCTTCCGGCTGCTCTCTGAGGAGGAGATGAACGGCGTCATCACGCAAATGGAGGAGCACAGGCTGGTGTGGCTGAACGGCGACGTTTTGCAGAGAACCCGCAAGGCGCGGGAGTACTACATCGAGAACCTCTCCATGATCCCGGATGAGAAGAGGTACAACGTCTACGACATCGTAGGTCGCAGATCAGTGGGAACTCTGGATGAGGCCTTTGTCATCAGCTTCGCCGAGCCAGGAGCCACGTTCGTCACCAAGGGAGAGATCTGGGAGATCACAGAGATCGAAGAGAACGAGATCAAGGTGGTGCCCATTCACCGAAGCGGGGAGATTCCCAGCTGGAAGGGAGAGGAGATTCCCGTTCCCTTTGCGGTGGCCCAGGAGGTAGGAAGCATACGGCGGGTGGTCCGGCAGATCCTGGAAAGCGAAGGTAAAGGCGAGGGCAACGCCGGCAACGGCCGGGAGCTGGCCGTGGCCATGCTGCAGGGAAAGTACCCGTTAAACGGGGAGGCGGCAGAGGATCTGGTCGATCTCATTGCCAAGCAGATAGAGAAAAACCTGCCCGTTCCCGATGAATCTCACATCGTGGTGGAGAGCGGGGGAGAAGGAGTCATCATCAACGCCTGCTTCGGCCATAAGACCAACGACACCTTAGGCCGGGTTATCACCGCCCTTCTCTCGGCAAGATTTGGCAGCAGCGTGGCCCTGCAGATCGATCCCTACCGAATCGAGCTGACATTGCCCCGGCCCCTCTTGGCCGAGGAAATCAAAAAGCTGCTCACTGAGCTGGATCCAACCTACGTGGAGCCCATCCTGGAGATGACCCTCAAGAACACCACTCTTTTGCGCTGGAAGATGGTGCACGTGGCCCGCAAATTCGGGGCCTTCTCCCGGGATGTGGACTATCAGAGGGTGAGCATGACAAAAATGCTCGCCGTCTTCGAGGGCACGCCCATGCACCGGGAGGCGCTGCGGGAGATCTATCATGACCGGCTGGACATCGAGCGGGCCAAGTGGGTCCTGGAAAGGATTCGGGACGGCTCAATCGAGATCGTAACCAGCGGGCTTTCGCCCATAGGTACCAGCGGCCGGGGCGGGGGCCGGGATGTCACCTCGCCCGAGCATGCCGACGCCGCCGTCATTGACCTCTTAAAGAACCGCATCATGAACGATCGGGTCATTTTGTTTTGCGTGAACTGCAAGAAATGGAAGAGCATGCGAACAGTCGAGCGGGTGCCCGAGCAGCCCGAATGTCCGCTATGCGGCTCACGCATGATAGCAGCCTTGAAGCCCTGGGAGGAGGAGGAGATCAAGATCGTCAAGAAGCCGGAGAAAAAGAAGACCGCTGAGGACAAAAGGAGAACGAAGCGGGTCTTTCGCAATGCCAATTTGGTCTTGAGCTACGGCAAGACCGCGGCGATAGCGCTGGCCAGCCGGGGACTGGGGCCGGAGACGACGGCCAGGGTGGTGGGAAAGAGGCAGAGGGATGAGCTGGAGTTCTACCGGGATATACTGAAGGCGGAGAGGGAGTATGCCCGGACGAAACGGTTTTGGGGGTGAAATGACCAGGATTTTGATAGAAAAATACAGGGCGCAAACTCCGGTCTTCAGGCCGGAGTAAGCCCGTAAGTACAACAAATATATATAGTTTCAATGCCTATAATCAGCTATTTAAGTGCGATCTACGCGGCATAGTAAGTATAACATAAACTATCATCTCGTTTGGATTCCTAAATATAGGCATCCGGTACTTACTGGAGAGGTCG